>Ga0210385_10001729_pt1 | contig 13349 bp, 12 predicted proteins | sample IncBWH26OmetaG_FD_160107 | JGI IMG/M metagenome (GOLD analysis project Ga0210385, IMG submission 160107) | Forest soil microbial communities from Barre Woods Harvard Forest LTER site, Petersham, Massachusetts, United States - Inc-BW-H-26-O ... | reverse complement strand
ACCAGGGGCGCACGACCGCGACCGGCTCGATGCTCAGTGCGGGCTTCGACTTTGCGCAACTCGACATCGGCTACCGCGACCACTGGTGGTCGCCGATGACTGACAGCGCCATGCTGATCAGCACCGAGGCGGCCACCATGCCCTCGATCACGCTGTCGAACTACGACCCGCTGACGCGCTTCGGCTTTCAGTACGAAGTGTTCCTCGCGCGCATGTCGGAGACCGACCAGATCGAGATCAGGAACCCGGACGGCTCCACCTCGTTCACACGCGGTTACCCGAAATTCGCCGGCCTGCACCTCGGCATCGAACCGATGAACGGCTGGGCACTGGCGGCCAACCGCGTCCTGATCTTCGGTGGCGGCGCCGCCGGCGGCCAGTCGTTTCACGACGTGCTGGAAGCCTTCTTCGATCCGAGCAAGGCACAGAGCACCGGGCTCGGCGCCGGTGTGCCGAATGTCGGCAAGCAGGAGGCCTCGCTCACCAGCCGCTTCATCTTCCCCGGCCCGGTGCCGTTTGCGATCTACTTCGAGTACGCCGCCAACGACACCTCGCGCGGTGACAACTATCTGTTCGGCAAGCCGGCCCTTTCGGCGGGCGTTCATCTGCCGCGCGTCGGACCGTTCGACATCACCTACGAGATCACCGACTTCGAGAAGACCTGGTACGTGAAGCCGAACACCGGCGTCGAGGTCGGTTATCTCGAGGGCATCACCAACTACGGTGCCATGATCGGCAACTGGTTCGGCGATCAGCGCGTCTTCAACGACGACCCGCGCGGGCAGAGCAACATGCTGCGCATCGCCTGGGAACCCTCCTTCGGCGGGCGCTTCGAGACCCAGATCCGCACGCTGGTAAACAATCTGTACGCCGGGCAGGTGTATGGCTATTACCACGAGATCATGGGTTCGCTCAGTTACGCACACCCCTGGGGCGAGTATGCGGTGGGGGCGGAGATCGACGCCGGGCGGGACGTGTTCGGCGCGCATTACACGCGACTTGCCGGCTTTCTGCGTTTCGGTAACGCGCTGCCCGGGGCGCACGCGGACTCCGGCGATGATGCCTACGCCGGCGCGCGCGAGGGCGGCAGCGAGCTGTTCATCGATGTGGGGGCGAACCTCAACAAAGTGCTGGTGGATATTCTCAACACCGAGCCGCGCTACAACACCGGCCTCAGCGTCGGCCCGGACCTCGGTTTCGGCGCGCGTCGCGCGATTTCCGAGAACCAGGATTTCGGCGTGCGCCTCGAGGCCCTGGGAGTGCGTGATCACGCGCTGCTCGCGGCGCGGCTGATCGACTACCGCTACCGTTTCGGCCGCCACTTCGCGCTCACCGGATTTGCCGGCGCGGCCCGCTATTCGGAGGCGACGCCGGCCTACGGCTGGTGGCTCGGTGCCGGCGCCCAGTGGCGCGACCTGCTGCCGCACTGGGACCTGAATTTCGACTACTTCTCCGGCGTCGAACTGGCGCGCGAGCGCTCCCTGCCGAGCGATCCCCAGGACGGCTACCGTAGCGAGGCCTTCTACAGCCCGAGCGGTGTGCGGCTGTACATGTCGTTCAAGTTCTGAACATGCGTGCGCGTCTGCCATGATCCTCGTCACCGGTGGTGCCGGCTTCATCGGCTCGAACGTCGTGGCCGCGCTCGCCGCGGCGAACCAGCCGGTGGCGGTGTGTGACCGGCTGCGCCAGGGCGACAAGTGGCGCAACCTCGCACGCGCGCCGCTGCGCGAGCTCATCCATCCCGACTCGCTCGCCGCGTGGCTTGAAGCCTCGGGCCAGGAGCTCGAGGCGATCGTGCATCTGGGCGCGATCAGCTCCACCACCGAGCGCGACGCGGAACTCATTGCCCAGGTCAATTTTCGCCTGCCACAGTCGCTGTGGCGCTGGTGCACGGCGCATGGCAAGCGCTTCATTTACGCCTCTACCGCCGCCACCTACGGCGCCGGCGAGCACGGCTTCGATGATGCCGCGACCCCGGCGGCGCTCGCGCAGCTGCGACCGCTCAATGCCTACGGCTGGAGCAAGCATCTGTTCGACCGCTGGGTGGCGCATACCCTGGCGCAGGGCGGGGCGCATCCGCCGCAGTGGGTCGGGCTCAAGTTTTTCAATGTCTATGGCCCGAACGAGTACCACAAGGGCGGCATGCGCAGCGTGGTTGCGCAGAAGTATCCGCTGGCATCAAGCGCTGTCCCGGTGACGCTGTTCCGCTCGCACCGCCCCGACGTGCCTGACGGCGGTCAGCGGCGCGACTTCATCTATGTGCGCGACTGCGCCGAGGTGATCCTGTGGCTGCTCGAGCAGCCACAGGTGAGCGGCCTGTACAATCTCGGCAGCGGGCGCGCGCGCAGTTTCGCCGAGCTGGTGCAGGCACTCGCGGCGGCGCTCGACCGGCCGGTGCACATCGAGTACATCGAGACCCCGGCGGCGCTGCGCGCCCAGTATCAGTACTTCACCGAGGCGCGCATGGAGCGCCTGCGCGCGGCCGGGTACCGCCGGCCGTTCACCTCCCTGGAGGAGGGGGTGCGCGACTACGTGCAGCGCTACCTGTCGCAGCCTGATCCCTATCTGTGAGCGCGCCGGCATCCCGCCCCAGCGTCCGGCACGTCATTCTGGATCGCGACGGCGTGCTCAACCGCGAGGCCGCGCACGGCGGCTACGTGCGCACGCCGGCCGAATTTCACTGGCTGCCGCGTGCGCTCGAGGGGCTGGCGTTGCTGCACGCGGCAGGCGTGCAGCTGAGTGTGGCCACCAATCAGTCCGGGGTGGGCCGCGGCATCATGACGCTGCAGCAGCTCGCCCGGGTGCACGCGCACATGCAGGCCGAGGCGGCTGCAAACGGCGCGCCGCTCGATGCGGTGCTCTTCTGTCCGCATGCGCCGGCGGAGGGCTGCACCTGCCGCAAGCCCGCTCCCGGGCTGATTGAACTTGCGGTGACGCGCTCGGGGATCCCGGGCCCCGAGACGCTCGTCATCGGCGACGATGAGCGCGATCTGGAGGCGGCACGCCGGGCGCAGGTGGAGGCGGTGCTGGTGCGGACCGGCAAGGGCCGCCGGACCGAGGCGCAGTTTGCCCCCGGGAGCGTGGCTGCCTACGATGACCTCCTGGCTCTGGCCCAAGCGCTTCTCGGCTAGCAGGTGATGATGACGTTCGAAGAGATTTTCGCGGAACATGCGGCCGTCGCGGCCCGTGCCGCGGCGGAGCTGCCCCCGGTCCTGCGGCGTATCAGCGCCGTGCTGCTGGAATGCCTGGTGCGCGGCGGCAAGGTGCTCGCCTGCGGCAACGGCGGCAGCGCCGCGCAGGCGCAGCATCTGGCGGCGGAACTGGTCGGGCGCTTTCAGGGTGAGCGCCGTGCGCTGCCGGCGCTGTCACTCACGGCCGACACCGCAACACTCACCTCGCTCGCCAACGACTACGGTTATGAGCGGGTATTCGCGCGCCAGATCGAAGCGCTCGCCCGCGACGGGGATGTGCTGTTCGCCATCAGCACCAGCGGCAATTCCGCGAGCGTCGTGCAGGCGGCAGTGAGCGCGCGGCAGCGCGCCTGCACCGTCATCGCACTCACCGGAGCGCGCGGCGGCAGTCTCGCCGAGCACGCCGATCTGCTGCTGGCGGCCCCCTCCGCCTCGGTGGCGCGGATCCAGGAAATGCACGCACTGTGCGTGCACGCGCTGGTCGATACGCTGGAAAGCGCGCTGCGCGCACGGGGGCAGGCATGAGCGAGGGCGATCGCAGCGGCGCCATCAGCGCGCAACTGGCACTTCTCGAGCGCTTCGCCGGCCTGCACGTCTGGGTTGTGGGCGATGTCATGCTGGATGAGTACGTCACCGGGGCCGTGGACCGCATCTCGCCCGAGGCACCCGTACCCGTGGTGCGGGCGCACAGCACCGAGCACCGCCTGGGGGGCGCGGCCAACGTGGCGCGGCAGATCGCCGCGCTTGGCGCTCACGTGAGCCTCGCGGGCATCGTGGGTGAGGACCCTGCCGCCGACACGCTGCTGCAGCTGTGCGCGGCGGCGGATATCGATACGCGCGCGGTGCTGAGGCTCGGTGGCCGCCAGACGACGCGCAAGCTGCGCGTGCTGGGCCACAGTCAGCAGCTGCTGCGCCTGGATTGGGAGGATCTCGAGGCCTGCTCACCGCAGGCAACCATCCGGCTGCTGTCGAAGCTCGCCGACGGGGCGCATCCGGATGCCATCATCCTCAGCGACTACGCCAAGGGCATGCTCACGCCCGAGACGGTCGCAGGCGTCACGCGCGGCCGCGGCTCCATCCCGGTCGTGGTCGATCCGAAGCACCCGGACTTCGCGCGCTATCGCGGTGCGACCACGGTCACCCCCAATCTGCGCGAACTGGAAGCCGCCACTGGCCAGATTCTGAACGCCGACGACCCTGGCGCGCTTGCGGCCGCCGCACGGCCGCTGCTCGCAGCGAGTGGACTCGAGTCGATGGTCGTCACCCTCGGCAATCGCGGCATGCTGGTCGTGCCGCGCGAGGGCGCCGCGACCACCGTCCCGGCGATCCGCCACGAGGTCTACGACGTGACCGGCGCGGGCGACACCGCCATCGCGGTATTGACGCTGGCTCTGGCCGCGCAGGCACCGCTGACACTCGCAGCGCAGCTGGCTAACGCCGCCGCCGGAGTGGCGGTCACGCAGGTGGGCGCGGTGGCCGTGTCCGCCGGCAGCATCCGCGATGCGCTCGCCGCGCGCCCGGACGGCAAGCTGCTGTCGCGCCAGGACCTGGCGGCCCGGGCGGCCGACTGGCGCATGGCCGGCAAACGCATCGTCTTCAGTAACGGCTGCTTCGATCTGCTGCACGCCGGCCACCTCGCGCTGCTGCAGCACGCCGCGAAGCTCGGCGATATTCTCGTGCTGGCCATCAACAGCGATGCCTCGGTGCGCCGCCTGAAGGGCCCCGAGCGGCCGCTCGTACCGCAGGCCGAGCGCGCCGCGCTGCTCGCCGCGCTGACTTTTGTGGACGCGGTCACAGTTTTCGACGAAGACACCCCGCTTGCGGTCTTGAGCGAGGTCAAGCCGCAGGTGCTGGTCAAGGGCGGTGACTACCAGGTGTCCGAGGTCGTCGGCCGCGAGCTGGTGGAGGCCGCCGGCGGCCGTGTCGAGATCGTGCCCCTCACCCCGGAGAAATCCACGACCTCCCTGCTCGAGCGCATACGCGGCGCGGGCTCCCCGCGCTAACGTCGCTAAACCCCTGTAGAATCAATGCGCCGGCCAGAAGGTGGCGGCGCAGCAGCATTACATTCAGCAATGACTCACGGCGATGACTGAACCCCCCGATCACGTCCTGCGCGGACCGGCGCTGAACGTTGAATCTCCGCCCCGCGGCGGCATGCAACATGAGCGGGAAGCGCGTATCAGCACTGCCCACGCCGGCCGGGCGCTGCGCCCCACGGTGTTCTTCTTCTGCCGTCTCGGCGACATGGTGATGCTGACGGCGTTGCTGCGCCGCTTGCACGCGCGCTACCAGCTGCCGTGCAACGTGATCGGTGCAGGCTCGTGGAACACCGCGGTCTATCAGGGCAATCCCGATGTCGCGGGCCTGTGGTCCTTCGGCCGCCACGTGCCGTTCCTCCTCGACCCGTCATGGCTCGCGGTGCGGCGCGCGCTACGCGCGGCCGCACCCGGGCCGATCTATATCTGCGAAGACCATTATCGGCAGCTGCCACGGATCCGTCGCATGTTGGCGTTGAGCGGTGTGGATCCGGCGCGCTGCGTGTTCGTCACGGACGAGAAAGGCGGCGGCCCCGAACATCTCATCGACAAGCTCATGCGGCTCGGCAGTCGCACGCCGACGGTGCTGCGCGCCGCCGACTACCCGGTACCGCCGGCCGCCGAGGATGACGGACCGCGACTGTACCTGTCAGATCGCGAGCGTGCCGAGCGCGATGCCTGGCTGCGCTCGCAGGGTTGGGCGGGCCACGATCTCATCCTGTTACAGCCCGGCAATCACCGCAGCATGAGCCGGCGGCGCAGCCGCTGGCGGCGCACCGGCGCGGACGATAAGGCGTGGCCGCTCGAGCGCTGGGTCGAACTGCTGCAGCTGATGCACCAGCGCATGCGCCACGCGCGCATCGTGCTGCGCGGCTCGCGCGAGGAAGTGCCGATGCTGCGCGAGATCCAGGCCGCGACCCAACTGGATGCCGTCGGTGTGGCCGGCGACACGCTGCGCGAGTTCTTTGCGCTGTGCGAGGCGGCCCACAGCATGGTGTCGGTCGACACCGGCCCGGCCCATGCGGCCGCCGCTCTCGGTCTGCCGCTGGTCGTGCTCTACGGCGCCCACTCCCCGCAGCACTGGCTGCCGCGCAGCCCGAGCCGCTCGCCGGTGTTGGGTGTGCGCGGACCGCCACCGGCGACGCGCGTTGACCAGGTGCCGGTGAGCGCGGTGTTCGATGCCTGGTGCTCGCTGATCCCGCAGACCCGCAGCGCGAACGAGCGCAGCCCCGCACCGCAACGCCTGCGCGCGGTCGGCCGCGCGATCGCCAGCCAGTCGGGCGTGCGCGACTAGCGCAGCGGCGCCCCGGCGGACTGCAGGTGGCTGCACCGCGCAACTTTCCGGCTGCGCTGCTGCTGCTGAGCGCTGCTCTGGCGCGTGGCGCCGAGCCCGAGCCTCCGCAGGTCCTGTTCAAGGGCCTGTTCGTCGCGGTGCAGACCCAGGCTCTCTACAGCGACAGCAAAGTCTTCGCCGATGCCGTGCCGCTCGCGGCGCCGTCGGTGATTCTTGACCGTTACCAGCGCGAGCGGCCGCGCACCGCAGCGGCGCTCGAGCGCTTCGTCAGTGCGACGTTTTCCTTGCCGCAGACGGCCGACACACCCGTCTCTCTCCCCCGGCAACGCTCGGTCAGCGCGCACATCGACGCACTCTGGGACGTACTCAGGCGCTCGACCGCGAGTGCACCCCCGTACGCATCGCTCCTGCCGCTGCCGCGGCCGTACGTCGTGCCCGGCGGACGTTTCCGCGAGATCTATTACTGGGATTCTTACTTCACCATGCTCGGGCTCGCTGCGAGTGGCCGGCATGAGCTGCTGAGCGACATGCTGCAAGACTTCGCTTATCTGATCGACACCTACGGCCATGTCCCGAACGGCACCCGCACCTACTATCTCAGCCGCTCGCAGCCACCCCTGTTCTACGCCATGGTGGCGCTTGCCGATGCGCCCGGACGGCCGGGGGCCGCACGTTACCTGCCGCAGCTGCGGCGCGAATACGCCTTCTGGATGGCCGGCGCCGAGGAGCTCAAGCGCGGCGCTGCGCACCGGCGCGTGGTGGCCTTGAGCGACGGGGCGATCCTCAATCGCTACTGGGACGATCGTGACCTGCCGCGCGATGAGTCCTACCGCGAGGACGTGGCGCTCGCCGCCGCCAGTGGCAGGCCGGCTGCAGCGCTGTTCCGCGACGTGCGCGCCGCCGCCGAGAGCGGCTGGGATTTCAGTTCGCGCTGGTTCGCCGACGGTCGCACCCGCGCGAGCATCGTCACGACGCAGATCGTACCGGTGGACCTCAACAGCCTTCTGTACGGACTCGAGCAGAGCATCCGTGCCGGCTGTGCGGCCAGTGGCGATCACGCCTGCGAGGCGCAGTTCAGCCGGCGTGCGGCGGCGCGCCGTGCCGCCATGGATCGTTACCTGTGGGATGAGGCCGCCAACAGTTATCTCGACTACCGCTGGACCTCGGGCGAGCGGATCCGCCGGGTCAGCGCGGCGAGCCTGTATCCGCTGTTTGTCGGTGCGGCATCCGTACCACAGGCGAGCGGGGTTGCGGCGACCGCGCGCGCGACGCTATTGAAGAGCGGCGGGCTGGTCACCACCGACCGCCGCACCGGCGAGCAGTGGGACGCGCCCAATGGCTGGGCGCCGCTTGAGTGGATTGCAGTGGCCGGTCTGCGCCGCTACCACGAGGACGCGCTGGCGCAGCTGATCGCGTGCCGCTGGATGGTGAACGTCGAAAATTTCTACCGGTTGCACGGAAAACTGGTAGAAAAGTACGATGTGCTGAATCCGGGCGGCGGCGGCGGGGGTGAGTACCCGCTGCAGGACGGTTTCGGATGGACCAACGGGGTGCTGCGCAAGCTTGTGGCGCTGTATCCCGGTGAGGCGGGGTTCGTGGACGCTGAGCGCTGTGGCAGCCGCTGAGGCCGCCGGCACCGGCGAATTTCAGGTATGCAGACACTGGCGATGTTACTCATGTCACGCGCGACGCTCGGCCCGTCGCGCGCGCGCACCTCAGCGCGGGTGGCCCGGTGAGTTCCACGGGCGCCCCGCGTAGCGATGTGGCGCGCCTCGCGCGCCATCTGCAGGACAGCCGCGCGGCGCTGCTGCTCGCCTGGCGGCGCGCGGTCGACCAGGACCCGCAGATCAGCACCGCGGATGCCTTGGCGCGCGCGCAGTTCATCGATCACATCCCGCGCATCCTCGATGCCTTCGAGCTGGAGCTGGTGGCGCGCGGTGAAGAGCAACAGCAGCAGGCGCGCGACGAGCGCCGTCGCGGCGTGCTCGATCACGGTATCAACCGCTGGCTGCACGGCTATCACTACCGCGAGACCATGCGCGAATGGGGCCACCTGCATGGCGTTCTGGCCGATTGCGTGGAGGATTTCGCGCTCGTGACACCGGCGCCCGCGGCGGACGCCATGCGCGTGGCGCGTCAGCTGCTGCTGCAGTTGTTCGTCGACTGCATGACCGAGGGCGCGGCCGCACAGGTGCGTCTGCAGCAGACCGAGGCGCTCAGTCGCCTGCGCGATCTGGAGCAGGCGCTCGAGCAGCTGCGCGCGCTCGAGCGCGAACGCGCCAGCCTGTGGCACGAGGCGGCGCACGACCTGCGCGGCAACGTGAGCGCGGTGCAGTTGGCGGCGACCGCGTTCGCGCGCGCGCCAGCCCCCTCGGCCGGCGCGGCGCTGGTCGAGCGCACCACCCGTACGCTCACCGCGCTGCTCGATGATCTGACCGCGCTCGCACGCCTGGAAGCCGGCCGTGAACAGCGCAACATCGCGCCGTTCGATGCCGGACAGGTGATCCGCGAGCTGTGCATGGAGCTGCAGCCGCTCGCGGCCGAGCGGCGCTTGGCGCTGAGCGCACAGGTGGTGGAGCTGCCGGTCTTCGGTGATGCCATCAAGGTGCGGCGCATCGCGCAGAACCTGATCCTGAATGCACTGAAATTCACCGAGCGCGGCGGCGTGCAGGTGACGGTCGCCGCAACCCAGACCGCCGATGTGGACAGCTGGCAGCTGACGGTGCAGGACACCGGCGTCGGCATCGGCGAGCGCGCCAGCCCCGCGATCGCCAAGTTGCTGCGTGCGGCCACGCGCGCGGATGAAGCGCAGGATGCTGCCAGCGACCCTGAGGCAGTGCCGGCGCCGCCGGAAACGCTGCCGTCGGAATCCACACATACCCCGCGCAGCGCCACCGGCGAGGGCGTCGGCCTCACCATCGTCAAGCGGCTGTGCGAGCTGCTCGATGCCGGCGTGCAGATCGAGAGCACCCCCGGCTCGGGCACCACCTTCCGCGTCATCTTTCCGCGCAGCTATCCGCCCGCTCCCGCACCGCCGGTCTGAGGGGCCGCGGGTGTCGGCGACGCTCTGCTCACACGCCGCCCACATCGCCAACGCGGGAGCATCGCCATGACCCCAAGGACCACCCGCGCGGCTGACGGTTTAAGATGCCGGCATCTTCGAGCCGCCTCCGGAAAGGAGGGACTGTCGCATGATCCCTGTCCGCCGCATCGTGACCGCCGCCTGTTGTTGCCTGCCGCTGCTGGCCCTCGGCGCGCAGAACCTCCCGCGGACCGCACCCAAAGAGCTGCACGCACTGTTCGGCGTCGGCGCCCAGCCGTGTCGGACCTTTCTCGATGTGGCCGGAGAAACCAACGGGCGCGAGATTGCGCTCAGCGGCGCGGTGTTCTCCTGGGCGCAGGGCTGGTTCTCGGCGCGCAACCTGATCGGCCACGAGAGCGGTCCGCTCGCCGTGGGCGGCGCCCAGTCGGTCGAGGCCCTCAAGGGCCTGTTGGTCGATGAATGCAAGGCGCATCCGGATGAGTCGATCTATCTTGCCGTCAACGACCTGTATGAGCGTCTCGCGCGCAACAAGCCCTAGGATCGCGGCGGCCGCCCGGTGCGGTATCGGCCGCGCGCTGCGCTTGCTATGTTCCCGCCCACAGGGCGAGTCGCCCCACCGGACCCAGGATGGCGCGGTCGCGGCGGCGAGCGCCCGCAACAGCAGGGGGATAGTGGTGAAGCACCTGAGGATTGCATTGGGCGTGGCGCTCGCCGCCGGCGCTGCCGGCTGTGACGTCGGTGGGGGTGACGTGACGGCGGGCGCAAACGGCGCCAGCACGGTGAATGGTTCGGTGCACGTCCCCGCAGGCCTGCACAGTGGCAAGGTCGACACCGTCAACGGCTCGATCCGCATCGACGAGAACGCCACGGTCGCCAGCGCGAGCACCGTCAATGGCTCGATCAGTCTCGGTGCGCACGCGACGGCGGATTCGCTCGATACGGTGAACGGCTCGATCCGGCTCGACAGCGGCGCGCACGTCCTGCGGGCGGTGAGCACCGTCAATGGCAGGCTCACTCTTGCGAGCGCAGCGGAAGTGGGTGGTCAACTGCGCAACGTCAACGGCTCGATCGCCCTGCGCGACGCCCACGTCGCCCAGGGACTGCGCACCGTGAACGGCAATATCGATGTGCGCGGTTCGCACATTGAGGGCGGCATCGTCGTGGAGCGCAGTTCCGGCTGGTTCACCTGGAGCTTCGGTCTGCCGCGCGTCGTCATCGGCCCGGGCTCGGTGGTCCAGGGAGACATGCGCTTTGAGCGCAGGGTGCATCTGTTTGTGAGCGATCAGGCCACCGTGGGGGCGGTGATCGGCGCCACGGCGCAGCGCTTCGCGGGGGACAGCGCGCCGAATTGAGTGGCCGCGGCGCTGCGCGCCGGGTCACTTGTGCAGGTCGTCGATCCAGCGCACCAGTTCCGGCAGTTCGACCGGCGTGATATCCAGATTCACGACCAGGCCCTGCTGGCCGCTGCGGGCGAGCACGCACTGCAGCTGCAGATCGTCGCTGGCGTTGATTTCCTGATGCGGCACCCACGGTGGCACATAGATGAAATCCCCAGGTCCTGCTTCAGCGACGAATTCCAGCTGCTCGCCCCAGCGCAGGCGTGCAATTCCGCTCACCACATAGATGACACTCTCGAGCTCGCCGTGGTGATGCGCACCGGTCTTGGCCTTCGCATCGATCGTCACCGTACCGGCCCACAGCTTGGTGGCACCGGTTTTCTCGGTGGTGACGGCGGCGCGCCGGCGCATGCCCAGCGTCTGGGCCGTGGCATCGTCGAGCTGGTCGTGGCCGATGACCCGGACGCCGTCGTGGCGCCAGCGACGGGACGGTGAATTCATGGGAATACCTCCGTCGCCGCACGGTAGCGCGTTGCGCACGGGGGGCCAAGCGGCGCTGATCGCGCGCGGCGGCCAGGCAGCCCCAAGCCGTACCGTCCGGCCGCCGCATGCTTCAGCTAGCGAACGGCATAACCCCGTCCTTCGAAGCAGGCCGCCTGCGCCCGCTCGTAAGCGGACTGGCGCTGGGCGATGTCAGCCGCGGCGGGTCCCGTTGGGGTGCGCAGCGGATCGAACCCGGTCTGCGTCACCGCGAAGCGGTAGCACTCATAGCGGTCGCGCGCCTGCTGATCGACACTGGGCGGGGCAGCCGGGGAGGGTGAGGGCGTCGGTGCCACGGCGGCCGCGAGCGCCATGACGGGGGCGACCGGGGCGGCAGGAGCTGCGGCCACCGGGGCACTTACGGGGGGACTGGGCGCATTCGCCACGGTCGCAGCGACCGGCATGACTGCCACGCCGACGCTGGTCGTCCCGGCAGTGGCTGCTGCCGGCTCCGAGGCGGGCTCGACGGGGTCGTTCACCACCTCGTAGCCCCCCAGATCCGGCCGGGGCCGGTAGTAGACATCATTCGCATAGAGATAAGGCCGGCCGGCACTCACCACCGCGGTCGCAGAGGCAGGCAGTGAGGCCACGACCAGGCCGATCGGCGGTGCAATCACGCTGAAAGCAGCGCCGCGCGGTTCGAGCCAGATCCCGTCTGCGAACCAGTAGGTCGATCCTGCGAAGTTGAAGACGCTCGCGCCCTTGGGCAGCTCGTGCAGGATCGCGCCGCGGTCCGGGTAGACCTGATCGTGGCCGTGCCGCGTGTCCTCATGGCTGCGAAAGGTCTCGACCTGAGAGGGCGCTGCCCCCTGGCCGGAGCTCACCGCCGGGACAGTGGCCGGAGGTGGCTGCTGGGGAATCGCGGCGGGCGTGGCGTAGACCGCCGGCGGCGGTGGATTGGCGGGCGTCGGGTACGCCGGTTGCGGCGGCGGATAAGCCGGCGGCGCGTAGTTGGATTGCGGAGCGTAGCCGGCTGACTGATAAGCGGGTTGCTGCGCCTGTGTCATCACCGAAGCGCCCAAGGCGGCGGGCACGAGTACGGCGTGCCACCGGAACGATTTGATTGCCATGTTGACCCCTGACGGGGCGGGCTCGTCCGCCAGATGCGCGGATCCGCGGTTCGCCCGCCCGTTCCGTAGCCAGCGCCGCACGCACCGCGGTGGTCCGCGGCGCTGAGCCGATAAACCCTCCTCGTGCACGCATCCGTTGCTGAACGATGCGTGGCGTTTCCTCCCCGGGGCGTGCCCCGCTGCCGTCGGCCCAGCCGCGGGCCGACATAGCCTGCACAACGAACCGCGCGGATCCGTGTTTACCTCATCGGCAGGATTGATGTTCCGCAGGATGGCTGACAGGCTGCAAATTCAGCGCCTGGCTGACGCTGCAGCTGCGCGCGCGGCTCGGCCGGTCAGAGTCTCACGGCGCGGGCGTCGCCTGCCCGCTCAGCGCCCAGCCGCGGTCGCTGTACTTGCACACCGTATAGGTGGCTTCGCCTTCGATGCCCTTTGCGCTGTTCTCTACCCGCAGCCGCTTGCACGGGGTGCCGTCCGGCGCGTTGAACTGCGCTTTCACTTCCGCAAGACCTGAGGCGCCGGTCTTGGGATTGCGCCATGTCTGACTGGCATTCGCGGCGCTCGAGTCGAGCACGGCACGCGCGTTCTTCAGCATCAGATTGGAATCGTCTTTACTGAAGTGCCTGAGCGGCGAGTCCTTGAGGAAGTTCAGGTTGCCAGCCTGCAGCGCGGCCGCGTCCAACAGCAGCGCGAGGGCCGCGGCGAGGAGTGTCAGGGCGGGGAGGTTCGCGCGCTTCATGGTGAGACTCCACTGCCTGCCGGAGGTCGAGGCGCGCGATGCTAGCACGTCGCCCCGGAGCGCGAGCCCTGCGCCTATAACGGCAGATCGAGGGTGAGG
>Ga0210385_10001728_pt1 | contig 13351 bp, 15 predicted proteins | sample IncBWH26OmetaG_FD_160107 | JGI IMG/M metagenome (GOLD analysis project Ga0210385, IMG submission 160107) | Forest soil microbial communities from Barre Woods Harvard Forest LTER site, Petersham, Massachusetts, United States - Inc-BW-H-26-O ... | reverse complement strand
CTCGTATTCAGCCGGATTCTCAATGCGCTTGTGAATAGGCTCAGTCAGAAAAGCCACCCGTTTACCATCGGGCGAAGGTGCGATCTCGCTGATTGCGAGATCGCTCTTCGCGATTGTTTTCGCCCCAGCAGCCAGCTTCGACGATGGCTCTGCGTCGGCCTTGGCCGCGGTCGGAGCTTCCGTTGCTGGTTGTACCTCAATCGCCTGTGCCAGCGCCGATGCGACATCGAGCTTCAGCAGTACGTCGCCACGATATTGCTCCCGCCACCGAACTACGTCCTTCCAATCGTCCTTCTGTTGGTCTTCCTGTTCGTGACTCAGGGGCGACTTGGCGGAAAAGTAGATGGCCGAGCTCTCCGGCGACCACGCAAACGCGTGGACATCGAGTTTCTCGCTGTAGAGAGGCAGTGCTTCACCGCCCGATGCCGAGATCAGCCAGATGCGGCTGCATTTTGTGCCTTCAGCATCCGCATCCCCGTCTGTAGAACCAGCGGGCGTGCGGTCCGAAACGAACGCGATCCACTTTCCATCCGGGCTCCACTGAGGCTGCTCGTCAGTCCCGGAGTGGGTCAGCGGCTTCAGGCCGCTCTGCGCTGTCCACAGCCACAGGTCGTGCCGATAGACGCTGGCCTTCCAGTCCGGTGTCTCAGTGGCAACGACCGCTGCGGATGCGTCTGGCGCGAGACTGGCTCCCACAATTTCAGTGGTATTCAGATACTCGTCAAGAGTGATCGTGGGCTTGAGACCCTGAGCACTGGAGAGAGCCGAAAGCAGACAAATGGAGATCACAGGACCAAACGAGAGGGAAGTTGAACGCATATCAGCACTATACCTGTCTGACCGCAGGGGTTAGCATGGCCTCGGAGCTGGCTTTTCTCGGGGCGAAGGATGAGAATCGACGCACATCAGCACTTCTGGACTTACAGCCCAGCACGGTACGGCTGGATCAGCGACGATATGTCGGAATTGAAGCGCGATTTCCTGCCCAATCACCTGGCCCCGCTGCTGTATGACCAGTCGTTTGATGGGTCGATAGCGGTCCAGGCACGCCAAGATCTGGAAGAAACTAGCTGGCTGCTGGAACTGGGCGATCAAAACGACTTCATCAAAGGCGTAGTAGGTTGGGTTGATCTCTGCTCACCCGATTTGCCGGCACAGCTGGAAAAGTTTGCCACAAATCGCAAGTTTGTTGGCGTGCGTCATGTGCTACAGGATGAGCCGGACGATGAATTCATGCTGCGGCCGGAGTTTCGTCGCGGCATTGCTCGACTGTCCGAATACGACCTGACGTACGACCTCCTCCTTCATCCACGACACCTGCCGGTCGCATTGAAACTGGTGCACGAGTTTCCGGAACAGCGATTTGTGCTGGATCACATTGCCAAACCCGGGATTTCTGACGGGCTGATGGGACCCTGGAATCGCGACATTTGCGAACTGGCGAAATTCGAAAACGTCTGGTGCAAACTATCCGGAATGGTGACGGAGGCGCACTGGAAGCAGTGGAAGCCGCAGGATTTTCACCCATATCTCGACGTTGTCTGCGAGGAGTTCGGGAGTGGTCGACTTATGATTGGCTCCGACTGGCCAGTTTGCATGCTATCGGCGACGTATGAGGAGACCGTTGGGATCGTGACAGATTACGTAAAGAAATCAATGCCCGAGGAGGCGGACAAAATTTTCGGCGCAAGCTGTATGCGCTGCTATTGGGCGCTGTAAGACCCTCGCGTCAAAAGATCTATTGGATATATTTCTTTGGTTTCGGAGCCGTTCCCTGCGTGCACTTCAAGTCTTTGTGCGCCCAGGATTCCACATCCACAGCAGTTCCTTGCATGCATGTGGACATTCCGTGGTGCAACACCCCGACGAAATCAATCCCCGACCCAATCTCAGGCTGGACGCCTTTTACAAAAAGGTTGAAGAGCGCCCCGCTCTCCACATCCTTTACAACCAGGCAGCGCGCTTCGACACCAGGTTCGACGCAGCCCTCTCCACGGATTTGAGGCGACTTCTCGGACCAACCAGCAAACGCAATCGACGAACCAGCAACAGCAATGATCGCGCACGCCAGCGCACCCACCCTCTCCGCAACTACAAGCAGACGCATTCGATTCTCCCTTCGACTCCAACGAATCGATCTCGTTTAGAATTCCGCACGCGTGCGCAGAATACGCCCAGTCGGATTCTCTAGTCGAATCAGAGACCTCGGACCTTGCCGCCGCTTGGGATACTTCATTTGGTTCACCGGCCGGTGTTAAATTGACCTAAGTGCGAAAGTGGCGGAATTGGCAGACGCACCAGACTTAGGAACCGTTTTCACTGGGTTTATGCATCAAGTCGCATAATGACGCATATTGGCGTTAAATTATTAAATATAAATTATTTAAGTTCAAAAACCATCTTTGCATAATGGCGCATAATAGTGCATTTTATTCCTATCAAGTGGTGACTAAAGCGGTGACCGAAACGCCGATTTTCACATGCCCAAACATGCCCAAACAAATTACCCTCCACATATGGAGACACTCACGCGAGAATGTCTAATGCAGCGAGTGACGATTCACCCAAGTGGCTGTTGGGAATGGCAGGGCGCGAAGGACAAACGCGGCCAAGGTGTGATGCGGTGGGGCAAAGGGCAGATAGGCGCTCGCCGTCTCTTCTGGCAGTCAATCATCGGAGCGATACCAGAGGGTTCAAGAATCGTTTCTCGTAAGCTCCCTGAGTGCATCGGAATTGCGTGCTGCAACCCGGCACACGTCAGGCTATGGACCCGGACAATGGCGTTGCGGGTCGCGGAGACCTGCAAAAAGGGACATCTGCTCGGCGCGGAGAACGTAGTTGTTGAGAATCGCAATGGACGGGTATTCAAACGGTGTCGCATCTGCCGGAGGGAATCATGGAGAGGTTGGAAGGCGTCTCAGGCGGCCAAATGAGGACAGCAACACGGGCCGGGAAACAGCCCGTAGGTCAGAACCCCTCATGTGGTGCCGGACCGTTGAGGAATGTCGCCTCCATCCCACTCACAACGGCGAAGCCTTCATCGCAAAGTCGTCGAATCTCGCTTTTTACTTCCTGACTGATTCGATATTCTCCGCCCATTTTTATCAGCGAGCTTGTGAAGCGGTCAGTTTCGCTGGCGAAAAAGACAGCGACCCAGAATGAAAAGTGATGGTCGCCCTGATACACGTCAATGCGCCGTATTCATTGGCGGGATCGTCAAGCCTTCGAAGGATAACGCTCGCGCGTTGGACTCTCAATTGTGCTCCGTGGTTGAGAAATCATATTTACAAGACAAAGAGAGAGCAACCTAGTGGTCTTCACTTGATCCGAATTGGCCCCTTGGGCATCGCGTCGAACTTCCCAACATGCGCAGCCATTTCAACCAAGAATTGTCGGGCCACCCCCGCCCATCTCTCACCAACATCCTCCGGGACTTCCTTCAATATCCGGTCTACGCTAGCTCTGCCGAGTTGATAGCTGAGTAATGCAGCTATGACGCGGCGCCCAGCTTCGTTGTATGCATGAAGTTCTTTTCCTGCCATTGCTGCTCCCCGCTCTCATTCCACGAACAGCATCACTCCATTGCGATCTGCTGGTTCGTATACAAAAATCCGGTGCACAACTCGGCGAACGACGTGATTCCCGTCAATGCTGTAAAGCGTGAAATCACCCGTCTTCGGCGCCTCCTCACCTTCCTTCAATTCTCGAACGTACTCCGGTTCAAAATCGGCAGGTTCGAGATTGGGCAGTTGAGTCTTCTCAGCGTCAAATGGAACAAACAGCAGGTTGGTCATTATTCTCCTTATGGCCCTTAGAAATGGAGCTGTTTGGAAAGAGTTTAGTCTGTCTGTCGAAACCATGTCGAATGCTATACTCGCCGCGAGGCTCCCTGCGACATGGAAGGTTTCTGGACAGTTCATTTTCAAGGTGTGCAAGGATGGGGTACGGGCGTGGTCACGCTTGTCGGAGGTGAGATTTTCGGAGGAGACGAAGGTTATATCTACATGGGCACCTACGCCGAAAACGCGGGCGCATTCTCGGCTCGGATTAAAGTCTCAAAGCACGCTCCGGGAGTTTTGAACGTCATGGGAATGGAAGAGTTCGAGCTGGAAGTGAAGGGTCTTGAGTTGGTCGGAGCTACGAGGCCGCAATCTCTTCACATCGAAGGAAGGATTCCGGGAAGCGATCAGAGGCTTACAGGAGTGCTAACCAAACAGCGGGATTTGCCAGCGAGGAAGTAATCCCTTTGATCTCTACCCTCAAACGCGCACAAGATGCAGCTCACAAGCTCGTCGTTAAGAGCGCACTGAATCCACTCTTGTGGCTCAATGCGATTTCAGTTCCGACACTCATTGTTTCTGCACTTTTATTCGACCGCTCTGAGGGGCTTCGTCACTTCTGCTCATCACTGGTTTACGTAGCGGTCGCAATCCCTATCGGAACTCTTTGCGTTGCGATTGGATTCGCGATTTTTAAGCCAGATAAGCTCCAATCTGAGGAGTATCAGCTAAAACAGCAAGCCCTCGTAATCCTTGAGCAAATGGGTGTAGCGCCCTTGCTAGTTGATCCACAGAACATAGTTGCGATCGCCAATCCAGCAGCTCAACAGCCGATAGCCTCAGGTTCGGAGGCCCAATGACGACTGCTCCAATTCAGCAATATCTGAGAGTGTTCGTGCTGAATTTTGACCCGAGCTCTCTACCACGGGAGAAGATCACCGAAGTCTTAACCGAAAATCCACTTTATCTGAATTGGATAAGATTCCTTCCGGGACAATTCTTTTTCGTGTCGAAATCATTGGTCAATGATGTCACGGCTCCGCTTCACGAGAGATTTCCGACCGACTATATCTTTGTGACAGAAGTGTTCCCAAACACTTGCAATGGGTGGATGCCTAAAGAGATATGGAATTTCATCAACAACCCTTCGAGCGCTAAGGGCACGACTTTGTTAACGGCGCCCCCACCGTCCCCACTATCCAATCTGGAGTTGCTCTCGAAGCTTTTCGACAAAAAATGAGACCGCGCACGCTCTCTGCCATCTGACTCGCAATGTGCGAACCGGGCGCGGATGGAAATTTTGGCGCGGCGTTACGGTTAAACAAAAGAGTGAGTCTCCTACGACTGCACAGGAGCTTGATTGCTGGACCGATATGAATGGGGATGATGAGCAAATACAGGATTGATCAAGATTTCAAGACGTTTGGCAAATTCTGGGAAGATGGGAACGAAGGGAATGAGTTCACGGGTACTCTCTCATCACGCAAAGGCGTGACGAGACTGACTGCTTCACCAGCGTATGGTGCCCTTGATGATTCCGCTATTCGAGCCGCGCTATCTCAGATGGGCACCGCCCGCGAGATTCAAAAGAGAAGTTCGATCCGGGGATTCACGAAACTCGGGAATTGCTCTCTTCTCAATATCGTCTCTCTTGGCGGAGATGGGCTGGCGAACTTTCCGACTATGCAGGGGGTCTCTAGAGACCGTTACCGCGCGATGAGAACGGTGATGGGACTCCACATTGAATCTTCAGACACAAAGGTACTCGACGGAGCGGCGTACTACTTCAGCAAGATTCATCATCTGCTTCCACTGCCATGGAAAACTCAATTGACCGAAGGCGAATCTGTTCATACCGTCCCCAACAAATCACAGGAAGTCTTCCGGTTCGCAAGCTCTTACTTGGACGCTGAAGTTATCTGTGAAGTCTTCGAAGGCGGCAGCAACAAAGCAAGGAAGGGGGTCCGAATCAAGTCGGTACCGAGAGTGCGGATCACTCCCACGAATCCCAAATCCGTTGACTGGTTTGCATCTCTGGCCTTTCGATTGGAAAATTTCTTCACGCTGATCCTCGGAACGTCGGTGGGAATCAAGCATGTGCAACTGTTTCAGGGAGACAATGCGGGCTGGTTGATTCAAGCCGTTCGCAGGCACAAGGAGAAAGTCAATTTCCAAACATGGGTGCGCTGCACGAACTCAGATGCTTCAAAAGCGTTAGAGAAATGGCTATCTGTCCCGAACGACGATCAGATTATTGAGCTGACGCTTCTGGGCAATGTGCGGAAAAGCAGTCTCTTTGGAGAGACTGAGTTCCTGACCCTAGCTCAAGCACTGGAGGGCTTTGCCCGCATACGTTTCGGAGGAAGCAAGCGAAGGGCTGCTAAATTCGATGACCTGATTGATCAAACTTACGATCTCTTCAGTCCCATACTGGCAAATGCGATTGTCGGTGAGAAGTCTGACTTCAGGCTGAAGGTAATACAGACAAGGGACTTTTACACACATCTAGGCAACCCGAAAGGCAGCTCTGCTGTTAAGACGATGAAGGAACTCTTCCTTTTCAACAAGCGTCTAATCGCATTCCTAAGAGGTGCCATGCTAATTGACCTTGGCATCCCCGAGGAGAATTTCTCCGAAGCCGTCATCTATCAGGCCACGAGGTGGAAGTAATAGAGTGCTTTAGAGTGCGGCGGCTGCAACCGAGTCCACTAGCACGGTGACCAATGTCACTTGGCATTCCGCGTAGCTCTCTCATTTCCGAGATGCACTCGGAAAATGAATCGGGCTTGCCTATCAAAGTTAGTGGTTCTGTGGCTGGCGTTCGGGATATTCGTTCAGCGTGGGTCAGCACAGATATCGGACCAAACAGACTTGCTAGCCCATGACATCAACGGTTATGCGCTTGATATGACGGTCTCACAAGTCGAAGCGATAGCTCATCGGCCACTTGAGTCACTTGGTGGAGGACAATACAGGCTGTCTTTCCGAGGGCAAGCTTATGACTTCGGGTTCTCCGCTCTTGGTCGGTTATTCCGCATTGATTATCAAGAAGGTCTTGGGAACTTTATTCCCGACGAGGCTTATGGGAGAAGCTTAGGACGGAAATTGACTGAGAAGTTTGGGCCACCCCATTCCAATGAGCTTCCGACCGGACCGGTCTCTTGGCGGTACCTTGAACCGTACAGAGGGATCGGAGGGCAAATCCTACAACGCGACACTCTGTCCTTGTCCGTTTGGATGGTTGGTGGATGGCGTCAGCCCATCGTCTTGAACATGAAGCTGATGGACTTCCGAATAATGCGCCGTGATATAGCTTTAGCGAATGCAGCGCCGCGCTCTCACGCCGAACAAGCGACAAAGTTCTAGCTTCTAATCGTCCAATAGGTGCCGTACCACGAGTGGCCGGGCCGCTCCCGCCGCGTACTTGGCGCCGTCTTTACCGTCCGGCGAACGCTCTCAGCCACCTGACTCGAATCGTTATCAGCGTTGTATGACTGCTTGAATGAGGTCAAAAAGATTGCGGGCAAATTGGGAAGGATCTGCCCTATAATTCTCGCCAACCCAAACCTTCTTCCCTAATCCTCCCGATCTTGGCTTGGGTCTCTACATGGAGGCTCTATGTCGCTGCTCAAGAAAGTAGTTTTCTTAGCGTTCCTGCTGACGCCAGTTTTCGCCTGTACTCAGAACATCTCTGCGACGGAAGCAAACAAGCATCTCGGAGAGCAGGGAACTGTATGCGGCAGGATTGCCGAAACGAAGATTGCAATAAACGCACGCGGTACGCCTACTTTTATCGACTTCGAAAAGCCCTACCCAAATCAGACATTCACGGCGGTCGTTTGGGAACGCGACAAATCGAACGTGGGAACTCTACCGAGAATCGGCGTGCTCTGCGTCACCGGAACGATTACTGATTATCACGGACGACCCGAGATTATTCTGCTCAGTCGTTCGGACTGGTCAGCGCCACAAGCGAGACTGAGCAATGACAACCACTACACGAATGTTGACGGTCAATCGGTTCATTCACCTGCGCATTCTTCTGGAGGAATTCCAGCGGGTGCAACCGCTCAGTGTGCAGACGGAACGTACAGCTTCAGTCAGCACAGACAGGGAACCTGCTCACATCATGGCGGGGTAGCGAAATGGCTGTAGACAACCTGACTTTCTTTAGTGCGGGGATACCAGACAGGTACAATGTGAGCATCAGTTCGTCGCAAAGACTGTAGCTAATTCCGCTCTAAGGGGAGAGCAATGAGCATCGTCGTCGTACAGATAAGTGATATTCATTTTAGCGGCCCCCGAGACGCCATTGCGTCTCGGGCTAAGTCAGTTGTACAAGCGGTTAAAGCCGAAGCACCGAATCCGGCGGCCTGCTTCGTCGTTCTAACAGGTGACATTGCGAACACGGGAAATGCGCCTGAGTATGGGTCGGCGAAGGAATTTGTGGCTCGGCTCAAGATAGGTTTTCTCAATTCTGGGATAAAGCAATTCAACGCTATCGCAATACCGGGAAATCACGACCTGAATTTGCGCACGGAAAATGACACGAGGAAGTTTCTCCTTGATTCGTTGGATAAATATTTGTTGGGTGATATCGATTTTGACAATTCAAACTTCGAATCGGTTATTTCGGTACAGGACCCATTCTTCGACTTTTGTTCTGATATGACGGATCAACCGAAACCTGCAAATAGCGAAAAACTATATTTTCGTCATTTGTTTTCTGCGGAAGATCGCAAGATTATGTTCCATTGTTTTAATACATCGTGGCTCTCGCGGAGGAACGAACAGCAAGCAAAGCTTTTCCTTCCTCCGCAGATCTATAGATTCAGTACACCAGCCGACATCGATCTAAGTATCGCCATGTTCCACCATCCGTACAACTGGCTAGACGCAAACAATCAGAAGCTACTCAAGGAGTACGTGGATGCACAAGCCGATGTTGTACTGACCGGCCATGAGCATGACGCGGACATCGTACGGCATGAGGCTATAACAGGAACGACTCTTGATTTCCTCATGGCACCTGCTTTCAACGACCCCAGCGTCTCAGGGAACGGGTTTCAGATGTTGACAATTGATTTCGGCGAAAAGAGACAGATAGCGACAATATTCTATTGGGAAATCGACCGCTTTGTTGCTTTTCAGCGCAAGAGATGGACACTCCAAAGGAATGTCCAACGCCCGAGCGATCCTTTGGCATTGCGTCCGGAATTTGTAACGCAGTTGAGGGATATCGGTGCCGCGTTTCGCCATCCGCGTTGCAATGCGCCTCACTGTGAGCTACGTCTCAGAGATCTATACGTTTATCCCGATCTAAAGCATAGGGAAATAGAGAAAGTCTTAACAAATAGACAGGCAGAGAAACAGCCCATCAACGGGAAGGCTTTTGCCGCGTTCCTTGCCTTTCATCCAAAAGTCTTGTTGTTTGGTGCCGACGACTCTGGAAAAACGTCATTTGCGAAAGTGATTTTTGAGGACTTGAAGAGTCAAGGAGATCTCCCGCTTCTAGTCAACGGAGAAATGCTAAGACGCGTAGACAACGACGATTCTTTGGTGGACGCTCTATCCACCGCAATCACTGAACAGTACAACACCAAATCGGGCACGGCATACTTGCAAGTTGACGAAGATAGAAGAGTGCTGCTTATCGACGATATTGACAAGACAAGATTGTCAAAAGAAGGACAGCGTAAACTCGTTGCCTTGGTAAGAGATAGGTTCAGCAGAATTCTTGCCATTGCCCCAGATTTTCTAGAGATTCAGGACATGCTTGCTAATGCGCAAACGGATCCGTTCGTTCATTTTGAACGGTGCACGATCAAGGAATTCGGTCATTTCCATAGGGTAAAGCTGATTGAGATGTGGATAAAGCTCGGGCGGGATTTAAGCGCGGACAGCGGCGAAGGTATTCACAAGCTCATTGTGAGGACAGACAAAACGATTTCAACTCTGATGGGTAAGAACACTTTGCCGCATCATCCAGTCACGATCTTGAGCCTTTTGCAGCTTCTCGAAAGCACGGAAACTGTTAGTACGGCGAGTGGCGCGTTTGGGTATCTTTACGAGATGCTTTTAAAGCAAGCTTTGGCGACTGTTAACCCACGCGAAGTCGATGAAAAAATCACATATTTGTCGGGAATCGGCTATGCAATGTTTCACAAAAAACAACCAAGTCTAAACGAAGAGGAAATGCGTGCTCAGCACGACGGTTACTGTGAAAAGTACGATATGGTTCGGGACTTCTCGAAGATGATGGACGATCTTGCAAAAGCATCCGTCATTGTGGAATCGAAGGGCGAGTTCAGGTTCAAGTATCCCTACGAGTTCTATTACTCAACTGCAAAATACTTTGAAAATCACGTTGAGTTCCAGCGAGGAGAACTGTATGCAATGGCTGACCATCTTTATGGAGAACGAAACGCAAATGTGCTGATCGTATATGTCTACCTTACCCGAGATGACGATCTCATTCGTCATATAATCGAAAACGCGAAGAAGATCTTCAGGGATCATCGTGAGTGTGATCTGGAGGCAGACGTAGAGTTTATGAATCGATTGTCCTCAACTACGCCTCCGCCACTTGAATTGGAATACAGAGATGATGCTAGCGGCCGACGAGACGAATACAACAAGCGAAGGGATGAAGCAGTAGAGAAGGATGTCCCTCTGGAGGGGGTTGATGACAACGAAATCAGCTACAGTGAGAAGCTTCAAGAAATAACGAAAATTCTAATTTCAATCAAGACACTTCAAGTCTTAGGACAAATATTGCGCAATTTCACGGCTTCACTTGAGGGGCCGTTGAAGCTCGATATTACGCGTGAATGCTATTCACTGACACTTAGGACTATCAGCGCGTTGCTATCGTATTGCGAAAATGACGTACCCGGACTCCGCCAATACATTGGGAGTCTGATTGCAGAGCGGACAGGAATAACAGATCCCAAAAAGTTGGCCTCAAAGACCGAGGATGTAATCGTTTGGATGGGCACTGCGGCATCCGCCGCCATGATTAAGAGGGTTTCTTACGCTGTTGGTCACATCGACCTGACAAAAACCTACCGTAGGGTGCTGGAAAAAGATAAGCGCCTATCAGTGAAGGTCATCGATACTGCGATTCGTCTGGACCACTTTACCGCAACGCCGTTGGATGAATTGAGCGCTCTCTCTGAGATGGTCCGTAAGAACAATTTTACCTACACGGTGATTCGAGAAGTTGTTGCTGATTACCTTTACTTTTTCGAGCATGAATTTCCGACAATGCAAGCGTTAGGCGCGCAATGGAATATCAAGGTTAGCGCTCCAAAATACATCGCATCTCGGGCAAAGAAAAATTGAAGATTGCGACTAGAAGCCCCTATCTGTCATTGCCGCTTGAGCCGATCAGACTTTCTTTTTTGTCTCAAATCTCATTCGCTTGTTGGGCCTTTGTCCAATGCCCCTTATTTGGTCGCGCAGTTCTGTTGCGAAATTCAATACCGCTTCTTTCAGTGCGAGAATCTCGTGAGCGTTACGTGAACCACAGTCCTGATCAAGCGCGCGGAAATTGATTTTGCCGGGGGTCCAGCCGTGTTTTCTGTGCAGCTTTCCAGCGAGCAGCAGGCGAGCGGGCAGGTCGCTGATACGCTCTGCCCGCTCGCCTGCTGCTCGGACACCAAACCTCGCCATCTTGCCCACAACTCCGCGTCAAGTTCTCTCATGCCTACAAAGTGACTCATACCCGCGCTGCGTACAAGATGGGGTTTAGATAGCGCTCACTTTCTGATTCAGGATTCAATTGAGGTCTGATGTCCGGGCGTTGCGCTTACCGTTACGGACGTGGGCCGGGGTGCTCGTCACTGCATCACCGCGTTGGATTGGTAAGGTCAGTGACTCGCAAGGATGACATGGGTTTCGTGAGCGAAGTGGCAAATCACTGACACTAGAAGCATATAGAATCAGACATTTAATGTCAAGCGTAATTGTAATGCGGACATGGACTTACAGCCAACTCTTTGACAGGAAGATGAACTCACTTCGCAGGTGGTTTCATAGGCGCCACTGCTTGAATGAAAGACACTCCGTAGTGGGATAGTGAATACCGCGACTCCATGTGAATCGGAGAGCGGGTGAAAGGCCCGGCTGGGCTTATCCCAAACTCAGAGGGCATGTAGTCGTCTATCTCCCCCGCTGTTTCTTCAGCGATAATCCCAAGTCGAATCAAGTCCCGAATGACAAGCTCTGCCTGAGTGAGTTTGTCGTAGTTCTCCACTTGTTCGTGACTGAGTTGTTCTTTGAAGAACTCTCTCTCAGCAGGGTTGATTCCGGTATGGATTGACGAGTCGTAAATGTTTATGAGATTTACCCGGCTAAATGGCCCCATGCCGGGACGGTGCGGCGCCAGATAAGGCTGAGGCTGTGTGGCCACTTTGAACAAGCGATCTAAGAATCGCGCTTCTTCCGACGTGAGTTGCGATAGAGTTTGTCCGAAAGACGGAAGAACACCCTGCGAGCCTGAGACCGTGTTTTCAAGCAACGCGGCCCACCGATCCTGCAATTCATCTTCGCTCTGTACAGACGCGAGTTGCAGCAATGGCATAATCTTCTTCAGATCATCGGAGCAGAGTTCCTTTCCGTGACGATTGTTTCCCCATTTCTTGAAGACGCTACGAAGATACTCGTCCTGATAGAACCTGTAAATCTCTCCAAAGGAACCCAGAGCTTTTCCAGCCTCATCTGCGATGGGCGAGAAAATCTTCTTGCCAATATCTGAACTTGCGAACGCCAACAGGCCAGTCTCTTGCAACAGCTTCGTCATTTCCGACATTTCTGCCTCTGGTACAACATTACACTGAGACTTGGTGATGTGAGAGTTTAACGAGGTGGGGATAGACAGGCAGTTTCCTACGGATAGGTGGAGTCTGCCGGTCCGATATCCAACACAATTACGAGATGACCACGAAGTTTGAACCGCCACCACTCGTAGGGGCTACAATCGCAATCGAGAAGTTCTGGAACCCTAGGTACCCATTCGCATCGGTCACAACGACAACGAACGAGTTAGCTGACGGCGTAGTAGGCGTTCCGCTGATAACTCCCGGAGGAACTCAGGGCAAGGCCCGCTGGCAGTGACCCAGAGTAAACAGAATATGAGAACGGCGAAGTTCCACCTTGGGACGATACAGTTTCGGAATACGCCGCACCTACCGTGCCTCCCTGAAGCACCATGCAACCGGGACGGGCTGGAAGAACGTACCGCCCTGTCGTGGAGGTGTGGTATTCAACAATGGCGTCGGCCCCGCTGCCACACTATAAATCGGTGCATTGTTTGAGGCAATGCACGTTGTCATCTAGTCATACCTCATACACAACGATGAAGCTGAACCTAATGCCCCGCAATTCGCAAGTCTGCCGCTTAGTGTGGTGATGTATGTTCGCGTTGCCCCATATAAGGTTGTGGTGAATACCATCCCTTCGGTATAGGTGTTCTCATTTCCTAGTCCGACACCGGTAAGCGGCCAATCAAAGTATCCAACATAAGGAGACACGGTATCAAACCCAGCCGAAGGGATGGTATTCACCACAAC
>Ga0210385_10001727_pt1 | contig 13354 bp, 8 predicted proteins | sample IncBWH26OmetaG_FD_160107 | JGI IMG/M metagenome (GOLD analysis project Ga0210385, IMG submission 160107) | Forest soil microbial communities from Barre Woods Harvard Forest LTER site, Petersham, Massachusetts, United States - Inc-BW-H-26-O ... | reverse complement strand
CCGCTAACACCTAATCCGCAGCAAACATTAAGGATCAACTCGTGGGAAGCGGGACCAGTCCGCGCTGCGCGAGCTCCCGCCGGTGAAAAAATCAGTAAAGAAAAACTGGAGAGCAAAATGGACGTTCGAGGCCATGCAAGTAACGCAGGCAGGGAGGTTAGCTATCGTCCTTACTCCGTCCTTAGCGCCTCAATCGGATCCACCATGGCTGCCCGGCGCGAAGGAATGTAACTTGCCAGCGCCGCGGTCCCAACCAGCCCCACACACACGGCCGCGTACGTCGCTGGATCGACGGGGTTCACTCCAAACAATAACGACGTCATCAAACGCGTCGCCGCCGCGGCTGCGGTCAGTCCGACGGCCACACCGATCGCCACCAGCGCCAGGCCCTGCCGCACGAACATCCCCGTCACCACGTTACGCTGCGCGCCGACCGCAATACGAATGCCGATCTCGCGCGTCCTTTGCGAAACCGAATACGCAATCACTCCATACAGGCCGATGCCGCCCAGCAGCAACGCCATCCCGCCGGCGATCGCCAGCATCGTCAACGTAAACGAAGTCCGCGCCATCGACTTCACAAAAAGATCGTTGAGCGTCCGCACGTTCCGAATCGGCAAATTCCCATCAACCGACCAGATTGCCTGCTCAACCTCGCTTACGAAATTCTGCGAACCCGCCTGCGGACTGCGAATCGCAAACACCAGCGTTCGCCGCGCAGACACTTGATCGCCTTCAAAATTGTTCATCAGCACCGGCCAATAGACCATCGACGACGCTTTTACACTCGTCCCGTCCGAATAGACGTTCCCCACAACCCCCACAATTTGCCGCCATTGATCGTTCGTGCTTGTCCGAATCTCTTTCCCCACCGCATCTTGCGGCGTCTGCCAATACTCCTTCGCAAAATTTTCCGAGACGATCGCCACAGGCAGCTTTTGATAGATATCGGTCCATGCGAAATCCCGCCCCGCGATCATCGGCTGCTGTAACGTCTGGAAAAGACCCGGTGCCGCAAAATTGAACCGGCGCAGCGGAGGAATCTCTCCGTCCCTGTATTGTTTGTCTTGGGCAAAGATCGGGTCCTGCCAATGCTGATCGTCCATGGGAACCGAATTTGCGAGCGAGACGGACGAAACTCCCGGAAGCGCCGAAATTCTGTCCTCCATCGCCTGGAACATCCGAATCGCGGCTTCGGGATCCTTCACCTCGCTTTCCGGAATCGAAAGCTTCATCGTCTGCACGCTCCCGGGCGCCGAATAGCCAGGGTTCACGTTCATCAGGGCGCGGAATGTCCGCATCATCAGCCCGGAACAAATCAGCAGGACCGAAGCCAGCGCCACCTGCAGCACCACCAGCGCATTTCGAGCTCGGTGCCGCTCTCGGCTCTGGCTCAACGTGCGCCCGCCCTCGCGCAAGCCCGCTCCCAGCGTCACTCCCGTATACTTCAGCACCGGTATCGCGCCGAAAAGCAGGCTCGCCAACAGCGAGATCACCAGCGTAAAGAGCAGCACAGGGAGATCGATTCCGATCTCATTGATCCGAGGAATGCCCGTCGGCGCCACAGCCACCAACACGCGCAGCGCTCCATAGGCGATTCCCAACCCCAGCACGCTCCCGCTCAATCCGATCAACAAACTTTCAAACAAGAGATCGGCCGCAATCTGTTTTCGTCCCGCGCCCAGCGCCGAACGGATCGCCAGTTCCTGCGAACGCCCCTCTGCACGCACCAGAAGCAGGTTCGCCACGTTCGCGCAAGCAATCAGCAACACCAGCGCGATGCTGCCCATCAGGATCCACAGAATCTTGCCCGAGTCCTGCACTACGTCCTGCTTCAGCGGATGAACGTCCGTCCCGATATTCGCACTCAAGAACAATTGCAGGCTGAAACCCGGCGGGGGCGGGAAACTCCGGTAAACAATCGGCAGCATTCGCGCCACGTCTCGGTTTGCGTCGCCGAGCGTCGCGTCCGGCTTCAACCGCGCCAGTCCTTGATAACTGAAATTCCCCAAATATGTTTTCGCGCGGTCTTTCTGGAAAGGAATGAGCAGCTGCACTTCGCGGTCATCCATGAACTGAAAACCCGGCGGCATCACGCCCACGATCTGCCGCAGCGCTCCATCCGTCGTGATCGTCTTCCCGACCACCGCCGGATCCCCGCCGAATTTCCGCTTCCAGTAGCTATACATCAGGATGGTGGTTTTTGGCCCGCTCGGTGTGTCTTCTTCCTTGCTGAAATACCGTCCCAGCAAAGGCTGCACACCCAGAATCGGCAAGATGCCATCCGTCACATCCTCGGCCGACACCTGCTCGGGCTGGCCCATCCCCGTCACACTTACTGAGTCGCCGTCATAGAGCCCGATGTCCTCGAACGTTTTCCCCTGTTCGCGGTAGATGAAGTAATTCGAAGGACCCATATTCAGCTCGGGAATATTCAACGCAGGCGCCGTGTGCCAGACGCCCACCAGTTGCTCCGAGTGCGGGTACGGCAGCGGCTTCAGCATCACTCCCTCGAGTATGCTGAACACTGCGGTCGTCGCGCCCACGCCCGCCGCCACCGTGATCACAGCGATCAACGTGAACGCCGGCGCGCGCCGGAATCGCCGCATCACCTGTCGAAACTGGCTCAGTAACTTGTCCACTCGACTCACTCCCTCACGCTCGGCGCCGGAAACCAAGCAAAACAGCCCTTAGAGCACTATACGCAACTCCCACCGGGCGAGTTCCCCGAAAGCGATCCGGCGAAACCGCAGGCAAGCTTGCAATCGGACCCGCTCCTAATATATAGGTATGCCTACACGCCCTTTAGTCGATCCCCGTGGAAAAGGGAAGGAGCGAGGAGAGGCCATGCGAAAGCTTCCTCTATCTGCGAGTGCGCTTGTCTTACTGCTCGCCACGAGTTTCCCGGCACGCTCGTCACCCTCGCATCGAACCGCACGTCAAGCTCCCGCATCGCAAGCACCCACGTCGCAAACCAGCACAGCGCAAGGCGCGGTTCCCGATTGGGAGACAGCGGCAGGCGGCAAAATGCAGTTTGACGTGGCCTCGGTGAAGCAAAATACCGCCTCCACAAATTCGGTCTATTCGAATTTTTCGTGGACTACCGGGGACAACGTCGCAGCAACCGGGGGATTGTTTGCCGGAACAGGATGGCCGTTATATCAATACATCTTGTTCGCTTACAAAGCTTCCAATCTTCAAAGCTTCCAGATATTGCCCCAGCTGCCCAAGTGGGCGACGACCAATCGCTACGACATTCAGGCACGCGTCGATGGCAATCCGACCAAAGACCAATTCCGGCTCATGATGCAATCCTTGCTCGCCGACCGCTTTAAATTCGCGCTCCACTACGAAATGCGGCCGACCGCCGTCCTCGCGTTGGTCGTGGACAAGCCCGGGAAGCTGGGGCCCCAGCTCAGAAGCCATGTAGACGATCCGTCGTGTAATGCGCCGTCTGCGCCAGCTACCTTCCCGTTTCCCACTCTGGACGATGGCTTTCCGATCGCCTGCGGGATGGTCGTGCCATTGCGTCCAAAAACTCCCGGACGAGCTGCCGGAGCAGGCGCGAGGAATATCACAATGTCTACACTGGCCGCGCATTTCAGTCCGGGGGTGGCTGACTTGGATCACCCTCTTGTGGACAGAACCGGTTTAACCGGTCTCTACGACTTCCGCGTGGAGTGGACGCCTTCGATGCCGCCGAACGTATCCGTTCCACCCGAAATGCAGGATGCGCCGACGCTTTCCGAAGCCCTGAAGGATCAGCTCGGCCTCAAACTCGAATCCGCTACGGTGCCACTGGAAACCGTAGTAGTCGACCACATCGAAGAACCATCTGCGAACTAACTACGGGCGCGATTTGGACGCACAAAGCCCCCAATTTGCCTCGCCTGCCTAAGGCATTTCCCCTCGTTGACACCCCGCCCAAGGTCCGTATAATACTGGCTCCGGCCTTCCGGGTTCGCATCCTGTGCGCGCACCCCAGCTTTTGACCCGAAAGGCGAAAGCGCCTGTGATCCAACTGACCGCCCATTACGCGACGGCCCTTATCTATCTGCAAAACAACGCCCTTACGTCTTATTGGCACCGCCTGCTCAACCCCACTTTCCGCGGCCTCTACCGTGCCAACGCCTTCGACTTCAGCATCATGCTGCCCTATTTCTTTGTGATGACGATCCTGGCCGCCTACGGCCTGCATCGCTACGCGCTCGTCTTCAACTATTTCAAGTACCGCAAGAACGCCGCAGGCCCCCCGCCCGAAGTGAAGGAATGGCCGCGCGTCACCGTCCAGCTCCCGATTTACAACGAGCGCTACGTCATTGAGCGCCTCGTAGAATCCATCGCCGCCTTCGACTACCCGCGCGACCTGCTCGATATCCAGGTGCTCGACGATTCCACCGACGAAACCGTGGTCGTCGCCCGCGATTGCGTCGAACGCTACAAACAACTCGGCGTTCCCATCAGCTACATTCACCGCGACAATCGCGAAGGCTTTAAAGCCGGCGCCTTGCAGGAAGGACTGAAATCCGCCAAGGGTGAATTTGTCGCCATCTTCGACGCGGACTTCATCCCGCCGGCCAACTTTCTCCGCCGCACCGTTCCTTATTTTGTCGACCAGAAGCTCGCGATGGTGCAGACGCGCTGGAGCTACGTCAACCGCAACTACTCCGCGCTCACCGAATGCGAGGCGATCTTGCTCGACGGCCATTTCGCCATCGAACACTCCTCGCGCTTCCGCAGCGGCGTCTTCTTCAATTTCAACGGCACCGCCGGCATCTGGCGCCGCGCCGCCATCGAGCAAGCCGGCGGCTGGCAGCACGACACGCTGACCGAAGACACCGATCTGTCCTACCGCGCCCAGATGTGCGGATGGCACTTCGTCTATCTTCCGGAGATTGAGTGCCCGTCGGAGCTGCCAGTCGAAATGAACGCCTTCAAGTCGCAGCAGGCGCGTTGGGCCAAGGGCCTGATGCAGACCGCGAAAAAAATCCTGCCGCGTGTGATTAAGTCAGACCAGCCCTTCGCCGTGAAAGCCGAAGCCGTGTTCCATCTCACGGCCAACATCAGCTATCCGCTGATGGTTTTCATGTCGCTGATTCTGTTGCCGGCGATGATCGTCCGCTTTTATCAGGGGTGGTTTCAGGTACTGCTGATCGACTTGCCGCTGTTTCTCGCTTCCACCTGCTCGGTTTCGTCTTTCTATCTCGCCGCGCAGCGCGCGTTCTATCCCAAGACGTGGAAGCGCACGTTCCTCTATTTGCCGTTCGTCATGGCGCTGGGAATCGGCCTTTCAGTGCGCAATGCCGTCGCCGTGCTCGAAGCCATCTTCGGCGTGAAATCCGAATTCGTGCGCACGCCGAAATATCGCGTGGAGGCAAAATCCAAAGCTGGCGAATCCTGGGCGAAGAAGAAGACATACCGCAAACGCAGCGGTCTATATCCCTACATAGAAATTGCGCTCGGTCTATATTTCGCTGCGGCCACGCTCTACGCCGCGCAAATGGAAAACTACGCCACCATCCCGTTCCTGCTTCTCTTCGTCTGGGGCTACCTCTACACAGGTGTGATGTCGCTCGGCCAGGTCTATTTCGAACGCCTGCGTCTCGGCCGCGCCGCTCAGCCCGAAATCGCCGCCGAGCCTCGCGCCGCCTCCACCGGCGCCCCCGGCTTCTAGGCAAATCAGGGATCTGTTACCTTCAAGATATAGCTACAGACTTATGCTAGTGTGTCCGGCGCATGTCGTCTGTCCTCGCTCACGCTTGGCGCTCCTGGAAAAACGCGAAGGGCGTCGCAATCCTGGCCCTCGCCGCCCTCGCCGTCGGCATCGGCTGCGCCACCACGATTTTCACCATCGTCGACGCTGTAATGCTCAAGCCCCTCCCGTACTCCCATCCCGACCGCTGGGTGGCTCTTAAGGGCGCCACCACTCTCAGCAGTGACCTCGACCGGACCTATGGTCTGTCCATTTCCGATTTCGAGGATTATCAGCAGCGGACAAATAGCTTCGATGTGCTCGGTTGGTATGAGATCGGCGGCGATTTCAACATGTCGGCACCGGGTCTCGTCCAGCACGTCGAGGGCGCTTCGATAACTCCATCCTTACTCGACAATGTCGGAATCAACCCCGTTCTCGGGCGTCTCTTCCAGGATTCCGACGGCGTGCATGTCGCCGTGATTTCCAGCAGCCTTTGGAAGCAGCTTGGAGCCGACCCCTCCATCATCGGCCAATCGATCACGTTGAACGGCCAGTTGTATACGGTCACCGGCGTAATGCCGGCCGGCTTCCAGATTCCGATCGTCGCCATGAATGGCGCGGATTCTCACAACGACGTGTGGGTCCCTGTCAAGACTCCCGCTGATGCAGAGGCCCGCCGCTCGAATGCCAACTACGTAGGCTACGCCATGCTTAAAACCGGCGTCACAATTGCCCAGGCGCGCGCCGACGCCAGGCGCGTAGCCGCCGGGATCCTAAAGGAGAATCCGGGTCACGGATCTACATATACTGCAGCGTTGTTCGGGTTGCAGGATTTAGTCGCCGGCGAGATTCGGCCGTACTTGCTCCTGTTCATCGCCGCCGCCATATTGTTGCTTCTTGTCACTTGCGCCAACGTGGCCGGTTTGCTGGTTGCCAGGTCGGTCAGCCGCGCTCACGAAATCGCCGTCCGCATGGCTCTGGGAGCCGGCAGGAGCCATTTGGCATTCCAGTTTTTCTTCGAAGGCTTCCTGCTTTCCATTGCCGCGGCGGGACTCGGCCTGCTCGCCAGCATGGGCTTGACTCGCATTGTGCTCTCGCTCGCCGCCGAACGCATTCCTCGCCTCGCCGGCATCTCGATCGGCCGCACTGTGGTGTCGTTCGTGGCGGGTCTTGCGTGCCTAACGGCCATGCTCCCCGCGCTGGCGCCGCTTTGGCAGGCGATTCGCACACAGCCGAATGAAATCCTTAGCAACGGCATTCGCGCTTCGGCTAGCGTCCGCAGCCGAAGGCTCTCGAAGTCTCTGGTGGTGGCCGAGATTGCCTTTGCTTTCCTGCTTCTCGCGGTCAGCGGCCTCCTGATTTCCGAGCTGGAAAATCTGCGCCACACTTCGCCCGGTTTTGATGCGAGCCACTTGCTCTCATTTCGGATCAACGCCGACGACGAAAAATATCCGTCATCCAAGGCGTTCGCCGCCCATCAGGAACAGGTGTTGAGTTCGCTCGAAGCTCTTCCAGGAGTGACCGGGGCAGCGCTTACGAATGAGCTGCCGCTGGACGGTTGCTGCATCATCACGACATTTCAACCCGAGGGCCAGCGGCCGGACTTCGATTTGTCGCACGACGTCAATATGCTGATTGTCAGCCCCAGCTATTTCAGCACCATGCGCATTCCCCTCCAAAGAGGCCGCGTGCTCAATGCCGGCGACACCAACGACAAACTTGTGTCCATCGTCATCGACGAGTCGGGCGCGAGGCGCTATTGGCCCGACCGTGACCCCGTCGGCGCGTTCGCCCAGTTGGGTGATCTGGAATCCGTCCGTGCACAGGTCGTCGGAGTGGTCGGAGATGTACGCAATCAGGGCTTAGGCGAAGCCACGCGGCCGGAAATCTATTTCTTGGATGCTCTCGAGCCGATCAGCCCGATTCGCTTCGTTGTCCGTTCGTCCTTGCCCGCGGGTACTTTGTTGCCGGCCGTCCGCAGCGCGGTGCAGAGAGTCGATCCTGAACGAACTATTTATTCCGTGCGCACCATGGACGAAATCGCAAGCAGTTCCGTCACTCCGCAGCGCCTCAGCTCTGTCGTGATGTCTTTTTTTGCGCTGGCCGCCTTCCTGATGGCGTCGCTCGGCATCTACGGCGTCACCTCTTATTCCGTACGTGAACGCACCGTCGAAATCGGTACCCGCATGGCCGTGGGCGCGCAGCGACGGGATCTGCTGAACTTGGTCCTCGGTGACGGCTTGCGCATGGCGCTTTACGGAATTTTCATCGGCATTCCAGCCGCGGCGGCTGCCACATGGCTAGTGATGCACTATCTGCAGCTTCACCATATCGGCGCGCTGCCTTACGCGGCTTCGGCTGCTTTGGTCGGCGTTGTGGCAATTGGCGCCTCGCTTTTTCCTGCCTGGCGCGCCACGCTTCTCTCTCCCATGGTGGCGATCCGCAACGAAACCGAGTCCCTCTGGAGCGCCGGCCGCCGCGCCCTGGAGCACGGTCTTATCTCGCATGCGTCAAGCAGCGGAGCCGCTCACCTCGATGTGGGCATTCTGGCCGGATTTATCGATGCCAGCCGGCGCGCCGATTCTTTCTCGCAAGCTCTTTCGCTTGCGCTTTCGGATTTGCGCGAACAACTTGGCGCGCAGTCCGCGATGTTGTTTGAAAATCTCACGGCATCGGATTCTCACTATCGCTGCCGCGCCGTAAGTCCTCCGGTTGCAGTCGCGGGCGTCATTCCGCCTGAGGGTTTTCTTCTCGGCAGACTCGCGTTCAATACGTTTCCGGTCGCCTTCTCAGCCGGAGAAATGGACACCGTGCTGCGCTGGTCTCGCGAGCAAAGGCCGCAGCGTGTTCCCGAAATTCAATTCTTGAAGGAGATCGGCGTTCGTCTCGCCGTCCCTTTGCGCGCGAACAATGACGTTATCGCTCTTTTGCTGCTCGGCCCTCCTGCGAACGGCGATGCCTACAGTTCCGCGGACGGTGAACTGATCCGGCTCTGCGCCCAGCAACTCGCTTTGATGATTGAAAACGCGCGCCTCACCGAGCGTATCGTCGACCAGGAAAAAGTTCGCCGCGATGTGGCCCTTGCCACCGAAGTACAGGAGCGGCTCCTGCCGCAGGGATCGATCGAAAATTCCTCGGCCTCGATCGCGGCATTCACCCTGCCGGCCCGCGGCGTCGGCGGCGATTGTTTCGATTTCCTCGAACTGGGTGACGGCGGCATTGGAATTGCCCTTGCTGACGTGGCCGGAAAGGGAATTGCCGCCGCCTTGATCATGGCGGTCATTCAAGCGTCGTTACGCATTATCGCCTCGGAAAGCCAGATCGCTCCCTCAATGCTCACCGCCAAGATGAACGATTTCCTCTTTCGCTCCACCGGCGCGGCCAGTTACGCCACGTTCTTCTACGTCCAGCTCCATGCGAAGAATCGGCATCTTCGGTACGTGAATGCCGGTCACAACCCGCCCTTTCTTTTGCGAGTCGCGCCGGCCCCTTTGCCCCAGGGGCTCGCGTCTATCGAAGAACTGGCGATCGGCGGCACCATCATCGGCATGTTTCCCGGCGCTGACTATGAGGAAGGCCATCTTGAGGTTTGTCCCGGCGATGTGATCGTCGCGTTTACCGACGGCGTCACGGAGGCGCTCAACCCCACGCAGGAAGAGTTCGGTCAGGAAAGGCTCAAGCGCATCTTGCTTCGCGTGGCGCATCTTCCCGTAAAGGAAATCATCTCCAACATTTCGCAGGAGCTGCACGCCTGGATCGCAGACGCTCCCCAGCACGACGACATCACGCTGATCGTCGCGAAAATGAATTGACTCGCAGGGGCGCAGCATAAGCGGGCAGAAGAAATCCGCAGCACTCGCAACAGGCAGGGAAGCTCGCTTCAAGGAGCACGGCTAATTCGCGGGAGATTGTGGAGCGGATCGCGCAAGCTGCAACCATCGTAAAAATAAATCCGCCACGTCCTGCTTGCTGGCCTTCCCCATCGCAAAGTGAAATTTCTGGCCGTCGAGCAGCTGCACTCCGTCATCGTCCACTCGCTCGACCTGATTCACCGAATACGAAAAACTCTTCGACGAATTGTTTGGGCAAATAAACTGCAATCCTTGCAGGTTCAGCACGAGCTGTCCATCGCAGCCGCCGATCCCTTTGTGGCTCGCAGGATAGACGGTCCCAACAACCGAACCATCGCTCGCCGTCGCCGCCGATCCCTCAATCGCTTCGCTGAAGCGAATGGCAGCGGTCGAACCGGGAGCAGCACTCGCCATCGCCGCTTCGGCCGTCGCAGCGTTTCCGGAGCTAGCTGACGCGTAGGCGCCAGGATCCCTGGCGTAGTCCGTGGCGGTGTTCGTCCCCGCAGTTTCCGATCCCGCCGTTTGTGTTGCAGTCGAATCGCTCGCAGCCGGCGCATCAGCGGCGTTGTTTGCGGTTGAGGACTGCGGAGGATAATAAGTCGTCGAAGGTGTCGCTGCCGGGCGAGTTTCGCTCGCAGTCGAGGAGGCATCGGTTGCGCCGTTGGGATTTTCGCGATTGGGAACATAGGCGTTGATGACGGCGCCCACGATCACGACAAACATCACAATCAAAATGACTTTGGCAACGCGGTTCCGGCTCTCCGCGCCGGGATCGCTGGAAGATCCCGCGCCTCCGCCCGCACCGGCAATCGCCTCATTCTGCGCCTTCCACGCATCGTGTTGTCGCTTCCCGGCGCGATAAGCCGCAGCATCCACCGAAGACCCAAAGCCAGGATTTCCCCCCATCCGGCCGAGCTGCTCCGAATCCCTCTTCCGCCTCGCTTCAGCGTTTCGAACATCCTGTTCACGGATGCGGCGGTTTTGATCCTCGATCGCCCGGCGAGATCTCTCTTCGTCGGCCCGCCGTTGTTGCTCGCGCTGCTGGCGCTGATAGTCGTCGTTATTCATGCCTCACCCGCCGAAAATCATGCCCCCCGTCCGTTCCAGAATCAACAATCAATTCCGCACACCCGCACCGCGAGCTTTGCCTTCAGGCACTCAAGGGCCCGTGGAAAAAAACGCCGTAAAGTATCGGGCGGGTAATTCGCAAAACCTGGGAAGCGGGATTGAAAACAAGAAACGCGGAAGCGCTGGTTACGGAGTCGAGCACCGCGGGGGCGGCAGAAATTAGCCCGGCCGGTGAGGGCTGATGGGCGTAAGGAGATTTTAGAGCGCCGCGGGCCTACCTGCCGGCAGGTGCGACAGAGCTGTTCCGGCCGAGGCCGTGCGTCAAATTGCTAATCCAAAATTGCTGCGCTGGATTATCGGCTAGAAGTGCCGCGCCACTCTAACTCGCGGCCGACAGTATCCAATTGAACGGCAAAATCCTCAACAACCGCGTCTTGGACGCCTTGCCATGCCATCCGCAATTGGCATTCACGCAGGAAATTTCTTCGTCGCCGAACATTTCCATCACTTCTTCTTCGGAGAGCGACGTGTTGCTGCACTTCTTCTGGAGGTTAATGTTGTGGCGGCCGTTGGGACATTCAAAAACCAGTCGATAAGCTAAGCTCATACGTGATTCTAGCACTCGCCGCTCGCACCGCAGCCCGCAATCCCATCGCATTTCTCATCATCATGTATTCAAAAACATCACAGGGTAACTCATACGCACAGCCCTATCGTAATTCGCCCGACTGTGTTACACTCCTTTTGCGCTTATTACTTTCGGCTGTGTTGTGCGGTCCCTCTGGTTCCAAACGTAATCTGAGAATACCCGCCTTCAGGTTCCTCCGTCCGTTTTCAGCGTAATCAAACAAGACTGGCTTGGAGCCTGTCGAGCCCGCCCGGATTTCCGCGCGGACCGTCCGCTCCCGCCGGCAAGAAAGCAAAATGCAAAATTTTTCAGATATGACACTTAGCCCTGCCATGAAGCAGAGGCTCGCGGCCGCGCAGTTTTCCGTTCCTACGGAAGTGCAGGCTGCCGCAATACCGCCCGCAATGGAGGGCAAAGACGTTCTCGCCACCGCTCAGACGGGCACCGGCAAGACGCTCGCCTTCCTCATTCCGGTGATCGAACGTCTGTCGCTGGATCACAGCGGCAAGGGAATTTCAGCGCTGGTCCTGGTTCCTACGCGCGAACTCGCCATGCAAGTGGTCGAGGAATTCGATCGTCTGCGGAGCAAGCATCTCGCGAAGGCAGCTCTCGTCGTAGGAGGACTCTCCGAAGGGCCGCAACTCAGCGCCATTCGGCGCGGCGCTCGCGTCGTGATCGCCACTCCGGGCCGCCTCGAGGATTTCCTCGACCGCCGCTTGGTTCAGCTCGGCGCGCTCCAGACTCTCGTGCTCGATGAAGCCGACCGCATGCTCGACATGGGATTCCTTCCGGCCATTCGCCGCATCGTCTCCATTCTTCCCAAAGACCGCCAGACGTTGTGCTTCTCGGCCACGATGGAAGGTTCCGTCGCGCATCTCGTGAAGGACTACATGAAAAATCCGCTGCGCCTGGCGTTCGGTTCCACGCTCAAGCCATCGGAGAACGTCCGCCTTCAGGCCTTTGAAGTCAGTCCCGAAGCCAAGCAGGAGATGCTCCTCCACTTGCTGGGCCAGGAAAAGGGCAGCTGCCTCGTGTTCGCGCGCACGAAGCGCGGAGCCGAGCGCATCGCAAAGGTTCTCACCTGGCGCGGCGTCGAAGCGGCCGCGATTCACGGTGACCGCACGCAGTCGCAGCGCACCGCCGCTCTTGCCGGATTTCAGCAGGGGCGTCACCGCGTTCTCGTGGCTACGGACGTGGCCGCTCGCGGCATTCACGTGGACAACATCGCGCACGTCATCAACTACGACCTGCCCGACCTTGCGGAGAATTTCATTCACCGCGTAGGCCGCACCGGTCGCGCCGGCGAACGCGGCGTCGCTTCCACTCTCTTCTCCAGGGACCAGCGCACCGAGCTATTTCAGATCGAGCGCACTCTCGGCATCAAGATCGAAAGGGTTGCGGTCGATCCGCGCTCTCTCGAAAAGCAGAAGAGCGAAGCGGAAATTCGCGTTCATCGCTCGCCGTCGTCGTTCAAGAACCGCATGGCTCGCCTTCCCGGCGAATTTCTGCAAGCGCAGATGTAACCCAGGCTCGGCGCGGACTCCTTCGAGGGTCCGCGCCGGCCGCTGCGAAATTCGCTTTTGGAACCGGCTTGCCTTAATATGGTCGAAATCTAAACGCTAGGAGAACTCATGCCCACTACATTCCTGAAGCGTCAAAAAGAAATGAAGCGGCAAGAAAAGCAGCGCGAGAAGGCCGAACGTCGTCGCCAGAAGAAGCTCGCAGTTCGCACCGGAACCGACGACTCAATCGAGGTCCTCAACTCCCCCGAAGACGCCGCCACAATGGAAGACGCCCTCGATCCATCCGATCCCGCAAATCCCGAGCCCCAAAGCTGATACCGCCGTTGCCGCTGGTTTTGCCTATGCCTTATTAGCGACCGCCTTTGCCCTGCTGGCCCTGAGGTACGAAGGGCACTCCGCAACAGGGACGCGCGCTTTTCGCGCGAGGCGGTCAGCTTTGGCATTGGCCGTTGCCTCTATTTTGTAGCGCCGTCTATAAAGGCGTCGGCGTTGTCAACACACACTTCTGGTTTTGATCGGGGACCGGGACATTCCCGGTCCGGTTTTTGCTTTTTCCCTGCCAGAAATCTTTTGCTTTTGCATCCGCCGG
>Ga0210385_10001726_pt1 | contig 13354 bp, 8 predicted proteins | sample IncBWH26OmetaG_FD_160107 | JGI IMG/M metagenome (GOLD analysis project Ga0210385, IMG submission 160107) | Forest soil microbial communities from Barre Woods Harvard Forest LTER site, Petersham, Massachusetts, United States - Inc-BW-H-26-O ... | reverse complement strand
TGAAAAGCGATGCAGCACGGTGACCACGTCCGCATAACGGGTCACGCACCAGGCATGCAGAAGCGGGTCCCAATGCACCGGGTCCGATTCACGAAGCGCGCGGTAGAGCTGGTAGGGCGCGGCCATGATCTCCGGCTCGAGAAGCCGGCAGAGGCTGAGGGAGGTATCCATGGAATTTTCGCCGCGGTCAATGCGCAATCAGCCGCTGTACTTCTTCGTCGCTGAGCGATTCGAGCCGCTCGATGAGCTGGCGATCCACTTCGGCGGCAAGGCGCGCTATGGTTTTGGCATCGAACAAGTGCCGTGGGGCCAGTTGCACTCCAAAAAGCTCATAAACGCGTGCCGCCACTTGCGTAGCAAGCAGTGAATGCATACCGAGCAGAAAGAAGTTGTCGTCGACGCCGATATGATCCACTCCTAGCAAGGCAACCAGCGTGCGAGCTAGTTGCTCCTCGGTGGAAGTGTTCGGCGCGCGGTATCCCGCATCTCTAATCAAGTTCTCCGGATCCGGCTCCGGCAGGGCACTGCGGTCCAGCTTGCCGTTGAAGTTCAGCGGCAGGGCCGTGAGCCGGCTGAAGCTGGAGGGAATCATGTACTGCGGCAGCCGTTCAGAGAGAAAATCGCGCAAATCGGATGCGGAAAGAGTCTGGCCTTCGCGGGGAACGATATAGGCGGCCAGGCGTTTGCTGCAGCATTCGCCGCGGGCAATCACGGCGCTAGCGGCAACGGCCGGATGGCCATTCAGCACGGAGACGATTTCATCCGGTTCGATGCGATGTCCGTGCACTTCCAGCTGGCTATCCACGCGGCCGCAAAAGGCGATTTGGCCATCTGGCAGAAAGCAGCCCAAGTCTCCCGTGCGATAAAGGCGCGCGCCGGGAAATGGGCTGAAGGGATCGGGCAGAAAACGTGCGAGCGTGTCGGCGGGGCGATTTCGGTATCCCCGGGCAACGCTTGTGCCTCCGATATAGATCTCGCCGATTTCACCGTCCGCCACGGGGTTCCGATCGCTGTCGAGAATGTAAACTTTCGTATGCGCGATGGGCTTGCCAATGGCTGGGGCGATCAGATCCTCTTGGGCAGAGGGCACGGTTCCTGAGGTGGCAACCACGGTGCATTCGGTAGGTCCATAGTTGTTCACGACCGGCACCGGAAATGACAAGGAAGGAGCGCGATGGAGTGTGTCGCCGCCGGTGAGCAGATACCGCAGCCTCGTCTCGGGCGGCCAATCTTGAGCCAGCAGCGGCTCGGCGAGAACCGTAGGAATGAAAGCGATGCTGATTCTTTCGCGAATCAGCCACTCGCGAAGCGCTTCGGCGGAGTGGCGCACCGCTTCGCTGGCCAAAACGACGGTTGCGCCGGCCGTGAGATGCGGCCAGATCTCCCAGACAGCCGCATCAAAGGCGACGCCTGCTATGTGGCTGGCGCGATCTGCCGAAGTGATGTCGAAGAAACGCCGGTGCCAGAAGATGAGATTGAGAAGATTGCCATGGGTGACCTCGACCCCCTTAGGAGTTCCGGTGGAACCGGACGTGTAAATAATGTAGGCGAGTTTTTCCCGCGTGACGTCCACCGGTTTCGTCAAGGGGGGGTTGGGCAAGGGGTTCGCTAACGGGCTGGAGTTGGCGAGGCTTTGATCGGTATTCAGGTCGATCACCCGGCTTCCGTTGCGCGAGGCCACAGCAGCGAGCGAACCGCGCGAGATGACCAGGTGAGCTTGCGCGTCGTCAACGATTTGCTTTATCCGCGATGCCGGCCAGGCCGGGCCCAAAGGCAGATAGGCGCCGCCGGCCAGAAGCACAGCAAACGCGCTTGTAATAAGGTCGAAGGAACGCTCCAGACAGAGCGCTACCGGGACATCCGGTCCCACGCCGAGCGACACAAGATGACTTGCCAAGCGAAGTGAGCGGTCGGCTAACTCGCCGTAGCTCATCGTATTGGGTCCCTCAGAGAGCGCGGGCGCCAAGGAATTGGCGCGCGCGGCTTCCAGCACGAGATGGGCTACACAGGACCGCCGCCTGCAAGCCTGCCCATTCGGAAGCCAGGCTGTCTCTTCGGAAGAATTTCCGGTTGGGCTGGTCGCTTGAGCGTCAGATGAGTTAGTCATAGATCCTTTTCGGTACGGGGAATAAATCCCGAACGCCCGTGCATGCTTCTGCAACCGGAATGGAGTCAGCCAACCCGGCTCGGCATCATTACTGCTTACTTATCGGCCTAAGTATGCTTTTTCTGCAGGCCCATAGCACGGCTTCTTGCACCGGGTGCGGCCTTCACTGACAAAAATGTGTGGTCGCGAAGGATTCGGCTGCCGACCGCCGTTCACTAAATATTGAGCAACTAGATGTCTTCGTATACCGTCATGTGCATCCAGAAGAGCACTGCCCGATAATTGCTATCATCGGCACCTTCAGGGACTCGTTGTTTGGTTAGGGAGTAAATGAATCCGACCCCATCCACATGGGTGCGCGTCAAGTCGCTATTCTTGCGAGCCAGCGAAGCCTCGCGCCCGGGCAGCGTTCTAGATGCCGCCTCTGGCGCCACCGCGGATGCAGCGCGGCGCATGCTTGCGACCGGCTCGGGGTTCTTGACGGATCTGGAAGTTGAGGATGCGATTCCCGCGCCAAACGGCAAGCATCATGCGCCGTGGTTGTTTTCTCCGGGAACGCTGGTTGCTTCGCGGTTCGAAATCGTACAGCCGCTTGGGCGGGGCGGGATGGGCGAAGTGTATGAGGCTCACGATCAAGTGAAGAATGTATCGGTGGCCTTGAAGGTGGTCCTGCCGAACCGGGACATTGATCCGCAGATTGCAGATCGGCTGCTGAGGCGCGAGTTCTCGCTGGCCCAAATGGTGAGCCACCGGAATATCTGCAGGATTTACGATCCTTACTTACATCAACCGGCGCAGGGGCCGCCCATGCTTGTGGTTTCGATGGAGCTGTTGCGCGGCAAGACGTTGGCGGCGTTCCTGGAGGAGCGGGGGCGGGTGGACCCGAAGGAAGTCGTGGAGATCGCGCGTCAACTGGCCGCAGGTATCGATGCGGCACACGCCGCCGGCATCGTGCACCGGGATCTAAAGCCGTCCAACGTCCTGCTTACGGAGGACGACGGCCGGCTACGAGTGGTGATCACGGATTTTGGATTGGCGCGGCACGCGGCCGCGCAAACGGTCACGCAGCTTAGCCGGGCGGTGGCCGGAACTTTGCGCTACATGGCTCCCGAGCAAATTACCGGACACCCGGACAAGCGGTCCGATTTATACACCTTCGCGCTTATTCTTTATGAGCTGTTGACAGGCGAGTTGCCGTTCACCGGCGACTCAGATCTAACGGTGGCGCTGAGCCGGCTGTCGACGCAGCCACGAGATCCGGCGACAATCGACCCCAGTGTTTCGCTGGCTTGGCGGGCCACCTTGTTTCGCGGCCTAGCGCGGCAACCGGAGAAGAGATTTCAAAGCGCCGGCGAACTGATCCGAGCCATTGAGGCTCCGGACCGCCCTTTATTGCTTTGGCAGCGAGTGCTCACGACGCGCCTACGGTCGAAACCGGCAGTAGTTCGCTGGGGCTTACTTACGGCGCTGGCCGCGACAGCCATTCTAATGGCGGTGTTGCTAAGACCGCCGGCGAACCGATTCCCTGGATTTGGGAGGATCTTGATCGCCGACCTGCGCCACCCGGCAACGGGTGACGGCGCGCTGTTAGGAGCCGGCGCGAGTCTGGTCGCGGCGGTGGAGCAATCGCCGCATTTAGCGGTGGTGCGGCCTGCGGAGCTGGGAAGCACTTTGGCCAAGATGGGCCGGCATAGCGGTTCGCCGATAGACGAGCAGGGCTTGCGAGAGCTGGCAATGCGCACTGGGGAGAGCGCGGTGCTTTCCGGAACGATTTCCAAAGGCGACGGCTATTCGCTTCGTCTGCAGTTGGAAGCGATGGGGACCGATCCGCGGCGGCCGGCTGCCGCGGTACAGCGTGAATTCAAAGCGGCAGATGAGAAGGATGTATTCGATGCGATCGCCTCTGCCGCCAGTTGGGTGAGAAAACTTTCGGGCGAGGGGGCGCGAGAACTGGACGAGCAAAGCGCGCGGCCCGAGGATTTGACGACGGGTTCCTGGGAGGCGATGAGACTGCTGCAGGAGGCACGCGCCCGGCGGGCGGCAAATGACTCACGCTCCGCAGCGGTGTTCGTGAAGGAAGCTCTGGATTTGGATCCGGAATTCGCCGCAGCGGAATCATTCAGCGCCGATGTGCATACCGATCTGCGGCAATACAGAGAGGCATTTGAAGATTACCGGCACGCACTGGAGTTGATCAAGAAACGAAACGTAACGGGGCGGGAGCGGTACGAGATTGAGGCCGCTTACGACGCCGACGCAGGCAATCAGGAGGATTCACTGCGAACTTATGAGGCCTGGATCGCTCACTTTCCGCAAGACTACTTGCCGCATTTCTATCGCGGACATTCCTTGTTTCACCAGGGTAAATATCAGGCGGCTCTTGGGGAATTGCAGCGAGCACAGCAGTTGAGCCCGTCGACGTACGTCATCTTTCCGCATTTGGCAGCGGCGTACCTGGCGACCGGGCAGTATGAGCCAGCGGAAGGATGCGCGGCGCGCCTTGGGGAACTGGGCGAGGACGACTGGGCTCTGGAGGTGGAGGGCTTGATCCTGCTCGCGCAGCATCGCTTCGAAGAAGCGGCTGACAAGGTTGCGCCACTCGCCGCGAGGACGGATGGCTTGTTTTCGTCGATGGGGCCACGCTACATTGCGAGCGCATTAGCGGACTCCGGCCGCCTGCATGATGCGGAAGTGGCATTGGCACGGGCGGACACGGAGCGCGAGACAAATTCGCGGGCACGGTTCGCGGAGCGCGAGTTGGACATTGCGTACTTGCGATGGCTGCGGGGCGATTCCGGTGGAACACGCACGGCTCTTACTTCTGCGGCTCAGGATCTTGACAATCCCGATTCGCTCTCTCTTGCCAGTGCGCTGTTCGCGCGGCTTGGCGATTTATCTTCGGCCCGGCGCGTTCTTTCGCTGATGAACCGCTGGCCGAACCTGCCGCGGGTAGCGAAGGCCTTGGAGCGGGCCAGGGCGGAACTTGAACTGGCAGCTCACCGAGGTGAAACGACGACTTTTGCTACAGGATCTTACGAGAACCTGGCATCGGCTCTGGACCTGGAATCTCTCTTATACAGGGCGAGGACGGTAGGAAAAGATGCGGCTGCCGAGCGGGTTCGGAGCGCTATTCGGGAGCGGAAGGACATCTTCCTGAGCTGGGACGACCGGCACGCACCGCCTGGTCTCTATTGGTTGGCTTCGTGCCAGGGGAGCTGCCGGCCCCGATAAGATTTTTTCGCCAAGGCGCTTTCCGCGTGTCCCTTCTTGGTAAGCAATTCCGCATTGTAAAGTGTGGCGGACCTTCCGCTACACAGGAGTTAGCTCTTAGAAGGAGAACCGAGATGCCACTCACGACCGGACAATTCTTCGCCTACGTCCTGGTGGGAATCACTCCGACAGCGCTGGGGAGGGCGCTGGCTAGCGGACCAGCCGATCCCGACCAATGGGGCAAGGCAATGGACGCGGATATTGCGGACGGGACGACAATTGAAGATACGAGCGTCGTTGCTCGGTTCCACTCCCTACTTTCGGAGTACCCGCAGATTTACACGGCACTGTTAACGACTGTCTATCAACCGGATCCGGAGAGCCCTGGCAAATACAATCCGACTTCCGTGGGCAGCCTATTGGCGGATTCGCTCGCGACGCTCGGACTACAGCCGGGATTCTTGAACACGTCGCAAGGCTGGTCGGACCCGCCGCATCCCTCTGGCACGGATGTGTTGAATTTGATCGACTCTTTCAGCAAATTCGATGAGACTCCGACCGCATAGGTAACTGACGATGCAATTCCACGACTTAGTCGCGCTGATTTTCTTGATCACCGCAAGCGCGGCCGGCTTCGAGTGCCAGAGCTCATCCGGCTCCATAAGAGCGTCCGACGAATTAGCTTGGCGGACGCTGGGAGGAATATCGACCCCCACTCAGTCCACCGGGGCTGCGACTACAGAGACGCCTGTTTCGTGGCGTCTGTGGTGGAACTACCAGGAGGTGTACCCGATGCACCCAGGCCCACAGCCGCCGGAGCCGACCAATACTGCTGGACAATTCCGAAAGTTACCCTGTCAGGTCGAATCTGAGCGCGACCCCTCACACCAACCCCAGGACCCGTGCGAAGTAATCTGGCTCAATGACGCCTCGGTTGGATACGTTTTCGCGAATAAGTTCTGGATGCGCGAAAATGTGATCAAGGAAGCTGCAGCATCGCAGATTAGCTTTCCGATGAGCCCCCGCCCGATGGCTATAGAGATGAAGACAGAGTGGCAGTCCGTCGGCCGCCGCGCCACCGATAGATATGTCACGGGTGTTGACCTCAACGGAAAAACTCGCGTCCTGGTCGCGTTTCACATGATGATGCGGGCACAGCCGAACTGGGTCTGGGCAACTTTCATCCACGAAGATTTTGCGCGTCAGGTTTCGGAGGCCGGAGCTACCTTGAACGACAGCTTTGGAAACGACCATGGCCGTCCGTCCAAACGGTTGTCGGAATTGTTGAAGTGCGATCACGTGGAGGTGCTTTCGCATTATAAGCTCATCGGAACGCAGACCGATTTCGCTACGCTTCTGGGAAATCCATTGATCGAATTACCGGAGGCCATACAGCAGAAGAAGATTTCGTGCATGTCGTGCCACTCGCATGCTGTCATCAACCAGATAGGGCAGATGCTAAGTTTTCCGGTCCAGTCGGGGCAACCGACTCTTCCACCGGGGGCCGATTCAACTAACTTCAACTTCACCCTCAGCGAGCACGCGTCCTGCGAGGTCGTGTTAGCTAAGAAATGTGTAAATCATTGAAAGATCGCTCTGAATTGTTCAATCAGCTCTATGATAGGCTGCGCCAACTGGCGAGGGGGAGAATCGCGCGCGAGCATAGCCCGACCGGTGACGCCACGTCGCTCGTCAACGAGGCCTATCTGAAGTTGCGAAGCTGGTCGAACGGATTCGAGAACGAACAGCATTTCCTAGCCACTGCATCGGCGGCCATGCGGCAGATCCTGGTGGACCGCGCGCGTGCGCGAAAATCTCTAAAGCGCATCGGCGAGGCGGAACCATTCTCGGTTTCGCTGGAGGCGCCGGCACAAGGGGTTCCGGCGGCCGTCGATTTACTGCTCCTGGACGAAACGCTGCAGCGGCTGGAGTCGTTCGATACGCGTGCCGGGCAGATTGTTCAGATGCGCGTCTTCCTTGGGCTCAAAGAGCAGGAGATCGCGGCGGGTTTGGGCATTTCGACTCGCACGGTGAAAAGGGACTGGTTGGCAGCAACGGCTTGGCTAAAGGCCGAGATGGGCCTGGAGCACGAGCATGGTTCGAGACGGTCACAAACAATGAAGTCAAGCTCGCCTGTGCATCCCTAATTCTTGTCCCTTTCTTTTATAACTTTCCGCTAATAAGTCGAACCTAGTTCAAGGAGAGCTATGTCCCGGGACGGCTTAGCGGAAACCACCTCTACCGACGCGTGCACACGCAGGAATATCGTGATTTGTTGCGATGGCACCGGAAAACAGTTTGGGACAGAAAACTCGAATGTGGTTAAGCTTTACGCGACGCTGATCATCAATCAAGAACAGATCGGGTATTATCATCCCGGCGTCGGCACGATGGGAGCGCCGAACGTACGCGGCAGACTTGGGCGGGCATGGTCGCGCATTAAGGGACTCGCTTTCGGCGCGGGGTTTATGGCGAACGTTTCCGACGCATACCGGTATCTGATGAACACTTATCGCGAAGGCGACCGAGTCTTTCTTTTCGGCTTCAGCCGCGGGGCATATACAGTGAGGGCTCTTGCAGGCCTACTCCATACGTGCGGCCTCCTCTATCCCGGCAATGAGGAACTGATACCGCCCGCGTTCCAGGTGTTCGCGGCTAAGAGCCTCCACAGACCGCGCGGGGCTAGAACGCTTGAGATTGCACATGCCTTCAAGGAAGTATTTTCACGCGATGTGTTGATCGACTTCGCTGGCGTTTGGGACACAGTCAGCTCTATTGGCTGGATTTACAATCCGGTGGCTCTAGCAGAGGAAGAAAGAAACCCAATTATCAAGGTTGGGCGGCAGGCTGTATCCATCGATGAGCGCCGATGTTATTATCATGACAAATTATGGGGTGCGCCGTTCAAACAACATGAAGTCGAGTTTCGCGTCCGTCAGGACATCAAACAGGTATGGTTTGCGGGAGTCCATTCAGATAATGGAGGTAGTTATCCCGAAGCTGAGAGTGGTTTATCGAAGCTGGCGCTGGAGTGGCTGCTGCAGGAGGCTTGCCGATTCGGTTTGAGGGTTGACAACTCCCGAGCGGATATGATTTTAGGCCGCGGGTCGAGTCCGTACCTGGAAACGGCATATGTTCCGCCGGATCCATCGTCCAAGCTGCATGTTTCGCTAAAAGGGCCATGGTGGCTGCTCGAGTGCTTGCCTCACAAATACTACAACAAGCCGCAGGGACGGAGTAAATGGCGAATTCCGCTTGGCGCTTCTCGTACCATTCCTAACGGTTCACTCGTACACGAAAGTGTTCAGCAGCGCATGAATTTGTTAGGAGACTATCAGCCCGGCAATCTCCCGGACCGCTACCACGTCGAACCGAGGGCCACCTTCGCCGGGCGGCAACATCATACGACGGCGCTCCGAGGCGACACCAGCGGCCTGCCGCCGTGAGTTCGTTTCGAGAAGGTCGGACGAGACGCCTGACGCGGACGACCCAAAGGGTGCCCCGGTCCGCCCCACATAGCTCGATGAGGCCGCTAATGTTTTCGCTGCGATAGGCCACTAGTTAGAGAGTGCGGAGCGATTCCGCAGGATCAAGCCGCGTAGCCTCGAGCGCGGGGAGCAACGATCCGGCGATGGCAACTATAACGAGCACCGCTAGCACGAGCCCGAAGCTTGGGACGTCAACGGCGCGGACGCCAAACAAGAGCGTAGCCAGGAGTTTGGTGAACGCGAACGCCATTATGATGCCGACGCACACTCCGAGAACCGCGAGCCGGACTCCTTCCCAGATGACGCCGCGCAGGACATCTTGTTTGGTTGCGCCGAGTGCAATGCGAATGCCGAACTCCTGCCGGCGCTGTTTTACAGAAGTAGAAGTGACGCCGTAAATGCCCACGATAGTCAGCAATAGCGCGACGGCAGAGAAGATAGAGAGTAGCAGCGTGCTGAAGCGGCGTTTGCTGGTGGAGTCGCCGAGAATGGCGCTCAACGGCTGCACGGCCGCGATGGGTTGATTCGGGTCAACCGAGCGCACCTCCGAGCGGACGAGTTCCTGAAGTCGCGCGGAATCTTCCGAAGATCGAATGACCCACGAAGTGGGTATCCCCGAATTGAAGAGCGTGGTCATGGTATCGGAGACTTGGTAAACCGGGATGTAGGTCAAAGCCGGCGCGGGTTGGTCAAGGCCCAGGTCGCGGGTGTCAGCGACGACGCCAACGATTTCTCGAGGCGTATCGGCAAACATCGGACCGAGAATCTTTCCGAGAACTATGTGTTCGCCGAGGGGGCTTTTGTTCGGCCAGAATCGCTGGGCCAGAGTTTCGTTGATGAGAACGACCGGCTTAGACGAATCATCATCGGTTTCGGCCAGGAGCCGCCCGCGATGGAGCGGGATCTTCATGGCGTCGAAGTATTCGGGCGAGACGGCGCGCCATTGGGTATCATTGTCCAAGTCGGGAGGCATGGAACGGCCGAGTATGTCGAACGGCATGTCGGGTCCCGTTTCGGTAGGCAACGTAGTAACGGAAGCGATCGCCTGCACTCCGCCGACGCTTTTCACGCGAGTTACTACCTTGCGCGTAAAATCCTTCACTTGCGCCGTGCTGTTGAACTGCTGACCAGTGAGCGACATCTTCAGAGTGGTAACATGCTCCGGATCAAATCCGGGCTGGACGCGGAGTAGGTGAAGAAAGCTAGTAATCAAGAGCGTAGCGCCCACGAGTAACACGAAAGTGAGCGAAATCTCGGCGGCAATCAAGATAGATTGAGCCCATTTGCGTCCCATTCCAGCGGTAGTCCGCAAGCTGCCCTCCTGGAGCGCGCTGTTCAGATCGACACGGCTGGCGTGGTAAGCGGGCAGCACACCGAAGAGAATGCCGGTGAGCGCCGAGATGGCCAGAGTGAACACCATCACCCGCCAATCCAGCTGGACTTTTTCGATGCGAGGGACTTGGGCTGAGGCGAAGCGGGCGAGGAAGCTCAAAGTAGTACCGGCTAGCAGCGTACCTATCACGCCACTGGCAAGCGCGATCACCAGACACTCGGTTAAAAGCTGTCCGAAGATGCGATGGCGATTGGCGCCGATGGCGGTGCGAACGCCAATTTCACGCTGGCGCGCGATGGCGCGAGAGATGAGCAGGCTGGCGACATTTGTACAAGCAATTAGCAAGACCAGCAGCACGGCCGCGGAAAGAACGCGCAGGGCGGGACGAAGATCGGCCATCATCTTGTCCTGAAGACCGTAGATATGCACTGTCTCACCCGGTTTCGACAGCTTTGGGTACTCACGGGAGAACTCGATGACGACGCGCTTCAAGTCAGTTTCCGCAGCACCGATCGACACCCCTGGTTTGAGCAACCCGAAGGCGAAGTAACGGTTCACTTTGTCCTTTACGTCGGGCGCTTGAGCAATCGGCGTCCAGACGTCCGACTTAGGAATGAATTCAAAATCAGGCGGCATGACGCCGACGATTTCGTATCCGCTGCCGCCTAGCCTTATATGCCTGCCTACGGCCGCGGGATCGGAGCCGAAGCGGGTGGTCCAGAGCTGGTGACTGAGCACAACGACGTTGCCGGCCCCCGGGGCATCTTCGGAACGCGTGAACGTGCGCCCCAGATAAGGATGCACGCCGGCAACGCGGAAGAAGCTTGCCGATACGGGAAGCGTCCTGATGTACTGCGGCTCGGCGACGCCCACCATGTTCATACCGGCCGGCATGATGCTTACCATGGCGATGGCGTCGAACTGGGCGGCGTGCCGGCTCCAATACGAGATCTTGAAGAAGGACGTCCAATCGTTCTCGCCGTCCGGCAGGGCGCGGCTGATCTGGACTACGCGCTCTGCCTCAGGGTACGGCAAGGGCTTTAGCAACACCGTGTTGATGACGCTAAAGACAGCGGTATTGAGCCCGATACTTAACGCGAGAGTAAGTATTAAGAGAAAGTAAAAGCCAGGGCTCTTACGCATCATCCGAAAGGCGTAAGCAATGTCATTCGTCAGGTTATTCATGAACGTTACTCATTACTACTAAGTCGTGCACTGAAGTTACCGCGGGTTCAAGGCGTGGACTCTTGCGGCGGAAGAGGAATAGACTGGGGACCGCGACCACGGCCGCCACGGCGCATGCGGCAAGGCTAGCACAGATCATAAGGCCGAGCTGGCGATTCGGAGTTACTTGGGAAAGGGCAAGCACGGCAAAACCACAGCTCAAAGAGGTGATGCTGGTGAGGATTGCCGGGGCAGTGTGATGCACAGCGGCGTGACAACCCTCAATGGCCGATTCGAGTTCCTTGATCTTTTCACGGCAGGAGCTGGTGAGATGGACCGAGAAGTCCGTGCCGATGCCGATGGCGATGGCGATGAACATGGAATTCGCGATACCCAGCGGCACGTTAAACACCGTGAGCAGCGCGAAGACGACGAACATTCCGACGGCGACCGGAATGAGCGATATGAGTGCCGCCCAAAATGAGCGGAAAAGCAATGAGAGCAAGAGTAGATCAGTACCGAATGCGAGCAAGAGAGAGGAACGCTGCCCGACAACGAGCAGGTTTACGGTGGTGTAACTGATCCATCCGTCGCCGAAGGGCGTGACAGGCCGGGCGGAACCGGCGTTGGAAGACGCCGCGGCGACTGCATTGAGAACGGACTGGATCTTCACATAATCGGCGTTGCGAATGAAGGCAGCGAGACGGGTATGCCGGTGGGTATCGTCGATCCAGCGGTGGAGTTGCGCTTCCGGAAACATGGAGAGCAGAAGCTCGGCTTGCGCGATATCGGGCGTATCGAGCTGGGCGTGATTGGCGCGAAGCGACTGCTGGAACGCAGCGACAGACTGGCCGCGCAGGGCGGCACTTACGCGGAGCGTATCGGAATAGAAGCTCTGGATCGCTCCGACTTCCGGCTGCCGCCGCAAGGCATCTTCGACGATCCGCAGCCGGTCGAGTGCGCGAGGCGAAAGGAAGCCGCTTGGGTCGCGGGAATCCAGCTCAAAGTCCAACTCGGTCGTGCCGCCCAGATGCTGACTCAAAGTTTTATCGCTGCGAGCGACCGCGCTGGCGGCGGGCAGATTCGAAATCCAGCTATCGTCCACACGAACGCGGCTTGACAGCAAGGCGGAAACGAGGATTACGGCCGCAACAATCGCCAGTACGAATCTGGGCCGCGGAGCTATGTGACGCGCATACCACGCCGTGCACAGCCGTTCGAGAGTGACGCATCGTTGTATCCGCAACGAGTCTTGCTTTTGAAGAACGAGTAAGGCTGGGACAAGCGTGAAGGTCATCAGCGTGGAAAAGCCGATGGCGACGGCGCCAAAAATTCCGAAGACCTGCATGGGCCGCAGGTTCGTCCATGCAAACGAGAGCATTCCGACAACGGTCGAGACCGCCGTCATAAAGATCTGCGGGGAGACAGAACTGAAGGCGTCGACGATGGCTTCCGGCCGCGCCAATGAGCGATCGTGAAGAGACGCGGAATAGAAGTTACGCAGCGCGAAGATGTCGTCCGCGACGCCGACGGTGAGCAGAATCACGGGCAGCACGAGAGTGGTGACAAAAATACTTTGACCGGTTGCGCCCATGATGCCGGCAGTGAGAAGAAGGCTGACGCAGACTTCGGCGAGCGAAATCAGCCCGGATGTGAACGGGCCCAGCATGAAGTACAAAACCACCAGCAGGACGGCGATGCATACCGGGACCAGGCACGCCAGGTCGGACGCGGTTGCGCTGCCTAAGGCCGCCTGCGCCATGGCGGTGCCACTGAGCAGGACATGGCAATGCGACGCGGATTCTTCCTGGCGGACCAGCCGATTCACACTCGCGGCGAGGGCGTAAAGATTCGCACCGGGAAGAATTTGGGCGAAGATGGTTGCGAACTGCCGGTCCTTTGAGACCACTAAGCCGTTTTCCCAACCGAGCGCCTGGGTCTCGTGCCGGACCTTTGCGGCCACAGCGGGGGTGACGGCGCCGGGGCGAACCAGCGGGAAATGACTCACCATGCCTCCGGAAGTGTCGAGGCGAGGAATGGTCGCGAGACTGA
>Ga0210385_10001725_pt1 | contig 13358 bp, 11 predicted proteins | sample IncBWH26OmetaG_FD_160107 | JGI IMG/M metagenome (GOLD analysis project Ga0210385, IMG submission 160107) | Forest soil microbial communities from Barre Woods Harvard Forest LTER site, Petersham, Massachusetts, United States - Inc-BW-H-26-O ... | reverse complement strand
ATACTTCCTGCAAGCGTAGCCCAGCCGATTACGCTGGCGGTACCCTTCGATGTCCCGGCTGCCATGCATGGCCCTTTCAGTTTACGGGTGGTAAACGGCGATTCGCAGGGAAATCATCGCGTCACGGCAACGGTCACCGTGAACGGCACAACCGTAAACCTCAGCCCTTCGACGGAGCAGGTAAACGTTCCTGTGACGCTGCAACCAACGAATAATTCCATCTCGATCAGTACGAACGGGCCTCAGAACAGCCAACTGGTGGTGATGGTGCAGGAAACGGCGCCGAGCAATGTAACTGTGTCCGGATCGAGCGCCAGCCTCACCATACCCGAGACAATCAGCTCCGGTGGCGACGTTACGTACTCGATTACCGGTTTACCGGCGGGAGTGACCGCGTCTTTCAATCCGCCGGCTGTCAACGGGGACGGAGATTCCGTCCTGAATCTGTTTCTCTGCCCTAACGCTACAGCGGGAAGTTATTCGGTTACAATTACCGCAACCAATACCGAAACCGGACAGACGCAGACCACCCCGGTTACCCTGCAGCTAACCGGACAACAAGTAACGCCTCTGTTCAGCGTCTCTGCGAACACCTCCGTGTTGTCGATAAACGCCGGCAATTCGAATACGATCACCGTCTCGGAGACGGCCCCTCAGGGATTTGCCGATCCCGTCAACTACTCCGTCTCGGGCCTTCCGGCCGGCGTGTCGGCCACTTTTAGCGCGACGAGCTTGACGGGCCCAGGCGGCCTGTCGGTCACTTTTGCTGTTTCTGAGGAGTTAGAGGAAGGGACGTACGACATAACGCTGGCCGGGACGGATGGTCAATCGGGCGCCGTTCAGGTGTTGCCGCTCCAGCTCACTGTAAAAAAAAACAGCCTACCGCAGGGCTGGAACGACCAGGACATCGGAACGGTAGGAATTGGCGGTAGCGCCACGTTCGCTTCTTCCGGTGTCCTGACGATTCAGGCATCGGGCTGTGGCGCGGCCACGAACTGCGACCAATCGCATTACGCCTACAAAACCGGCACGGGCAACTGGTCGCTTGTGGCAAGAGTGGTGAGCATCGCAGGCGGAAACGGCAATAGCGCGGTGGGCATCATGGCGCGCGACAGCCTGAATTCCGGAGCGGCGAACGAAGCGCTGCTGGAGATCGTGGGAGGCAACACGGTCAGCTTCGCAGGAGGAAGCGCTTCGCTCTGGAACTCCGGGCCAACCATCAGCGCCAATACCCCTGTTTGGCTAAGGCTGACTCGGATGGGAACCAACTTCACCGGCTTTTATTCACTCGACGCAGTCACGTGGGTGCAGGTTGGCGGGACGCTGAGCATCCCCATGAGCAACAATCCTGCCTACGCAGGCGTGATGGCCAGCTCTGGCGATAACGGGCTGCTGGCGACTGCCACCGTCGACGGTATTGCCATGGTTTTGTGGGGGCTGCCGTCCGGCTGGGGCAACCAGGACGTCGGAACTGTGGGGGTGAGCGGCAGCGCGCAGTTCAACTCCGGTCTGATGATGGTTCAGGGGTCCGGCTGCGGAGTATCGGGTAGCTGCGACGAGTTTCAGTACGCGTATGCGACCACGCAGGGCAATTGGTCGCTGATCGCGCAAGTAAAGAGCATGCAGGGTGGGAATGGCAATAGCGTGGTGGGGATCATGATGCGCGATAGCTTGACTGCCGATGCTAATGAAGCTCTGCTGGCAATCACGGGAGAGAGCAGCATCAGCTTCTCCGGGCGAAGCAACTCGTCATGGACTCCCGGGACTCCGGTAAGTGCCAGCACGCCCCTTTGGCTGCAATTGAATCGGTGGGGAAATAGTTTCACTGCGTATTATTCCTCCGATGGGGTCACCTGGTCGCAGGCGGGCGGGACACTAACGATTCCGATGAATAGTAATCCGGGGTTGGCCGGCATCGTGGTGAGCTCCGGAGATAATACAGCCACGGCAACCGCATATGTTGCTAACCTTCAATTGAATCCTTTCGCCGGTCCGCCGTTCGCAGTCTCTATCTCGCCCGGCACTTTGCAGATCTCGACAAATCAAATCGCCATACTGCCTGTCAGCGTGACAGCAGGCGCAGGCTTCAGCGACACGATCAATCTTTCGATTAGTGGCCTGCCCAGCGGTGTTGTGTCGGGATTCGGTAGCGCGGCGGTAAACGGCCCGGGAACATCCACACTGACTCTTTCGGCGGCGGGCAACGCGACACCTGGCGTGTATCCAGTTACGATTACGGGCGCCGACGCAACCACCGGAGTTAGCCAGAACGCAACTCTCTCGCTGAATATTTTGGCGGCCCCTGTTCCGAACGGAAGCTACACGCTCAACAATGGCGCAAGCAATCTTTTCCTGGCCGATCCGGCTGGTTCGACCACTCCCGGTACGCAGATGGTGCAGGCGGGCGCAACGGGCGGTCTCGAGCAGCAGTGGCAGTTTGTGTTTCAACCGGGCGGTTACTATACGATTCAGAACGCCGCGAGCCAGTTGTATTTGACGGACCCAGGCTCATCGAACACGCCGGGCGTCGCGGTGCGACAGACGGCGGTGACCAACGACGATTCGCAGCTCTGGACGCTCACTCTGACCGGGAACGCTTATTCGATCACGAATAAGGCCACTGGGCTGGCGATTGACGACCCAGGGTGGAGCACAACGGGCGGCGCGGGGATGGACTTGTGGGTTGCGACCGGAACCGCCAATCAAGCATGGTCGATCAGCGGGATGACAAGCTCCTGGCCGAGCGGCAACTACCTGCTGGTGAACGGCGCAAGCGATCTGTTGCTGGCCGATCCAGGATCCTCCACGACACCCGGCACCCAGATGGTTCAGTGGAGCGCGACGGGCGGGCAGGAACAGGTTTGGTATTTTGCGCTTCAGCCCTCCGGCTACTACACGATTCAGAATGTAGCAAGCCAATTATTGCTGGCCGATCCTGGCGGAGCCGGCGATCCCGGCACTGCGCTCCAGCAGATGGCGGCGACAAATGACGATACGGAGCTTTGGGCCGTGTATGTGACCGGCAGCGGATATTCGGTACAAAACAAAGCCACGGGCCTGGCGCTGGACGATCCGGGTTACAGCTACAGCGAAGGCACAGGCATCGATCTATGGTCCGCGAATGGGGGTACGAACCAGAACTGGTCCATTGCCGGTTTGGGCCAGGCTCCTATTCCGAACGGCACTTACACGCTGACCAACGCAACAAGCGAATTGTATTTGGCGGACCCGGGCGCTTCGATGATGCCGGGAATGCAGATTGTCCAATCCGACGCGACCGGCGGGGCGGAACAGCAGTGGCAGTTCGTATACCAAGCGAACGGCTATTACACGATCCAAAACGTCTCAAGCGGGCTTTATCTCACCGACCCGGGGTCGTCGAATACCGCGGGGACGGCACTGGAACAAATGATCGCGACGAACGACGATTCGCAGTTGTGGTCTCTCGTTTTATCGGGAGGCGCCTATGCGCTGATTAACAAGGCGAGTTGGCTTGCGATCGATGATGCGGGTTGGAGCACAACCAGCGGGCTTGGGAACGACTTATGGACTGCGAACGGCGGTGCGAATCAGAATTGGTGGATCGAATAAGGCTCCGTAGGGCAATCTGTACACCCTCCTTCGCTCAAGTTATTCGTCTAAGACGGCCCGGTGCGCGGCGCGTTGAGTAGTTTAGGCGGATCGCGCAGATACCGAAAGGCAACCGAAGATCAATCTCCTGTCGTACTCCAAAATTCGCATCCGCACCCGTGCGGCTTCTACGGCGACAACACGCGAGAGTGCCGGTGCACGCCCGGCATTATTCAACGCTATCTCGCCAAAGTAAGTGGGCCGTTATTGGATCGCATCGACCTGCATATTGAAGTGCCGGCCGTGGCGTACAAGGAACTGCGCAGCAAGACGGATGGGCAGACGTCCGCCCAGATCCGTGAACGTGTGGAGCAGGCGCGCGAGACGCAGCGCCAGCGTGGTTGCTATAACTCGCAGATTCCGCCGGCGCAGCTTCGCTCCTGGTGCGCGCTGGACGAGAGCGGCGAGCGGACGCTCGAGTTAGCAGTGCGGAGAATGAACCTCTCGGCCCGTGCTCACGATCGCGTGCTGCGGGTTGCGCGGACGATTGCAGATCTCGATCACGCCGAGAATGTTTCGGCCAAGCATCTGGCGGAGGCAGTGCAGTGCAGGAATTTAGATAGAAATTACTGGAGTTAGTGATTCTCCGTCCGCGTCCCATTCGGCATGGTTAGCCGCCAATTCTAATAATTCCGTGCGCATCCTGTCGGCATTGTTGATCATACTAGGCGCGGTGCCGTGCAGGTATTTTGGCTTCGACTTCAGCGCGCGAGAGGGAGAACACGTCGATATTGAGATTTCTGCGCGATCTGATGAACCGACAGCCTTCGACATAGAGGTTGTGCCTTTATGCCAAAGTCGATCAAGGACGTCTTTGTGGACGCCGATCTCGAGCCGTTCTTCAGGCGGATCTTCTGGGTACTCACCACAATCGGCGGCGTCTTGCTGGCGGCGGGAATCTTCATAGAGCCCGTTCTACCTCTCGCGTTAGACTAAAAAGATAGCCCCTTGCGACTGGAAACTGTTACTTGACCTCTCCGACCGCCCTCGCGGCCCCGGTGGATACACGGGCTGCCGCACAGCGTTCTTTCCTGCTGGTTTTCGTGTGTACGCTCATCGGCGCGGTCGCTCAGATCCTCGTTAAAGAAGGCACCGGGCACCTCGGCGCAGGTCACATCACGCTCGGCGATGTCGCTCGCCATCCTGGGCTGTTCTTCAACTTCTGTATCAGTATCATCACCAATTTCCAGCTATTTTGCGGCTACCTGCTGTACGGCGTGATGACCTTCTTGATGGCTCTTGCGCTCAAAGGCCGGGAATTGTCTCGACTATTTCCCATCATTGCGCTGACGTATGTCTGGGTGACGATACTGTCCGTGTTCCTGCTCGGCGAGCATATGAATTTCTTCCGCAGCATCGGCATTGTTTTCATCGTGGGGGGCGTATCGGTCCTGGGTTTGAAGAAGTAAATGCATACGCCGGCAAGCTCGATCGTCCTGGTTCTGTTCGGATCCTTCATCGGCTCCTTTGGCGCGGTGTTCTTGAAGCTTGGCGCGGAGCACATGCAAGGCAGCCTGGCCCGCATCCTGAATAACTACTGGCTGGCTATCGGCATCGCGCTCTATCTGCTCTCGTCGGTCTTCTATATCATGGGCGTCGCGCAGGGGCAGCTCACGGTTCTCTATCCGATGGTTTCGCTCGGCTACATCTGGGCGATCGTGTGGGCCCGGCTGTTCTTTAAAGAGCCCTTTACGCTGGCGAAGGTAGGAGGCCTGTTGATGATCGTCTTCGGGGTTGCTCTGATTAACTTCGGCAACGCTTAGCCATGGTGAAGTCGCGCACAACGCCCAAAACCGGCTGTGCGCTTGCGTCCCGCCCTGAGGCTTACGAGTTCCTTTATTGTCTAGCGGCGTGAATCCGCCCCCTTTGCGCTTCTTACGTGCTTGCGCCAGGTCGCTGCGAAGCTCACCAGCGCTTTGGGAAGGCGTCTGCGCACGGCCATTTTAGTTACGGCCAGCGCGACCCAGAGGAAGAAGGCGACCGTGATCCAGACCCGCACGCCGTTGCCGAAAAACGCCGGCAGCACGAACTGCGCGGCGAATAATACGAACATCGCAAGCGCTTCCCGCCAGTCGAATTCCATGTTGAGCAGAAAAGTCAATCCGACGCAGCTTTGCCCAATGGTGAGCAGCAGCTCGGATTGTTGTTGGCTGTCGAGCGGAATGGCAGACAGGCCGCCGCGGCTGAGCGAGAACGTGATCGGCAGCAGGGCAATCAGCAACGTCCATTGGTTGATGTTGCTCGAGGCGATGTTCATCAGGCCGATCGAAGCGTTCTCCTCCTGGCGGGCAAAATAGAAAGTGGACGCCAGCTCCGGGAATTCGGATACCACCGGCGCGAACCACTGAATCACCAGGAAGCTTGGGACGCCGATGGCGCCGGCGAGTGCGATTAAGCTGCCGAGAAACGGCTCGGCGGTAAAGTAAATCAGGCCGCCGCCCGCCGCGAAACAGCCGGCGATGGAAAGGATGCGCCAATGCCGCGGCGCCGTTGTCATGGCGCGGGGAATCGCTTCCAAATCCTCAACACCCTCGTGTTCCTGGGGCGGCAGCTTGGTCAGCAGCCACAGATAGCCAGCGTAGAATGCGGTCAGCACGCACGCGTCATAGACTTGCAAGCTGCCCTTCCACCAAATGAAGACGGCATACAGCAAGGGAAAAAACAGGCCAATTACCTCAACACTATGCTGTGGGTCGAGTTCGATTCGTCGAAGCGGTTCCTGGTGGTGGCGGCGGCGATGGACGATGGCAGCCGTTGCGTAGATCATCGGCCATGCCAAGCCAGTGAGCAGCCGTAGCGCGCCAGTCAGGTTGGCCAGCAGAAGGCCCGTTTGCTGGCCCCAGGCGAGCACTGCTTCCACGGCAAACTCCGGCAGTGTTTGCATCCACGCCAGAATTGCGAGCGCAAAGCCTTGCGCCACGAAAAATTGAGCCGACTCGGCGCCCCAGGTAATCAGCACCGATGCGATCAGGATGCAGGGCGCTGTCCAGAGCACTGCCCACGGACTCGAATGATACAAAGGCGCTTCAAACAAGAGAAGCGCAAGGGCGCTGAATCGAGGCCGCAATATTCCACATGGTATCGCCCGGAGTCCTCCTTCCCGGTAGGATGAAGATTATGGCGGATGCGTCCCACTGACTCGAATGCCTGCCTTCCAGGTCCGGACACCTCACTACACTTACCCCGCCATTGTTGAACGCGGCATTTTGGAGCGCGCAGCCGGCTTCATTCCTGCCGCCGCGGGCGAGCTTTTTATCGTTACCACCGAGGATGTCTGGCGCCTTCACGGGAAAATACTCGAACAACAACTGAAGGCTGAAAATCACGTTCTGTTTCTGCCGCCCGGAGAATCGCACAAGCGCCTCGCGACCGTGGAAACTCTGGCCGGGCAAATGCTAGAACAGGGGGCCGACCGAACCAGTATCGTGATCGGATTCGGCGGCGGCATCGTTACCGATGTCGCAGGTTTTCTCGCGGCCATCTTCATGCGCGGGATCCCGGTGCTGCAAATACCGACCACGCTTCTGGCGCAAGTGGATGCCGCGGTGGGCGGCAAGACCGGTGTCAATCTGGTGAGCGGCAAGAATCTGATCGGCAGCTTTCATCAGCCGCTGGCGGTGTTGATCGATCCCGAAGTGCTCACAACTCTTCCGCCGCGCGAGTACCGCGCCGGGCTGTTCGAGGTGATCAAGTGCGGCGTCATTCGCGATGGCGGCCTTTTCGACCTGCTCGCCAGCCAGGCTGACCGCGTACTCGCGATGGACACCAGCGCAGTAGATGACTTAATTGCCGCCGCTGTGCGCATCAAAGCCGAAGTGGTTTCGGCGGACGAGCGTGAAGGCGATCTGCGGCGTATTCTCAATTTCGGCCACACCATTGGGCACGCCATCGAAGCCGAAACCGAATACGCGCGCTTCTTGCACGGCGAGGCGATCGCCTGGGGAATGCTAGGCGCAACCCGATTGGCAGAATCGCTCAACTTACTCGACACGGCAAGCGCAGACTCCATCCGAAAAACGATCTGCCGCTACGGGCCGCTGCCGCCGGCAGACGATCTCGATCCCGATCGCCTGGTTGCGCGGCTCGCGAGCGACAAGAAAACGCTACAGGGAACAGTACACTTTATCTTGCCCACCGCCATAGGGAAAGTAAGAGTCGTGCCTGGAATCGCATCTCCGCTCATTCGGCGCGCGATCGTCGAATCCCTGCAGGAACGCCCTTGACTACCGCCTCAGGCACCACGCCGCCAGGCACTTCAAGCGAGCGGCAAGCTGCGCAGTGGGTGCAGCGCATATTTACGGATATCGCACCTAAGTACGATCTCATCAACCATGTCCTGTCGTTCAATATCGATCGCGTTTGGCGGAGGGCGTTGAGAAACCGGCTTGCGCCCGTGTTGAGCCGGCCGGACGCAAAAGTACTCGACCTCTGCTGCGGCACCGGCGATGTCATGTTGGACTTGCAGACGGTGGCTGCAGCTCCCGTGATGGGAGCCGACTTCTGCCATCAGATGCTAGTCTCGGCGCAGGCGAAAGCAGCGCGCGCAGGGCGTCGAGCGCCGCTGTTCGAAGCGGATGCCTTGCAACTACCAATCGCGAGCGCGACTCTCGACGCCATCTCGATCTCGTTCGGATTTCGCAATCTCGCTAATTACACCGCGGGTCTGGACGAATTGCATCGAGTGCTCAAACCGGGCGGCGTGCTCGCCATCCTGGAATTCTCACACCCTCCGGGCTTGCTTATGCGAGCCAGTTATGGTTTCTATTCGCGAGTGTTGCTGCCGGCGATTGGCTCGGTCCTCTCCGGTTCCCGCGAGGCGTATGCGTACCTGCCCGATTCGATCGGCAAATTCCCTGGCGCGGAACAATTGCGCGGCATGATGGAGGCCGCCGGCTTTACCGCTACGGAGTTTCAAGCCCTGACCGGCGGAGTCGCAGCTCTCCACCTGGGGACCAAATCAATGCCCGGCTGAGTTGCCCAGCGCGCGATGGATCTCCTCGCGCAATCCCAGATTCCGAACCAGACGTAGCAAGTAGTTCGGGTGCAGCCCCAGTACGCGCGCCGCTTGCTTGTAATCTCCGTTCCCTTGCACGTACGCATCGAGAATGGCTTCGCGCTTTGCCTGTCCAACGGAATGATGGTATTTCGTACCCGCATCGCGCGGCGCCGATTCCACCAGAGTCTCCGGCAAATCCTCCGGCAACACCCATTCCGAGACTCCGAGCACGACCGCACGCTCCATCGCGTTTTCCAATTCGCGGACGTTTCCGGGCCAGGAGTACTGTACCAGTATGTCCTCGGCCTCGCGCGAGAGCCCCTCGACGCGCCGCTTGCAGCGTTCCGAAGATCGCTGCAGAAAATAGCGCGCCAGCAAACCGATATCGTCCTTGCGTTCGCGCAATGGCGGGGATTCCAGCATGACTACGTTCAGGCGGTGATAGAGATCCTCGCGGAAATTGCCTTCCTTGACCGCCGCGGCAAGGTCTAGATTGGTTGCGGCAATCACGCGCACGTCCAGCGCATGCACTTGCGTTCCGCCCACCCGTTCGAACTCGCGCTGCTGCAGCACCCGCAAGAGCTTCGCTTGCACCGACGGAGCCAGCTCGCTTACCTCGTCCAGGAAGATGGTTCCGCCTTGCGCCAGCTCAAAGCGGCCTCGCTTGAGCAGAATCGCCCCGGTGAATGCGCCCTTCTCGTGGCCGAACAGCTCACTTTCGAACAAGTGCTCGCTCAGCGCCGCGCAGTTGACCGCCACGAACGGATGATCCCGCCTGCCGCTCTTCTGGTGCAAGGCGCGCGCGATGAGTTCTTTGCCGGTCCCGCTCTCGCCTGTGACCAGAACGGTCGTGTCGCGAGGCGCCACACGGTCTATCAGCCCGAGCAGCCGGCGAATGGGCGCGCTATTCCCCACAATTCCAGTGTTGGTCGCAATCTGTTCTTGCAGCAGAGCATTCTCCGCTCGCAATGTTTCTACTTCCTGATTGGCTTCGAATGCTATCGAAGCCAGCGACGCTATTGCCGTGAGTGCTTCCAGATGAGTCGGCAGGCGATCCGTTTCGTGGTCGGGGATGCGGACGACTAATGCGCCGCCCAACACCCCCGACAGATACAGGGGCACGCCGGCCAGCCGGCTCTGCGGGTCTGAATACGCGCCTTCCTCGCAAACCCGGCGCAACAAAGCTTGCAAATCGGCCTTGTATTCGTAGTCGGATTCTTCGTACCGCACCAGCAGTTCTTCTATGCTTGCCCCTTGCAACAACACGCCTTGCTGCACGGGAAGCAGGTCCGCGACCAGCCGCAAGATCTGCTTCCGAAGGAGCTTGTTTTGCGCGTCATCCGCGCTTGCCGCCATGGCGCGAAACAAGAAAACCAGCGAGCATGCCACCAGCAGTACCGGCTTGACCTCGGCTTCCGAGCGGACCGCAGGTTCTCCCGCCCACTCGTGCGACCGAAACATCAGGATCGTCTTTCCTACGCCGATCTGGTCGCGGTTTTCGAGCCACCTTTCTGCCGACCGCATGCCATTTACGTAAGTTCCTAGCGACGTTCGAAGATCCGTCAATACGAAGCGCTCGCCTTGTTTCCGTAGCTGGCAATGCCTCCAGCCGACCTCCGGTTCATTGAGAACCACGGTCGAGTTCGGCGCGCGGCCAATCACGATTTCGCTGTTGCTGAGAGCACACCGCGTCCCGGCCAACGGACCGTTGACGACTATTAGCTCCGCGCCCATGTGAGCACTAATGTAGCTCACATAGATTTTAAGCGGGCCAGTAACGCCTCGTTGCTATGCGAGCGTAACCAGGTCCGGCTCGGCCTCGAGAAAGCCGCTTTCTGCCTCCGAGCCTTCGAGGTCCAGGAATCGCGCGTCCAGCAAACGTGCGGGATCAATCCGGCCCATCGCCGAAAGCAGCGTCTCTTTAATGGAAGGATGATCGGCTTCGAGTTCCGCGAGGATATCGCGTAGGCTGCGCCGAACAGTGCCGGTTTTCTGGGAACAGCCGCAAGGAATTACCGGCGCGCCCAGGGACGCCGCAAAATCCCGCGTCAGATTTTCCGTAACATACACGAGCGGCCGAATAAGCCGGAATTCGCGCTTGCTCGACCAGGTCACCGCGGGCAGGGCACTAATGCGGCCTGTGAACATGGCGTTGCGCAGAAACGATTCGCAGAAATCGTCCGCCGTATGCCCGAATGCAATCACGTTGGCCCGAAGCCTCCTCGCGAGGTCGTATACCGCGCGGCGCCGGAACCTGCTGCATAGATCGCAGCCATGCTCGGGCTGGTCGGACAGAAGCTTCAGCGACGGATTGTCGCGCACATAGGTCCAGTCGACGCCGCGCTCCCGCAGGTAGGCCCCTACCGGTTCTATCGGCGCCAGAAATTTCCCCTGCTCAATCGTGAAGGCACAGACGCTGAAATCGATAGGCGCGCGCCGCTGCAGTCTCAGCAACGCCTCGAGCAGCGTTAAGGAATCCTTTCCGCCCGACACGCCAACCGCCACACGATCGCCATCGCGAATCATCCGAAAACGACCGATCGCCGCGCCCACCTTGCGGAGAATTGATTTTTCCAGATCCACTTTCCTCACGATAGCGCGGCCGGAGGCGTCGGGCATAGCGATCGCGCCTGCGACAATTTGCACAGGATGGTGCGCAGGACATGAGGGCGGTCGAAATCTCTTCTTTCGGGCCTCCCGATGTCCTAAAACTCGTGGAGCGCCCAACCCCAGAGGCCAAACCGGACGAGATCGTCATCCGGGTGGAGGCAGCGGGCGTCGCACGCGCTGATGTGCTGCAACGGCAAGGCAAATACCCGCCTCCGCCGGGCGCGTCGGATATCCCCGGGCTCGACGTTGCCGGAATCGTGGCTTCCACCGGCCGCGATGCAACCGGATGGAAGCCTGGCGACCACGTTTGCGCCATCTTGACGGGCGGCGGATACGCGGAATTCTGTGCCGCTCCGGCCGTGCAGGTCTTACCTATGCCCGATGGCTGGAGTGCGATCGAAGCGGCAACGCTTCCGGAAAATCTTTTTACCGTCTACGACAACCTGATCACGCGAGCGAACCTGCAGCGCGGCGAGACAGTGCTGATTCACGGCGGCACCAGCGGTATCGGCACAATAGCGATCATGCTCGCGCGCGCCTGGGGTGCGCTGTCAATCGCCACCGCCGGTACGGAGGGAAAGTGCGATGCTTGCCTCGCTTTCGGCGCCGCTCACGCCATCAACTATAAGCAGTCCGATTTTGTCGACGAAGTGAGCCGCCTCACCGGCGGGCGCGGTGTCGATGTCGTACTCGATATGGTGGGCGGCCCGTACCTGGACAGAAACCTGGAGGCGCTGGCGCTCGAAGGACGCATTGCCATTGTCGCAACGCAGGGAGGCCGCAGTGGACAACTCGAGATTCACAAGCTGATGATGAAGCGCGGGAGGGTGCTCGGGTCCACCCTGCGGGTCCGCACGCCTGCGGAGAAAGGCCGCATTGCGGAGCGTTTAGTTCGGGACGTGTGGCCGCTGCTGCATGCGAAAGACCCGATCCGGCCTATCATCGATTCCACCTTTCCGCTTCGCGATGCCAGGCTCGCGCATCAACGAATGGAAGGCGGCGAGCACATCGGCAAAATCGTTTTGACAACTTAATATGCGCATCGGCATCACTTGTTACCCGACATACGGCGGCAGCGGCATCGTCGCCACCGAACTCGGCCTCGAGCTGGCTCTCCGCGGCCATGAGGTGCATTTCATCAGCTATGCGAATCCCATCCGCCTGGACCCGGATACGCCCGGCATCTACTACCACGAGGTGGAAGTTTCCACTTACCCGCTGTTCCAATACCCGCCCTACACACTCGCTCTCGCTTCGCGCATGGCGGAAGTCGCCGAGCGCCACAGCCTGGATCTACTGCATGTCCATTACGCCATTCCGCACTCGATATCTGCTCTACTCGCCCAGCAGATGATCACGACTCGCCGGCTGCCGTTCATCACCACCTTGCACGGCACCGATATCACGCTGGTCGGCACCGACCGCTCGTATTTTCCAATTACGAAGTTTTCGATCGAGCGCTCCGACGGCGTTACCACTATCAGCGAATACATGCGCCAGCGCACGATCGAGTTTTTCGGCGTGCGTAATCCCATTGAAGTAATTCACAATTTCGTGAACTGCTCGCTTTACCGCCCCGACCCGGAGGCGCAGCGGAAGGGTCGAAAGCGCATCCTGCACATTTCGAATTTCCGGCCCGTCAAGCGCGTGCTCGATTGTATTTACGCGTTTGCCAAGGTTCGCGAGCATGTCGACGCCGAGCTGGTCCTGGCGGGCGACGGACCGGACCGCGGCCCGGCGGAAAACTTGGCCGGCGAACTCGGTCTCGCTCAGCACGTTCGCTTCCTTGGCAAGCAGGATCACATGGAGCGGCTGATTCCTCGCATGTACGCTCTGCATCTGCCGAGCGAAATGGAAGCCTTCGGCTTGGCGGCGCTCGAGGCGATGGCCTGCGGCGTACCGCCGGTAGCGACGCAGACAGGCGGCGTGCCCGATCTCATTACCAACTCCGTGGACGGGTTCATGGAACCGGTGGGCGATATCGAGGCCCAGGCGGCGCGGCTCACGGAGTTGTTAACTGACGGCGCCTTGCATGCAAATATCGCTGCGGCCGCGCGCAAAACGGCCGAAACACGGTTCTGCACCGACCTGATCATCCCTCACTACGAGGCGTACTACGAGC
>Ga0210385_10001724_pt1 | contig 13369 bp, 10 predicted proteins | sample IncBWH26OmetaG_FD_160107 | JGI IMG/M metagenome (GOLD analysis project Ga0210385, IMG submission 160107) | Forest soil microbial communities from Barre Woods Harvard Forest LTER site, Petersham, Massachusetts, United States - Inc-BW-H-26-O ... | reverse complement strand
CTGCGCCGCTCTTTTTGCACTGTGCCAACAGGCTCGGTACGCGCGCCCCAGTACGATCCGCCATTCCTGGCGCCGTTCCTGGCGCCTTCGTGTATACTTAGCGATTGCTCCGATCCCCTGGAAGAGGTTTGTCGATGAGTCCCACAAAACCGGAAGCGAACGCAACAACCACCGAGACGCCGTCCTCGGACCGCCGCGACACCCTGTCGATCACCGACAATCGCACGGGCCGCCAGTACGAAATCCCGATCAAGAACGATACGATCCGCCCCATCGATCTTCGCCAGATCAAGGTCAAAGACTCCGATTTCGGGATGATGAGTTACGACGCCTCCTTCTCCAACACCGCCTCCTGCATCAGCAAGATCACCTTCATCGACGGCGACCAGGGTATCCTGCGCTACCGCGGTTACGCCATCGAGGAGTTGGCTGAGAAGAGCACCTACATGGAGACGTCGTACCTCCTGCTCCATGGCGAACTTCCCACGCAATCGCAGCTCGCAAACTGGTCCGACCAGATCACGCATCACACGTTCATTCACGAGAGCATCAAGAAGTTTCTCGACGGCTTCCACTATGACGCTCATCCGATGGGCATGATGATCTCCACCGTCGCCGCGCTCTCCACCTTCTATCCCGAAGCGAAAGACATTTTCAACGCGGACTCTCGCCGCAAGCAGACCTATCGCCTGATGGGCAAGATGCCCACGCTCGCTGCCTTCGCTTACCGTCACAGCCTCGGCATGCCTTACGCTTACCCGGACAACGAACTCAACTACACGGCGAATTTTCTCAACATGCTTTTTAAGACGAGCGAGACCAAATATCGCCCCAATCCCACGCTCGAACGCACTCTCGACATCCTTTTCATCCTGCACGCCGACCACGAGCAGAATTGCTCCTCCACCGCCATGCGCGGCGTCGGCAGCTCGCATGTGGATCCTTATTCCGCGATCGCCGCGGCGATCGCCGCGCTCTACGGCCCACTGCACGGCGGCGCCAACGAAGAAGTGCTGCGGATGCTTCTCGACATCGGCTCGGTCAACAACGTTCCTTCCTACATCAAGCGCGTGAAGGCCGGCGAAAAGAAACTCATGGGATTCGGCCATCGCGTTTACAAGAATTACGATCCGCGCGCTCGCATCGTGAAGCACCTGGCCTACGAAGTTTTCGACGTGATGGGCCGCAACCCGCTCGTCGACATCGCGCTCGAGTGCGAACGCATCGCGCTCGAAGACGATTACTTCGTCACCCGCCGCCTCTATCCCAACGTCGACTTCTACACTGGCCTCATCTACCAGTCGATGGGCTTCCCCGTCACCATGTTCCCGGTGCTCTTCGCCATTCCGCGCACCTCGGGATGGATCGCGCAGTGGCAGGAAATGCTCCTCGATCCCGATCAGAAAATCTGCCGCCCGCGCCAGGTCTATCTCGGCGAAGACCTCCGCAGCTACATCCCCATGGACCACCGCAGCGAGTAACAGCGGCCTTGCAGGCCGGCATCCTACGACCCACGATGTAAATTCGCGCCGCGACCACGTTCGAAAGAAACCTCTCCGTTCGACGGCGTCGCGCGCCCTTACTCTTTGCCATCGACGGCTCGCGTTCGCTTGACATTCGCCCCATTTGGGCCAAAAATTCACTCAGCACCTTCATCCCAACCGCACTTCTGGCCCCTTCCAGAAAGGTTCGCACACGCATCGCAGCCTGATCGGCGAAACCTGATTTCCCAGCATCGGGCTCGTACGTCCGTGCGATCACCGCACTATGAATTTCCTCGAGCAAGCGTTTGGGTCCGGCGACTACATGCCGCACGGCTACTGCTATTTGTGGAACGCGCACCTGGTCTGGCTGCACGTCGTTTCCGATTCGCTGATCGCGCTCTCTTATTTCGCGATCCCGGTCCTGCTGCTCTGGTTCGTCAGAAAGCGCCGCGATCTGCCCTTCCACTGGATGTTTGTCCTCTTCGGCGTCTTCATCGTCGCTTGCGGCGCCACGCATGTAATGGAAGTTTGGAACTTGTGGCACGCCGACTACTGGCTCTCGGGTGGCATCAAAGCCATCACCGCCGCGGCGTCCGTCTCCACCGCCGGCCTGCTCGCTTACGTCGCGCCCAAAGTTCTCTCTCTTCAAGGCCTCGACCAGCTCGTTCAAGCGAAATCATCGCTCGAACAGGAAATTAGTGATCTGCGCAACGACGAATTGCGCTCCCTCCTCCGCGAAGCCGCCTATCGCGATCAAGCCGCCCTGCTCGACATCACGCACGACGCAATCTTAGTGCGCGACTTGCAGAGCAAAATCACCTACTGGAATCGAGGCGCCGCCATTCTTTACGGCTGGTCCCGCGAGGAAGCAGGAGGAAGAATCAGCCACGAGCTTCTGTCCACCGTCTTTCCTGCTCCCGTGAGTGAAATCGAAGCGCAGGTGCTCTCCACCGGTTCATGGGACGGCGAACTCATCCATCGCAAACGCGACGGCTCAACAATAATCGTTTCCAGCCGCTGGGCGCTCGAGACAGACGATTCCTCGAAACCAATCGCCATCCTCGAAAGCAATCGCGATATCACCGGGTCTCGCCGCGCCGAAAAGCGCTTTGAAAATCTCCTCGAATCCGCGCCGGACGCCATGGTCATCGTCAACCACGCTGGTCAAATCGCATTGGTGAATTCCCAGACCGAAAAACTCTTCGGCTATGAGCGCAAGGAGTTGATCGGCCAAGCCGTCGAAATCCTTGTGCCGGCCAGCCGGCGTTCCGCCCACGTCGGTCACCGCTCGGGCTATTCGCAAGCTCCCCATCCCCGCGAAATGGGCGAGGGACTCGATCTCCACGGCCGCCGCAAGGACGGCACCGAATTCCCCGTCGAAATCAGCCTCAGCCCGCTCGAAACCGAAGACGGAACGCTCATATCTAGCGCCATCCGCGACATCTCCAAGCGCCGCGAGGCCACCGAGAAGATCCGCAATCTCAATTCCTCGCTTCAGCACAAGATCGACGAACTCAACGCCGTCACCAGCGAAATGGAATCTTTCAGCTATTCCGTCTCGCACGACTTGCGCGCCCCGCTGCGCCACATCGACGGCTTCGCCCGCATCCTCAAAGAGGAACACGCCGCCGAGCTGTCCCCGGAGGCAGACCGCTATCTCACCCGCGTCATCGACGCCGCCAATCGCATGGGCACCCTCATTGACGACCTGCTCTCTCTCGGCCGCGTCGGCCGCAGGGAAATGACTCTCGGCCGCGTCAGCCTCGACGATCTCGTCCGCCAGTCCATGGCCGATCTGCCGCCGGGAACGGAAAACCGCGTCATCGAATGGAGAATCGAGCCGCTCGGCGAGGCCCCTTGCGACTCCGGACTGCTCAAATTAGTTTTTTCTAATCTCCTGTCCAACGCCGTGAAATTCACCCGCACCCGCCAAGCCGCGGTAATCGAAGTGGGTATTTGCAAAATCAAGGGCACCCCAGCCTATTTTGTCCGCGACAACGGAGTGGGCTTCGACTCGAAATATGCCGATAAGCTATTTGGAGTCTTCCAGCGCCTTCACAGTCAGCAGGACTTCGAAGGCACGGGCGTCGGCCTCGCCACCGTCCGCCGCATCATTCAGCGGCACGGCGGCAAAATCTGGGCCGAATCGGAATTGGACCGGGGCGCAACATTTCTCTTCACCCTCGCCGCCACTCCCGGACCGTCCGCACCGCAGGAAGCGGAGGTTTTCAAGAGCAATGGACGCTAAACCGATAGAAATTCTCCTGGTTGAAGACAACGAAGCCGACGCCGAACTCGCGCTTCACGCGCTTCGCAAGAGCAAGCTCGCGAACCACATTCACCGCGTCCAGGACGGCGAGGAAGCTCTCGACTTCCTCTTTTGCCGCGGCCCATATTCCGCCCGCAGTTTTGACAATGCCCCGCAGCTCATTCTTCTCGACCTGAAGCTCCCCAAAATCGACGGCCTCCAGGTTCTTCAGCAGATCAAGACCGACGCCCGCACCCGCGCGATTCCCGTCATCATTCTCACTTCCTCCAAAGAAGAGCGCGATATGGCCAGCGGCTACCAAAGCGGCGTCAACAGCTACATTCAGAAGCCGGTCAACTTCGCCGATTTCCAGGATGTCGTCCGCCAGCTCGGGATGTATTGGCTCCTGATCAATAGCAAACCGCCGGCGTCTGCCTTTGGCCGCGCCTAGGGAACTCGGGCATGTCTGGAGATCATCCCGAAAAAGCACAGTCGCCGGAAAAGCCGCTGCGGCTGTTGATCGCGGACGACGATCAAAGCGACGTCGATCTCTGCCTGCGCCAACTGCGCAAATCCGGCGTCGTCTTCGAGGCCGACCACGTCTCCACTCGTGAAGCCTTCGCCCAACACCTTCGCGACCAGCCTATCGACATGGTTCTCTCCGACTACCGCATGGGCAGCTGGACCGGCATGGATGCGCTCGCTCTCGTCAAAGAAATTCAGCCTCAGGTCCCGCTAATCCTAATGACTGGCACGCTCGGTGATGAACTCGCCGTCGAGTCGATCAAAGCCGGCGTCACCGACTACATCCTCAAAGGACAGCTCGCTCGCCTTCCCATGGCGATCCGCCGCGCCCGCGAAGAGCGCTCTCTTCGCGACGCCGAAATGCACGCACTCGCCGCGCTCCGCGAAAGCGAACACCACTACCGCACCCTCGTTGAAAATGCGCCGGAAGCCATCGTCGTGCTCGATGTCGAAAAAAGTGTTTTCGTCGATTGCAACGACAACGCCACCAGGCTCTTCCACCTTTCGCGCGAGGAACTCCTCCTTCATGACCCTTTCGGTCTCAGTCCTCCCTTGCAGCCTGACGGCCGCGATTCTCTGCTGATCGCCAAGCAACACATCGAGAACGCCATGCAGGGGCTTGCGCCCTGCTTTGAATGGGTGATTCGCAATTCGCTCGGCGAAGAAATCACTTGTGAAGTTCATCTGGTCTGCCTCTCTTCGCACTCGCGCCGTCTCATGCGCGCCAGCATTCTGGACATCACCGAACGCAAGCTCGCAGATGCGTCCCTCCGCGCCAGTGAAGCGCGTTATCGCAGCCTGGTTGAAAACGCCACCTATGGAATTTTCTGGGTGGAAAGCGAAGGCAGGCTTCTCTTCGTCAATCCCGCGCTCGTCCGAATGCTCGGTTACGACTCGGAGGAAGAAGTCCTCGCGCTTCGTGACACGACGCGAATTTATGTCGATCAGACCGAACGTGACGCCGCGCGCGGACAATTCGCCGCCACCGGTCACCTCGATGCGACCGTTAATTGGAAACGAAAAGACGGCGTTGTCATCCACGTCCGCCTGACGGGCCGCGAGGCCGTCCATCCCGAAACAGGTGGCACCTGCATCGAGGTCATCGTCGAAGACGTTACCGAACGCGAAAACCTCGAAAAGCAGCTTCGCCAAGCCCAGAAATTCGAAGCCATCGGTCAGCTCGCCGGCGGCATCGCTCACGACTTCAACAATATGATTGGCGCCGTCCTCGGCTGGGCCGATATGGGCATCGAAGAGACCGAAGAAGGTTCGCGCCTTCGTCGACACTTCGAGAAAGTGCATCAGCAGGGCCAGCGCGCTGCGGCTCTCACGCGTCAGCTGCTCGCTTTTGCGCGGCGTCAGATCCTCGAACCGCGCAACGTGGACTTGAACAACACGGTCGTCGAAACTCTCAACCTGCTTGAGAAAGTCCTCGGCAGCAACATCGAAATCCGCGCCAATCTTTCCCCCGAACTCGCCGTGGTTCGCGCCGACCCCGTTCAGCTCGAGCAAGTCGTGATGAATCTCTGCATTAATGCGCGAGACGCCATGCCCAAGGGCGGCACTCTGATTCTCGACACCGCAAACGTCTCGTTTGACGAACGCTTCTGCGCCATGCAAACGCTCGCGCATGCCGGCGATTACACTATGCTCTCCGTTACCGATTCCGGCACCGGTATGGACGCAGCCACGCTCGACCGCATCTTCGAGCCATTTTTCACAACCAAAGAAGTGGGGAAAGGAACCGGCCTCGGGCTCGCCACGATTTACGGAATTGTTCGCCAGCACAACGGATTCGTGCAGGTTTACAGCGAAGTCGGATTCGGCAGCACATTCCGCGTCTATCTGCCGGCCGCTAATGTCGCGGCCGACGTGTCCACCGTTGTCGAAGCTCCCCAGCCTGTCCGCGGCGGAACTGAGACGATCCTCATCGCCGAGGATCACGAAGGATTGCGTCAACTCGCCTTCGAGACGCTGTCGGGATTGGGTTACGAAGTGCTCGTCACCACGGACGGCCAGCAGGCTATCGCTGAATTTAAGCGCAACCGCTCGCGCATCAACTTGCTCCTGCTCGACGTCGTCATGCCCAAGCTCAGCGGCCCCGAAGTCTACAAACGCATCTGCATGGACGATCCCGGCTTCCCCGTAGTCTTCACTACCGGTTACAGCCCGGACATGGACCTGCTGCAGGACGCGCAAGCCAAAGGCCTCCCCATCCTCCAAAAACCCTACGCCCCGCGCGACCTTGCCCGCAAAGTCCGCGAAACCCTCGACCGCCACCACCGCCCAGCCCCCACGCCGGCTCCCGCCCTGCCCTAAGTTCGCCGTCGCACTTGCCTTCGTACCAGTACTAACTTGACAATGGGGGTAATCTATGGTAAACTAGGGCCTAATTTTTAAGGGGGACAGCCTGTGGCCAACCGTGGCGCCGACGTATCCATCCAGCGAACCGCGCCACCACGCAACTTTCTAATCGGCACTCCGCCGATTAGAATCGCCCCTAACTCTCATCCTCTCAACACAGATCGAGTTTCTAATCGACACAAAACGGGCAATTTTGGCCTTTTGGTTTTCACTACTCACCGGCCTGCCCGCCGTAGCGGGTTATCACTCACTAGCCTGTCCGCCGTGGCGGGTCACCGCACTTCTAATCGCAACTGCCTCGAATTAGAAATCGACCTAAGTCCTTCGCCATCATCAGAAGTGGAGTTTCTAATCGCAACAGCCAGAGGGGAAAAGCCGGTCTACGCGATCGCAACCGCGAGCCCGGCGGCGCCGGCAATCGAAAATTGCAATCCGCAGGCGCTATCACAAACGGCAACGTCAAAGGCGACCGCGGGGTCACTATCACCCGCCGAACAAATTGCGCGTCACAAAGAACACGTTCGCCGGCCGCTCCGCCAGGCGCCTCATGAACCACGGAAACCAATACGATCCATACGACACCAACACGCCGCTGCGGTAACCCTCCCGCGCCAGACGAATCTGTTCCGCCCGCTGAATTCCGTAAAGCATCTGAAACTCCACCCGATCCTTCGGAATCCCCTCCGCCTTCGCCCAATCGCAAATCCGCGAAATCAACGACGGATCGTGCGTCGCAATCGCCGCACGAACTCCCGTGACTCTCGCTTCGGACCCGAGCAGCAACTTCGCAAGACGCAAAAAATTCTCATCCACATCCCGCTTTTCGGCGAATGCGATTTCCGGCGGCTCGCTATAAGCGCCCTTTACCAGCCGCACCGCCGCGCCCAATGGAATCAGCGAAGCCAGGTCCTTCTCCGTGCGGAAAAAATACGCCTGCAAACAGACCCCCGTGTTGCGATGCGCTTCGTGGACCCGCCGATAGATCCCGAGCGTCACATCAATATAAGGACTGTGCTCCATATCCACCCACACAGTCCTTTCTCCGCTCGAAGCCTCCACGATCCGCGTCAGATTCGCGCGGCAAAATTCCGCGTCGAAATCGAGCCCCAGCTGGGTCAGCTTCACCGAAATCTCGGCCGGCAGTTTCTCGGCGCGAATTCGTTCGATCGCTTCGATATATCCCCGCGTAACGTCTTCCGCCTCCGAGCGCTGCCTTACGTTCTCTCCCAGATGCGCCAGCACGGAAAAAACGCCGCTTTCGGAGAGCCGGCGAGCCGCGGCCACGGCGTCCGTCAACGTCTCGCCGGGCATAAATCGTTCGACCGATCGCCGCATGAATCCATACCGCACCGCGCGCTCGCGCAGCCATGCACTCTCGGACGCCTTCAGAAACACGCCGCGCATCAAGGCCATCGAAGGCTCGGCTCCAATTCAAGCTCACACATAAGATCGTGTAAAAGAATGTCGCGGTTAGCGACTGAAAGCAAATACAGAAGAGGGCTGCGGGGATTTTCTCGGCAACTCTCGGCGGAAGGTATTTTCCTGCTAAAACGGGGGCGGAGAAAACGGCTGCTGGCCGGGCGGCTCCAGCAAGAAAATTGCATAGCGATAGATCAGCAAGCGCATCTGCGAACTCGCATCGTTTGGCCCGAGGATTTCGCCGAAAGAGCCGTGCAGGTCGTGCATCTGGTCATCGGGCAGATTGCCCAGCAGGTCGCCGAAATGATTCTTGGCCTGCGTCATCGGATCATCGGCCGATTTCGATCCGGTTGGGGCGGCGGGCTTCTTCGCGTCGGGCGCCGGCGCCGCAGCGTTCGCGCCAAAGTCCGCATTTGCTACGGGCGCGGCGGGCAACGAGGGCGTTGCAGTTGCTCCAACCGCACCAATCGCAGCAGGCACAGGAGCGGCCGGCAGCGGCGCCGGTTGCGGCTCGTAGCTCTGGTAGAACTCATACCGAAACTGCTTCTCGTAAAGCGCGGCGTAAGCCGATTTCACCGCATCGGCTGGAGGTTGCGATTCCGCCAGCGCCTTCGCCGTGAAAGCCTTCAAAGCCTGTTCGATGCTCTGAAAGTTTCCATTCGCGCCCATCAACGGTCCTTTGCCCGATTTCCCCAACGATGCGGCGAGTTGATCGGTTCGCGCGTCGTAACACTTTCCATAGACCTCGATCCCGCGGACAGTCGCGGCTGCATCGGTTCCCTTCTCCGCCGTAAATTTCGCCATCCAGTCCGTCGAGCTGATCTCGAGGATTTGCGCGCACGTCATTCCGAGCTGGTCGGCAGCCGCACGGCTTACCGGCGCCTTCACCTGCGGTTTGGTCTGTGCGGATACGCACGAGACGAAAATCAAAATCATCGCCACTGTTCGCATACTGGAAATCCTCATTCACATTCTCCCACCGGCGCAACGACCGCCAAGTCACTCCTGCCGCTTTTTCGAAGCGCCCAGAAGCGCCCGCTCCAACATGCGGTCCATCACGATTTCGATGCGCCTCGCTCTTGCGGCTTCGCTTTTTGCCGCGTCCATCCATTTCAGCACTTGCCACCGGTATCCCGGAGGCGCGTGATCGAACGCCTTCCTCGCCTTTGGATGCGCTTTCAGTGCAGCGCGCAAATCCGCGGGAACGGCGATCTCCCTCGACTCCCGGTCGAGAACAAGCTGCACGCTTACGATCTCGCCCGTATCCGCGCCGGCGGCCTTGCGCAAAGCGCCGTTGAACTGCATGCGATAGCGGCCGCCCCCCGCCGGCAAGAGCGTGGTCCGGATGCTCTTGCAGTTGACCGTCGCCGTCACGGGAATATATTTCGTCTTCCCGGCCGCATGGTTCCCGCCGATTTCAGGCCGCCTCAACTCCTTCGCGAGTTTCCCTGCGATCGCCTCCGGTACATCTATATAGCGCATCATCCAGATCCGGTAGATCGTCGCCAGAAACCGCTCCCCGGTTGCGGCACTGTTTTCCTTTCTTCGCGCGGCCATCTAGATCGCTCCGGACGACGTGTAGCGCGCCTCCACCAGATCGAGTTCGCGTTCCAATCGCCGCATCACATCGTCGTCGATTTCGCCCTGGTTGCGCAGATGGAGAATCGTGGCCCTTTGCACCGAGCGAACCTGCTGGGTCAGTTCGCGGAATCGCTCCAAATGTCCGCGTGCCGCTTCCTCTTCTGTCGATTTGTTGTCCGCTTGGGCGGCCTTGAGAACTTCCCTGCGCCGCTCCTGAAACCGGATCAGATCGCGATACAAAGGCTGAAGGCTCGAGTCGTCGCTATCGCGGCTATGCTCCAGGTAGGCCATCGCCGCGTCGATCATCGCGCTCCGGGCCTGCTCCTCGTTCAGGTCTTCCCCGGCCGTACCGGCGAGACCGAGGCGGCGAATCAATGCCGGCAGGGTAAGTCCCTGGAGCACCAGCGTGACGAGGATCACGCAGAACGTGAGAAAGATGATCACTTCGCGGTGCGGAAAGGGCCCTCCGTTTTTAAGCACGTTGGGCAATGCAATTGCCGCCGCCAGAGCCACCACTCCGCGCATTCCCGTCCAGCCCACGATGAAGACCGCGCGCGGGTTGGCGCGTTCAACCTGTTGATGCAACAGCCAGCGCCGCATTTGATAAGCGACTTCAGCCCCCGGATAGATCCACACCATGCGCAGCAGAATCAGAACACCGCTGAGAAGGAGTCCGTAGCCAACCATGCGTCCCAGTCCGAGCGTGCGCACTGCCGGCAAAAGATAGGGCAATTGAAAGCCGATCAGGATGAAGACGAATCCGTTAAGGATGAACGTCAGCGTGTTCCAGACCGCATCGCCGGTCAGGCGCGCACCCGTCGAAAAGTAAAGAGAGCTGTAATGCCCCAGATACATCCCACACGCAACCGTCGCAAGCACGCCGGAAGCGTGCGCGCTCTCTCCTGCCAAGTAAGCAAAGTAGGGCGCGATAAGGCTGAGGGCGATCTCGATCGCGGCATCTTCAATATGCGTCTCGATCAGCCGCACCACTTTGCCCGCAAGCAATCCAATCGCGATACTCCCGGCGACCAACCACAAAAGTTGAAGAGTCCCTCGCGCGAGACCCGGCGTGCTTCCCGAAACCAGCAGAGCGGTCGCATATTCCAGCGCCAGCAAACCGGTCGCGTCGTTTGTGAGACTCTCCCCTTCAATCACGTCTCGAACTCGCTTCGGCAAGCCGAGCTTTTCCGCGATAGAAGTGGCGGCGACCGAGTCCGTGGTGGAGACCACCGCGCCAAGCACAAGTCCGCTGCGCCAGCCGAATCCCGGCAACAGCCAGCGCGAGGCGGCGGCCACGCCGGCCACCGTGAATCCCACCAGCCCAAAGGCGAGCATGGCGATGCTCACCAGATTGAAATGAAATGCGCGCCAGGAAGTGACGTACGCCGACGAGAAGAGCAGCGGCGGCAGAATCACCAGAAATACGATGTCTGGATTCAGCGCCACTTTTGGAACGTGGGGAACGAAACTGATGATCAGGCCGCCGATCACCATCACGATCGGGTAAGGCGTCTCCAGCCGCTTGGCCAGCGTGGCCAGAGCCACAACCAGAATCATCAGCAGCAGCAGAATCAGTTCGGCGCTGTGTATGCCCGCGTTTTCCATGGCCTGCGCCCAACATACAGCATCGGCGGCTGCCTTGTGAACCCGCTACATTTGCGAAGGCAAACCGAGCTGATCGTGGGGAATCAAGCTCGGCATGGCGCGCCCGATGCGTTCATCGCAACGCGCCCGACCTCGGCGTGCGGATACTCAATATAAACAGGTGGAAGTTGCGGCAAAGCTTAATGCATCGTAAACTGAGTGACGTCAACTACGTTGATTCGGGGCGTGGCTCAGCCTGGCTAGAGCGCCTGGTTCGGGACCAGGAGGTCGGAGGTTCAAATCCTCTCGCCCCGACCATTCTTTTCAATCACTTATGCGAGCCTTCTGGTTTTTCGTCTACACCGCTGTAGGCGATTTTGTAGGCGGTGAAATCCTCCGGGATCAACTAAAAGTTCCGGCGCGTTGGAGGATTCAACAACGACCGAGCTACGAACCAGAAGGTCGAGAGTTCGACTCTCTCAGGGCGCGCCACTTCTTCAAGGGTTTCAAGCAGATATCTCGGACGCCCGGGGGTTTCGCCTACAATACAGGAGCAACTGTAGTCGATTTTGTAGACGAGAAATCTTTCAGGTTAGTCTAATATTCCGGCAAACGCGCTTTTATTCTCTGCTCGACATCTGTCTGAAGTTTCTGAAGAACATTACGAGCGCGGTCGATTCCCGCACCTTGATAACTATCTCCGGGAAGAGTGTATTCTTGGTGCAACCAAAGATTCAGCGCCTCTTTCCCTTTTTCCGTTATGACATAAAAGCGGTTGCGACGGTCGCGTTGTCCAGCTTCCATTGGAAGCGCCGCGCATAGTCCATTTTCAACAAGGGGCGCAGTTTGCGTACTCCAGGCTGTCCTATCCATGCCAAGTACAAAAGCAACTCTCGTCGCTATAAACCTTTGACCGGGGTCACCTAATTGTCGAGAGTCCAACTTCCAAAGGAGAGCTAAGATCGCAGCCTGTTTGGAAGTTTTTATCGCTAGGTCGCTTTTGGGATCAATGTAAAGGCGCAAGAGCCGATTGCGGTGTATCTCCAACAGAAGATGGGTGAATTCTTCGGAAGAAGCATCGGACGTTTCTTTTGCGCCAACGGCCGTAACGCTCTTCTCAGTTTTATCCAGCGATGTAGTTGTTGGTTGTTGAGACTGGCGCCGTTTCTTGTACATGCGTCAGACAATCTAGCATGATAATTTGGCTTCTTAATATGATTTCGAAAAATCAAATCATGTGCCCGGTATTTATGGAAGAACTCTCCCATGCATTGACATGCAATAAAATCTAACTTATTGATAATAAAACGGTTGACTGGAGTAACGGGAAATATTACCTAAAAAAGGCCGCGTCTCAACCACGCGGCCCCGGGTTTTCCTCGGTGAATCAGACAGACGCCCGGACAGCATAAGGAGAACACAATGCCGCCAGAACGCCCGCTTAGCCCCGAGGGCGGGGTACAAAGTCCCCTCCCTGGGAGATATAACGATCAAGTCTCTGAAAACGGTTCACTTCGTGGCAATGGGCTTGGGTTTCGCACTTTCCAAGGCGAAACCGCCTATATAGCGATAACCTCGAAAGTCACACTCGAAATAGTACACAGACTGAGTCGGTTAGTGCAGATTTTTCGTGCGCAGGAGTACACCGCTATCGTCGTGGATCTCGAAGAGGTTCGGGGAATAGATTTAATGGCTATCAAAACATTGTTTAGCGTTTTGCGGGTCCAAAACGTCAAAGTTGTTTGGCCTGGCACGGTGTGTACCTGACGAATCATGTTGCGTGCGCGACAAAACCGCCCATCTTTTCAAAGCGGGACAGAACATTTCTGTGAGACCGAAACGCTAAATCGACGGAATGAGCTCTTGGATAAATTGTTCCTGAAGCTGATCTAAGATCGGTTTCCAGATTCGACTGGTGACCCAAGCGGGCGCACGACGGCGAAGCGTTAATCAGTAGCGACGCGCGGATTGTTTCAATCCACGCGCCCGCGCGGGGCGCGACGGTAGGACGGCAACCGCGCGAAGAAGAACTAACGCCGTTTCAATCCACGCGCCCGCGCGGGGCGCGACGCAACAGAGGCATATTATTTGCTTTTTTCAAAGCGTTTCAATCCACGCGCCCGCGCGGGGCGCGACGACAAAGGCACGCGCAAGGAACTCGCAC
>Ga0210385_10001723_pt1 | contig 13372 bp, 11 predicted proteins | sample IncBWH26OmetaG_FD_160107 | JGI IMG/M metagenome (GOLD analysis project Ga0210385, IMG submission 160107) | Forest soil microbial communities from Barre Woods Harvard Forest LTER site, Petersham, Massachusetts, United States - Inc-BW-H-26-O ... | reverse complement strand
GCAAGCCGATGACCTCCTCATAGAAGTGTCGTGTCTTCTCCTGATCCTTGGTCACATACGCGGTGTGGTGAAGACGCGCGGGCAGCTTGCTCACGTTGATTTCCCTCCAATGTCCGGCCATGCCGTATCACGTTCCAGGGCCGCGCGGATTGCCTTGCCATGCTGGTCCAGGAGTGGCGCCGGTCTCACTGAACGGGCACGGTGGCCATCGAACCGGACCGCCGGCCGCACCGCCTCGGTCGCAGTATGCGGCGACTCAATGGGCACAACAACGCCCAGGTGCTTGACCTGCGGGTCGTTGACGACCTCGTTGATGCGATTCACGGCGGCATGGGGCACATCGGCGGCCCGCAGCCGCTCCACCCAGTACTCGAGCGGCTGGCGCGAGAAACGCTCATCCAGCTCCACGCGCAGGGTGTCGTATTCGGCGATACGGCGCTCGCGCGGGTTGAAGCGTGGATCGGTTCCCAGTTCCGGTGCCTCAAGCGCCGCCACCAGACCGGTCCAGAATTTCTCCAGCGAGGACAGATGGATGGCGATCAGGCGGTCATCGGCCGTGCGCAGGATGTAGGCCTGGGCCAGTCGCGGCCGATCCGCCGAAGTCGGCGCCTCGCCCAAGGCAAAGAAGGCGGCAAAGGGCTCGACCGCGAAATGCGCCATGGCCTCGATCATCGAGACCTCGACATGGCCGCCCACCCCGGTGCGGCCGCGGCGCACCAGCGCGGCCAGTACTCCCTGCGCGGCATACATGCCGGTGATGGCATCGGCCAGGGCCGGACCCAGAAACTGGGGCCGGCGATAATCGACGACGACGCTCAGGAAACCGCTCAGGGCCTGCGCGACCGAGTCGTAGCTGGGCCGGTCGGCGTACGGACCGGTCGCGCCGAAGCCGCTGATGGAACAGTACACCAGCCGGGGATTGACCTTCAGCAGCTGCTCGGCACCGGCACCGATGCGCTCGGCCGCGCCGGGGCGAAAATTCTGAATGTAGACGTCCGCCTCGCGGATCAGCTTCAGGAACAGTTCGCCATCACCCGGCTGCTTCATGTTCAGGGCCAGGGCGCGCTTGTTGCGGTTGTAGGCCTGGAAGTGCGGTGAATACTGTCCGCCCTGGTAGGAGCGGTAGGGATCGCCGTCGGGACTTTCGACCTTGATGACATCCGCGCCGAGATCGGCCAGCAGCATCCCCGCGCACGGACCGGTGATGAAGGTCCCCTGCTCGACGATGCGGACTCCGTCCAGTGCCGGTTCCATCAGCCCTCCGCGCTGGGCACGAACCCGCTCGGCACATCCCCGTCGTAGGTGATGGCCCGCGCTGCGGCGTCCGACATGACGAAGCCAATCGAGCGCTGCTGCTCCTCGAGCAGATGTCCGACCAGACCGGCCGTTCGCGCCAGCAGCGGCACACCCTTCAAGGCGAGCAGCGGATAGCCGGCATCCAGCAGCACCGCGGGGATGGCACCGGACACATTGAGTGCCAGCGGTCGCCCCACCGCTTCGGGCAGCAGTTGCTCCACGATGCCGGCGATCTCGGCGTGCCGGCCCGCGGTGTGGGTTTCGGCGGCGACCGCAAACAGTCGCAGGGCCCGCGGATCGCGTCCCTTGTGCAGCGGGTGGCCGTAGCCCGGAATGGCGCGTTTCGCGGCCCGATATTCCCGGATCACCTCCAGGGCGGCGTCGCGCAACGAAGGCGCGGACGCCGATCGTGCCTGAATCTCCGCCAAGAACCGACCGGCCGCCTCGGAGGACCCGAGTACCACCGAGCCGCAACCCAGGATGCCCGCCGCCACGGCGCCCTGCAGGGCCTCAGGCGCGGCCGCCAGGGTCATGCGGGCCGCCTGAACACTCGGCACCATCCCATGCTCGGCGATCGCGACCAGGGTGGCATCGAGGATCCGCAACTGGGCCGGCGTTGGCCGCGCCCCGGTCAACAGCAGCCAGAAGTGTTCGCTGAAGGTGATCGAACCGATGAGCTGCGCCGCCAGATCGTGGCCGCGGACGATGATGGTGTCGGCGTTGGACGTGGAGATTGCCGAACTGCGCTGGTCCTGACGGCCGATTTTCACTTTGTTCCTCGGTGTGCTACTTTTCGGATATCGAAAATGTTGTCGATATCCGAAACGATACTGGACCCGCGCTCCAGGGAGTGTCAAGGCGGTGACTGAGCCGCGTACGATAGCCGTTCGCCGCGAGGCCATGGGCGGACTTGCCAAAGGGCTGGCCGTCATCCGCGCCTTTGGTCGCGATCATGCCGCCCTGAGTCTCAGCGACATCGCGCGCGGCGCGGGCATGCCCGCCGCCACCGCGCGCCGCTGCCTGCTGACACTCGAGGAGCTGGGTTATGTCACCCGCAACGGTCGCAGCTTCCTGCTGCGACCCAAGGTGCTGGAACTCGGCGCCGCGTACCTCGAATCGATCAACATCGAACAGCTCACCCGCACGCATCTCGAGGAGCTGGCGCGCGAGACCTCCGACTCGGCGGCGTTGTGCGTGCTGGATGGCACACAGATCGCCTATGTCGCGCGCACCTCGGTGCGCACGTTGCTGCGGCTCGAGGCGCACGTCGGCAGCCGCTTCCCGGCGCACGCCACCTCCACCGGCCGCGTGCTGCTGGCGGGGCTGGGTCCCGAACGGCTCAAGCTGTTTTTTGAAACCGCGAAATTCACCGCGCTCACCGAACGCACCGTGACCGATCCGCAGCAGCTGCGCGTGCTGATCGATGAGGCCCGACGCAGCGGCTACTGCGCGGTGGAGGATGAACTCGCCTATGGGGTGATCGCCCTCGCCGTTCCGGTGTTCGATCAGCAGGGCCGCGTGGTCGCGGCCTTGAATTCATCCAGCCACTCCGGACGCATGACTCGCACCAAGCTGATCCGCGGGCGTCTGACGATGCTGCAGCGGGTCAGCCAGCAGATCTCCCTGTCACTTGCGACCGTTCCCGGCTTGTCCTTGAGCGCGCAGCTCTAGGCCTGCGCCTCGAGAATCTGGAATTCGCTGGGCGTGCCGATCCGGCGCACCTGCCTGAAGCCGGCCGATTTCAGCAGCTCGAGCATCTGCGCCAGGGTGCGCTCCTGGGCGCCCAGTGCCACGAGCATGTGCAGATCCACTCGCGCGAGCCCCCGATTTTCCTCCGAGGGCTCGAGCCGCTCGGGCATCAGCCGCTCGATGAGCAGCAGGCGCGCCCCCGGGGCCATGGCGCGCAGACAGGTGCGCAGAATCTCCCGCGCCCGATCATCCGGCCAGTCGTGAATGACCGTCTTGAGAACGTACCGGTCCGCGCCGCCTGGCACGCTGGCGAAGAAATCTCCGGACCGGAATTCGCAGCGGCCGGCGAGGCCGCGATCGGCCAGATGTTCGCGGGCGCGGGAAATGGCATGCGGCATGTCGAACAGCACGCCCTGCGCGGTCGGGTACGCTTCGAGGATCTGCGCCAGCAGTTCCCCGTAGCCGCCACCCACGTCCATGACCTTCTGGCCCGCGAAGTCGTACGCGCGGGTGATCGCCGCCGCGGCCAGCCGCGTCAGGTCCACCATGGCCTGATTGAATATTTTCGCGGCCTCCGGATCGCGCTCCAGATGGCCGAATCCCTCATTGCCGGTGATCAGTGAGCGCGCGCTCTGGCCGGTCTTCACGCTATGAAGCAGATTCGACCAGATCTGCCACGCCTCCCCGCCCCACTGCAGCGTCCAGGCCCGCATCGAGTAGGGAACATCGCCGCGCAGCAGCGCCCCCAGTCGCGTCATCTCGAACGAGCCGTCATCTCGCTGGCGGCAGATATCCACGCTGCCCAGTGCGCCGAGCAGACGTTGCAGCGCTGCCGCGTTCGCGCCGGTTGCCGCGGCCAACTCCTGCGCCGTGAGCGGACCTTTGGCCAGCAGATCCGCGAGACCCAACCGGGCCGTCACGTAACAGGCCTGCGCCACCCAGCTGCCGTTGATCAGATCGAGCAGCTGGCGCGCCATTCCCAGATCATCGTTCGTAGCCACGCAGGATCCTCGAGGTTGCGTCAGTTCAGGTCAAGACGGTTTCCACGCCGCGCGTCTCCCGTCCCAGCCAGGCGAGCACCGCAATCGACAACGCCGCGGTCATCGCGACGCCGGCCAGTGCCAGCGCATAATTTCCGCGCTGCTGCGTGGCGAACCAGGACTGCAGCACCGCATTTGAAGAAGCGATGAAGTTGCCGATCTGGTAGACGGTGCCGGGAAACGTGGCGCGCGCATCCGGCGGGGAGACCTCGATCAGATACGCGGGCACCGCACCCCAGGCTCCCTGGACACAGAACTGCATCAGGAAGGCGCCCGCGGCCAGCATCACCGCACCGGAGGAATAGGCCCACAGGTAAGTGATCGGCAGGGCCACGAGTGCGGCGACGATCATGGCACGCCGGCGACCCACCCGCTGACTCCAGATGCCGATCGTCCAGCCACCCAGAATCGCTCCGATGTTGTAGACGATGGCGATGGTGCCCGTGGTGCGCGCATCAAAGTGATAGGTGGACTGCAGAAAGTTCGGATAAAGGTCCTGGGTGCCGTGACTGAAAAAGTTGAACGCCGTCATCAGCAGGATGGCATACAGCGCCAGTCGCCAGTGCCGTCCCAGGGTCTTGATGATGGAGTCGGAACCGGCGCGCTTGGCCTGCCAGGTCGGTGACTCCGGCACGTGGCGCCGGATGTACAGCACCAGCAGCGCCGGTGCGAACCCGATGACGAACATGCCGCGCCAACCGATCCGGTCGTACAGCAACGCGAACACCAGCGACGCCAAAAGGTATCCGGTCGGGTAACCCGACTGCAGCAGCCCCGACACCAGACCGCGCGCCTGTGGCTTGACACTCTCCATGGTGAGCGAGGCGCCGATGCCCCATTCGCCGCCCATGGCCACGCCGAACAGCGCCCGCACGATCAGGAACGCGGCCAGGTTCGGCGCCAGGGCACTCGCCAGCCCCATGAGCGAATACAGCGCGACGTCCAGCATCAGGATCGGCCGTCGCCCGAAGTGGTCCGCCAGGCGGCCAAAGATGAAGGCACCGATCGGGCGCAACGCCAGCGTCAGCGTTACCGCCCAGGCCACCGTGTCGCGCGTGGTGCCGAATTCACGCGCAACGTCCTTCATGACGAAGACCAGCAGGAAGAAATCGAATGCGTCCAGTGTCCAGCCGAGAAAACTGGCTGCGACGACCTTGCGTTGTACGGGCGTCCAGCCTTTGAGTGCGTCAAACATGTCCGAATTCTACGTTGACTGCGCAACGCTGCGTCTGACGCAACATAGCGCATTTATGGTATCGTTTGCCGCGGACAAAAAGAGTGGCGCCGGAAGGGGGGGTACGAACATGAAACTCAAAGCATTGCTGCTGGGATTGCTCGGGTCGTTGCTGATAGCGGTGCCTGCCTTCGCGGCCGGCGTCGACGGCAACTGGTCCGGGTCGCTGGACTCGCCGAACGGTCCGGTTCAGATCGACTACGTATTCAAGTCGGACGGCACCAAGCTGACGGGCACGACCACCGGACCGGACGGTACCAAGCTCGCCATCAAGGATGGCAAGATCGACGGCAACAATATTTCCTTTGCCGTGGACGTGGATTTCGGCGGCAGCCCCACGACCATCAAATACACGGGCGTCGTGGCCGCGGACAGCATCGCGCTGACCATGGATTTCCAGGGCATGCCCGTCAATATCACGGTCAAGAAAGCGGCGGCGAAGTAGCCTTCACCGCGAGCCGGATCTGAAGGTGGCCTCAGCCTCAAGGAGAGTGCCATGTCACTACCATCATTGCAGCATCGTCCGGCCCGCACCCGGGTCCTGTGCCTGATCGGCGCAGCAGCCCTGGGTCTCACGGGGTGTGGCGCCGACAGTCCCACCGCGACGGTCGGCACCAGCACCGCGCGGGGCACCCTCATCGAGGATCCGCCGTTTCGCATCGCCTCGCTGGATGCGGCGAGCTTCGCCGCCAACCTGGGTGCCAACCCGGCCGGTGCACAATTGCTCGAGGTGACCGGCGCGCCGACCTGCGGGGTTGATTTCTATTACATTCAGTACAACACCGTGGGCGGTGCGGGCGAGGCCACCACGGCATCCGGTGCGCTGATGGTGCCCACGGGCAGCGCGCCCCAGTGCAGCGGCGGTCGGCCCATCGTGCTGTATGCGCATGGCACCAATGCCAACAAGGCCCTCAACATTGCCGACATCACCAACCAGAGCAACACCGAGGGGGCACTGATTGCGGCGATGTTTGCCGCACAGGGGTACATCGTCGTGGCGCCCAACTACGCCGGCTACGACACCTCGAAACTGACCTATCACCCGTTCCTGAACGCTGACCAGCAGTCCAAGGACATGATCGATGCGCTGACCGCGGCACGCACCGCCCTGCCCCAGACGCTGACGACGCAGACGACGGACAACGGGAAGCTGTTCATTACCGGCTATTCCGAAGGTGGGCATGTCGCGATGGCCACGCATCGGGCCATGCAGGCCTTGAACATGCCGGTCACCGCCTCCGCACCGATGTCCGGCCCTTATGCGCTCGAAGCCCTGGTCGATGCGGTGTTCTACGGACAGGTCAACATCGGCTCCACCGAGTTCACGCCGCTCGTTGTCACGAGCTACCAGAAGGCCTACGGGAACATCTACTCGGCGCTGACCGATGTCTACGCGCAGCCTTACGCCCCGAACATGGCCGACATCCTGCCCAGCACCACGCCACTGGCAACCTTGTATGCGAATGGCAGTTTGCCGGAGACGGCACTGTTTAGTTCCACGACGCCCGTCACCGGGGACCCGACACTCGATGCGGCATTGGCCGTGCCCAGCAATCCAATTTTCGCCGTGGGATTTGGTACCGCAAATCTGCTGACGAACGATTACCGGCTGGCCTATGTGCTGGATGCGGTGGCAAATCCGGACGGCGCGGTACCGACCCTGACCCCGGGTGTCGCTCAGGCGGCGAATCCCCAGAACCCGCTGCGTATCGCGGTGAAGATGAATGATCTGCGCAATTGGACGCCGCAGGCGCCGGTGCTGATGTGCGGCGGCGATCAGGATCCGACCGTCTACTTCAGCGTCGATGCACTGGTCATGCAGCAGTACTGGGCGGCGCTGCCGCCGGGCCTGATCACGGTGGTCGACATCAACGCGCCGGTGACCAGCGCCTCCGATCCGTTCGCAGCGGCGAAGGTCGGTTATCAGACGACGATCGCCAACATTGCCGCCACTGACGGCGCCAGCGCGGAGGTCGCGGCCATCCATACGACCGAGGCGCCATTCTGCACCGCGGTGGCCCGCGGGTTTTTCGCGCAGTTCTGATCGCCTGGCGGCGACTGGCGCAGCGATTGCGAGGTTTGAACATGAGAGTCATCCATCATTCCGTCAGCGCCCTGACCGTTCTGTTGAGCCTGGGGCTCAACATCGGGCTCGCCCACGCGGACAACGACACGGGTGCCGGGGATCATCCGAACACGCTCGCGCTGGGCCTGTACGAGGTCAGTTTCCACGTCAATGCGGAAGACATCTCGGGCCCCTACGTGCCTTCGGGACTCAACGTCCGCAACCCCAGCATCGACACGCTGTACGTGGGCTACATGCGCCGGCTGTCACCGCATTTTGATGTGGAGCTCGCGCTCGGCGTGCCGCCCCTGACGCGCACGGTCGCCAGGGGACCCGCGCTCGTGGGCTCCGTACCCTACAACGGTGAGACCATTGCCACGGCGCGTTGGCTCGCGCCGAGCCTTCTGGCCAAGTACTATTTCTTCAGCCCGGATGCGATGTTTCGCCCGTATGTGGGTGTGGGCGTCAACTACACCCGTTTCTATTCGCGCCAGGTCACCCAGGCCGGCGATGAGATCAGTGGTGGTCCGACCTCGCTGTCACTGCCCTCCTCGGTCGGACCGGTGGGCAACGTGGGGCTGTCCATCCAACCCTTGAATCGGATGGTGGTCATCCTGTCTGCCTCCAAATCCTGGGTGAACTCACGCCTGATTACCGACACCGACGGCGTGCTGCGCACCTCGCACGTGGAGTTCAATCCGCTGGCCGTCATTCTGGCCGTCGGCTACCAGTTCTAGAGCCGTCTACTCCGATCAGTTCAGGAGCCGGCTGCACAGCGACAGCAGCGGCCCGGGCATGACGCCGAGCACCAGCGCCGCGACCCCATTGACTGCGACCGCCAGGCGCACCCCCGGCTGCCATTCGGGCAGCGGGCGCCCCGCACCGGGCTCATCCATGTACATCAGCCTGACGATCCGCAGGTAGTAGAACGCGCCGATCACCGACACCACGGCGGCGATGATCACCAGCCACATATGGCCGGTCACCCACAATTGCTGAAAGATCGAGAGCTTCGCCCAGAAACCGAGAAACGGCGGGACCCCGGCGGTCGAGAACATCAACGCCATCATCACCAGGGCCAGCAACGGGTCGCGGCTGTAGAGGCCCTTGTAGTCATCCAGGCGATCGGCCTCGAAGCCCTTCTGCGTCAGCAGCAGCATGACCCCGAAGGTGCCGAGCGTCGCCAGCACGTACGCCAGCGTATAGAACAGCGCCGCGCCGTAGCCCGCCTGGGTGCCGGTGACGAACCCCAGCAGGATGAACCCGACGTTCGAAATCGCCGAGTACGCGAGCATGCGCTTGAGATTGCTCTGGGCGATGGCCACGCAGTTGCCGAGGATGACCGTCAGGATCGCCAGCGCCGCCAGCATCTGTGACCACTCATGCTCGGTACCGATCAGGCCATGGGTGAGCAGCCGCAGCGCGAGGGCGAAGTAGGCGATTTTCGGCGCGGTCGCGATGAACAGCGTGACATTGGTCGGCGCCCCCTCGTACACATCGGGGATCCACATATGGAACGGCACCGCGCCCAGCTTGAAGGCGACCGCGACCACGACGAAGGTCAGGCCGAGAATCGCGCCGGCGCCATGCGTGGTCCCCAGTCGCACCGCCAGTTGATCCAGCCCCAGCGTACCGGTGATGCCATAGAGAATGGACATGCCATACAGCAACATGCCCGAGGCGATGGCGCCCAGGACGAAGTACTTCATGGCCGCTTCGGCCGCGACGCCGTTGTCGCGGTCGAAGGCCACCATGGCGTACACCGAGAGGGCCAGCAGCTCGACGCCGATGTAGACGGTGAGCAGGCTGTTGGCCGAGGCCAGCACGAATATGCCCAGCAGCGCCGTCAGGGCCAGCACGTAGTATTCGCCGCGGGCGGTGCCGCGCTGGCTCATGTAGCTGCGCGAATACATGAGCGCGATCGCCACGAACAGCAGCGCCGCCAGCTTCAGCACGAAGCCCACCGGGTCGGCCACGTACAACCCGTTGAACAGCACCAGCCGTCCCGTCACCTGACCCACGCCGACCAGCAGCCCCGCCGTGATCGCCAGCGCGACCAGCGTGAGTGTGGGGGTGAGGCCGCGACGTTTCTCGCCGGCGAACACATCGATCATCAGCACCGCGCAGATGGCGAAGCAAAGGAAGATCTCCCCGATGGCGGGAGCAACCGAAGCCCAGGTCATTGTCGTGTCTGACATATCAGCTCAAAGCGGCAGCTTCGAATGCACGGCCTGCTGGACCAGGTGCTGCACCGAAACTTCCATGATGTTGAGAAGGGGCGCCGGATACACGCCCAGCAGCAGCACCGCCACCGCGAGCACGCCCAGCACCAGAGATTCGCGGCCGTTGAGGTCGGTCAGCTGCGCCACATGAGTGTTGGTCACCGGCCCGTAGATGACCCGCTTGATCATCCACAGGGTATAGGCCGCGCCCAGGACCAGCGTCGTCGCCGCGAGGAACGCGTACCAGAAGCTCGCCTTGAAGCTCGCGATGATCACCATGAACTCACCGACAAAGCCCGAAGTGCCCGGCAGTCCCGAGTTGGCCATGCCGAAGAACACCATGAGCGCGGCAAAATACGGCATGACGTTGACGACGCCACCATAACTGGCGATCTCGCGGCTGTGCATCCGGTCGTACAGCACGCCGACACACAGGAACAGCGCGCCGGACACCAGGCCGTGGGAGACCATCTGCACGATGGCGCCATCGACTCCCAGCACCGCGCCACCCAGGCTGCCGGTGCTCGCGAGCACCGCATAGATCCCGAAGGTCCCGAGGGTGACGAAGCCCATGTGCGCGATCGAGGAGTAGGCGATCAGCTTCTTCATGTCCTGCTGCACCAGGGCCACGAAGCCGATGTACACCACCGCGATCAGCGACATGGCGACGATCAGCATCACCAGCTCCCGGCTCGCATCCGGGGTGACCGGCAGACTGAAGCGCAGGAACCCGTAGCCACCCATCTTCAGCATGATGGCCGCCAGGATCACCGAGCCGCCGGTGGGCGCCTCCACGTGGGCGTCGGGCAACCAGGTATGCACCGGCCACATCGGCACCTTCACGGCGAAGGCCAGCAGGAACGCCAGGAAGATCCAGCGCTGCTCGTTCAAGGTCAGCGGCAGCGCCTGCAGCGCCGCGATCGCATAGTCGTGACCCTTCACGTACATATAGATCAGTGCCGCCAGCATCAGCACCGAGCCCAGGAAGGTGTACAGGAAGAACTTGATGGTCGCATAGACGCGCCGTGGACCGCCCCAGATGCCGATGATCAGGAACATCGGAATCAGCATCGCTTCCCAGAAGAAGTAGAACAGCAGCGCATCGGTGGCGGAGAACACGCCGACCATCAGACCCTCCATGATCAGGAAGGCCGCGTAGTACTGCGCGGGACGCTGCTCGATCACGGTCCAGCCCGCGATGATCACCGGGATGGTCATGAAGGTCGTGAGCAGGACCAGCGGCAGCGAGATCCCGTCGAGCCCGATGCCGTAGTAGGCATTCATCGAAGGAATCCACGACAGCTTCTCGACGAACTGCAGGCTCGCCGTGTGGGTGTCGAAGCCGGTATAGGCGAAAATGGAGATCACGAAGGTCGCAAGCGCAGCGAGCAGCGCCAGCCAGCGGCCGAGCGCAATGGAGCGCTCACCCAGCCCCAGCACGACCACCCCCGCGAGGATCGGCAGCCAGATCAGAACCGACAGTAGACCAAAACCGTGCATGTAATGACCGCCCTTAGCCTTAGCGGACCAGGAACCAGCCCAGCAGCAGGGCAAGTCCGATCATCGTCCAGAACGCATAGGTGTACAGATAGCCGCTCTGCAGGTGCCGCAGCAGCCCGCCCAAGCGGCCCACCGAAGCGGCGGTCCCGTTCACCATCGCGCCATCGATCAGAATCTGATCGCCCGCCTTCCACAGGCCCTTGCCCAGGCCGCGCGCCAGGGCGCACAGCACGTTTTCATTGAACCAGTCGAAGTAGTACTTGTTGACCAGCAGCGTGCGCAGCGGCGCCAGCGCCCGCGCCCAGGCATCGGCCCACTCGGGCTTCTTCAGGAAGAACAACCAGGCCGCGATCACGCCCGCCAGCGCCAGCCAGAAAGGCGGCGCCATGAAACCCTTGATGGCGAAATTCAGCCAGATCGGCTCGCGCAGCTCCTCGCCCACCCTGCCGATGACGTCATTGGCGGGCAGCACGAAAATCGAGCTGCCGAAGTAGCCGCCAAACAGCACTGACTTCACGCACAGCGCGCCGATGACGATGGAGGGAATGGCCAGCGCCACCAGCGGCCCGCGCACCACCCAGGCAGTTTCGTGCGGCACGGCCGCACCGTGTCCGTGATCATCGTGAGCGTGGGCGTCGTGCGCATGATCGTCGTGATCACCATGGCCGTGCGCCAGGGTTTCGCGAAAGCGCTCCGGCCCGTGGAATGTCATGAACAGCATGCGGAAGGTGTAGAGCGCGGTGATGAAGACGCCGCCGAGCACGCAGGCGTAGGCATACCCCGAGCCCCAGCGATGCGACTCGCCCACCGCCTCGATGATGGCGTCCTTGGAATAGAAGCCGGCGAAGAATGGCGTGCCGATGAGCGCGAGCGAGCCGATCCAGCTGGTGACCGCGGTCCAGGGCATGTACTTGGCCAGGCCGCCCATCTTGCGCATGTCCTGCTCATGGTGCATGCCGATGATCACCGACCCTGCCGCCAGGAACAGCAGCGCCTTGAAGAAGGCATGCGTCATCAGGTGGAAGATCGCGCCGCCGTAGGCCGAGACGCCCAGCGCCACCGTCATATATCCGAGCTGCGAGAGGGTCGAGTAGGCCACCACCCGCTTGATGTCGTTGGCCACGACGCCCAGCAGACCCATGAAGAAGGCCGTGGTCGCGCCGATCACCAGCACGAACGACAGTGCCTGATCGGACTGCTCGAACAGCGGCGACATGCGCGCGACCATGAAGATGCCCGCGGTCACCATCGTGGCCGCGTGGATCAGGGCCGAGATCGGCGTCGGACCTTCCATCGAGTCCGGCAGCCACACGTGCAGTGGTACCTGCGCCGACTTGCCCATCGCGCCGACGAACAGGCAGATGCAGATCAGCGTCATGGCAGGCACGGCGGTCGTCGAGGTCAGCGTGAAGGACTGCGCCGCGATATGCGGCGCGGCGCTGAACGCCACCTGATAGTCGAGCGAGCCGGTGTAGTAGACGACGGCGGCGATGCCCAGCACGAAACCGAAGTCACCGATGCGGTTGACCAGGAACGCCTTGAAGTTGGCGAAAATCGCCGACGGGCGCGTGTACCAGAAGCCGATCAGCAGGTACGACACCACGCCCACCGCTTCCCAACCGAAGAACAGCTGCATGAAGTTGTTCGACATCACCAGCATCAGCATCGAAAAGGTGAACAGGGAGATGTAGCTGAAGAAGCGCTGGTAGCCGGGATCATCGGCCATGTAGCCGATGGTGTAGACGTGCACGCACAGCGAAACGAACGTAACCACGACCATCATCAGCGCCGAGAGCCGGTCGATCAGGAACCCCACCTGAAAACTGATGCCGTCGCTGATGAGCCAGTTGTAGATGGGCGCATTGAAGACGGCCGCCCCGCCCCACACCAGATCCTTCCAGACCACGATCGAGAGGCCACAGGAGACCGCGACACCGATGATCGTGACGGTGTGGGCACCGGCGCGTCCGATGACCTTGCCGAAGAGACCGGCCAGGATGGCGCCGAGCAACGGCAGGAGCGCAATGGCCAGCAGCAGATTCGGATTCATCATCGCCCTACCCTTTGAGCGTGCTCAGGTCTTCGACATTGATGCTGCGCCGCTCACGGAACAGGACCACCAGGATCGCCAGGCCGATCGCCGACTCGGCCGCCGCGACGGTGAGCACGAAGAACACGAACACCTGGCCGTGGATGTCGCCCATGAAGCGCGAAAATGCCACGAAGTTGAAGTTTGCGGCCAGCAGCAGCAGCTCGACGCACATGAGCAGCAGGATCACGTTCTTGCGGTTCAGGAACACCCCGGCGACCGCGATCGCGAACAGCA
>Ga0210385_10001720_pt1 | contig 13397 bp, 12 predicted proteins | sample IncBWH26OmetaG_FD_160107 | JGI IMG/M metagenome (GOLD analysis project Ga0210385, IMG submission 160107) | Forest soil microbial communities from Barre Woods Harvard Forest LTER site, Petersham, Massachusetts, United States - Inc-BW-H-26-O ... | reverse complement strand
GCGTTCCGGATGGACGACGAGGTTCCCCTTGTGGTGCCGGAGGTCAACCCCGGGCAGGCCGCGATCAGGCCCAAGGGCATCATCGCCGTACCGAACTGCACCACGCTCTCGCTGATCGTTGGCGTCGCCGCGCTGCACCGGGCGTTCGGGCTCCGCGAGCTGGTGCTGTCGTCCTACCAGGCCGCGTCCGGGGCCGGGCAGGCTGGCGTGGACACGCTCTACGCGCAGCTCGAGAAGGTGGCCGGCAACCGGGCGCTTGGCCACCGGGCCGGTGACCTGCGCGGGGTCGTCGGCGACTTCGGGCCGTTCCCCGCCCCGCTGGTGCTCAACGTCGTGCCCTGGGCGGGCTCGCTCAGGGACGAGGGCTGGTCCTCGGAGGAGCTGAAGCTCCGCAACGAGACCCGCAAGATCCTCGGGATGCCCCGGCTCAAGGTGTCGGCGACCTGTGTCCGGGTGCCGGTCGTCACGGGCCACTCGGTGGCCGTGCACGCCGTTTTCCGGGAGGAGGTCACCCGGCACGAGGCGCAGCAGGTGCTGAGCGATGCGCCCGGAGTGGTGCTCGCCGACGAACCGGAGACCGGCGAATTCCCCACTCCGGCCGACGTGGTCGGAACGGACCCGACCTGGGTCGGCCGGGTGCGGCAGAGCATGGACGACCCCAAGGCAATCGAGTTCTTTGTCTGCGGCGACAACCTGCGCAAGGGCGCCGCCCTGAACGCCGCGCAAATCGCGGAGCTGCTCGTCCCGGAGTTCTGAGGATCCGCGCCGCCCGGGACCGTCACTTAGGCTGACCTGCCGCGGCCAGGACCTGGGTGGCCGGTACGGCGCCAGGCGTGCTGTCGGGCGCCGGGGGGAAGTGCACCTCGACCTCGAGGCCGCCGCCGGGCAGCGGGCGGGCCCGCAGGTCCGCGTCGTGCGCGGCGGCGATCGCGGTGACGATCGACAGCCCGAGACCAAGCCCGTCCCGGCTGAGCCGGGTCGCCTCGGGCCGGCCGAACGGCTGGAACAGCCTCTCCACCTGGTCCGGCTCTATCACCGGGCCGGTGTTGGACACCGAAAGCACGCTGCGGCCCGACCTGACCCCGGTCGCCACCTCCACCCAGCCGCCGGCGACGTTGTGCCGCACGGCGTTGTCGACCAGGTTGGCCGCCAGGCGCTCGGCGAGCCGCTGATCGCCCTGGGATAGGGCGGAGCCGAGCGATGCGTTCACCCGCACCCCGCGCTCGGCGGCGTCGGCCTCGGTGGCCGACACCACCGCGCCGGTCACGGCCGCAAGGTCGAGTGGCTCGCGCCGGTCGAGGCCGCGCTGGCTGCGCGCCAGCGTCAGCAGCGCCTCGATCAGCCGTTCCTGCTCCTCGCCCGTTGCCAGCACCCGCTGCATGGTCTGCTGCATCGAGGCGACGGTGGCGTCCGGGTCCCGCAGCGCGACCTCGACCAGGGTCCGCTGCCGCGCGAGCGGGGTGCGCAGCTCATGCGAGGCGTTCGCGACGAACTGCCGCTGGGCCGTGAAGGATCGCTCGAGCCGGGCGAGCAGCCCGTTGAATGTCTTCCCGAGCTCGGTGAGCTCGTCATCGGGGCCGTCGAGCGCGAGCCGCTGGTACAGGTTGCTCGCTGAGATGCGCCGCGCCGCCGTGGTGATCGTCCGCAGCGGCTGGAGCACCCGCCCGGCCACCACCCAGCCGAGCCCCGTGGAGGCCGCCGCCATGATCGCCAGCGCGATCCCGGAGTCGATGATCAGCTGGCGCAGCTCGTCGCTGCGTGCCGCGCCCAGCAGAGCCGCGCATCCGTTCGCCGCCGGAACCGAGCTGCCGGCCGCCTGGCCGAGTCCCTCGCTGCTATGGACCTGGCTGGAGCTGTAGCAGACCGCGCTGTACTGGGTGCCGCTAACGGTCGTCTGCCCGTTGCCGGCCAGGCTCTTGGTTGTCAACGCGGTGGGAAGGTGCTGTTCCACCAGGAAGTAGGTGACCGCGAGCAGGGCCACTCCGCAGACCAGGAACAGCCCGCCGTAGAGCAGGGTGAGCTTCAGCCGTACGGTGCGCCGGGGCAGCCGCAGCAGCCGGGTCCACGGGGCTGGCTTGGCTGGTTCTGGCATCGGCACCCTCAGATCCGGTATCCGGCCTGGGCCACGGTCTCGATGACCGGCGGGTCGCCGAGCTTGCGCCGGAGCCTGCTCATGGTCACCTTGACCGCGGAGGTGAACGGGTCGGCCATCTCGTCCCATACCCGCTCCAGGATCTCCTCGGCCGACACTACCCGGCCCTGGGCGGATAGCAGCAGCTCAAGAACGCCGAACTCCTTCGGGCCGAGATCAAGCTGGCGGCCGCCACGGCTCGCCTGGCGCCGTGACGGGTCCAGCTCGAGATCGCCGCTGATCAGCACGGGAGGCAGCACCGGCTGAGCGCGGCGCAGCAGCGCCCGGATCCTGGCCACGAGCTCGGCAAAGGCGAACGGCTTCGGCAGGTAGTCGTCCGCGCCGATGCCGAGGCCGTCGACCCGGTCCTCTATCGTCCCGGCGGCGGTCAGCATCAGCACCCGGCTGCGGCAGCCCGCCTTGACCAGCCCCGCGCACACGTCGTCTCCGTGCAGGCCGGGCAAGTCACGGTCGAGCACTATGACGTCGTAGCCGGTCACCAGCGCCTGCTCCAGCCCGGTTTGACCGTCGAGGGCGACGTCGACCGCCAGCTGCTCCCGGCGCAGCCCGACGCCCAGCGCCTCGGCAAGCTCGCGGTCGTCCTCGATCACGAGCACCCGCATCGGTGATTCCTCCCTACCCGTCCATGATGCCTCGCCACCGGCTACGGCACGCCGCCGCCGGATGGTGCCTGCGCCGGATCCTGGATCGCGGCAACCGTGGGCTGGCCGCCGTTACTCTCGGTGATCTGGGCCGAGACCTGGTCGCCGACTTTAATCGCGCCGATGCTGGTCACCTTGCCGGTTATCCGGGTGGAGCTCGTCATCGCGGCCGTCACCGTGTGATTCGGCCCGCCGATCGTGATCGACGTGCTGCTGACCGCCGTCACCGGGCCAGCCACGAACATCTCCCCGACCGCGCCGCCGCCGGGGATGGTGCCGCCGGGGGCGGTGCCGCCGCCGCTGCCACCCGGGGCCACGGCCGACGGCTGGGTGCTCGGCGCCGCCGAAGGTGACGGTGAGTGATCAAGTCCCTTGGTGATGGCCAGCGCGACGCCAGCCCCGGCGCCGAGCGCCACCACGGCGACGATCGCGAGCGCGAGCGGGCGCAGGCCCGATCGGCCCGGCCCGCCGTCCCGGCCGTAGGCCGCGGGAGGCGCTGCCCGGCGCCACGGCGGATCCCCTCCGCCGTCGGGCCAGTCGTCGGGCCAGTCCGGGTCTCGTTCGTCCTCGGCCTCGGCGTCGCCGTCCGTCCGGCCGGCACTGGCCGGCGACGTGGCGTCGTGCAGTTCCGCAGGACCTGAAATCTCCGGCGACATCGGGTGCTCGCCTCCTCGTGGTGATCGTTAACCCAAGCCCGGGTTCCCGCCGGGACCAGGGTTTCTCAGCCCCGGTTGCGGCGGGGTTACACCGCAACGGGCGCGGATCTGAGGGCCGATGTCGTGTAACCGCCGCGCAACCGGAGCCTCCGTAGAACAGACCCTGCACCGGCCGGCCGATGCAGGCCGGTCCGGTGCGCCAGCCCGCGGGTTCCGGCCGGGGGGATCGGGCGCCGCAAATCCTTCATCTCGGATAGGAGAGCAGATGTTCTTCGCTACATATCTGCGGCGCGAACTGCGCCGCCGAATGCGCCAGGCGATCTTCGTCGCCTTGGGCCTGGCGGTGGGAATCGGCCTGGTCGTGACGGTCAGCGCCGCCTCGGCCGGGGTGAAGAAGGCCGAGTCCAGCGTGCTGGCGTCGCTGTACGGGGTGGGCACCGACGTGACAGTTACCGGCGAGGCCCCGCAGCCCAAGAAGGCCTCGGCGAACGGCCAGCCGCCGAAAGGCGCCACGACCATTCAGGGTGGCCCGAGCGGCGCGACAATCTGCCAGAACGGCAAGTGCGAGAACGCGGCGGGCAAGACCATCTCAAACCTGGCCCCGCAGTACTTGCCGATCAAGTCCGCAGAGGTGGCGGACGTGGCCAGGCTGCACGACGTGGCGGCGGCCACGGGCGGGCTGTTGCTTACCGACAACACGATCACGTTCCCGAAGGATTTCGGGAAGGCTGGCGGGTCGCAGCCGCCGACGCCGAGCACGGTCAGCGTGGACGGCGTAGCTGCTGGGCACACCGCGCTCGGCCCGCTGAGCGCGGCATCGCTGACCTCCGGCCACTCGTTCAGCGCCGCCGACTCCGACGCCCACGTCGCCATCGTGGATTCCGGCTACGCGACGAGCAACAACCTGAAGGTCGGCTCGACGATCACGGTCGACAGCGTGAAGTTCAAGGTCATCGGCGTCGTCCGGCAGCCTCAGTCCGCCAGCCCGCCCGACGTGTACATTCCGCTGGAGGTGGCCCAGGGGCTCAAGACCGGTCCTCTCGGCGTCGAGACCGGCGACGTGAACACGATCTACGTGACCGCGACCAGCGCCGCCGACATCTCCGCCGTGCAGCATGAGATCGCCAAGCTGCTCCCACACGCCACGGTGACCACCGCGGCCAGCCTGGCCAACGAGGTGACCGGGTCGGTGGCCAACGCCGCCAAGCTGGCCAACGACCTGGGCAAGTGGCTGGCGATCCTGGTGCTGATCGCCGCGTTCGCCGTGGCCAGCCTGCTGACGATGTCGGCGGTGGCCCGCCGGGTCGCCGAGTTCGGCACGCTGAAGGCCATCGGCTGGCGGACCCGCCGGATCGTCGTGCAGGTGCTCGGCGAGTCGGTGGTCATGGGCATCGTTGGCGCGGTGGTGGGAGTCGGCCTCGGTTTCGCTGGTGCGGCGATCATCTCCAGGGTGGCGCCCAAGCTGTCCGCCTTGATCCCGGGATCCGGCGGGGGCGGGAACTTCCAGTCGCAGTCGTCGGCTGGCGGCGGCCCCGTCCAGCGCGTCATCGGCGGCTCGCCCGACCGCACCATAGCTGTGCCGCTGCACCCGTCCATCACCGTAGGCGTGATCGTGCTGGCCGTGGTCCTGGCGGTGGCCGGCGGGCTGCTGGCCGGCTCGTTCGGAAGCTGGCGGATCGCCCGGCTGCGGCCCGTGGATGCCCTCTCCCAGGTTGCGTGACCCAGACCGGCAAGACCTTTCACGAACAGGAGAAGACTCGTGTACAAGCTGACCGGCGTGACCAAGCTCTACCAGAAGGGCCGCCGCACCGTCCCGGCGGTCCGCGACCTGGACCTGGAAATCGAAGACGGCGAGTGGCTGGCCGTGCAGGGCCGCACCGGCCACGGCAAGTCCACCCTGCTCAACCTGCTCGGCGGCCTCGACCGCCCCACCGAGGGCATCATCGAACTGGACGGCATCAACCTGGGTGCGCTGCGCGAAACCCAGCTCACGGCCGTGCGCGCCGAGAAGATCGGGTTCGTCTTCCAGACCTTCAACCTGATCCCCACGCTGTCCGCCGCCGAGAACGTCGAAGCGGCGCTCATCCCGCTGCGGGTCGGCCACGCAGACCGGCAGGCCCGGGTCGCCGCCGCGCTGGACTCGGTGGGCCTGGCCGACCGGGCCGCCCACCTGCCCTCGGAACTGTCCGGCGGACAGCAGCAGCGCACCGCGATCGCCCGGGCACTGGTCAAAGAGCCCAAGGTGCTGCTCGCCGACGAGCCGACCGGCAACCTCGACGAGGACACCCGTGACGAGATCATCGGCCTGCTGGAGCATCTATGGCACGAACGAGGACTCACGCTGGTCCTGGTCACGCACGACACCAGCCTGGCCCGCCAGGCGCAGCGCGTCGGGGTCATGAGCAAGGGGCGCCTGACCATCAAGCAGGACAATAGGCCAGCCCCGCGGCCGGATACGCACCCAGTCGCCGCCGGGCACGACCCCATAGCCTGAGCTGTCCCGGCTGCCGCCACCCAGGCCGTCGATGTACCAACGGGCCTGTTCTTACAAGCCCATCGGTACATCGATGCGCCGGAAGCTCGGTACATCCGTGCGCCGACAGCACGTCCATGCGCCGGCAGCGGATTTGATAAGGAGAGGCTTATCAGTCTAGGCTTACTAATATGAGGCCTGGACCGGATGTGCACGAGGTCGCCGGGGCGCTGCGGGTCAGCATCGGCCTGCTGCTGCGGCGGCTGCGCCAGACGCGGACCGACGGCGAGCTCACGCTGCCCGAGAGCTCGGCTCTGACCCGCCTTGACCGCGGCGGTCCCGCGACCGCGAGCGCGCTCGCGAAGCTGGAGCAGATCAGCCCGCAGTCGATGGGGGCGACGCTCGGCGCGCTCGAGGCAAAGGGCCTGATCGAGCGGCGCCCCGACCCTGGCGACGGCAGGCGGGCCGTGCTGTCGGTCACCGACGCCGGGTCGCGGCTGCTCCGGGACAAGCGGAACGCGCGCACCGAGCGGCTCGCGAAGGCCCTCTCGGCCGGGTTCACGCCTGCGGAGATCCAGTTGCTGGCAGCGGCATCACCGCTGCTCGAGCGGCTGGCCGAGAGCATCTGATGGCGGGCGCGGACAACCGGGAGGACCGCTACAAGTGGGTGGCGCTGGCGAACACGACCGCCGGCATGTTCATGGCAACCCTCGACGGGTCGATCGTCATCATCGCGCTGCCAGCGATCTTCCGGGGCATCCACCTGGATCCGCTGGCGCCCGGCAACATCAGCTACCTGCTCTGGATGATCATGGGGTACCGGCTGGTCCAGGCCGTCCTCGTGGTCACCCTCGGCCGCCTCGGCGACATCTACGGCCGCGTCAAGATCTACAACGCGGGGTTCGTGGTCTTCACGGCGGCCTCCGTCCTGCTGTCGTTCGACCCGTACATCGGCGGGCGCGGCGCGCTCTGGCTGATCGGCTGGCGGGTGCTGCAGGCCGTCGGCGGCTCCATGCTCATGGCCAACTCGGCCGCGATTCTGACCGACGCCTTTCCCGCCGAGCGGCGTGGCTTCGCGCTGGGGACGAACCAGATCGCCGGCCTGGCCGGCCAGTTCATCGGCCTGGTCGCCGGCGGTCTGCTGGCCGCGTGGGACTGGCGCGCGGTCTTCTGGATCAACGTGCCCGTCGGGATCTACGGGACCCTGTGGGCCTACTGGAAGCTGCGGGACAACGGTGAGCGGCACCGGGCCCGCATCGATTGGTGGGGGAACGTCACCTTCGCCCTCGGCCTCGGCGGGGTCCTGATCGGCATCACCGACGGCATCCAGCCCTATGGGCACGACAGCATGGGCTGGGCGAACCCGGTGGTCATCGGGCTGCTCGTCGGTGGCGTCGCGCTGCTGGCGGCGTTCGCCGTCATCGAGACCAGGATCGTGGACCCGATGTTCCATCTCGCCCTGTTCCGGATCCGGGCGTTCACGGCGGGGAGCATCGCTGGCCTGCTGACCGCCATAGCCCGGGGCGGGCTGCAGTTCATGCTCATCATCTGGCTGCAGGGGATCTGGCTGCCGCTGCATGGCTACGCCTACACCGAAACGCCGCTGTGGGCCGGCATCTACCTGCTGCCGCTGACCAGCGGCTTCCTCATCGCGGGCCCGACCTCAGGGATCCTTTCCGACCGCTTCGGCTCCCGCGGCATCGCCAGCGCCGGCATGGCCGTGTTCGGCGGCAGCTTCATCGGGCTGATGCTGCTGCCCGTCGACTTCCCCTACTGGGCATTCGCCCTGCTCATCGCAGCGAACGGGATTGGCAGCGGGATGTTCGCCTCGCCCAATTCCTCGTCGATCATGGGCAGCGTTCCGGCGCGGCACCGCGGCGCGGCATCCGGGATGCGGTCGACCTTTCAGAACTCCGGCACCGCGCTGTCGATCGGCGTGTTCTTCTCGCTCATGATCGCCGGGCTGGCGAGCACCTTGCCGACGACACTGACCAGTGGCCTGCAGCGTCAGGGCGTGCCGCACGCCGTAGCTCATCAGATCGGCACCCTGCCGCCGGTCTCCTCGCTGTTCGCATCCGTCCTGGGGGTGAACCCGATCGGGCACCTGCTGGCGTCTATGGGCGCGCTGTCCTCGCTGCCGGCGGCGAGCCAGCGGGTCCTCACCGGCAGGGCGTTCTTCCCCGACCTGATCTCCGGGCCGTTCCACCACGGCCTCGTCGTGGTGTTCGCCGTGGCGGCCGGGCTGGCCGCGCTGGCGGGCCTCGCGTCGCTGATGCGCGGCGGCCGTTACGCCGATCCCGGCGCCGCCGCGGAAGCCCCGAAAACGGCTCCCGAGCGACACCACACCTCACCACCAGCGAACCGTTCTGGCCCAACGAAATGAGCTGAAATAGGCCCGCAGAGCATGGCCCAGTCGGGCCATTTATCCGCCGTTCGCCGGACAGATACCTGAGCACCCGCTAGCGTCGCAGAGGTCAGGCGCTCTGCGGCTCGTTCCGCCCCTGCCCCCGGCTGACACCATCGCCGTCTTTCGGTGAGCGCTCCCTGTTACAGGGAAGGTGCCGGTGTCCGGCCACCATCGCAAGCTGCTGTCCCTTTTCGTTGCGGCCTTCGCGGTCGCCCTCACGTTCACCGCCGGCCCGGCACTCGCCGCGCCGGCTCATTCAGTTCAGAGCACCGCCGCGGCGCGGAAGGTGCTCCCACCGCGGCTCCGCGCGTTCTACTGGGCCAGGACCCAGTACGGCAAGGCCTACGAATATGGCGGCACCGGGCCGCGTGGCTACGACTGTTCCGGCCTGGTCATGGAGGCCTACAAGCACGCCGGGATCAACCTGCCGCGCACCACCTCGGGGATGCTGGGAAGCCGGCTCCTGGTGCGGGTCAGCCGTCCGCAAAAGGGCGACCTGGCGTTCTACGGCCCCGGGCACGTGGAGCTCTACGCGCACGGCAACTGGACCTTCGGCGCGCACGCCCCCGGGCAGATCGTCGGCTGGATCCAGTGGGGCCCGTGGTGGTACCCGACCGCCTTTTACCGGGTTCGCTGAGCGCGGGGCGGGGCGCGGGGTGACCGCCGTTCGCTAGCCCTGGCGTTCCTCGGACGGCGCACCGGCGACGAGGTCGCGCAGCCGGTTCCAGCGTTCCTGGTAGCGCTCGCCGTAACGGGTCGCGGCGCGTGCGGCGCGCTGCGGTCGGCTGGTGTAGCGGCGTGCCGCCCACCAGGAGCCCGGTTTGGCCAGCCTGACGGCGCCAACGAGGGCCACGATGCCGATGAACACGCCGGCGACACCGGTCGTGACCTTGCCCTTGAGCAGGCATATCACGCTCAGCGCGAGGTCGACGGCGAGCAAGGCGACCGACGACCACCACGCCGCGGTGCCGACGTGCCCGGACAGGAAGCTTGTTCCGCCGATCAGCGCCCCGGTCACCACCAGCACGCAGAAGATCGCGTTGACCGACTTACGGCCCTCGCTGGTCCAGTAGACGTCCTCCAGGTGGAACCAGAGCGCGAACTCATCGACGGTCAGGCCGACGCCCACGCCGAACACCGCTGCGGCGACGTCGAGCGCCACTCCGTGCGGGGTTGCTGACACCAGCACGATGCCCGTGCCGATGATGATCAGGATGCCGAAGACCTGATGGTGGACGTGGGTGCCCCCGAACCGCAGGTTGCCCAGCCCGACACTGCCGCCGCTGCCGGAGCGGATCAGCCTCGTCACGGTCCTCGTGATCAGGAACGTCGCCAGTATCGCGAGGAACATCCACATCATCGGCCGCAGCGTGGATTCGCCAGAGCCGATCGTGATCGTCAACCCCGAACCGAGAGAGTGCACGGTGGAGTCAGCCCCGACTCGCACGACGCCTCCCCCGTATACCGTGTGCTACCTCAAGTCTACGCGGCGTGTTCCATCACCCGCTGACCTCAGTGCGCAGCAGCGACAGCTTCTCGACCACGGGTGCGTCGGAAAAGGTGAACAGGTCCAGGCCGGAGTCGGCGTGCAGGGCCAGCTCACACCACGAGGGAACGGCGAACACATCGCCGCGGGTCAGCCGGAGTGAATCACCGTCGAGCGCGACCATGCCGCTGCCGGCGAAGACCTGCCAGACCGATGACGCCGTGGTCCGGGTGGGCGCGGTGCCGGTACCGGCCCGGAGGCGGTGCATCTCGGTCCGCATCGTGGTGAGGGCGTCACCGCCGGTCGTGGGATTGGTGAACCGCACGGCGGCGTGACCGGGCGCCACGACGCCGGGATGGCCTTCGCCGTCGAGCTCGAGCTGCGCGGCCAGCGCGGCGTCGGTATGCGCCCACCTGTAGGCCATCAGCGGGGATGCCGGGCGCGGCCTGCCCGCGGCCGAGACCGGGACCAGGCCCGGGCCGCCCCACAGCCGCTCGCTGCGGCTGCGGTCCGGGGTCGAGGTGTCCTGCAGCTCGTCCGGGCCGAACTCGAAGAACCCCTGGTCGATCGTTGCGACGAGCGGGATGTCGAGGCCATCCAGCCACGCCATCGGGGTGTCCGAGACGTTCTGGTGCCCGTGAAAGTGCCACCCCGGGGTGAGCAGCAGGTCACCGGGGCGCATGGCCACCGGGTCGCCGTCGACCACCGTCCACACACCCTCGCCCTCGAGGACGAACCGGAAGGCGGACTGGGTGTGCCGGTGCTCGGGCGCACTCTCCCGGGGAGCGAGGTACTGGATCGCGGCCCACAGCGTGGGCGTGGCGTAGGGGTCGCCGGGCAGGCCCGGGTTGCCCAGCCCGATCGCGCGGCGTTCACCGCCCCTCCCGACCGGCACCAGCTCCGCGCTGCGCGCGGCGAGCGGGTACAGCTCGGCCCACCGCCACAGATGCGGTACGGCGCGCGGCTGCGGATGCGGCGGCATCAGGCCCTCGCGGGTGCGCCACAGCGGCGTCATGCCGGCCGCCTCGAAGTCGCGGTAGAGGTCGGCGAGCTTGGCCTGATGCTCGGGACGGTCGAAGTCGGTCGCGGCCGGTTCGTTCTTCAGGCTGGTCACCTTCGGTGCCTCCTTCGGATTGAGGTCGGGCAGCGGGCTGAGCACCGCCTCAGCTCATTGTGAGGCCGCCGCTGACGCTGACGGTCTGACCGGTGACGAAGGCTGCCTCGTCCGAGGCGAGGAACGCGACGACGTTCGCGACATCGGCCGGCTGTCCGAGCCTGCGGAACGGTATCGCCTTGGTGAGCGCCTCCCGGAGCTTCGGCCCGGCGAACGACGCGAAAAGCGCGGTGTCGGTCGGCCCGGGGCAAACGCAGTTGACCCGGACCTGGTGCCGGGCCATCTCCCTGGCGAGCGACTTGGTGAACGCGATGACCCCGCCCTTGGCCGCCGAATAAACGGCTTCGCCGGACGACCCGACCCGGCCGGCGTCCGAGCCCAGGTTCACCACCGCCCCGCTGCCCTGCGCGGCCATGATTGGCAGCACCGCCTTGCAGGTGTGCAGCACGCCGTAGAGGTTGACGGAGATGGCCCGGTCCCAGTCGCCCGGATCGGAGTCGACGAACGCGCTGGCCTTGTCCCAGCCGGCGTTGTTGACCAGGACGTCGACGTGGCCGAACAGCTGCAGGACCTGGTCGGCCATTGCCTGCACAGCCTGCCGGTCGGTGACGTCGACGCCGATGGCGATGGCACCCGGCAGCCCGTCCGCGGTCTGGCTGGCGTTCTGCCCGACCAGGTCGGTGACGACCACGGTCGCTCCCTCGGCGGCCAGCTTCTCGGAGATTGCCCTGCCAATGCCCTGACCGCCGCCGGTCACGATCGCGATCTTGTCGTTGAGTCCGCCCATGAACGCTTCCTATCAGGCCAGGACGCTGTGCTCGACGACCGCCTCGTCACCCGGGGGCGCGCCTGGCGAGGTCTGCAGCTATGCGCCAAGATCGTCCATAGCCAATGACCCGCCCGCGACGATGGCAGGAGATGAACAGTGCAGTTGTACATACTGCCGCTCGGCGGCTGCTGCTGTAACTACGAGGTCATCGCGCCGGGAGTCGCCGATGGCAAGCGCATCCACATTCCGGTGCCCGCGTTCCTGATCCGGCTGGATGACGACTCGCTGGTGCTGGTGGACACCGGCATGAGCCGCCTGCACATCGCCGACCCGGATCTCACGTGGCGGGGAACGCCGCTCGCGGAATTGCTCGTGCCGGACATGCGCCGCGAGGACAGCCTGCTGTGGCGGCTGGCGGAGCTCGACATCGCGCCGGCCGACATCAACTACGTGATCAACACGCACCTGCACTTCGACCACGCCGGCAACAACGACCTCCTGAAAGACGCGACGTTCTTCGTCCAGCGGGAGCACTACGAGTACGCAAAGGACAACCCCAACTTCCCCAACCAGTACTGGAATCTGCCGGCGCTGAGCTACGAGCTCGTCGACGGCGCGGCGACCCTGTTCCCCGGTGTCGAGGTGATTCCCACGCCGGGGCATGCGCCGGCGCACCAGTCGGTGCTGCTGCGGCTGCCCGAAGCGGGCAACATGATCCTCTGCGGCGACGCGGTCTACTGCCAGGAAAACTACGACAACGACGCCTGGGGCGGCCAGGCCGACCCGGAGACCGCCAAGGCCAGCGCGCTGGCCCTGCGCGAGCGCGCGGAGCGCGAAAGCGCCTCGATGATCTACGGCCACGACCGGAATCAGGCCAAGAACTTGCGATTCTCGACCGATTCGTACCGGTAACCCGGCGCCGTCCGCGACCCAGCACGAAAGGCAGCACAGTGGCCGAGCAAGCGCACCCCACCGTGATCCGTAACGTAACGCTTCTCGACGGGACCGGTGCCGCGCCGGTTCCGGGCCAGGCGCTGATCGTTGAGGGCCGCCGGATCAGCTGGATAGGGCCCGAGGCACAACTCCCCGAGGGCAGCGACGGCCATGCCATCGACGGCCAGGGCGGCACGATCATGCCTGGCATGATCAACTGCCACGTTCACCTGACCAATGACGGCTCCCCGGACCTGTTCGGCCAGGTGGAACGCGACAGCGTAACCGTCAGCGCGCTGCGCGGCTACCTGAACCTGCAGGCAACGCTGCAGTCCGGCGTCACCTCGGTGCGCGATTGCGGTGCGGCGAATGGCATCGCACTGGACTTGGCCACGGCCGTCGACGACGGGCTCGTTCCCGGTCCGCGGATCCGTGCCGCGGGCCGCGTGATCACCATGACGGGTGGCCACGGCCATTTCATCGGCCGGGAGGCGGACGGTCCAGCCGGGGTGCGGCAGGCCACCCGCGCGGAGATCAAGGCGGGCGCTCACTTCATCAAGGCCATGGCGACCGGCGGGGTACTCACGCCGGGCGTGGTGCCCACCCAGACGGCACTGCAGCCCGACGAGCTTGAGCAAGTTGCCAGGGAGGCTCACAACGCGGGCCGCCGCGCTGCCTGTCACGCGATCGGCAACGAGGGCATCAAGAACGCGATCCGGGCAGGCATCGACTCCATCGAGCACGGCTTCTACCTCGACGATGAGGC
>Ga0210385_10001719_pt1 | contig 13403 bp, 13 predicted proteins | sample IncBWH26OmetaG_FD_160107 | JGI IMG/M metagenome (GOLD analysis project Ga0210385, IMG submission 160107) | Forest soil microbial communities from Barre Woods Harvard Forest LTER site, Petersham, Massachusetts, United States - Inc-BW-H-26-O ... | reverse complement strand
CCGCGACACCGCCTCGGCCTCAGAGATCGTCACTGCGGCTCTGCAAGACCATCGTCGCGCCACCGTGGTCGGCACTCACACTTACGGCAAGGGCGTCTTCCAAGAGCTCGAGCCACTCTCCGGCGGCGGCGCAATCAAGATCACGGTGGGTGAGTACTTCACCCCCAACGGTCGCAATCTGGGGGGAGGAGGCGTCAAAGAGGGCGCGGGTATCACCCCAGAAGTTAAGGTGCCGAGCGGTGTGGACACGGAACACGGCCTCGAAGTCGCGCTGCACACGCTGCTGGCCAAGGTCAAATGAGCCCTGCGCGCGGCGGCTCGCGCGGAAGCTCAGCCCGCAAGAGCAAGAAGGCCGCAACACGCGCCCATGTGGGTAAGGCCCGGGCCGCCAAGCCAGCTACTAACACGCGCGTCGTGTGGCCGCCGCAGGAGCGCACTGAAACTGCGCGTGACGCCATCGAGCAGATGCTGCGCGAGGCCGGCCACGCGCTGCGCTTCGACTCGGCGGTCGAGCGCGAGGCACGCAAGGCGGGCGCGCGCGCCTGGGCCAAGGCCGAGGTCGAGCTGGGGGAGGGCGTGCGACGCGACCTGCGCGAGTTGCCAACCTTCACCGTCGACCCATCCACGGCCCGCGACTTCGACGACGCCATCTCCGCTGAGGCTTTGCCCGACGGTACGGTGCGCATTTGGGTCCACATCGCCGACGTCGCCGCACACGTGCCGCTGGGCTCGGCGATCGACATCGAGGCGCGCCGACGCTCGACGAGTGTCTACGTGCCCGGCACGGTCGAGCCGATGCTCCCGCATGCGCTCTCCAGCGATGCCTGCTCGCTCGTTCCGGGAGCGGAGCGTCTGGCGGTGACCGTCGAGATGCTGTTGCGGGGGTCCAAGGTCCTCTCCGCGAGCTTCTGTCGCTCGCTGATCCGCTCGGACATGCGTTTGGACTACGAGCAGGTCGATCGCATCTTCGCGCGGGACGAGCAGGCGCCCGAACCGTGGGGTGGGCCGCTCGCGGCCGCTCGTGCCGCGGCAGCCGAGCTGCAACGAGCGCGCGACTCCGGCGGAGCGCTCGCGATCGACTCCGAGGAGCCCGAGTTCTCCTTCGATGAGAGCGGCAACGTAACTGAGATACGTTCGCGTGCGCAAACCGAGTCCCATCGCCTGATCGAGCACCTGATGATCGCCGCAAACGAAGCCGTCGCGCGCCAGCTCACGCAGGCCTCAGTGCCCTGCTTGTACCGCATCCACGAGCGTCCGGACCCCGAGCGCATCCGCACGCTCGTCGCCCAGCTGGCCTCGCTGGGCGTCTCAACGCCACCGGTGCCCGACCCGCTGTTCCCGACGCAGGCGGCGGAGCTGGTCGGGGAGATCTCACGTCGGGTGAATGCTCACGTGCGTCGTACTGGAATGGGTCGGATCGCGTTCTCCTCGCTTGTGTTGCGTTCGCTCAAGCAGGCCTGCTATTCGCCGAAGAACGTCGGTCATGCCGGCTTGCACTCGGCCTGCTACTGCCACTTCACCTCACCGATCCGCCGCTATCCGGACCTCGTCTGCCACCGGGCGCTGCTGTCCTCCATCGGCGCTGGGGAGCGCGTGACAAGCGCGCGCAAGCTGGTCGAGCTGGGCGAATGGACATCCGAGCGCGAGCGCGACGCTGCAAAGCTGGAGTACAAGGGCGATGACATCGCGGCATGCTCCTTGCTCGAGGAGGTCCTGCTGGATAGGGGATACGACCAGGTTTTCGCGGGCGAGGTCACGGGCCTGATCGGCGCGGGAGCGTTTGTCGCATTTGGCGATGTCCCCAGTGCGCGCGAGGAGCATGCCGCTGGGAGAGATGCCGAGGTGGGCGCCGATCTGCGGGTTGAGCCCAGGGTGCGTCCGACTTACGAGGGCATGCTGCCGGTACGCCTGCTCAGTACAGGCGAGGAGCGCGAGTGGTGGTCGCTCAACGAGCAGTCAACGATCATGCGCGGCGAGCGCTCGGGCGCAATGCTGCGGCTCGGCGATCCGGTAGACGTGCGTGTCGTCAGGGTCGATGTCTCAACCGGGCGGGTCGATCTGGCTACGGCCGGCTAGAGCCATCAGCTACATGTCCCCCGTGGCGCTCCGCGCCGCGAGGGCGGTCTGGATAGGCTCGACCGATGGCCAAGGCAAAGGGCAAGAAGCGCAAGATCGGCGCCGGGGACGTGGCGAGCAATCGCTACGCCTCCTACCGCTATGAGCTCACCGACCGGGTGGAGTGCGGCATCGTGCTGCAGGGCAGCGAGGTCAAGGCGCTACGTGCCTCCGGTGCCCAGCTGAAGGACGGCTACGCCTCGATCCGCGACGGCGAGTTGTGGCTGCAGTCGGTGCACATTCCCCCGTATCTGCCGGCCTCGCGTGAGAATCACGATCCTGAGCGTCCGCGCAAGTTGCTGCTGCATCGCTCGCAGATCGAGGACATCGCTGGGCGCGTCTCAGAGCGCGGCCTCACGCTCGTGCCGACACGCATCTACTTCAAGGGCCCGCACGCGAAGGTCGAGATCGCGCTAGCCCGTGGCAAGGATCTCTATGACAAGCGCCAGACCATGCGCGAGCGCGACTCCAAGCGCGAGATGGAACGGGGCATCAGGGAAGCGCGACGCTGACAGGCGCGCCATCGCGGGCCGCCACCTGCCCATGCAGCAGCGAGAACCAGGCCTCTATGAGGCGCCCAACTGGTTCAGGCGGCCTGATTGCACTCGGTCAGCCCGTCGCGCTTGGCTATTGCCTGCATCTGGTGCTGGGTTCTCGCGGTCGAGGCGATCAGCCCGCTGGCTGCTTTGAGATTGTTCGCCTTCGCGTATTCGCCTAGCCTCGAGGTGTTTTCGGCAAGCAACTCGGCGCCGGCGACGAATTGTTTCCAGTCGCTCTCGAGATCGACAGGAGGAACGAGTTTGCTCAATTCGGACAGCGCTTGTTGCTCGAAGGAGGCTAGTTCAGGGGCTATGCGGGCAATGTCGTGAACGGAGTTAGCGTGCTCGGTGGCGAACTTCGCCGTAACGTTCTTGCAGATTGTGTTGGCCTTGCTCACAAGTTCAGCGTGTGTCAGTGGCTTTGCCGACCCACCGCAGCCCGCAATAGCCACAGTAGTCGCGGCGAGCGCGGCTGCCGCCAACCTTCCAGGTCCCATACTTCCAGGTCCCATGCAAACCCCAATCCCGTCGCGTTGGCCCATATGCCCCTGTCCTGCCCCGGCGAACAGCCTACAGATTCGAATCGAACTCAGGCCGCCAAGCACCCGGCTGGGGCGAGCTATCCGCTGGTCGAGTTCAGATCGCTCGGAAACTGTGCCCGGCGCTGACGAGGATGTGAGTCTCGGACATGCCGATTCCAAGCACCAAGATCAGCCCTGCGTACACGAGTCCGATTGCGATCCGGCTGTGACGTGGCACGCGGTAGAAGGCGGCCTGCTCGATCGAGTGCGACCTCAGCTGGCGCCAGCGGCGCGGCATCTCGCGCAGCGCGAGCAGGATGAAGATCAACAGGAACGGATTGCCGAGCAGGAAGACCATTGCCACCAGGCCGCCGATTCCCACGAACCACATCGAGGGCGCCACGGCAGCCATCGCGCGCCCGCCGTCGAAGGGCACGACCGGGATCAGGTTGATGAGGTTCAAGAAGAACGCGATGTATGCGAGCGCAAGCAGCAGATCGCTTCCCGTCAGCGCTCCGGCAACGGCCACCGCGACCGCTCCGAGCGTGCCGAGGATCGGCCCGGCCAAACCCACGCGCGCCTCGGCGAGCGCGTTGTCGCCGAGCGAGCGCGCAAAGATCGCCGCGCCCAGGAAGGGAATGAACATCGGTGTGCTTGCCTTGAGACCCTCGCGTTTGAGTTGGATTACATGGCCCATCTCGTGCACGAACAGCAGGGCAACGAAGCCGGCGGCGAACGTCCAGCCCCACAGCAGGCTGTAGGCGGCGATCGATATGAGCGCAGTGCCAGCGGTACTGAGCAAGGCCAGTTTCGGCAGCAGCAAGAGCCCCGTCTTCAGGTAGGCCCCGAACTTCGCCGCGAGTGCGGCGATGCCCGCAAAGGCGCTGCCGATCCTCTTGCGCAGGGGACGCCGAGGAGCCCCGAATGGAGCCTCGCTTGCCAGGGGCATCTCACCGTCCATCCACCTATTGTCGCAGCCGTCATAAGCGGCGCCTAATAAGCCGCCTGCATGTCATCGCAAGCGCTTTTTTCGGAATGTGCGGGTAAAGCGCGAAAACCCTCTTGACGGAGGCCGGCGAGAGGCGTACGTTAGATGTAGACGCGGACCCCGAGCCGCAAAGAGCGAGGCCACCGAGGTGTGAGGCCGCGCCACCCATCGTCGGAAGGTCTTCGGGCCGACCGGCGAAAGGTTCCTCGAAGCGGCCCGGGACCGCGTCGATTCGTTTAAGCGCGGCGTGTTCGCGGAGCGTGGTTCGCCAAACGCCTATACGCCCGTGCGCGCAGGGGCATCCTATGAACGGCCGCTACACTGCTGCGAGTACGCATCCACGGGGACGACAGGCTTCGACGCGGTTGGCTCGTGTGGATGGTCGCGAGTCGAGGTCCCGGGCGGCCTCGTAAAACACCCGGGAAAACCATAAGTGCGGACTCTCACGAGTACGCCCTCGCTGCTTAGTCAATAGCTAAGGCACGAGGTCTCGAGCCCCGTTCGCCTACGGCGGGGATCCTCGGGATCAGAAAGTAGGCTCACCCGGTGAGGTCCGCCTCCGCTGACCCGGGAACACTCAAGGAGGCTGGTCCCCGCAACCCGGCCGGCGAGGCTAGCGGGAGACGAGATCAGAGCGTCGGCTACGCTCGTAGAAGCCATTCATACGCGACTGCGGACCCGGGTTCGATTCCCGGCGTCTCCACTGGTTGGGGGTCCTGCGGAGGTTCGCGAAACGCGGATCAACCCGGCTGCACGATGCGCGTGCCCCGGGCGGCTGTCACCGCCCGGGGCCGGCACAGGAGGTAAGTCCTATGCAGGGCAGCTAGAGTAACGAGACGGTCGCCGAGCGCGATCCCAGACCGAGCGAACCATCCTCACGCTGCTTCTCAGCGACTGCGTGTGGTCGGTCGAAGCTGGTGGCAGAGATCGGACGTAGGCTTGACACGACCGACGCCGTGGCCGCGCTGAACGCAGCCGGTCTCATCCATCGTTGCGGAGAGTTCGTGTTCGCGACACTAGCTGCGATCCGTTTTGACGGGATCGAGCAGCAGTAGCAGCCGCTGGAGTGCCGACTGTCTGAGCGCGGACGCACGGAGGCGGGCGGACGCACCCGGCCGTCAGGCCGCCGCGCCCGCCTCCGCCGCGCGCTCGCGCGCGGTCAGGCCGTGCTGCTCGGGTCGATGTGGTCAAGCGTTTTCGGTGTTGTGTCGTTGATCGGCGATCTTGTAGACGCTCGGCTTGCCCGCCGCGGGGTGGCGGATACCGTAGGCGAAGGCTCGCAAGGCGAGCGGTCTCGTGGGGTGGGCAACTGGAAGCAGGACGAGACCGAAGCGTCCGGTCGGCCACGGAACATAGGTCTTAACGCAGCCGTCGAGGCGGGTACCGTCGCGGCCTTCCTCATCACAGCCCTTGAGGCGTGAGAAGGATAGTCCGCCGTCGCGATCGACTTCGCGCCGGAACAGGTCGAGGGCCTTAGGGCCTTACGGGCGACGGGCGGGTGGTACGTCAGGTCCTCGGCGATTGCGTCCTCGTTGAACTGCACCGGCACGATCGGTGCGGCCGGTGCGTCGGCCACTGATTAGCCCTCGCCGTCTGTAGGGAGCTGCCCGAAGTGCTGCTCGAACTCCTCGGTGGTCCGCACTGTCTAGGCTCGAGCGGGGAGGAGCGTTGGCGGATCCCTCTCTACCGCGGCATTTGACCACGGGCAGAAGGTCCGTGCGTTGGTAGTGCAAGTGCCGCCGAGTTACGACTCGCGATACGTCCTAGCTGAGCTGGCGTCCTTGGGCTTGAGCCTCGTTCAATCGTCGGGCAGGTTGATTTCGAGAAGCTCTGCTAGTCGTTTGATGTCTGAGCGGGTGCGACTAGCCATGTTCTTGGCAAAAGCCGCTGGGTCATCATGCGTGTGAACTCGGGTGATGATGCGCCTGTTGCGGTAGGCGATCCGCTCAAGCATCTCCGCCGGATTATTGATCTCGGAGGCTTTCACGCTCAAGTTCGCCATGTCTCACCTCGTATCGGGGTAGTCGGAGAAGTCTTTCGCCAGAAGCATCGTATGTCCCAGTGGTAGAGAATGTTCGTCGTGTGGTCAAGCCCAAGCTGGCCATGAGTACGCAGGCTCAATAAAGAAGATCAGCATGCCGATACGGTTCCGGATGCTTCGCGTGGACAATAAAGCCCAGCTCGTCAAGCTGTCCTGGACGGTTGGCCGGATGCTCACCGGCCGTCGCTACGCGGTGCAGTCTGGGCGCAAGATCATGGAACTGCGGTGGTCGAAGGCTCAGGCGGAAGCAGCTCAGCAAGCGAAGGCGACGGAACCGGTGCATCTGTGGCGCGATGGCCGACGCAATCTTTGGCAATTCCTGGATGGCTTCTATTGGGATGATGACGGCCTGGGAGCCGAGGATGTGAAGGCGCTGGTCTTGCAGCGCAAGCGTCGCCAGGAGCAAAAGCTGCAGTCCGCGCGAAGCCTGATGCGGGCTGAGGAAAACGGTCGCTCGACGCGCGTTCCAATACCGACAGATCTGCGCCGAGCAGTATTCGAGCGCGACGGTGGCCACTGCGTCGAGTGCGACGGCGCCTTCGACCTCCAGTACGACCACATCCTGCCCGTAGCGCACGGTGGGGCCACGACGCTTCAGAACCTCCAGCTTCTCTGCGCTGAGTGCAATCGGAGCAAGAGCGACTCGATCTGACGCCCGAAGGGCACGCCGTGAGCTTCGATGAGAACGGGGATCTCGTCGGCCTGACTCTGATCGATATTCGCAGGCTTCTCGATGAGGCTCAGGGCGAGCTTCGGCTGGAGCTGCCTGCAAAGGCCAGCCCAGCAGATCTCAAGCTCGCCCTTGCGTAGCGTCTGACAGCGCTTGAGCGCAAACCTCTCGACCCTTGACGCTCTGGCTCTCTACCTCACTGGTCGGTGGACGAGTCGAGCTGTTCGGCGAGGATGACGAGCGCTGAGGGTTGGGTGCCGAGGCCGTCGGCGATCTCCAACAGCAGCTCGTAGGTGGGGTCGAGTTGCCCGGCTTCGAGGGCGTCGAGATGTTCGCGGAGAACCCCGCTCGCTTCTGCGAGTTCGTCGGCGCTCATACCTCTCTGTTCGCGTATCAGCTGGACTGCTCGTCCGAGGACGAGCAGGTTGGGATCTTTGTCACTGCGTGGCGCCACGAAAAGCCCCCAAAGTGCGGTCAAAAAAGCGACTGTGGCGTTTTTTCTACATCGATGCCCTAACTCCTCTCCTTGAAATGCGCAAGTCTGCACCGCATGTCACGCCCAAGGACCGTCAAGCCGCGCAGTCTTCGCCATGCCACGCTGGGTCAGGCAATCGAATTGGTGATCGCCGAAAACGCCGATATGACACAGGAGAGCGTTGCTGACGACTCAGGCCTGGACGTCAAGCAGGTCGGCACGTTCGTTTGCGGCCGGGGCAATCCCACATACGAGACCCTGCTGAAGCTGTGCGAAGGCCTGCACATCAGCCTCGGCGGGTTGATGGTTCGTGCCGACGAGTTGTACGAGAAGCGTCTTGGGCGCTAGCGACAGTGAGTCGAATACCGTCCTTGACATAGCTGTTTCCCAAGTATACGCTGAGTAAGGGTCAGGGCCGACTGATTGAGGAGAGAGGTGGGTATGTCCGATTCCGAGCTTTCTCCAGATGTGCGCGAGGCGCGTGGCGACGGGATCGGTCGAGGTCGCTTGCGGCGCACCGCTCCGCTTGTGGGTCTCACTGTTCAGAGCGTCGGCGAGGCGCTGATGGCCAAGCTACGTGGCAAGTGGACGGACGCCGATCGAAGCGAGTTCCACGTACGCTCGGCCGAGCGCTACGCCGAGTTGCTCGGCCACTCCAAGGGCGCGCTGATGAAGGCAGGACAAATGGCCTCGTTCGCGTTGCTGAGTCCCACTGTTCCAGCGGAGCTCCAGTCGATCTACCAGACGGCGTTGATGCGCCTTCGCGACGATGCGCCGCCGATGGCGCCTGTGCTCGCGCGCGCGGTGCTCGAGCGCGAGCTGGGCCAATCTGCCGAGAATGTATTTGCCAAATTCGAGTGGAAACCGCTCGCGGCGGCGTCGGTCGGTCAAGTGCATGCAGCTCAGCTGTATGACGGTCGTGACGTCGCGGTCAAGATTCAGTATCCGGGAGTGGCGGAGGCAATCTGCGCCGACCTCAAGAACACAGAATTGCTGGCTACGTTCTTGACGTTGACCATCGGTGGCATGTCGCCGCGGAGACTGAGCTTTGATCTGCGCGGTGCGGCGAGTGAGATGGGGGCGCGCATCGTCGAGGAGCTCGACTATCGACTGGAGGCCGTCAGTCAGGCAGAGTTCGCCGACTACTATCGAGGACATCCGTTCGTCCACGTGCCGGACGTTGTCCCCGAGCTTTGCAGCGGTCATGTCTTGACTCAGGAGCTCGTACAGGGCATCCACTGGAGCGACGCCCTCACGGCCAGGCAAGAGCTGCGCGACCAGTGGGCGGAGGCGATTTTCCGCTTCGTCTATGGCACCTACGAGCGTATCTACCAGTTCAACGCCGATCCACATCCCGGCAACTACATCTTTCATGAGGATGGAAGCGTGAGTTTTCTGGACTTCGGCTGCGTGAAGCGCTTTCGCCCCGAGCAGGTCAAGATCATGGACGAGGTATTGCGCGAATGTTTGCGCGGCGATGTCCTCGGAACTTGGCGGGCATGCGTGGAGGCTGGATTCTGCAAGTCCTCGGACCCGGTTTCCCCCGAGGAGATATTCGCCTACTGGCGAGGGGACGGGGAGATGCTCTGGGCGAATGAGTACTTCACTGTCACACCTGAATACGCGGCGAGGAGGATCGCGCGCAGGTGCTCACCCAACGGCCCCTCGGCCAACGCTTTCCGTCATATCACGATGTCGCCCGAGTACACCTTCATGAGCCGCATGGAGATGGGTGTGCTGTCGGTGATCGCGCAGCTGCGTGCCGGTAATCATTGGGGCTCGATAACCGCCGAGCATTTCGAGGGCGCTCCACCGGTCACCGACATGGGTAAGCGTGAACATGCGTTCTTCGAGGAACGCGAAGTCGCAAGCGCTGTCTGATCGTTGGATACAGGCCCCGCGCACAGGGAAAAGCTCGGTCTGGGGGAGCAGTGCCCTTCGTGGGTAGGCTGTCGGCTATGTCCTACACCACAGCCGAGGGCCGCCAACAGATCCTCGACGATCTCGCCGGCGCGGCCGATGAGATCGCCGCTGCGATCGCGCTGCTGAGCGAGGCCTACGAGCATCTCGACGAACGGGCTGCCGAGCGCCTTGAAGAGCAGCTGTTCCAGCCGATCCAGGCGGCCTATGGGCGCGCCAAGCGCGTCTATGCGGGGTTTGCCGAGCGCTACGAGCTGTCGGGTTACACGTTCCAGACACCCTCTCCAGTAGCCCCGTCGACTGGCACGAAGGGTCTGATCGACGCCGCGGTCGACGCCGCTGCCCGAGCTGACGGCATGCTCGGTGAGCTACAGGATTCGATGTTGCCGATCGAGGTGGGGGACGTCGAGTTGCGGGCCGGCCTCTCTGAGGTACGCGAGCTGATCGGCGGCGTTCGCGTTCGTGCTCGCGAGTTGGTGCGCACGCTCGGACGCTGAGACGACTAGGGGACCGGCGCGGCGCGCGACTCGAATGGGCTGGGGTAAACCTGGTCCAGCTACCGCGGCTCGAGCCCACGAACGAGCGCCAGCAGCGCGTCAGAAGTGCCCTGTGCGTCTCGTCCACCCTCAGCGAGGCGGCGCACCGCCAGTCCTGTCATCAGCGCGACCACGGTGGGCGCGTGGCGCTTTCCGTCGGGAATTCCGAGCGCGCTCAGCGCGGCGCTCGCAATCTGTTCGTGGGCCTCGAAGCAACGCTGCGAGGCTTCGCGCAGCTCGGGGTCGCGAGCGGCCTGAAGGTGCAGCTCGAGCTCCGCTATCTGCTTGGGGATCTCGGAGGGGACGGCCACCAACTGCTCGACGGCTTCGGCGACCTGTTGCACGCCTGGTTTCTCCTCTGCCAGCTCTTGCGCGATCTGTTGGCGTCTTGCGGTCTCCTCCTCGACGTGCAGGAGCAGGCTCTCGCGCAGCAGCTGGGCTTGACTTGCGAAGTGGTAGGTGAGCGAGCCGAGCGAGACACCGGCGGCAGTCGCGACGCGGCGGTTGGTGACGGCGGCGACGCCGCCATCGGCGATCAGCTTCAGGGTCGCACGCAGCATGCGCTCACGCACGCCCACGACGTCGCCGCTTGCCAGGTTGGGTGGGTTGCTCGAAATGGCATCCCCCCTGCGCGCGCGCGGGGCATCGACGTTTTGGGCTTCCCCGTCGCGCTCCTCAGATGCCTCTGCACCGGCTGCTGCGATTGCGCCGATCATCGTGGCACGAGCGTGCCGACGGCGTGCGGCGCAATGCGCTCGTGCCAGCGCTCGACCCGCTCGAGTTGAGCGGCCAGCGACAACAGCTTGTCCTCGCTGCCGGCCGGTCCCAGTAGCTGCGCGCCAAAAGGCAGACCGTCGCTGGTGAGCCCCCCGGGAACGCTGACGCCCGGCCAGCCGAGGATATTCCAAGGCCACGCGTAAGGGCAGGCGCCGGCGATCACCTGTTGCGTGGACCAGCTGGAGAGTCCATCGGTCCTGCCGACCGGCAGTGGCACACTGGCGCTCGTAGGGGTTACAAGCACGTCAAAATCCCCAAAAATCAAACCGATGCGATTCTGAAAGCGTCGCTCCAAACGTCTGGCAAGGGGCAGGACGGTCCTGGTCAGGATGCCGCCGATCTGTGCCGTCGAGCGAGTGCGCGGGTCCAGCAGCGAATGGTCTGGCACGCGCTTGACCCATCCGTGCACTCCCGACTCCCCGCGCGCAATCAGCGTGAGGCCCATCAGTCCATAGTTGGGATGGTGCTCGCTGACCATGTGGCCAAGCTCGGCGAGCACCCGGCCGATTCTTCGCACGCCGGTCTCGATCTCGCGATGCAGATGAACGGGGGCGCCGCTGAAGGCATGGCGCAGGGAGAGCGCTATGCGCAACGGGCGCGGCTCGCGGGCGATCGCCTGGACGTAGGGCTCGGGCGGTGGGGGCGGGGCGTGCAGATCCTCGGGGCGATTGCCGCTCAGCACGTCGAGCATCAGGGCGGCGTCGGCGACGGTGCGGGTAAGCGGGCCGATGCAGGTGAGACCGTTGAAGGACTCGGCATCGGGCCAGGTGGAGATGCGTCCGCGCTGGGGCTTGACGCCGACGAGGTTGCACCAGCCGGCAGGGATGCGCACCGAGCCGGCTCCGTCGGAGCCGAGCCCGGCGGGGACGATATGCGCGGCGACAGCGGCGGCCGAGCCGCCACTGGAGCCTCCGGGAGTGTGCTCGAGGCTCCAGGGATTGCGTGTGCTACCAAATGCCTTGCCCTCGGTGAACGGATACAGGCCGATCTCGGGCGTGTTGGTCTTACCGACGATCACCGCGCCGGCCGTGCGGAGGCGGCGCACCATCTCGCAGTCAGCGCTCTTGGCCTCGAACGGCCCAGAGCAGCCGAAGGAGGTCGGGTGCTCGGCCAGGTCCACGTCGTCCTTGATCGCTATCGGAACTCCGAGCAAAGGGAGTCGCTCGCCGGCCGCGAGACGCCTGTCGGCCGCGGCCGCCTCTGCGCGGGCGGCGTCGGCGCGCACGACCCGGAAGGCGTTGAGCGTGAGCTGGGTCGTCTCGATGTGCTCGAGCGTTTGTCGCACGAGTTGCGCGGAGCTGACGCGCCCCTCGGCCAGCGCCGCCACACACGCCAGTAGATCTCGAGGCGGACTGGGAGCATTGGCGCCTTCGGCGTCCGCGGCTGAGTTTGGATGGATGGTTGAGGACATTTTGGGATTGAGGGGCGTGCCATTTGGTGCCCCCACTCAGATCGTCGATATGGAGGCCGTTCGTTCGAACGAACGGTAACAGCGAGTTGGTCGTCATGCGCCGATGGAGTGGGAACAGAGGCTAGGAACTGCCGGGGGAGTCCAGAACGGCCGGGGGAGGCCAAGAGCAGTCGAGAGTAGGCAGGGCCAGTGAGTAGCCGGCGCGGAGAAGCCCGGGAGTAGCTGTGGGCTGGCGTCGGAGCAGCTCGGCGCCAGCCATGATGCCGGCATACACTCAGCCCGGTGAGCACCGGGGCACCCCGTATCGACACGCCCGCGATCGTGCGGCGCTTCCATGAGGCTCGCCGCGGCGAGGATCTAGTTGTGCTGCAGGGCTTTCACGCGCTCAAGCACGCACTCCGCTTTGACGCTTCTGTGGAGCTGGTTGCGTGCTCTGACACGATCGAGTTGGCACGTCTGGGAGAAGGCCTGGCCCCCGATCTGGTCGAGCGAATGCAAGCGCTTGCAGTCGTGTTGCCCGCCGAGGCTTTCAAGCGGCTCGGCCCCTACGTCCCGCACACCGGCGTGGTCAGCATCGCTCGTCGCGTTGTCAGCGACCCGCTCGCGGTGCTGGCCGCCGAGGGGCAGGCGCCGCTGGTGTTGCTTGAGGATCCGCGCCACTTCGGCAATCTCGGCGCCGTGATCCGCGTCGCCGCCGCCGCCGAGGCGGCGGGCGTGCTCACGACCGGCCGCCAGGATCCCTGGGATCCGGTCGCTGTGCGCGGTTCGGCCGGCCTGCACTTTGCGCTGCCCGTCGCGCGCTTGGAGGATCTGCCAGAGACGGACAGGCCGCTGCTGGCGCTGGACCCCGAGGGAGAGGAGTTGCGTCCCGAGGCTGTGCCTGCGCGCGCGTTGCTGGCGTTTGGAACCGAGCGCGATGGTCTCAGCGGGCGTCTGCTCGAACGCGCCGACGCCCGTCTGCGCCTGCCGATGCGAGCCGGCGTCTCCAGCCTGAACCTCGCTACATCGGTTGCCGCAGTGCTCTACAGCCTGCGTCTGGTGCAGTCGTAGGTCTTCAAATCGTCAGTTTTGGAGCGTCTGTTCAACCAGCCTCGGAAGACATGTACGGCGCCAGCTCGCGCCGTGCGATCGACAGCTTGTGCACCTCGTCTGGCCCATCGGCCAGACGCAGGGTGCGCAGGTGCGCATACATCCAGGCGAGCGGGAAATCGTCTGAGACGCCGCCGCCGCCGTGCACCTGGATCGCACGGTCGATCACCTTCAAGGCGATGCTCGGAGCGGCCACCTTAATCGCGGCGATCTCGGTGCGTGCGTGGCGGTTGCCGACCGTGTCCATCAGCCACGCGGCCTTGAGCGTGAGCAGGCGCGCCATCTCGATCTCGATGCGCGCCTCGGCGATCCAGTCCTGGA
>Ga0210385_10001718_pt1 | contig 13407 bp, 14 predicted proteins | sample IncBWH26OmetaG_FD_160107 | JGI IMG/M metagenome (GOLD analysis project Ga0210385, IMG submission 160107) | Forest soil microbial communities from Barre Woods Harvard Forest LTER site, Petersham, Massachusetts, United States - Inc-BW-H-26-O ... | reverse complement strand
CGCGTGCCTGCTCTCGTTGCCCTCGCTGGAGCGCGAACGAGGCAAGTCGCAAGAGAAGACGAGCACGCAGCTCACCTTCAGCGATTTGGCCGATGAGCCCGTTGACCTCGTTTAGCGTCTCAAGAGCATCCTCGGGCGTATCCAACTCAAGCCATAGCGCCACCAACCCCGCCAGTAGCTGGCCTCCATCACCACGCTCGCTGAGTGTCGAGCGAAGCGAAGCGGAGGATGTCGTGTCATTGAGCATTGCCGCCCGCACAAGGTGAGCCGAGAGCGAGACTGCGTCATCGACATCGAGCTGACCGGGCTGTGCGAGTTCGAGGCGCAACACACGGAGCCATTGTTGTGCTCCCGCGTTGGCGGACCACAACCGTGGTTCATCCCAAAGCAACACCGCGCGCAGACGCTCGTCGATCTCGATGTGTGGATCAGCGGCGCTCACGCAGTAGCTCCTGGTCTTGATTCTGCCTAGCGGCAGTCATTACGGCTTCGAGCAGGATGCGGACGATCGCGATAGCTGGGCCGACGGTGCCTAGGTCGCCGGCCCGGTCAAACAACAGCCGCTCCTTCATCGGGCCTAGCCACTTGCCGACGGAAGTCTCCGGCCAGTCACCATCGCGGTCGACACACCAAACCACGGACAACTCGACGTCATCCTTCTCAAGCGCGGCCTCAAGCTCCTCCCTGGTACCATCGCCCAACTCGTCTCGCAGGATACCGAGGACCAGATGAGCGTTACACGCGCGGCGAACAAACTCGGTGTTCGTCTTCTCGCCCGAGGGCACACGGTGAGCGGCGGTGCGATCCCAACCGTCGACCTCGACGCGCACTGATAGTTCGTTTTGCCTGAGCACAGGATTAACCGATTCCTCCACTAGACGGTTCACCAATTCTCGTAGCTCGAGAACGTCATCCCCGCTGGACAGGAAAATGAGAACAACGCTGGTGGGTATCCCGGTGGGTAGTCGCATGAAACTTCGTTGTCGCGAATGGGCGGCCCGGCTTGAGGGAGGTTTGACGCTCGCTATGTGGTTCGCGCTGAGTCCGTTCTACCGACGCTAGCCGCCTGTTGGCACCGGCATGGTGTCGGCGATTTTGAGCGCCTGGATTGTCGCTTCGAGCCGGTATTCAACGTTCTTGGGAACGTGCGGCACGGCCAGGGTGAGGTGGCGGCGCAACACGACGGTGTGCTTCCACGCGACGCCGAGCGCGCGGCTGCATTCGCCGCTCGTGCAGCGAATGAGGCGGAACGTGAGCGGGCCGCCCACACTTGCGCCAGTGGCGTGCAACGTCAGGCGATGGCCGTTGAGGGTGACGATGATGCGTCCGAGTTCGCGCTGCGGCCCGGCCTCTTCCGCGCGTTCGAACGCTTCGCTCAGATCCGTGGGACCGCTCGTGAAGTGCACCGTCTGCGTTTGCGGCCCGGTGCCGGTCGACCAGTTCGCGCTCAGCGTGTACGCAGTCTCCGGCTGGAGCTTTGTGGTCGGGACGACGAAGCTGGCGCTGCCGTTGAGGCTGTCCGTGGTCTCGAGTTGGGTCGGGATCACGGTGCCGTGGCTGCTCTGTAGCGTCGCGCTCGCGAGCGTCGCCTGTATGTCCTCGGGCCAGAGGATGATCGCGCCGGCGACGAATGCTTCCGCGCCGAGCCCGACGTCCTGCTCGGGTGAGTTCGGCCACTCCCCGGTGTTCTCGCGCGTAGGCACTTCCGTTGCTCCGTTCCCTGGGTACGAGTAGAACGCGGGCGCGGTGAAGGTCCGGGTTCCGCGTGTGCCCATGCACGCCGCTGTGCCGGTGGCGCCGTACCAGGCTTCTGTCGCCGCCGGGTCCATGAGCGCCTGGAGGTGGAAGGCCGCGGCGGTCCAAGGGTTGAGCTGGGTCGTCCAGAGGTCGCCCACGGTGAACCTGTTGCCGGGTTCGCCGGTGAGGTCCGATTGCCCGACGGCGGCGTTGCCCTCTGGGGTGTATCCGGGTTGCGTCGGGATCTCTTCGTGTGGGTACTGGCCCGCGAGCTCGCGGTAGACGGTGGCCCAGCTGAGGCAGCCTTCGCTGAGCGTAGGTTCGAGAGCGAGGCTGCCAGGGATGCTGTTGGCTTCGCGCTGCGCGTTGAGGCGCTGGACCGCTTCCACATCGTCGAGCAGCGGCAACGGTTTCGGCGCCCGGTATTCCAGGATCGGGATCGTCAGCGTTGACGCCGATGCCGCGGCCACGGGCTGCGCGAACGCGGCGATGCTCGCGGGAACGAGCGTGACGAGCACGGCGGTGAACGCGCGACGAGCACGGGGAAGCGTAGACGGCGGGAGGCTCTGCATGGGTTCTCCCTCTTGGGACGCGTGGACTGGCGGCAACCCTACCAACGGCCCAGCCGGTAAGCGGTCGACCGCAACGCAGCGAAGACGCGGGGGAACTGCCCGACGTGCCTCCCTCGGACGGACAACCAGCGCTGTGTCTCGGCACCGGACGGACGCCTGCTGGCCGCCAAGAGCGAGCGTGTCCGTGGCGCGGAGGAAGCAAAGCTCGCCAGCGTGTTCCACCGACGAATCGGTGCTTCGCGGCGCCCGCACCCGCCGCGGCGGGACCGACTGGCTGGACGGTTGTTCGAGGGGCAGGCCGAGACTGAAGCCGCGAGAGCAAACTTTATGTTTCGCAGACAACGGGCGGCGGCACGAGTGTCCCGCTAAATGGACTTTCCTGAGATGCAGGCACTTCCGGCGAGTTGGCCGGGAGCGCCTCCTCCGTGGCGCGGGTGAGCGAACGGTGGCAGGCAGATCGCACTCCCAAGACCTAACGATTTCGTGCTACGTTTCGGCGGACCAGTTCGGTCTATCGGCATTTGCGATCGTGGTCGCACGGTCACGTCGCTGACATGTGGAGGTGGGTACGGTGGGACGGAACGATCGAGTCTTGGCAGAGCGTCGCGTTCTCGGCGGAGAAGTTGCGGGTGCTGGGTCAGTTAGGGGCGCCGGCTCATTGCACTCTTTCGTAGTTGCGCTAGCCGCAGTCGTCGGACTGCTGCTGTTCGCGTGGTCGGCAACGGCCGTCGGCGCGACGTACTATCGCCCGTTGGCGTTCAGCTACTACATGACCTCGGCCAACACCTCGGAGGCACGCGAACTAGGATGCGAACGGGGCCTTGAAGACTCGGTGTTCGGCACCTCGAGCGACGTGATCCTCGACTTTGGAGCGCAGACATCGAACCGCAAAGAAACCGAACTACCGGGCGGGGACGGCCGCTTTGTAACCAACGGACAGATCGAGTCCGCATCGAAGGCGTTCGCTGAAGGCTACTTCGAATGCGTTACCGCCCCCGAATCCTCGACCAAAGTGAATATCGGGACGAACAACAGCGGCACGCTCACAAGCGCAGCCGGCAAAACCTGGGCCGGGATAGTTAACACTGTCGCGGACGACGTCCTCGAATCGCCGGAATGGACAAGCCACGTCGCGATTTGGGGCGGAAGTGACATCGAGACCGCGTACAGCGCCGGTGGTAAGGCTCGCTCGTGGGCAAAAGGCTATTCCGCAGCGACCGACTCCCCATACGTTGACTACGGTTCCGCCGAAGGGTGCTCGGAAAGCGAACACAAAAACCACAAATGCGAAAACATCGAACACACCACCGGCTGGAACCAGAAGGTGCTCTACCAAGTGAGCTGGGAAATCAAAGGCGCTCATCCCGTACCCGAGATCTACCACTCACCAGGCAATGCCCGCGAGTGGACGCAAATCGACCTTTACGGAGCGGGGAAAATGCGCTTCCTCGGCGTCCTCAACGACTACGAAGCGGAAAAGGCAGCGTACGAACGCGAAATGGAGGAAGGGAAAGAAGGAAAAACACCGGGCAACACATACGGTGAAGCCTTGGCTCAGCTCAGCGAAGACCTCGAAAAAGCCGGGGTCAATAATGAAATCCCGTTCTCCCTAGAAATCAACTGGGAGAGGGAATTGGGGCCTGATCTCGCGATGAGCCCGGCCAGCCGCAGCGTGCCAGCCGAGAATGAAAGCGAACGCCCCGCCAAAATCTACGCAAGCTGTATGGCGCCGTTCGCGGGCTACCCGGCCGAAAAGCTAGAAGAAATCGAAAGCGAATGCCAGACGCGCAGAGCGGACAGTGAAAAATTCACTCTCGCCGAAGAACAGGCGCACAAAGCCAAGCTGCGGGAAACGTGGCCCACGCGGCGGGCAAGCCTAGAAGCCGCCGAAGCCGCCGCCCCGGCCGAATATCATCCCGGACTCGGCGCGGGCCATGAAGGCCCGGTCGGTGATCGCAGCTTCGCCTCGACCGGGCATTGGGTGGGCGAAGTAAACGGCCACTGGTACGACGTATACGCAGGAGCCAGGGCAGCCTCGGGCAGCCAACCCGAGCGCTCCGAACTCCTCGTCTACCGGCTGCCGTCAGATCCACAGGGCTCCGAACAGCCGACGCCCATCGGCTCGTTCGTGCCGCCGAGCGGAGGCACCGAACCCCTAGCCATCACGGCGGCCACCGGGGACATGCTAGAAATCAAGACCAGCACCGGATCTGCCGTTCAATTCGATGTCGCAACCCAATCATTTCTGAGCCAATAGCAACACCTGTTCCCCGACGGACGCCAACGGAAAGCCCGCGACCGGCCACGGTCCACCAAGCCGCAGTAGCAAGTGCGATCAGTGCTCGCCGCTGGTGGGGCGGCCTGATCGTGCTCGTCGCAGCTATTGTCGCGGTCGGATTCATAGCTTTCTCCGGCAGACACACCTCCAGCGAAACTGGCGGCCGAGTGCGGAGAAGCCACGAAAAGCCGGTCGGCCGCGGCCAAACCTTCTCGACTGCCGACGGCTGGTACGGGAAGGTCGCTGGCAAGGAATACAGCGTCTACGCAGGCGCTTCCGAAAGCCCTCCCGGTAGCGGGAAAGCTGGCCGCTCAGAACTGCTCGTGTTTGCATTCCCGTCACGCTCCGGGCCACCAGTGCCCGATGGCACGTATAACCCCCCCGGCGACGGTCGAGAACCACTGGAGGTCATTTCTTCCCACGGTGCCGTGCTCAAGCTGCAAACGCGCCCAGGCACCTACCTGTACTTCGACCTAGCCCACCGGGTCTTTGTGCGCGGATAAAAGCAGTCGGTCAACAGGGATAGCCGGTCGCGAGCTTGAGGCGGCTGGCATCGACGTTGGTTGCATCATCGCGGCTGGAGGTGCGGGCATCCTCACTTCTAGGGTCGCGGTCCGTGCGAGGCGTAGTCGCTGTCGTCAAGGTTCACACGCAACCTGGAATTATCGCCGGAGCGGTATTGAAGACCGGGTAGAAGCCCGACACCGACGAGGGCAGCGTATATCTGCAGAAGGGCAAGAACGTCAACGCCCGCAGCAAACGCCAGCAGCTGCACGAATGTCAGCGTCGCCACGCGCGCTGCTAAACCGCGCAAGCCTGCACGCCGCAGCGTCCCGCCGCGACGGGCGTGCGGGTGAACTCGACCACGTGCGTCGATGCGTAGCAGCTCGACCGTAGCCGACCCGTAAGCGTCTAGCGGCTTGTGTCGATGTGGCTCCACATAAGTTAGAGCCACAGCTTTCTGGGGTTTTGTAGTGTCGCCTTGCAATCGAGCCCGTCCTCCGGGTTCGACTGCCTTTGAGGCGCCAGTGCGGGCGCGGCCCGCAGGATGCAGGGCGACTCAAAACCAATGAAACACGGATGACGTGCCCAACAGCATTGTACCGTGAGGGCCTAAGTCTCCCAGCCCAGGCCGCCGCGCTTCAGCGCGACCAGGCATCGCGACGTCGGTTTCTTCGCGACGCTCGCCCGCGCTATCCCTCTCCTCTATGCGGCGGCGCCAGCATAGGATGTCCTGACTCGTCGGTCAAAAAGGGGGCCGCGTGGGCCCTTCGATCGACCGTCGGCAGACGACCGCTACGGACGACAAGCACCCTCCATCTCGGCACCGGCCGGGGGGCCTGCTCGCGCCAAGAGCGAGGGTGTCCGTCTGCCGAATACGTCGCCGAACTTCCTAGCCAGAGCACTAGACGCCCGCTTGCTCACCGGGAAGCAGCAGTGCGCGCTTGTCTGAGGTGTTTGTGTGGGATGGTCGCGGCCGGGTCGGTTCGCTGGCCAAGCTGAGTCGCAAACAGTTGGAACCGTTCAGATAGTGGCCGAGAGTTAGATCTGGCAAGAGACACACTCGGCGGGCGCAAGCAGTCAGCCCTCCTGAGCCAAGCAGTGGACTCGTTTGCGATCGAGCGTCTTGCGGTCGTGCTTAGTTACTTGGACAGAGCGCACGCAGCCATGCGTCTGGAAAAACTTGTCACCGTTGGTGTTGGAAGGACTCAGCCGCGCGTAGCTCACTGTCCCGTCTTCAGTGACGAGCCGCAGTTTCTGTTCGGAGCTTAGACCTCTGACCATGCCCCATGTCGTTTCACGCACAGGGGAGTAGCGCAGCCCAACCGTTGCGAGCGTAAGGCTTTCCCTTTCCAGTGTGACTGTCGTGCACGGTACGTTTTCTGCGACGAAGGCAAAACGAAACCGATCGTCAGCCACTACAACACCCTCGGACAGCTCACGAGCTACACCGATGCAACAGAAAGCACAACAACCTACGAATACGACATCGACGGGCGCCCCAAGACGATTAACGATGGGAAAGGCGCCGAAACCTACACATACAGCACAACAACGGGGCTCCCCACGGAACTGCTCAACGAATACGGCACCACCAAACTAGTGTTCACCGGGACGTATGACGTGGAAGGGAACCTGTTGACCGAGGGCTACCCCAACGGCATGACAGCCACCTACACATACAACCAGGTCAGCAAGCCAACCGCGCTCGTATACAAAAAGACCACCCACTGCACAGAAGAAGAAAAAGAAAAATGCAAGTGGTTCACTGACACAGTCGCCCCATCGATCCACGGCCAGTGGCTCGAACAAACCAGCACCCTCTCCCATCAGGCATACACCTACGACGGGGCGGGCCGGCTCACCCAAGTCCAGGACACGCCCGCCGGCGGCAAATGCACAACACGAATCTACGCCTACGACAAAGACACCAACCGCACCAGCCTCACGACCTATGAACCAGGTAGCGAAGGGAAATGCGCCACCGAAACCGGCACCGAAGAAAAACACACCTACGACACAGCCGACCGCCTCAACGACGAAGGCGTCAGCTACAACGCCTTCGGAGACATCATCGCACTGCCCGCGGCCGACGCCGGCGGCAAAGAAACCTCCGAAGGACTGACCAACGAATACTACGTCGACAACCAGCTCGCGACCCAGGTACAGGGCGAACAAACGATCAGCTACCACCTCGATCCCTCCGGTAGGACGATCGAAACAGTCGCCAGCGGCAAACGTAACGAAACCGTCACCAACCACTACGCCGGACCGGGCGACACACCCGCCTGGACGAGCAACCTCTCCGGGGAAACCACACGCGAGATCCCGGGAATCAACGGTACCCTCACAGCTACGCAGGGCGATCTCGCAGAACCCGTGCTTCAGCTCACCAACCTCCACGGCGACATCGTCGCGACTGCGTCGCTGTCCGAAACCGCTACAGCACTTACGAGCAAAGCCGACACGAGCGAGTTTGGCGTGCCCACCACCAGCCTCCCGCCTAAATACTCGTGGCTCGGCGCGCTTGATATATCCACCGAACTTCCAAGCGGTGTCCTCGACATGGGCGCCCGCTCCTACGTGCCGCAACTCGGGCGGTTCCTGCAGCCCGACCCGATATCCGGCGGGTCCGCCAACGCCTATAGCTACACCTTTGGCGACCCCGTCAACACCTCAGACCCAAGCGGCGCAGCGACCGGCAGCCCATCGTCAGCCAATATCCTGGACGCAATCCAGATGACCAACGAAGCGGTCGCCCAACGCATGGCAGAAGAAGCCGCCGCCCGACGTGCGGCCGAAGAAGCAGCGGCTAGGGTGATAGCCGAAGATGCCGCTGCGGAAGCGGCCTACAGGGCGGAGTGGGCAGGCGGCCCCCAATACGAAGAAGGAGAATGGGTCGAAGAATGGGTCGAAGAAGAATGGTACGAAGAAGTCGACGTTGGATACGAATACGTCTCTGATCCCCACAGTTCTGAGGGCGGTAAGCAAGAAGCACACCTCGAATCGGGGGTGCTTTACCAGCCACTGCCGGAAACATCGGCAAACGGTGATAAAGCTAGAGTGGGTGAAAGGTCTGTAGTGCCGCTATGTAAGGAAGGTGAGCACCCGAGTCACGCCGAGACGGCGCCCTACGCACGGAACGCTTTTCTTGACCTTGGACCGATCGTCCATGAGGTCGTTCACGTCGTCCACGTCGTCAAACATTTCTGGAACACGGCCGGTAGTGATATTGAGACGGGTGCGAAAGAAGCATGGAAGGCGACCCAGGCTTCGGGTAAGGTTCTTGTGCAAGGGATCAAAGGCGCCTACGAAGATTGGAATGAGTCAGGCGATCCCGTTCCGTGACCAAAAAGGCTTGGCGCTCTGCTGCCCGTGCGCTATCGTGCACGGGCAGTGGAAGCAGTCCCCAGAGGAGGCGACCGTGAAGGGGAAGCGAACGGTGCGACAAACGATAAGCAAGATTTTTGAGCGCCTTCTAGACCTTTTTGATGCGTTCATGAATTCCTCTCCATGATATGGATGCAGGGCACGCGGGGCTGTGGCCCGTAGTCGTCGGAGTCGCTGGCCCTGGCTCTCGTTGCTGCCGTTCGGGCTCGGGTCCTGGGCTCCGATGTTTGCCGGCGTGCGCTGTGGCGTCCAGCGTTGGACGGCGTTTGGTGTGCTGTGGTCGATACTTGCGGTCGCCGGCTGGGTAATTGCGTCGGTCGAACCAAGCACGAGTACGCAGGAAACGGTGGCCGTTCTGCTGCTGAGCGTGGCCTGGATAGGCGGGGTCGTCACCTCATTCGCAATCCGGGCTGAGTATGAGCGACGCGCCGCCGAGCGTCCTGCTGCGGTTGCACGGCCCGCTGGTCTGTGCCGGAGCCGTTGGCCGTGGCTTTCGTTGCTGCCCTTGGGGCTCGGATCGTGGACTCCGATTCTGGCAGGAGTGCGTTGTGGGGTGCGTTCTTGGACCGCGCTTGGTGTGCTGTGGTCGGCGCTTGCGCTGGCCGGATGGGCCATCGCTGTGGTCAGCCCGAGTGCAAGTATTGGCGCTAGCCTCGTCAGTGGACTGATGGTCGTTGCGTGGATAGGCGGCATGATCACATCATTTGCTATCTGCCCTGAATACGAGCGACGTGTTGGCACGCAGTCGCGTGAGCGTGCTTCGTGGCCGACGCCCACCTTGCGGTCGCGACGGTGGTCGATCCGCTACGCACTGACCGCGTATGCGATCACATTCGTAGGTGTAAACGCAGTGGCGGCCGCCCTTTATTTCGGCCTTGGCATTCATCTTCGGGTTGGCGCCGGTGTGCTATTTGTGGACGCCTCACTGCTCGTGTCCCTCATGCCACTAAAGCGCCAGCTGGGGCTCGCACCTCAAGATCTCGGTCTACGCACGGTACCCGCCACCCGATCGATTGGGTTCGTCAGCATCGCTTTGGTCGCATATATTCTGATTGCATGGTTGTGGATCGCAGCGGTTCATCCACACGGTGCTGCGAGCACACTCGCCGACGTAAAGCATCAAAGCACAGTCAACCTTGTACTTGCGATTATTGCCGTCGCCGCTAGTGCACCGATTGTTGAGGAGATCTTCTTCCGTGGACTCTTGTATCGGAGCTTGCGAAACCGATTCGCGGTCCTACCCGCCGCCATCATCGCAGGCGGTCTTTTCGGGCTGGTGCACATCACGAGCTACCCCCTGGGCACGCTGCCGATCAAGGCGGCCTTCGGCATCATCGCGTGCATATTGTACGAGCGAACCGGCTCGCTGCTGCCGGGGATCGGCTTGCATTCGTTCGTTGACGCGAGCTCGATCGATTTTTCTCTCACGGGTAATGATCTGATTGTGCTCGCAAGCTTTTCGGCGATTGTTTTGGTTTTGCTCATCCATGCAGCGGCGGTTGAGGGCACTACAAAAGCGCGGCCGTCTCGGCTCGCGGTGCTTGGCGACCAACACGATGCCCCAACGATTAAGGCGCGTCCGCCGGCTAAGCCATCAAAGGCTCCATGACATCGCCGGCTTGATGTCGTGATTGTGAATATCAAGACGTCTAGCAGCCCTCTCGTCGCGCCGTTCATCGCGGGTGTGCTGGGTGGTGGTCTGGTGACGGGCGCGATCCTCGCGGTGATGGTGACGAGCGGGGGGTTTGGCTCCTCGACGAAGACGGTCACGGTGCAAGAGACGCCAATTGTGCCCGAGACCGCCTCCCGGCAAACGGGGGGGCTCACCGCACAGGAGATCTACGAACGGGATGCTCCTGGCGTGGTATTCGTCAGCTCCACGGTGTCAGCGAGACCCCATCCGTCTCTGAATCTCTGAAAGGCGAAGGTGGGGAACAGGGAACCAGTACGGGTTCGGGGTTTGAGATCGACGGTGACGGCACGATCCTTACCAACTGGCATGTGGTGGAGAACGCTGTCAAGGTGATCGTCTCGCTCGGCGAACACGGGCAGACTGTCCAAGCAAGCGTGATCGGCAAGGACCCCTCACATGATCTGGCGGTGTTGCGTATCCCTACCGGGGGTCTCACGTTGCATCCGCTCACGCTCGGCGATTCGAGCAAGGTGCAGGTCGGCGAACCAGTGCTGGCGATCGGAAACCCGTTCGGCCTGGGCCGTACCCTCACGACGGGGGTAGTCTCTGCACTGCAACGGCAGATCACCTCGCCCAACGGCATGACGATCAACGATGCCCTCCAGACCGACGCGCCGATCAACCCTGGTAATTCAGGTGGACCGCTACTCAATGAACACGGGGCAGTGATTGCCATCAACTCGCAGATCGAGACCAACGGCAGCGGCGGTGGCAGCGTCGGCATCGCCTTTGCGATCCCGATCGAAACGGCTAAGAGTGAGCTGCCGGAGCTTGAGAGAGGTGGATCGGTTGGCGGTGGCTCTGGCTGAGATGATCACGGTGGACGCATCCAGGAAATCGTGTCGAGCGGCGAACCGGTGGTCTCGGATGTCCATCCGCGCGAACGAGCTGGCGCGCAGCCTTGTTATAAGACGATTGTCGCAGCCGCGCCGCCACACCTGCCGATCAGCCCCGCCGAGGTTCTGAGAACTTCTCCGCCGTTCTCCGGGCAACGCGGGAGATCGCCGGAGAACGACTGTGGGATCGGTAGCACCATCGATGCCCTTGGTGCTTACCGTCCGAAGAGCTGGAGCGCCAGTTCCAGCGGGTCATCATCTGTCTTTAGCTGCGGCTTGATCCCCCCAAGCACCCCGGAGCGGCATCGGCTGTGACGCGGATTCAACCCCAGCATCCCCTTCGATAGCGCTGTGCGGCAGCCCCAACAGTTGGCTACCGTCGATGCTTCCAATGAACGGGGCTCGACCGAACAGAACCGCCGCAGCGTCGGCGGTAGGATTGCGGGGTCCCCACAGTGCCGACGTAGCTCAATTGGCAGAGCACCGCATTCGTAACGCGGAGGTTTCGGGTTCGATTCCCGACGTCGGCTCTCGGTTTTTTCTACCGCTGATGTACCCGGACGAGGTTGTATTCTTTGTCCGGTCCTGTCCGGATCTGTCATCACATAGGAGGAAGCGAAACCCGAGTTAGCTAGCCAAAAACGGCTCTAACCTCTCGGCTTTCGCGGCACTCGGACCTTGCGGTTACGAGACTGTTGGCCCCCTAGGCCAACAGTCTGAGCTGGGCCGTCGCCTCAGACCTCATCCCGGAGATCGAGATCAACGCGTGCAGGCTCGCGACCGAGCGGCGCGGCAACAAACGCCGCTCGCTAATTGCTGGCGGCACCGGCTACGCACCGCGCGGGCGCCGCACGCCCGGCTGGGCGCTCTCGCCGCAGGCCGTTGAGGCGATCCGCGCCGAGATCCTGAAGCCGGGCATCAGGCGCGAGGAGATCCTCGCGCACCGTGACGCGATGGTCGTGAGCCTGCAGTACGGGCTATGCGCACGCAACCAAGAGGTCTGGGGGCTGCGCTGGTCTTCGCTCGTCGACGAGTTCGCGTGGATGCTCGAGGTGCTCTCAAGCGGACGCCTTGATGAATGGGCAAGACCGCAAACAGCACGCCAGGCCCGCGCCTGGGGCCAGCGCTTCTTCACCCCCGCCGTCGAGAAAGCCACCGAGCAGCCCGAGCTCTTCGCGACCCTCGGCGCGACCCCTACTCACTGCGCCGCGGCGGCATCTCCCTGCGCCTTCGCGCCGAGGATCCACAGGCCGTCGCCAGTGAATGCGGCACCAGCCTGCGGATGCTCTCAGACCACTACGCCTAAGCGATCGAGGACCTCCGCCGCAACGGCCCACGACCGGCTGATACCGAGTGGCGCGCCGCGCGCACCGAACGAGTAGCCCACGACGCACACGAGATCCCATCTCCGGTCGGCGTGACCCGCGACGGTGCCCGCGCTCGCGGCAAGGTTCTCTGGTGGCTCGCGGCCCGCAGGCGAGGTCCAAGGATGGCATAACCAGGTCCGCTGACACCGCAGCCGTCGAGGACGGCATTGCCAATCAGACCTAACGCCGGAACCTCAGGGCTCGCGAAGTTCGACCTTGTCGGCGATGAGCTGGAAGTCCTTGATGTTGTAGGTCATCAACGGCACACCATGTACGTTGGCGGTCGCCGCGATCGCCAGGTCCATCGCTCGGCGCCGTGGCGCTCCTCCACGCTGGGCGACAAGGGCGTGCAGCCGCCCGCACTCACGTGCCGCGGCAGCGTCGAATGGCAGCGCGTCGAAGTGCTCCTCGATGGCCCCGAGCCGGCGCACTCGCAGCGCACGAGTCTCATCGTCGCGTGCAACTAGCACTCCAAAATGCAGCTCCGTCAGCGAGACAACGCTGATCGCCGCGTCCTCCTCAGGACCTTTCTCAGCCGCAATCAGCACCGAGGTATCGAGCAGAACCGCCACCGTCAGGTGGCGGCCCACGGGTCTACGAGCTGCCCGCCCAGCGCTTGGAGATCGTGATCGAGCGTGGGGTCCGGGGGCGTCGCCCAGAGGTCGGCCAGCTGGATGCTGGACACCCACTGACGTGCGCGCACGGGGCCGAGCTCAGCGACGGGACGCCCCGAGACGGTGATCGTGAACCGTTCGCCTGCCTCCGCACGCCGCAGCACCTCGCCGACATGGTTGCGTAGCTCCTTTTGCGGGATCGTCGCCATTGCCCATATGGTAGCAGTAGTGCTACCTATCGGATAACGGCGGAGAAGTTCTTAGAAGTACGCCGGCAGGCAGTCGATTTCTGCTCTCCGGAGGCTGTCGCGTAAAGGGTTATCGCTGGTTCGGCGGAGCGTTTTGTGGTAGACGGGGGGCTTGGCGGTGTGCGGGGCGACGGTGGAGCGCGGTGGTGTGGGTGGCCGTGTGTCGTTCAG
>Ga0210385_10001717_pt1 | contig 13411 bp, 8 predicted proteins | sample IncBWH26OmetaG_FD_160107 | JGI IMG/M metagenome (GOLD analysis project Ga0210385, IMG submission 160107) | Forest soil microbial communities from Barre Woods Harvard Forest LTER site, Petersham, Massachusetts, United States - Inc-BW-H-26-O ... | reverse complement strand
CAGGCAGGGCTACCTGCTGTCGCGATCCGCGACTTATTGAAGGCATCACTTCGACATCGGCCCGACCGAATCATTCTCGGTGAGATTCGCGGCGGTGAGGCATTCGATTTGCTTCAACTCCTCAATACCGGCCACTCAGGGACGCTATCAACCGTCCACGCCAGTTCCGCGCAGCAAGCGATATCGAGATTCACGAGCTGCGTTCTCCAAAGCGGCGTCGAATTGCCCTATCGCGCTATCAAGACCAACATCGGCGATTCGCTCAACGTCATTATCCAGCTCGAACGCCGCCCAGGAAGACGATACGTTTCGCAGATTCTTGAAGTCCGAGCTTTCAATGCCGAGCGCGACCAATACGAATTCAATCCGGTCTACGACGAGAAATCGATCCCGCACTCTCTAAAGGAAGAATTGCCATGACTCAATCATCTCTTCAAGACGCGCCAACGACTGCGTTTGTATCCAGTGAAATCCCTCTAAACGTGAAGGAAGCTGCTCGCTATCTTGGCGTCAGTCCGCAGACGGTGTATCTTTGGGTTGAGCGAAAGCAGATTCCCCATCTCCGCGTGATGGGTCGCAACATTCGATTCTTGAAATCGGATTTGGACTCGTTCCGCGCATCCTTCAGACAGGAGATGGAGAATGCCTAGATCACGAGTGCACGACGGTGTTGTCTTTCGGAGAAAGGAAAGCCGGGTCTGGTGGATTCGTTATCGCGACCGGAACGGCGTTCGTCGAAGAGAGTCAACACTCACCGAAGACTGGAATGAAGCTCAGAAAAGACTCAGAGACAGGCTTCAGGCCAGAGACAACAACGTACTGGATGTCGTAAAGAAAGGGGAATCCTTGAGTTTCGGACAATGGGCTGACTTCTTTTTGGAAACCTATTCGAAGCCACCCATGCGAGCTGAGAAAACTCACGAGATAAATCTACGTGCCGTGAAGCACCTCAAAGGTGCTTTTTCGTCGAACAGTTTGGTGGATCTTACTGCCGACCACATAGAACTCTACTTGAGAGATCGTCTCCGCCAGCGAGTCCGAATTAAGTCTTCCCTTGGCTTCAAAGAGAAAGGAGTTTTGCAGCCCGCGACGGTGCACCAGGAGTTTCGCGTCCTCAGGCGCGTGTTGAACGTTGCCGTGAGGAAGAGATTGCTCCCCGCTAACCCATGTTCGGGTGTCGAATTTCCCGTTCGTGTGAAGGGTCTGTTCCGACCGCACTACGTCAGTTGGTCAGAACAGAAACAAATTGAATTACACGCCCAACCACACTTGCGGAATATCGTTCGGATCATCACGGAGACGGGTCTTAGGGTCTACAAGGAATTGATGTCCATGAAGAAAGACCAACTAGACCTTCCAAATGCTCTTGTTTGGATACCGGACTCCAAAACTCCGAACGGAATCGCCGAGGTGCCACTCACGCCTATTGCCATTAGTGCATTCCGAGATCAACTGGCAATCGCGGGAGATGGACCGTTTCTATTCCCCAGTGATTTGAATTCGACCGGACACCAGGTAGCGTTGAGGACCGTTTGGCAAAAGACCCTCCGACGAGCAAAGGTTCCTTACTTTCGGATTTACGATTTGCGATCAACGTATGCCACTCGCCTCAGCGCGGGCGGCGTAGCCGACGAGTGGGTGACACAGTTGCTTCGCCAGGGGGACTCCCAGGTCTTCAAACGCTACTCGCAAATGAAACTGCAAATGAAGAGAGAAGCTCTGGAGAAAATCAACCGCCAGGCCAACGAAATGCCATTGGATTCTGGCACAGCGATGGTTCAGTGAAATCTATTTGGCACAGTTTTGGCACAGTTGGAGGCGAAATTGGTCAGATGGAGCAACAGTTCTCTTGGGAAGTCCTTTATAATCTTTACGTACTTCATGTCGGGGCGTAGCGCAGCCTGGTAGCGCGCCTGCCTTGGGCGCAGGAGGTCCCGAGTTCAAATCTCGGCGCCCCGACCACTAACTCACTGAAGCAGTTGAGGTTTTTCCTGCGCAGTATTTCCACTATCCTCCAACTTGGGAACATTTGGGAACAATTGATCGCCGAGCAAGTTCACAGCGTCTCTCTGCGCACCCTCGCTGGCATGCGTATAGACTTCAATGTTTGCGGGCAACCGCTCGGGTACATTCTTGTCCCTGAACTCAATGCTCACGTGCAGACGCCTCCGACATCAACTATTGCTAATACGACGGCGGACAAGGGTAAAGTACGCCCACCATCGTGTTACTACATGCCAGCGCCTCCGAGAACGAACGCTGCAAGGGCTGCAAGATTTCAAGGAATCGTCCACGCGGAAGGCACTATCACGGTGGATGGAAGGGTACTAAAGGGAATTACGTATTCAGACTGCCTTTCGGATTTGATTATAATGACGCGGGAGGCGGAATTTGATGCGTGTCCTCATTGCAGATGACCAAGAGTTCATTCGTCGTGGCTTGCGCGCGGTCCTATCCGAAGAGAAGGATATTGAAGTTTGCGCTGAAGCTATTGACGGCAGGGATGCACTCGCCAAATCATTGGAACTTAGACCTGATATCGTCATCATGGACATCATCATGCCCCGGATGGACGGGATCAAGGCGACACAATTGATTCGTAAGGTGTTGCCGCAAACGAAAATCTTGAGTCTCAGCCAATACGACATTCCTAAGGTGGTGAACGAAATAGAAAAAGCGGGTGCCGCCGCTTTCGTTTCAAAATTATTGGTTTGGGATAAGCTCGTCCAGTCGCTCAGAAGAGTGTATCTCGGCGAGACGTTCTTTTGTTAACGAAACGTCGCCCCCTTCCCCAGACCCCTTAGCCTGCTAGGAGATGCAAGAACGCCTTTAGAGAAAACGGAAACTGTGCCCCAAAGAAATTGTGCCACCCAAGGGGTTCACCCCAAAACTTGGGAACAACTTAGGAACAAATATTGACGAATACCGTGAAAAACCGTGATGCACGACATAGGAAAATGCTAGACGAACCAACTACTTAGCGTTTCTGCTCTTGCCTTGGGCGCAGGGAGGTCCCGAGTTCAAATCTCGGCGCCCCGACCACTTACTTCTTATTTTGCATGTAGGAATTTCCGGCTCGTGATCGAGCGGTCGGCCCATCTTCCTCCAACCTAGCGCGAATGGGGTTTCCCTACGATGCTCGTATTCGTCGAAGCTGCGATTATTTTCTTATTGTTTCTTTTCCTTTCGTTTGGGTACACTCTCTTCGTCCTGGGGTGTCCACTGACATGGTCAATCTCCGCCGAAGTCCTACAGAACAACCTTCCCAGCCAGCGAAGAACTGGGAGGGCGAAGCGTTTCTCTCAATCAGTTTCTGCATTGCCGCTGTCGTAGCACTAGCGCTTGTGGCTTGCCGCAACAAAGAAACATCGCCAGCATCGGCTACTCAACCCGTCGCCGTATCCGCGGTGCAGGTCAAAACTTCTCCCGACGCCATTGAAGTTCTCACGCCCAAGGCGAAGTTCAGGCTCACGTCAGCCGGTGCGCTTACATCTTTTCTTCAGAAAGACGGCACTTCCCCGACGCTGGACGCCAAATCGATCGGCGCCGCGCAAATTCTGACGCTGGCAAAAAAGGATTATCCGGGCGTCCTTCTGGACACCGCAAACGCCAGCGTGGGCCAAGCTACGGGGAAACTCGGCAGTCTCGGCAAGCAAATCGTCGTCAACGGAAAAGTTCCCGGAACCGATTTAGAAGAAACCGTCACGTTGGAGGTATACGACAGCTTCCCTAATCTCGCCCTGCTCTCGCTGCGTCTGCGCAACTCCGGCCAGAAAGATGTATCCCTCGATAGCGTTGTTCTCCAACGCCACAGCTTTTCCTCCGATGCGCCCGCGGGAGAAGCTCCACTATGGACATTCGAAGGTTCAAGCTTGAATTGGGGTAAGGATGAGACCTTCCCCGTACCCGCAAAGTTCTCGCAAGAAAATCCGTTCGGCGCGCCTGTAGCCGTCAAGGGAGATCTCGGCCATGTTGGCGGCGGAATCCCGGTTGTCGCTTTTTGGTCTCATGATGTTGGTGAGGCCATCGGACATATTGAAACGCTTCCCCTCGTGGTTTCCGTCCCGGTGCAAACCACCAAAGACGGGCGAGTGGAAGCCGGTGTGATCATTCCCGCCAAAACCGTTCTCAAACCTAGCGATGTCTATTCCACCCCGCGCACGTTTCTGTCCGTATATTCCGGCGATTTCTACGAGCCTCTAAAGCTATGGTCCGATGCAGTCGCCAAAGAAGGGCTGACCAAGCCAGAGAATAACGACGAGAACTACGCGGTCGCCTGGTGCGGCTGGGGCTACGAGTTTGCCGTTACACCGAAACAGATGCTGGATACAATTCCCAAACTAAAGGAATTGGGAATCCACTGGGCCACATTGGATGACGGTTGGTTTAACAATTACGGAGACTGGCAACCGCGGCAACCTGCTTTTGCCGGCACGGCAATCCAGGACATGGTCAAGAAATTTCACGATCAGGGAATCAAGGTCCAGCTTTGGTGGTTGCCACTCGCCGTGGAGGATGGCGAGAACGGTTACGGTGGCAGGAAATTTGAAGTGTCCGATGTGGTGAAGCAGCATCCCGATTGGCTGGTTCTTGATCAACAAGGCCATCCCGCGAGAATGGCGCGCAACCTGGCAACTTTGTGCCCCGCGCTTCCAGAAGTGCAGACTTACTACAAACAACTCACCGAACGTTTCATTCGTGACTGGGGATTCGACGGCAGCAAGCTCGACAATATCTACGCTCCTCCCCCCTGTTACAACCCGAAGCATCACCACAAGTCGCCCTACGATTCCGTCTACGCTATGGCCGACGTGTACAAAACCATCTTCGAAACCACGCGAGCGATCAAACCGGACAGCGTTACGCAAAGCTGTCCCTGCGGCACGCCGCCGAATTTGGCATGGCTCCGTTATATGGATCAGGCTGTCACCGCTGATCCTGTCGGTTCGGTTCAAGTGCGTCGTCGCGTGAAAATGTACAAGGCGCTCCTCGGCCCACGTGCCGCGATCTACGGCGATCACGTGGAATTGACGCGCATCAGAAACGCTGACAGCAACGACGAGCAAGACGTGGGAAGTGATTTTGCCTCTACTCTCGGCACCGGAGGCGTCTTGGGCACGAAATTCACGTGGCCTGATTACGGACCGAAGTTCAAGAACGTTTATCTTTCTCCGGACAAAGAGGCGCACTGGAAAGAATGGATCAGCCTGTACAACGAGAAAATGCTTTCCAAGGGGAATTTCCTGAACTTGTACGTCTATGGATTCGACGTCCCAGAAGCCTATGCTATCGAGAAAGATGGCCAAATGTATTACGCGTTTTACGCACCCACGCCGAGCGGCACTCCAGACAAAACTGCCTCGTCGGCACATTGGACCGGAGAGGTCGAGTTGCGCGGCCTCGCGGCAAAGACTTATCACGTGACGGATTATGTCCACCACAAGGATCTTGGAGCGGTCACAGGACCCACCGCGAAATTAAACGTGGATTTCACCGACCATTTGCTGCTGGAAGCCGCCCCCGCCCAGTAAAAAAGAGCGGCTTCCCACTCCTGGCGTAACTCATTTCCGCTTTAAACGAGTGTGACTTCCACCTTCGCGTCGCGCAGCGCCTTCAAATCTTGTTTCGGAATATTCTTGTCGGTTATGGTTTCGTGAACAGCGGAAGTCGGCAAAATCAGCGAGAGGCTGCGCCGGCCAAACTTACTGGAATCGCACACCACCACCGTGCGGCGCGCAGACTCGGCCATCGCTCGATTCACCCGCGCCTCCAGCAAATTAGGAGTCGTCAACCCATAGCGCACATCAAAACCGTCCACCGCCAGGAACAACAGGTCGGCGTTTAACTTTCGCAGGGACTCTTCCGCCAGCGGACCAACCAGCGAATACGAATTTCTTCGCAGCACGCCTCCGGTCAATATCACCTCCACAGGTGAGTCCGCAAGTTCCATCGCAATATTCGTGGCGTTGGTGATGATTGTCAGACTTTTGATCTGCCGGCAGGCTCTGGCGATCGCCATCGTGGTAGTCCCCGAATCCAGAATCACCACCTGGTCCTTTCCGATCATGCGCGCAGCGGCGGCCGCGATCTGAATCTTTTCTTGCCGGTGTTGCCGCTCTTTTTCTTGCAGCGAATGATCCATCACCGCGCCGGTCTTTACCGGAAGCGCTCCGCCATGTGTGCGCTCCAACTGGCCCTGATGATGCAAAAACTCCAGGTCCTTGCGAATAGTAATCAGCGAGGTGCGAAAGTGCTTTGCGAGATCGCCAACCAGCACGCGACCGTCGTCTTGCAGCATCTCCACTATGGCGCGACGCCGTTCTTCACTTAACATAAGCGTTCACATCGCTCTTTCGTTCTGAAGACTTAAACTCGCCAGCGCGTCTACTTGCTTCCAGCGGCCCACACCACTGCTCCACGCTCGACAGGCGGCAACACAAACTCTATTTCCCCGCCTTTCTTCTCACCTTTCACTACTTGCGTTTCCCCCAGAAATGGCAGAAACGTCAGCGTATCTCCCATGGCTGACGGCATTTTTACTACAATTCCCCGCGCTGGTTCCTGGACGGCAACCTTGTTGGGCACCAATCCGCCAAAATTCGCAATAAAAATATGCGCTGTGCCATCCACGATTCCGAAGTTCGCAGCCACCGTTGCCGGCGCGCTGAGTTCGACCTCAGACTTTGCATCCGCGGCCTTCAGAAACTCCGTCGGTGGATTCGCCGAAGCCGCTGCAAAGTCACGCAACAGCCCGGTGTAAAATGTGGCTGCAGGATCATAGGAGAGTACAGATATATTTGGCGATGAAGGCAAACCGGTCGTGTCGACTCCCAGAATCACGAGGTGACCGCCATGTTCCACGAAGCTCTTCACATGCATTTTTTCCGTATCGTCCAGCACGCTGACGTTCGGCAACACTAACACTGGCCCGCGAAACTTCGCTAGCGTTCTAGGCGTAACCACTTGCAGTTCCCGATGGGCTTGCAGCAGCGATACCAATGCGCCGCGGTAGGATGGCAGAAAACTCTTTGCCGCGTAATCTCGGCTCTTCGGCGAAAAATATACGCCCACAGGACGCATCGGCGTTCGCGGCCGGTAAAGCGTCTTCTCGTTCTTTTCGATCCATCCGAAAATCTGTTTGCGCGTGGCTGGATCGTTGGATCGCGCCATTTCGTGTCCCTGCGCATCCCAGAAATTCGCACCCGCCATGGTGATAGACATGGCCAGGTTCTTCATTGCGTCGCTCTTCTCAACGCCCTTATTGCCATCCCACGAATAGTTCAAAATCCACGTGGCTTTGCCCTCGGCGAACGCCCGGAACGAAAGCATCCCCGCCTGATAGAGAAGCCAGTCCGCCTGCGTACGCGAGGCGGCCATGTGTTCACCATTCCCGAATTCATATTCGTGCGCGATCGCATCCACTACCGCATACATTTCGTAAACGTCCGCGCCCACGCGCGTCGCTTCCTCTTCAATACCCGGATAAATCTCGGGTATCACCATGATTTGCGGGTTCACACTCCGCGCGTTGTCTCTAATCTCTCGCATAAAATCCGTTAGTGTCGAGATGCGAAAATCCACCCATTTCCGGAAATTTGCGTCCTGGAAATCGCCCAATTTCAAATCTGTTTTCGCGTTCAACCCTGTCTTTTCGCGAAAAGCATTCACGGTCACATCGTCAAAACTCGCCCAAGTATCCTCCCAGCCGTCGAAATGCGTCATCCAGTAAGGAATGTCTACGTAAATTCCGTCAATCCCGGTTCCCGCAATCTGCCGCACATGTTCCATATAAATCTTGCGCCAGGGGTTTGCATACGGACTGATCCACACATCTTCATCCCCGGCGTGAATCCAGAACGCTGCCCCTGAATTGAACGACGCAGGCTCACCCGTAATCTTTCGCTGCACCCACTCCGGGTGATCCTTCATCACGGAGTGCGCTGCTTTATCCGCATTCGCCGTGATGCATTCCGTCCCCGCAATGTACACGAACGCTTTATTTCCCACCTTATGCGCGGCATCCGCAACAGAATGAATCGCCTTTAGCTTCTCCGTCGGATCAAGGAAGCTCTCATATCTTCCCTCGATATCATTGTCCACTTCGATGCCGTAGACGTGCGCCATTTGCGCATCACGCACAATCGCTTCCGCATGCCCCGGTTCCAGTCCATATGCGGCAATGCGCACGTAATGCGTCCAGTTCTGCTTCACCTCTTCGCCTGCTGCGCCGATGAATATCGCGATCGTCAGCAACGCCACACTTATAATAATGATTCGTTTCATCGGCCTATTCCTCCGGGCGCGTCGGGAATATCGAGCCCCGCCGTGGCACGCAGCGTCAAACTGCCGTCCTCATTCAGCTTTTGATGGCAAGCCCACCGAACCGCGTGGCGTTGCCCTTTCACTTCAATCTCTGCCTTTAGCCGCAGCCCGCGCCAGGTAGTTCCTTTGGGCAACGGCAAAAGCGCCTGGCGTACGTGGCCCGGCAAAGGATAACCAGGGTCCAGGTAACCGGCGCAAAGCTCTTGCCCGTCGGGCGACAGCACATTGATTCGCAGCGCTCCTGGCACGCCTGCAATCCCATCATTCACAAATCCTACGATCAGCCCCGGCTCGCCTCGCTCTTCATACGTCCAAACCCACGATGGCCGCACACGATAACCGATCCTCCGCGCCAGATCATCCAATGCATGCGGATATGCTTGGTAATAGCGCTGCAATCCCGCCGCGGAAATGTGGTGCCAATTCCACAGCGAAAAATAAGACGCGCCCACGTCCTTCACGTGCGAAATCACGTTGTCGGAATAAGTCACGCCTTCGTCGACACGCAGGGTTTTCGGCGCGCCATCGGAAATTCCTACTTCAATAGACGCCGCGGTCCACGGCGGCCGGTTGCTCAGGGCTTCAATCTGCTCGTTCTCGATGAAAATTGTATCTGTCCGGAGCCACTCCCCGCCTCGTATCGTTCGATCCACTAACTCCGAATTCCCCACTTTGCTGAAATCCGGCTGCGTATTCGTCACCAGCGGCGTTTTCTTCCAGTGATCGGTCTGGATTTGAAACATCTTCACGAATGTGTTTTCCGCGGTGCTGTAATCCGGGTAGGGATTTTTTTCAAATGGCCACGTGTGGCCTTCTCCCCAGAATCCGTACATGCATGTGTCCACGTACTCGACGTCAGCGTGTCCGTCATATTCCGCTGCCAACAACCCGACAAGTTCCTGGAATGCTCCCTGGAAGTAAGGGTCGTCGCACCGCGGCTCTTCTCTTTCCCGCTTCTGCCAGTTGCCGAGTTTCACCATCGGCACCTTCTCCCGAATAAAATCGGGCAGAGCATAGCCTTCAATATCCGGGTTGCTGATCATCACCCTGAACCCGACTCTCTTTCCATACTGTTTCGCAAGAGCGAACGAAGTTTTCCAAATTTCGCTAGGATCCAGGCGTCCCGGCCTCTGCTGAATATCCTTCCAGTTCACCCGAATATATAAATTCGTCCCGAGCGGGAATCGCGCAAGGTCTTCAAGCGCCGTCTCCAGACTTATTCCATTTGGCTGGAGCAAACCCATCTCATCGCAAAGGTACGTCACCAACCCCATGCCGTGGTTGGGCACCACTTCCGGAGATGGCGTCAGCGCCATCACCACCGTCCAACTTGGATACAGGTCAGTGGGAAAGGGCCCTTGGTTCAGCCGGTCCTTGATTGCTGGGCCGCTGCCGAAATCGTATTTGTCAAAATTGTGCGCCGGGACGTACGCCGCTGCGGCGCCCCACACACCTGTCTTCATGAATGTGCGGCGTAGCACAATGATCCGCCTTTCTGTTTAGAACTGGCAGCGCAAGCCAAATTGCATAACGCGAGGCATGAAGCCGGGGGCGGACGAAGTTACTTCTCCAAAGGTGGCGCTGCCTACTCCGACGTCTGGAAAGCCGAATCGTTCCGTGTTGGTAAAGTTAAAGAATTCGCCGCGCAGCTGCAGCGTCAACCGCTCTTTTATGGCGAATTCCTTGGTGAACGAAAGATCGATATTGCGAATACCGTCGCCCCTCAGATTAGAAAAATACCGCGGCGCATTTCCCGGAACCTGGTCGCCCGGATCGCCAAAACAGGAAGCATTGAACAAGGACGCGTTGGAAAGTCCATTAAGCGCGTTGGCGGCCGCCTGGTGATAGCTCAGCCCACTGGATAATTGGTTGCAAAGCACATTAGGCCGCTGGTTGCCGTCCTGCAGCCGCGGCACGGCCATGGCGATGGGCAGTGGCTGGCCACTTTGCAGCGTAATAACAGCCGCAATCTGCCATCCGCCAATCACTCCATCCGCAATGCGATTCATGTCTCGCCCAATCCATCGACCTCGTCCCAAGGGCAACTCGACAATCGTTGCAAGAACAAACCGGTTCGGTACGTCGTTGGCGCTGATGGCCCATGCGTTTTTCAGACGGTCGAGTTGTTGCGGATTTCCCACCGTGTATCCGTACACCGTATTCAGATTTCCCACGAACGCGTTGAACCCGATCGAGGAATCATCCTCCGATTTAGCTCGCGTGTAGTTCCCTTCAAAGCTCACATAGTGATTCATCCGTTTCTGAAATCGCACTTGCAGCGAGTTGTACCAGGAATTCGCGCCAAAATTCGGCAGTCCCTGAAATGTCCCGGCAAACTGCGGATAAGGCCGCAACAGATAATTCAGTGGGATTGGCAGAGGATTTCCGTTCTGATCGACCTGGCTATACGCCGACGCTGGCTCATTGAATATCGCACCTGGCCCGATGAAGAGCGACGCAAACGGGTTGGGAACCAACTGCTGCAGATAATTGGTCACACAGCTGTCCACATCGCAATTCGGATCCTGAGCGTGCAACGACGATGAGATTTGCTCCAGCTCGCTCGAAGGAATGAAATTACGGTTTCGCGTGCTGGAATAGCCGCCCCAGGGCAGGTGTGTGCTGCGATTCGCCGAATAATCCACGCCGATGGTGATTTCACCAGGGAAGAGGTGCTCTATCCCCAAGTTCCACTGATAGATGTCCGCGTTGCGTGCCTCTTCCGTGCCCAGGTTATTCTCATTGTCGTATCCCCACATCGCCAGCTGTCCATATTTCTGACCCTGCGGTGCCGAAATCCCCGCGGGAAATGGATTTTCCAACGTGGCATTCTGCGTTACATAGTTGTTCGTCGAAAACAGAACGGGATCCGATGCGCTGAAGGCCGTTCCCGGATACTGGTAGTTCGTCGCAGTGCTCAGGCCGTAATAAACGCCGGCGCCGCCGCGCAACACACTATTCGGCCGGAAAGACCATGCAAAGCCTACGCGCGGCGCAACGTTATTGCGGTCGGTCGGAACGCTTCGGCCCAAGCCGCCCTGTTCTGGAAACAGCGTAGTGCCCAGCAACTCCGTCGCAGAGCCCAGGTTCGGCGGCGCCACCCCAAGCTGTGGGTTTGAGACATTTGGCAAAAAGACAGAGACCCCGCTATTGCCGCTGAAATCGCTGTACTGCTGGTGGTTGAATCTTTCCGTGTACGGAGAACTCCATTCGTAACGCAAGCCGAGGTTAATGGTCAGTTTCGCTGTGACCTTCCAGTCGTCTTGCACGTAGAACGCGGTTTCCCACGATTTGTCCGCAACCGATGGCTGCACATTAATGAAGCTCGATCCTTGCGCTCCGGAGTTTGCGCCATATCCGAGAAGGAGGCTGGCAAAGGAATTGCCCTGCGTCGTGTCCGTAGTGATTGGCGTGGAAGCCGTTACGCTTTGCGGGAAATAGAAATTGCCGGTCGGATAGTTCGGTTGCCAGAAGTTATTAAAGAATTGCCGTTGTTCGAATCCAACTTTAATCGTGTGCTCGCGCTTCACCCAGGTTATCGCGGAAGAGTAGCTGTACAACGTGTGCGCAAAACTCGTGTCCGTGCAGCACTGCGTGAACATCGAAAGCCAATCGTTGGTGCCATCCAGCTGAATGCTGGGCATGCGATCCAGTCCGTTAGCTGCGAGGCTTGATGGGAAGCCCACGGTCTGGAGGTTCGGGAACGCCGAGCTCACCGGCGCGGACACCCGGTCCACCGCGAAGCGGTTCGTCCACACGGTGGTGGGCGTCAACGTCCAGGTATATTCCAGGCCAATGTTGTGCACCGTCGTCGAAGACGTAAAGCCATCGTTGAAGTTCGCGTTCGCCAGCACAAATGGAACGTTGTATTCTCCGTAGCTCTGGCTATACCGGATCGCGACCCGTTGCTTGTCATTGAAATAATGGTCCACCTTCACGTCAAACTGGTGCGCAGGCGCGTTCGTCAGAATCGATGTCCGGTAATTATCCAGCCCGAATTGATCGCCGGAAACATTGGGCTCGGGATACAGATTCAGAAGTGCCTGGCCGATCGGATTGATGTCCTGCTGCGGGATGACGTTTCCTTGAAATTGCGGCCTCACGCACGTCCCGTTTTGCGGCGTGCATTGCAGCGGATTATAAATCGTCTGCAACACCGGATTCCCGTTCGCATCTCCGGTCAACGTCTGCGAGAAATCGCCGTTTCGCTGCGCGTCTGTGGGCACTGTTCCCGTAATATTCACCGGGTCGTGCTCCCGGGTGAATTCCGCGTCAACAAAGAAAAAGGTTTTTTGTTTGCGGATGGGCCCACCAATGGAAAATCCATACTGGTCTCGCACGTGGTCCGGCCGCGGAATCCCGTCCGCGTTGTTAAAGAAATCGTTCGCATCCAGTGCGGAGCGCTGCCCAAACCACCAGCCGCTCCCGTGAAAGTCGTTTCCACCTTGCTTCAGAACCATGTTTACCACGGTCCCGCCGTTGTTCCCGTACTCCGCGGAAAAGCTGTTGTTCTCGACCTTGAACTCCTGCACGATTTCAACCGAAGGCTGGTAGTACACGTTCGTGGTGCCGCCTTCTCCCTGTTCCGGCGCGCTCGTCAATGCTCCATCCAGCCGCACTTCCGCCGTCGCATTGCGCTGTCCATTCGAAACGAAGTTTGTTCCCGAAGGATAAGAGTCCTGCGTGCCCGAACCCGTCGTTTCCGTAACGCCCCCCGCAAGGAACACCAGCCCGAACATGCTGCGGTTGATCAGCGGAATATCGCGTACGTATTCGTTAGTTACGTCGGTGCCCAACGCCGCGTTGCCCGTATCCAGCAACGGCGCCTGCTCCGTTACGGTGACGGTCTCCGCCACCGTCCCAGTCTTGAGCGTAAAGTCCAGCGTGGCTTGCTGACTCACCGCAAGCGTCACACCTTTGCGCTCCTGTGACGCCAGATTCGGCGCTTCCACTCGAATCGTGTACGTGCTCGGCCGCACTCCCGTGAACACGTAAACGCCTCGCGCGTCGGTCGTCGTTGTCGAGCCCACCTCCGTGGCTTCATCCGTCAGGGTGACCTTCGCCCCAGGAATCACCGCGCCACTCGCGT
>Ga0210385_10001716_pt1 | contig 13414 bp, 11 predicted proteins | sample IncBWH26OmetaG_FD_160107 | JGI IMG/M metagenome (GOLD analysis project Ga0210385, IMG submission 160107) | Forest soil microbial communities from Barre Woods Harvard Forest LTER site, Petersham, Massachusetts, United States - Inc-BW-H-26-O ... | reverse complement strand
GAAGAGACTTCCTTAAAGGTACGCATGGGCCACGCCGTTTCATCTAACCGCTTGCTGTATCGGGCGCTGCTGGCATCGCTCGCACTGCATCTCGTGCTGCTCGCCCTCATCCCGCCGCTCGCCAACCTCGAGAGCGCACAGAATGTCGAGCTCCTCTCGTTCGTTCGCATCCAGACGGTACGCATTGCAACGCCCGTGCCGCGGCCTGAGCAGCGCGCCGCGGCACCCGCACGCGCGCTCCTCGCCGTAGCTTCCGCCGCAAGCGCCCCCGTGCCCATTCGGCGCCCCGTCAATGAACGCATTACGCGACCGTCACAACAGCAAGCCGGTGCGCCGGTCGTCGCGTCCGCCGTTCGCAGCGGAGGCGTCACCGCCGAGCCGTCGACCGCCGCAGTTCCGGCAAGCGCAGCGCCGGAGAATGCGCCGGACGAAACCAGCCGCCAGCCCGTCGGAGGCTACGAACCGCTCGGCGTAAATGACACGCCGGTCCTCGATCCTGCGGTGCGCAAAGCGCTCCTGGCACTCGGCGTACACGTCACGCTAACGATCACGGTCGATGGCAGCGGACATACGAAGCACGTCGCATTCGCGCCACCGCTCGATCCGAGTGCCGAGCAACAGATTCAGGCGTTGCTCGCGGCAGCGTCGTGGGATCCCGCAGTCTGCGGCGGTGGAATGACCTGCGAAGGCCAGGCGACGATCACATTGTAACAATCGCGGCTTCCGCTCGCACGTCGCGCGCTGCGACGAACGCACCGGCAGCGCTTGCGATCGTCGTGAATCCCAAATCCGCGAAGTTCATCGCGCCGGAGCCGGAACCGGTTACAAAGAGCAGCGCTGTGCGGCCCGTCGCACGCAGCACGGTGCGCGCGAAGCGAACTTCGCGCACGCGGACTGTGCGCTCGGACGTGAACTGCGTTGCAATCAACGCCAAACTCGCGCCGTCGAGGCTGCCTTCGACCTGTAAGAGTCCGCGCCGATCGAATGGGCGCAGCGGCGAATTCGGCAGGTAACGATCGAGGACTTCCCGTGCAGCGTAACGTGCATTCCAAAACAGCGCCTGACGCCCGCGGTAGGCATAACCGCAATCAAACCGCGTCGCAAGCGCGAGCGCATCGCCTTCCTCGATTCCGTGTACGCAGAAAATTGTGGTTCCATGTGACGCGACCGACTCGGCGACAACGCGCATCCCGCTACGCCGGCTCGACTCTCCGGTCAGCGAGAGCACGTGCAAGTGCCTTGCCGTTAGAGGATCGATTTGCCTAGCGCCGAGCAAATCAGTCCCACGGCAAGTGCCGCGGTTTGATTGCGCGTGTCGAGAATCGGATTGATTTCCACCATCTCAATCGACTGCAGGTGGCCGGATTCGTAGAGCATTTCCATCGCGAGGTGCGCTTCGCGAAAACTCAAGCCACCCTTGACCGGTGTGCCGGTGCCAGGCGCTTCGCTCGGGTCGATGCCGTCCATATCGAACGACACGTGAACCGGACGGCCGCCCACGATCGCGAGTGCCTCTTCCATGACGCGTGTCATACCCAACTTGTCGACGTCCGTCATAGAAAAAGCGCGCACGCCGGATTCGCGCAGCTGCTTCTTCTCGATTTCGTCGACGTCGCGCAAACCGATTTGCACGGTCGTTTCCGGCATCGCGAAGCCGTTCCGAAGCGCGAACCACAACGGCATGCCGTGAACGTTCCCGCTCGGCGAACTCTGTGGGCTGTTGATGTCGGAGTGCGCATCGATCCAGACCAACCCCGGTGGCGCACTCCGCGCGCGGGTCAGCCCCTCGAGTGTACCCATCGCAATCGAGTGATCGCCGCCGAGCACGATTGGCAGGCCACCGCTGCGCACGCTTTCTTCGACGAATTGCGCGAGGTCTGCACACACGCGTTCGATCACGTCGATGTATTTCGCCGACGCATCGTTCGTTTCGAGGCCTTCACGAATTGGGACCGGCAGGTTGCCGTGATCTAGCACTTCGGCAATGCCGAGTTCACGCAAGCGATCGTAGAGTTGTGCATAGCGTATTGCCGACGGCCCCATGTCGACCCCGCGGCGGCTGGCACCCAAATCCATCGGGACGCCGATGACATCGACGCGCGTGGTGCGACTATGGCTCGTGCTGGTTACCATTTCGGCGTAATTCCCTCAGTTGGTTTTTTCGGAAACGTGCGGCGCGCGAGCCAGGTGACAACGCCGGAGAGCCCATTGGAGAAGGGCTTCATGAAACCTAGTCCTCGGGCGTAACCGTCGTCGACGTCGAGCACTCGCATAAACGCGCCATACGTGCGGGGACACTGCTGCGTCCAGGTTCGGGCGCGATCCATGCTTGCCGGATCCCGTGCAAGCAGCGCATCGACCACGCCGCGATCATTGGGCGCATTTGCGACAATCTGCGCAAACTCGCGATGGCCTATGCCGAGCGTGTGCAAAAAGTCGCGATCCACCGGCGACTGACCATACAGGTAGGTACCGAGCGTGCCATTGAGCGCCGCGCGAGCCTTGTCGATCAAACGCGGAAGCCACGCAACGCCCTCGAGCTGCTCGTTCCAGCGACGGGGAGCCTCATGCCGTAAATCGCGAAGCTGCATCTGCCTGCGCTTCGGTACGAAGGCATCGGCCTCCCCGAGTCGTACTTGAGGCGCGATGAGGCACTCCGGCGTTGCCGCACTCCTAGCAGCGGTCTGCGCGATTGCGTTCGCCGGGTGCGCCCACCACCGTGGACCCGCGCCGGGACAAACCACGCTCGGCATGGTGACCGACGTCGGCGGACTTGGGGATCGCTCGTTCAATGACTCCGCATACCGCGGCATGCTGCGTTCGAAATCCGAGCTCGGCGCCTACATCCAGGTGTTGCAGTCGCGCTCAGCCGCCGACTATCAACCGAACTTGATCGCCCTGACCAACTTGCACTATCAAATGGTCTATGCGATCGGGTTTCTCATGGGCCTCGATCTCGACTCCGTCGCGAAGCAAAACGCGAAGCAGGCGTATGCCATCATCGACGCCGTCGTCGACGACCCCAACGTGGTCTCGATCACCTTTCGTGAACAGGATGGATCGTTTCTGGCCGGCGCACTCGCGGCGATGGTCAGCAAGACGCACCACATCGCGTTTCTCGGCGGCCTCGATATTCCGCTGATCCGCAAATTCGAAGCCGGCTATATCGCCGGCGCACGCCAAGTCGATCCATCGATCCATGTCGACGTGAAGTACGCCGGCAGCTTCGACGACGTCGCCGCCGGACAAGAACTTTCGAACTTGCTCTACGACGGCGGGGCCGACATCATCTACGCCGCGGCTGGTAAAGCCGGCCTTGGCACCGCCGACGCGGTAAAATCGCGCGCGGGTTGTTACATGATCGGCGTAGACTCCAATCAGGATAGCCTCGTTCCCGGTAAGGTTCTTACCTCGATGGTAAAAAAAGTCGACGTCGCTGTGTTTGACGTCGCCAAAGCGCTGCATGACGGTCATCCGATGCACGGCCACGTCATATTCGGCTTGAAAGACGGCGCGATCGGCCTAACCGATTTCGCGTACACGAAGGCGGCGATTGGACCGGCGAATCTCGCCCGCCTTAATAGCATCGAAGCGGCAATCGTCGATGGAAAAATCACGCCGCCCGATACGCGCGAGGCGCTCGCGACCTTCAAACCGGTGGCGCTCTGATGGACGCGGTGCTGACGCTGCGCGACATTCGCAAGGCGTTCCCCGGCGTCGTAGCGGTCGACGGGGTCGACCTCGATCTCTATCCAGGTGAGATTCACGCACTCGTCGGGGAGAACGGCGCCGGCAAATCGACGCTATCGGCGATTGCCTTCGGCGAACTCAAGCCCGACGAAGGCAGCGTTACCGCGCACGGCACCGTCGGGCTCGTGCATCAGCATTTCGAGTTGATCGGGCGGTTGCGCGTCTGGCAAAACGTATTGCTCGGACGCGAGCCGCATCGCGGGTGGCGCATCGACGAAGCCTCGGCGCGTGCACGTGTCGTCGCGATTGCCGAGCGCAATGGTCTTGAGATCGATCCCAACGCGTTCGTAGAAACGCTGCCGATCGGCGTACAACAGCGCGTCGAACTTCTGCGCGAACTCGATCGCGATCCGGCGGTGCTTTTGCTCGATGAGCCGACCGCGGCACTTGCACCGGCCGAGATCGAGAGCTTCTTCGCTACGGTCGTTCAGCTCGCCGCGCGGGGTACGGCGATCATGATCGTAACGCACAAGTTGCAAGAGGTGATCGCGTACGCGACGCGCGTCACGGTCATGCGCCATGGCAAAGTGGTCGAGCGCACGCTGACCAGCGCGACGAGCATCCCGGCGATTGCGCGCGCGATGGTCGGCGGCGAAGTGCCCGCGGTCGCTGCGCGCGAACACGCGGACTTGACGCCGTGTCTGCACGTCAAAGATCTGTGCGCAGGCAGCGGTGCAACGCAGCTCAACGATTTCTTTCTCGACGTGCGGGGTGGCGAGATCGTCGGCATTGCCGGCGTCGAAGGCAACGGCCAATCGACGCTGGCCGATGCGCTCGCCGGGCTGATCGATTATACCGGCATCATCGAACGTCGCGGGACAATGGGCGTCATTCCACAGGATCGCCAGCGCGAAGCGCTCGTGATGGATTGGTCGTTGGTCGAGAACACGCTGCTCGGGCGCCAGCATCGCAAAGCGGCATGCCGAGGGTTCCAACTCGACCGCGTGCGCGCGCGCGCGGAAACCGAGAGCATTCGCGAACGCTTCGACGTTCGCGCCGCCAACCTCGACGTCGCGGTCCGTACCCTCTCGGGCGGCAACCAGCAGAAGCTCGTCGTCGGGCGCGCGCTAATCGACACGCCGGAGTTCGTGCTTGCCTACAACCCCACACGCGGTGTCGACGTCGGTGCTGCGGCGCTAGTGCAATCGCGATTGATGGAGGCACGCAATCGCGGCGCGGCAGTCTTGTTGATTTCGTTCGAGCTCGATGAGATTTTAACACTTGCGGATCACGTGATCGTGATGTACCGCGGCGCGGTGCTGGGCAGCTTCGGTCGCGACGCCTTCGACCGCGCGGAAATCGGGCGTTTGATGGCCGGTTCGGCATGAATCGCTACCTTCGTCCGCTCGCCGGCCCACTGGGCGCGATCCTTTTGATCGTCGTGTTGATGTCGCTCGCCATGATCGTCGCCGGCACGAGCCCGGTTGACGGATTCACCGCGCTCTTCGTCGGCGCGCTCGGCGGCCGCAACCAACTCGGTGAAACGCTCGTTGCCACCACCGCCCTGCTCTTTCCGGCACTTGGTATCTGTCTCGCCTTTCGCGCGGGGCTGTTCAACATCGGCGCCGAGGGGCAACTGCTCATCGGCGCATTGTGCGCCGGCGCGCTCGGCGCCGTGCTCACCGTGCCGGGACCGCTCGGCATCCTCTTCATGCTCGTCGCCGGTGCAATCGGCGGCGGTGCGTGGGGCGCAATTGCCGGTTGGATGAAAGCGCGTTTCGGCGCGAACGAGATCATCGCAACGCTGATGCTGAACTTCGTGGCCTCCGCGTTTGCGCTCGAACTCGTGAGCGGACCGCTCAAAGGCCCGCTCGCTGCAGGCGCCGAGACCGCGTGGCTCGATCCGAAGTACTGGCTGCCCGCGCTTCTCCCCGGGACGCGACTTTCGATTGCGTTGCTCTTCGCGGTGGCGCTCGCGCTGCTCTTACAGTGGGTGTTCGCGCGCACCGTCTTCGGCTACGATCTGCGCGCGAGCGGCGAAGCACCCGAAGCAGCACGCCGAAGTGGTATCAACCTCGGACGATTGACCTGGCTCGCGCTTACGCTCTCCGGCGCGATAGCCGGCGTCGGCGGCGCGACCATTGTCTCGGGCGAATTGCATCGCTTCAACACGCAGCTTTCGCCCGGCTACGGATTCACCGCAATCGCGGTGGCGTTGGTTGGCGATTTGCAGCCGCTGTGGATTTGTCTCGCGGCATTCGGATTCGGCATTCTCGAGTCGGGTGGCCTTGCGATGCAGGCAAGTGCGCAGGTTCCAAAGGATGCGATCCACGTCATCGAAGGCTTGATCATCTTCGTGCTGGCGGCACGGCGTTACGTCGCAACGCGCGTCGAAGGAACACTCCCATGAACGAACTGATCGTCACGCTCGTCGCGTTGACGCTGGTTAAAGCGACGCCAATCATCTACGCCGCGCTCGGCGGCGTGATCTCGGAACGTTCCGGCGTGATCAACATCGGACTCGAAGGCATGATGGCGGCGGGTGCGTTCACCGCGGTCGTTGCTTCGTTTGCAACGCACAACCCGGTGCTCGGCTTGGTTGGCGGCTTGTGCGCGGGGGCCGCCTTCGGCTATCTGCTTGCGTTCGCAGCAACGCGCTTCAAAGTCGATCAGATTGTCGCCGGCACCGGCATCAACTTGATCTGCGCCGGCGGTGCTGCCTACGGGCTCGTGCTGCTCTTCAACCAACCGGGCGCGAGCGTGCAAGTTGCGAGCCTCGGTGACAAGTATTGGGTGCTCGTCGTGCTCGCGTTTGTGCTGGCCGCGCTGCTGCAGTGGCTATTATATCGGACGCCGTGGGGACTACGGATCCGGGCGTCGGGCGAAAATCCAAGCGCGGTCGTCTCCGCCGGGCTCGATCCGCTGCGCTTACGCACCTACGCGGTGATCGTGAGCGGCGCGCTCGCCGGTCTTGGCGGCGCGTTCCTTTCGATCGGCGAACTCAATTTGTATTCCGACGGAATGACTGCCGGTCGCGGCTTCATCGCGCTCGCCGCTGTGATCTTCGGCCGCTGGCACCCGCTCGGTGCAACCGTGGCGTGCGTGGTGTTCGGGTTCTTCGAAGCTTTACAATACGTTTTACAAGGCCAAATCGCGTGGCTCCCGGCAAACGCGATGCAGGCGCTCCCGTACATTGCGGCACTGGTTGCGCTCGCCGGCGTCACCGGAAGAGTGCGCGCACCCGCCGCCGACGGCGTCCCGTTCTAAGTCCCAGAAAAAACTATTGCAGCCTGTGCTATACTGCGAACAACGTGGGCGATTCGCGGGCAGTACGTTTTGTCATTGCCATAATCGCGGGAGTGCTGCTGCCCTTTGTGGGGCTCTGTGCACCCGTGCAAGCGACGCTCGTGCCCCCTCCGATGCAATCGCTCCGCGCCGATCTCCATCGCATGGTCATCCGTTTCCCCGCTTCAACCGCGGTCGAAGTGATGGATCTGGCGACCGGCTACCACGTCGGGTATAACGCCGCAGCGGCAATGCCGGCCGCATCCACGATCAAGGTTCCGGTGATGGTCGAGGTCTTTCGTCAACTGGAAGCCGGCCGCTTCGAACTCGATCGTCGCGTCACGTTGCTCGCGAGCGACAAGGATTACGGTTCCGGCGATCTGTGCGGCGCACCGTCCGGTACGACGTACACCGTCGACGAACTGCTCGACAAGATGATCGACATCAGCGACAACACCGCGACGAACATGTTGATCCGTTTGGTCGGCCTGCACAACATCAATCACACGATGAACACGCTCGGGCTGGGTCAAACACGTCTGCGCGGCGACGTGCGCACCGATAGCTGGTCGGTACGACAAGCGCTCGAATCATCGCCGGCCGACATGGTGCGGCTGCTCGCGATGATGGCCAAACGCGAACTCGTCGATGGTTGGTCCTCGAACGAGATGATCTCGATTCTCGAGGGCGATCAAATCAACACGCTTCTTCCGGAGCCGCTGCCGCCGGGCATAGCAATCGCGCACAAGACCGGAAGCTTCTTCGATACGCTCAACGACGTCGGCATCGTTTACGGTGACGATCCGTATGTCATCGCAGTGATGACCACGCATCTTCCATCCCTGGATATCGGCCGCACATTCATCCGTACGCTCTCGCTGATGACGTTCCAGCAAGAAGCACGCATGACCGCGTGGCGCGATCTCACCGGCGTCGGCGCGTTCAACGAAACGAACGGCACGGCATCGCCCGACTTGCGTTACTGGGATCGTAGCACCGGAGCCGACACGCCAAGCAACGGTTCGCTCTAACTCGTCACGCACGCACCCCCGACGCGAAGACTACAACATTTTTCGCTATCACAGGATGTGAACTTCAAAACTTCGTTTTGCGAAAAATGTGTCGTAGCAGAAAGCCCGCACGATGCGGGCTTTCGAGCGTCTTCAAGTCGGGGGTGCGTGCGTGACGAGGAGAGCTAAACCGTGGCTTTTGTTTTTGAAGAATAAGTGGCGGTGAGCCAAGAGCTCCAGGCGGGATCTTGATTGCGGACGGCGCGTTGATAGGTTTCCATCAGCATGCGCGCGACAGGACCCATCGTGCCGTCGCCGACGATGCGGCGATCGACCGATGCGATGTACGCAATGCCGGCGGCCGTGCCTGTGAAGAATAACTCGTCGGCAGCGTACAGTTCACCGCGGTCGATCGAGCGTTCGATCGTCTCGATGCCGTAGGCTGCGGCGATGTCCATGATCGCGCGACGCGTACAGCCCTCGAGCACGTTCTGCGACGGGTCAGGCGTAAGCAGTTTGCCGTTGCGAACGAGAAAGACGTTTTCAGCCGAGCCTTCGGCGACGTGCCCGTCGTGGGAGAGCAGGATCGCTTCGTCATAGCCGTTGGTGATCGCTTCGCTCTTCGCTAGCGCCGAGTTCACGTACAAGCCGGTTATTTTGGCTCTTGGCGGAGCCATGGTGTCGTCGGCGCGGCGCCACGAACTGATGCAGACGTTGAGTCCTTTGCTCGTATCGAGATAATTGGTGAACGGCACCGGAATGATCGCAAACGCATCGGGCACGTTGTGCAGCCGCACACCGATGTCTTCAGCCGCTTTGAAGATACAGGGACGAATGTAGATATCCGTCTCAAACCGATTGCGGGCACTCAGTTCGACGGTGAGATCGATGAGCTCATCAACTGAGTGCGGCACGTTCATCATGAGAATCTTGGCCGACGTTTTCAACCGATCGTAGTGCTCGCGCAATAGCACCAGGTAGAGCTCGCGTTCGGTCGGGCTCCAATACCCGCGGATCCCTTCGAAACAGCCCGTGCCGTACTGCAGCCCGTGCGTCAGTAGGCCAACCTTGGCTTCATCGTAGCGGCAGAATTTGCCGTTTGCATAGACGGTGATCGACGAGAGGTCCACGGCGGTTTAACACTCCTTAACGGGTCGAAGGTTGCCGTTTCCGGGGCGGCGCACCCTCCCCCTATGAAGCGACGTTGGCTCCTGGTTCTTTCCCTCGCGGCAGCGCTCGCAATCGCCGGGGCAACGGCGACGCGCACGATTTGGCTTCCCACCGACTGGACGTTGACCGCGCCGGCCGGTGCCGTAAGCACAACCGGCACAATGCCGCAGGGACTCGCGCTTTCGCCCGACGGCAGTGAGATCGCGATCGTCGAAGGCGGCATCAACCCGCCGGCGTTGCGCATTCTCGCTGTGCCCGATTTGAAGACGCTACGCATCATTCCGCTCAAAGATGCGTTCGGATCGCCGGTGTGGGAAGGCAATTCGATTTACGTTCCAGGTGCGACGACCGATAGCGTGTTCATCGTCGACGCTGCGACCGGCAATGTCTCCAGCGTGCCGTCAGCAGCCTATCCTTCCGCGCTCGTGCTCGACGGCCCGCGCTTGATAACCGCCGACGATCTCGCCGGTACTGCAACGATTCACGCAGCAGGCGGCGTGCAAACCGTCACGACCGGTAGTCATCCCGCTGCGGTCGTCTTTGTGCCGGGGAATCGCACGCTCTACGTTGCGAATCGCGGCGAAGCGACGGTGACCCACATTCTCAACAGCGCAAAGACGCTGACGATTGCTGTAGGCCTGCATCCATCCGCACTCGCTCTCTCACATGACGGAACGAAACTCTACGTCGCGTGTTCCGATGCCGACACGATCGACGTGATCGATACCAAGACCGACGCGATCGTCGGACGCATCGGCGTCGGCCTGCCGCAGGGCCGCGGTGCATCGCCTAACGCACTGGCACTCGCGTCTGATGGAACGCTCTATGCGTCGCTGGGCGCCGAAAACGCGGTGGCCGAGATTCGCGGCGATCGCGTGATAGCACGCGTGCCGGCGGGCTGGTACCCGACCGGGGTTGCGGTCGACGCGAACATGGTCTATGTTTCGAATGGCCGCGGCGAAGGCTCGCGCGCGAATCCCGATTTTCGCCCCGAACATCACCACGATCCGGAGTACGTTGCCGCCGCAATGACCGGCTCGGTGCGCGCAATTGCGCGTAACGCGTTCGATGCGACCAGTACCGCCGAGGTTGCGGCCAACATGCCGGAGCCGGTCGCGACGCCGGCGCAAACGGTTGTGCGCGCCGGCGGCCCGATCGCGCACGTCATCTACATCATCAAGGAAAATCGCACGTACGATCAGGTGCTCGGCGACCTCCCGATCGGCGACGGCGATCCGAAACTCGCGTGGTTTGGAAAAGAGATCACGCCGAACGACCATGCGATCGCCTTGCGATTCGGCGTCTTCGACCGGACGTTTACCGACGCGCAAGTGAGCGCCAGCGGCCACAACTGGTCGACCGCGGCGTTTGCTAACGACTATCTCGAGCGCTTCTGGCCGCCGAATTACGGTGGCCGTCGCAAACAGTACGATTTCGAGGATAGTGCAATCGCCAGCGTGCCCGGCACGGGATATCTTTGGGACGATGCGGACAAACACGGCGTGTCGTTACGTGACTACGGTGAGTTCGTTACCGATCCGTCCGCTCCGGGCGGTCTCTACACCACGCACATGGCCGGCTTGATCGGTAAGATTGATGGGCGCTTTCCCGGTTTCGACCTGAAGATCAACGATGAAGCTCGCGTGGACGAATGGCAACGCGAGTTCGAACAGTTCGTGCGCGATGGGAATCTTCCGGCGCTGATCATCGTGCGCTTACCCAATGATCACACCTCGGGTACGTATCCGGGCGCGTGGACACCGCAGGCGTACCTCGCGCAAAACGATCACGCACTCGGCCGCATCGTCGACGTCGTTTCACATTCGCGGTATTGGGCGAGCACCGCAATCTTTGCCATCGAGGACGACTCGCAGAACGGTCCCGATCACGTCGACGACCAGCGCACCACATTCTATCTCGCGTCGCCGTACGCCGCGCCCGGCGTCCATCACGCCCACTACACCACCTCGAGCGTAGTCCGCACGATGGAATTGCTGCTCGGCCTACCGCCGATGACGATCTACGACACGCTCGCGCCGCCGTTGTACGACGCCTTCGTACTGCAGCCGGATCTGCGGCCGTATGACGTGATCGCACCAACGATCGACGACACGGTGAAGAACACGGCGCACGCCTATGGCGCCGCCGCCAGCTTGCATATGGACTTTCACGATGCCGACGCGGCCGACTCACGCGAGCTCAACGACATCCTCGCGCACGTTGCGGGGCACACACCACGCTGAGTCTTGGCTAGCCAAGCAGCCAAGGTCTTACCAACCGTAGGTTAAAGTACCTAACCAAACTTTTATAAGGGGGAAACGCGCATGGCTTCCAATCCCGCGTCCTCGGGTAATCGCTGGGGAATTTTGATCGCCGGCATCGGCGTAATGCTGTGCTTAGGCACCGTCTATTCGTGGAGTATTTTCACTCGGCCGCTGCTCGCAGCATTCGGCTGGACCAACGCCGACGTAACGTGGGCGTTCGCCGTCGCAATTTTCTGTTTCGGCATCGGCACGGTTATCGGCGGACGCTGGCAAGATCGCTCCGGCCCGCGCATTGTCACGGTTACCGGCGTGATCCTATGGGGCATCGGCTTATTGCTTGCCGGCCTCGGAACGGTCGCGTTCGGGAAGTTGTGGCTCTATCTCTGTTACGGTTTGATCGGCGGCATCGGCGGCGGCATGGCCTACGTGACGCCGGTTGCCACCGTTACGAAGTGGTTCCCCGACCGTCGCGGCATGGCGACGGGCCTGGTCGTGATGGGATTCGGGCTCGGCGCGTTCTTCTACAACCAAATCATTCCGCGCATCGGCTCGTTTGCCGCAGCAGCGAAGCAGGCCGGCGTGTACGCCGACGCGCGCGCCGACGCTATCAAAGCCGGAACGGTTTCGACGTTCAATGCGGCGCAATATATGCTCACGCCCGAACAAGTCCAGGGCGTGATGAGTGTCTTCATCTGGTCCGGCGTGGTCTTCATCATCATCGGCGGCATCTGCGCATGGCTGCTGAGCAATCCGCCTGCCGGGTATACGGTGGCCGGCGCAGTTGCGCAAGCTGCCGCGAGCGGACCCAGCTACACGCCCTCGCAGGCGTTGGGCATGCCGCAGCTCTATCTGCTCTGGCTGTTACTCTTCCTCAATGTCACTGCCGGCATCCTGATCATCTCGAACGCCGTGCCGATCTTTAGCGACCTGACCGGGGAAACTGCGGCAATCGTCGCGCCGCTCTATGGCTTGCTCGCGATCTTCAACGGACTCGGGCGCTTCTTCTGGGGCTCGGTCTCGGATCGCATCGGTCGCCCGCTGACCTATACGGTAATGTATCTCATCCAGGTCGTAATCTTCTTCGTCCTCGGCGGATTGCACAACCCGTGGCTGGTTGGCATCGGCTTTGCCATCGTGCTCGCCTGCTACGGCGGCGGATTCGGTGTGATGCCGTCGTTCACGGCGGACTTCTTTGGTACGAAGTACCTCGGACAGATCTACGGCTACATCCTCACCGCGTGGGGCTTCGCCGGTCTAGTCGGGCCGCTCGTCGCCGCCTTTGTGAAGGATCGTACCGGTTCGTTTACCGGCGCGATGCCGTGGGTCGCGGTGATGCTGATCATCGCGGCGATCATCCCGTTCTTCGTGAAGAAACCCACGGAGCAACCCAAGACCGCAACCGCGTAGTTCTGGGGTACAATCGTCAACAGGAAGCGGGGGCCGGAAACGGCCCCCTCTTAAGACTCGGAGGGATGCGTGAAAACCACCGTTGACTTGACGAAACTCCTTGCGCACGACGGCGCGGACTTGCGCGAGCACGTCGGCATGTTGCCGAACGTCAAGTCGCAGCGCACGCAATCCTTGAAAGCGCGCATCAGCGGCGCCAAGGCGGTCACCAGTCTGTGTTGCTACTGCGCGGTCGGTTGCAGCACGCTGGCCTACGTTAGCGACGACGGCAAATTGCTCGACGTCGAAGGCAATCCCGAGAGTCCGATCAACGCCGGCCATCTCTGCCCGAAGGGTTCCGCGCTATTCGGCCTTACCGTCAACGAGGCGCGGTGGACAACGGTCAAATATCGCGCACCGTATTCGGATCGCTACGAAGAGCGGCCGCTCGCATGGGCGCTCGAGCGTATCGCGCAACTCACAAAAAAGACCCGTGAAGAAACGTTCGTGCGCGAACGTAACGGTAAGCGCGTGAATAATACGCTCGGGATCGCTTCGCTTGGCGGTGCGACGTTCGGCATCGAAGAGAACTACATGCTGGGCAAGTTG
>Ga0210385_10001713_pt1 | contig 13419 bp, 10 predicted proteins | sample IncBWH26OmetaG_FD_160107 | JGI IMG/M metagenome (GOLD analysis project Ga0210385, IMG submission 160107) | Forest soil microbial communities from Barre Woods Harvard Forest LTER site, Petersham, Massachusetts, United States - Inc-BW-H-26-O ... | reverse complement strand
TTTTCTGTTATTCGCCATCCTGGTTTCGCAGACCGCGTTCAACCAAACCATCCTGCGCCCCGACACTAACCAGCAGGCAGTTGTTTTTTACGCTCTCTCGCTGCTGATTTCTCTTTTATTCGTGGCGCTTACGTTCGTGCTGCTGCGTAACCTGCTCAAGCTATTTGCCGAGCGCCGTCTGGGCGTGCTGGGGTCAAAGTTCCGCACGCGGATGGTAGTGGGAGCACTGCTGCTTTCATTTGTTCCGGTCATGGTGATGTATTGGTTTGCTTACGGACTGATGAATCGCTCGATCAACATATGGTTTTCCACGCCGGTCGAAGAAGTGCGCGAAGATACGGATGCCATGGCTTCGCTGCTGGCAAATTATGCGGCGCAGAACGCGCGCGCGGAAGCGGTTGCCATTGCAGCCTCGCCGGAGGTGCAGCGGGCTTTCGAAGGTCATGGATTCTCCTCGGCCGTCGAGGAATTTCGCAACCACGAGCCGACGCTGCAGGGCGGATTTGCCCTCGCCGTGGAAAACGGGATTCCAGAGGCCAGCCTCGGAGTTCCTGCCCCATGGCCGGTATTGAAAGAGAAGTTGCCGCTGGCGCAGGCCGCCGCGGCGCAACCCGCACGTTTTACCTGGGAGCAAACCGAATACACGCTGGGCAGCGCCTCAGTGGGAAAAGATGGCTTGATCCTGGTTGCCCTACCGTTGCCGCCAGAGTTTTCGAAGACGGTCAGGCAGATTGAGGCCAGCCAGCAGCGTTACCTCCAACTCAGTCTCGAGCGCAGGCTTGTGCGCCGCACCTACATGGGCCTGCTCCTTCTGCTCACGATGATGGTGCTGTTCGTGACGACATGGCTGGCACTGTTCCTGTCGAAACTGGTGACTCGTCCCCTGGCTGCGCTGGCGGAGGCGACGCAGGAAATCTCCCGCGGACGTCTTGACTACCGAATCGACGTGCGAGCCGCAGATGAAATTGGGGACCTGGTGCGCTCCTTCAACCGGATGGCGGAAGAGTTGGAAACCAGCCGGCGGCAGATCGAGGCTTCCAGCCGCGATGCCAGTGCTGCTAACGCCGAACTCGACCAGCGCCGCCGCCAGATGGAGACCATCCTCGAGAGCATTCCAACCGGCGTGCTCTCTCTCGACGCGGCCCGCCGCGTTACTCATGCCAACCACGCCCTGCTGCGCATGTTCCACCCTGAAGGCTATGCGGAGGGCGAGCATATACTGCGTGGGGCACGCTTGGCGGATGTATTTTTGCCGGAAGTGCTGCAGGACCTGGAACCGCTGCTGCGCCGCGCTGATCGCATGGGCATGACCACCAGCCAGATGGAGATGCCGTTGCATCGCACGTCTCTGAACGTGGCCGTGACCGTGGCGACGCTGCGCCATCAGGACGAGCGTTCGGGATATGTGATTGTGCTCGAAGATCTCTCCGATCTTCTGAAGGCGCAGAAGCAGGCCGCCTGGCGCGAGGTGGCGCGCCGCGTCGCCCATGAGATCAAGAATCCGCTCACGCCCATCGCGCTTTCTGCGGAACGCATTCAACGTCATCTGCAGCGTGGGATGCCTCTCGACAAAGCATCATTAGATATCGTTCGCTCCTGCGCCCAAACTATTGCCAGTGCGGTTGAAACGGTTCGCCGACTAGTGGACGATTTCTCCGCCCTGGCTCGCTTCCCCGCATCGAATCCGCATCCTGCCGACATCAACGAAGTCATTGAGAATGCGCTCTCCATGTTCAATGGGAGACTCGATGGGATCGGCATCCACAAGTCGCTGGCTGCAGACCTGCCGAAAGTAATGGCCGACGCGGAGGCGATTAAGCGAGCGGTCGCCAACCTGGTGGACAACGCTGCCGAGGCCATGCAGGATTCTCTGGTGCGCGAGATTCAGATTTCAACTGCGCTGGTCGCCAGCCGCGATGCGGTCGAAATCACCGTCGCAGACACCGGTCATGGAGTAACTCGCGAGCTGAAGGAAAAACTCTTCTTGCCGTATTTCTCCACGAGAAAGCGCGGAACCGGCCTCGGCCTGGCGATCGTGAGCCGAGTCATCGAAGAGCATCACGGATCTATTCGCGTGGAGGAAAACCAGCCGGTTGGGGCGCGCTTCATCGTGGAGCTGCCGGTGGTTCCCGAGTCCACGCTGGCCACCGTCACGGCGCAGCATGCATAAAATTCTCATTGTTGACGACGAAACCGGCATTCGGGACTCGCTGCAGGGAGTGCTGGCGGACGAGGCGTACGAAACTGCGTCGGTCGAGAGCGGCGAAGAATGCCTCAAACTGCTGCGGCGCGAACACAACTATGAAGTAGTGCTGCTGGATATCTGGCTGCCGGGCATCGACGGATTGGAGACACTGGAAAGAATCCGCGAGATGGACAACCCGCCCGAAGTGATCATGATTTCCGGCCACGGCACCATCGAAACCGCAGTTCGCGCCACCAAGCTTGGCGCTTATGACTTCCTGGAAAAACCGCTCTCCATCGACAAGACATTAATTCTGGTCAAGAACGCGATCGAATCCAAGAAACTGCGGCACGAGAACGTCGATCTGAGGAAACAGCTTCACGCCAAGAGCGTGATCGTCGGCGACAGCATTCCCATGAAAGCGTTGCGCCAGCAGATCGGCCTGATGGCGCCGGCCAACGGCCGGGTGTTGATTTACGGCGAGTCAGGCACAGGGAAGGAACTGGTGGCGCATGCGATCCATGCGCAAAGCCTGCGCAAGGATGAGACTTTTGTCGAAGTTAACTGCGCGGCCATTCCCGAAGACCTCATCGAGAGCGAATTGTTCGGCCATTACAAAGGATCGTTTCCGGGAGCGGCGGCCGACAAAGAGGGCAAATTTCAAAAGGCCAACGGAGGCACGCTGTTTCTTGACGAAGTGGGCGATATGAGCCTGAAAACGCAGTCGAAAGTGCTGCGTACGCTTGATGAGCAGCGCGTCGCTCCACTGGGCGGCAATGAGACCATCGTTGTCGATGCGCGCATCATCGCCTCCACCAACAAAGATCTGGAAGAGGAAATCTCGCGGGGAAATTTTCGCGAAGACCTGTTTTACCGGCTGAACGTGATCCCTTTCTTCGTGCCCCCGCTGCGCGACCGGAAGGAAGATATTCCGCTGTTTGCGCGGCACTTTCTGAAGGAGCTGGCCGCAACCTACGGGCGGCGCCCGCGCGAAATCACGGATGACGCCGTCGAGGCCCTGATGCGCTATTCGTGGCCGGGCAACGTGCGCGAATTGCGCAATGTGATCGAACGCATTGTGATCATGAACCCTATGATCACGCGATTCGACCGCAAGCATCTGCCTACGCTGGTCTACCGGGACGGCCACCGGCGCGCGGCGCGCAGCGAGTTCTCCACCTTGCACCAGGCCCGCGACGCCTACGAGCGCGATTTTATTCTCAAGAAGCTCGACGAGAATCACGGCAACGTCACCCGCGCCGCCGAGGTGCTGGGCCTGGAACGCAGCCACCTCTACCGCAAAATGAAAACCTTAGGAATTACGGTGAAGGAGTAAGACCGCTGCGGGCGGGAAACGGTCGAGCGCTAGTGTTTCACCATGTGGATTTCAGTGCCGTTCTTTCTGAACTCCACCTTGTCCATGAGCTGGTTGATGAGAAAAATTCCGCGCCCATGATTGGAAAAAACGTTTTCCCCGACCGTGCAAGCGGGAATCGCTTCGGGCGCAAACCCAGTGCCCGGATCCCGCACCACGATCAGCACACCACGCTCGTCGTCGCTGCTCACCAGGCACTCGACCGTCTTGGTAGGATCTTCTTTGGCGCCGTGTATCACGGCGTTGGCCAGTGCCTCCTGCAGTGCTAACTCGATCGCTTCTTCCTTGCCGCTCAAGCCCTTCATCTGGCGGACTACGCCCATTACTTCCTGCAGGACGGGATCCACAGCCCTGCGGTCGGCGGCTAGCGTTACCCGCAAGAGCAAATGCAACTTATCCGGATCAAAGTCCTTCTCGGGAAGAGGTTCTTCGGAAGAATCCACCTGTGGCATGTATTGGCTCGTTCGCGATTTAGCTCTGCGTCGGTTGATTCTAACTGCCAAGGCCTCAAAAGGGCAAACTCCCAGCGAGAGTCGATGACTACAAATAAGCTCTGAAAGAGGCGCAGGGAATGCTAATTCGTGCTATGGCCGCCGGGTATCGTCCTTAGCTTCCGATGATTTGCTTTTTTGCCAGGCCTTGGGCAGAGATCTCGGCAGTTCAACCTGGCCCTCCGTCAGATGCTCTAACTGCCTTCTCCAGTCGAGCTCTTCCACAAAACCACGCGATTCGCGCCAGTTAGGTTGTACCTTGACGTAGAGTTCAAGAAAGACTTTTGTTCCCAGCATGCGCTCGATCTGCAGGCGAGCCGAAGTACCAATCCGTTTCAGCATCTTCCCTTTCTTGCCGATCAAGATGCCCTTCTGCCCTTCGCGTTCGCAGTAGATGGTGGCGGCAATGCGCGTCAGCCTGGCACCCTCTTCGAAGGAGTCAACGATCACCGTAGTTGCATAGGGCAGTTCTTCCTCGGTCTCGACCAGGACGCGTTCGCGAACGATTTCCGCGGCCATGAAGCGCGCTGGCTGATCAGTGACCTGATCGGATGGGAAATATGGCGGGCCCGCAGGTAGCGCGGCCGTCACCTGCTTCAGCAGTATGTCGAGCCCGTCCCGCTTAAGCGCGGAAATCGGGATGATCGCGTGGAATTGATGCAGCTTCTTGTACTCCTCGATCAAGGGCAACAACTTGCTCTTGCCACCTCGCAGCAGATCCACTTTATTAAGTACGAGACAAACTTTCGTGGAGGAGTGCTTCAGCATCTGTATGGCGAACTCATCACGCCGATCCAGCTTGCGGGTCGCATCCATGATCAGGAGAACAAGGTCGCAGCCTTCCAGCGCTTCCCGGACTTCAACCATCATCTTGCGGCCCAGAGAACTATCCGGCTTGTGAACACCCGGCGTATCGATCAAGACGATCTGCGCGGCGTCCCGGCCTTTGCCCTTGGGCAGGTTGACTATGCCTTGAATTCGGTTGCGTGTGGTTTGCGGCTTCGGCGAGATGATCGCGAGCTTTTCGCCTACAAGGGCATTGAGCAAGGTGGACTTGCCGGCGTTAGGACGGCCGAGAATGCAGACGAAACCGGAGCGGAAGGGCATAAGAGCGGGCTTCGGGCTTTAGCTATCGGGCTTCGGCAAAATCTGAAACCAAGGTACGAAAGCCGAAGCCGAGGCCACATTCCGACTATATCAGGCTGTGGGATTGAGCAGGGCTGAAGCGAAAGGGTTTTGCGGAAGCCCGACGGCCGAGGCCCGAAGCCCGCCTCATATCAGCTTCAGCTGCCGCGGCTGCATGGCGGTGATTCTTACGCGCTCCACCTTACGGTCGGTCGATTCCAGAACCTCGAAGCGCAGGCCGTCGTCATCCACGGTTTCGCCGCGCTGCGGGATGTGTCCCGCCAGTTCGCTGACCAGGCCCGCGACGGTGGCCGATTCCCTACCTTCCGGCTTGGTCCCGAACAGTTCGGCGAGCCGGTCCACGTCCATTCCTCCGGCAACGATGAACGACTGATCATTCTCCCTGACGATTTCCGGCTTCTCGTGCTCGTCGCGGATTTCACCGACAATCTCTTCCACCAGATCTTCGATGGTCACCAGTCCCGCCACGCCGCCATATTCATCGACCAGGATCGCCATGCGGATGTTGTTCTTCTGCATCTCCCGCAGAAGGTCGCTGCCGAGCTTACTCTCGGGCACGAAATAAACATCGCGCCGCATCAGCGTTTCGAGAGTGCGTTTGGAGGCTTCGCTGTCCGGCACTTGCAATACGTCTTGAGCGTAGACGATGCCTCGGATGTTATGAATGCTCTCCGCGTACACCGGAACCCGCGAGTAATGCTTGGTGCGGAGCATTTCGATGAAACGCTCGACCGTGGTTTCCATGGGCACGGCAAACATCTCCGGACGCGGCTTCATGGCTTCGCGCACTGTCTTCCCGCTGAATTCCACCACAGACTGAATCAGGTCGCGATCGCCCTCCTGGATAATGCCCTCCTCCTGGCCCGCTTCGATCAGCGCGTCCACAGCCTCGGCCGCGCTTTCTGGCTGCTCGCGCGTGTTTTGGCGCGTAAGCGATGCCACCGACTGCAGGAAACCCAGAACAATGGTCACCGGCAGCACCAGGTAAATCAGCACGGTCAGAAGCCACGTCCAGCGGATAAGCCAGGCGCCGTTGGTGCGCGAGAAGAAAACGAATGGCAGAAATTGGTTGAAGACAATGACAATCAGGATCAGGCTGATTGCGGCTTGCAGGATTTCATAGATGCTCCACCGCTGGTCCCCGAAGACCGCGAAACCCACCAGCAAGGCAATCGTCGCCGTGGTCAACTGCTTGAGCACTGACATGGAGAGCGATGCCCGGGCGCGGCTCACATGCAGGTTGGGCTCAACCTTCTGCTCGAAGACGTCGATGTTGTCCTGAAACTCACGCGAAAGAAATTTTCCGATCTCTTGGTAGACTCGGTCCACATAAGACGCCAACGCCAACAGGCCGAGCAGCGGGAGCAGCGCCAGTGCGACAGCCCAGTTCATGCGGTTCTCCGCTTCCGACCGCGCGGAGAATTGAGCGGTGACATCCTCTCGATAAGTCCACCCTCCAGCTTCAGACGCAGCCGCAACCGGCTCTCTTTGCGGGCCATCCTGCCATTATCGCGCTCGTGATCAAACCCCGCTAGATGCAGGATGCCGTGCAGCACAAGAATTTTCACCTCATCTGCCACCGAGTGACCAAAGCGCCTGGCATTCTCCCGGGCAATGTCCGCGGAAACCGCCACGTCCCCGGCTATGCATCTGGCTTGACGGCTCGCCTCTGGCAAAGCCGGAAACGACAGTACATCAGTGGCCTTGTCCGCTCCCCGGAATCGCTGGTTCAGAGATCGCATCTCAGCGCTGTTTGTAACCAACACATTTACCGGGTCACGCAGTTGGACCACACGCCGCGCCCGCAACACGAAACGTTCAAGCGTTGACGAACTCAATCCCGCGATTCTCTTCCGGAGGATAACCACCTTGCTCCCAAGTACACTCACTGACGACCCCGCAAAATAAACAGGAGGGCCCGGTTTCAGCCCTCCCTTTACCTTTGCGACATTATTCGGCCGAAGCTTCTCTGGATCTATCGTTTGCGTTCGGCGTTTCCTGATTCTTGGTGTCGACGCCCTTTATCTGCGCGCCCTTCACATCAGAGCCCTTCACCTCGCCGTTTCTTCCGCTCGCCGGCAGCAGCATCTGCTGCTCGGCGACATGCGTCTTGTGCTCGTCGTAGGCGCGGATGATGCGCTGCACCAGATGATGCCGCACGACATCCGATTCGTCGAAATGAACGAACGTCAGACCCTCGACCCTCTTCAGGATGTCAATCGCTTCCAGCAGCCCGCTGCGGCGCGCATTGGGCAAATCGATCTGCGTGATGTCTCCGGTAATCACCGCCTTGGAGTTGAATCCGAGACGGGTGACGAACATCTTCATCTGCTCCGAAGTCGTGTTCTGTGCTTCGTCGAGAATTACGAAGGAATCGTTCAGCGTGCGCCCGCGCATGAATGCGATAGGCGCAATCTCGATGACATTCTTCTCCAGATAGCGGTCCACCTTTTCCGGATCGAGCATGTCATACAGCGCGTCGTACAGCGGACGCAGGTAGGGATCGATCTTGTCCTGCAGCGTGCCCGGCAAGAAGCCCAGCCGCTCGCCCGCTTCCACCGCCGGACGCGCCAGGATGATGCGGTTCACGCGCTTGGCGAGCAACGCGGAAATCGCCATCGCCACGGCGAGATAAGTCTTGCCCGTGCCCGCCGGGCCGATGCCGAAAACCATGTCGTGCTTCTCGATGGCTTCGACATACCGCCGCTGGTTCACACTCTTCGGCTGCACCATACGGCGACCGAGCGAGCGCTGGCGGCCGGCGTCGGCCAGTCCGCGCAGAGTTGCGCTCGAATCCGCGGTCAGCACGCGCAGCATGCTGTTGAGATCGCCATTGTTGAAACTGTAGCCGGATTTCTGGAGGCTCTCGTAATCGGCAAACACCTGCTCGGCGCGAGCCACGTCGCGCGCCGCGCCCTCCAGTTCAATCGCATTCGATCGCAGATCAATGGTGACGTTCAGGCCATCTTCCAGCACCCGCACATTCTCGTCGCGCGTGCCAAACAGAGTCTCGATGTTGGGACTAATCCCGATGCTTTTCTTCATTCAATCTCTTTGACGATTCAACCTCTTGACGACAGGAAATGACAAAACAGGATTACGCGTCGAGACGGGATCAGGCGGAATGCTCATGCCCAGGAGGCAAGTCACTACCATTGAGTAAAGCGTACCCCGCGCCGGGGTGGGAGTCAATGGCGACGCAATCGGTTGACCAGTCGAGACTTAGTCCCGTAGAATAACGTATTCGGTACTCACCGGAATATCTCGCTGTACACACAAAGGCTAACGAAGCAATATGGCTAATCATTTTTCGGCGCTCAAACGCGCCCGTCAGACCACGAAGCGCACCGCCACCAATCGCGCCAACACCTCCCGTCTGCGCACCGCGCTGCGCACCCTGCGCGAGACCATTGAGAAGGGCGACAAAGCTGCCGCCGAAAAGACTTACCGCGAGACGGTTTCCGCGCTCGACAAAGCGATCCAGAAGGGCACGTTGCACGGCAATACCGCCGCGCGCTACAAGTCCCGTCTGGGTAAGCGCGTCACCGCGATGAAGTAGCTGTTGAACGGAAAGCTGATCCGGATTCAGGAGACCCAGATGCTCTTCAGCACTCTCGCCCAGTTTCCACCGATCACCAGGCGTATCTGCTCATCAGTGTAACCACGCCTTACCAGGGCCGCAGTCAATTCATACATCCGCGTCGGGCCGCCGAGCCCAGCGACCACCTCGTGCTCACCATGCACGTGATAACGCGGATCGGCTTTCGCAAGCATATCTTTCAGAACCGCCGGAGAACCCAGGTCGTTGCTCTCGATCCCAGCATCGGAGCCGACGCCGACGTGGTCGATACCGACCAGATCACGCACATGATCGTAGTGATCGACCACATCTTCGACGGTGACCGGCTCGCTCCCCTTTACCATGAATGCAATGTCAGTGATTCCCATCACGCCGCCCTTGGCCGCCAGCTTGCGAATGGCATCGTCGGTAGTGGCGCGGAGCGCGTTTGGATTCAGGGCGCGACAGTTGCCGTGTGACAGAATGACGGGAGTCTTGGATCGGGCGATGGCGTCCAATTTCGTCTTGTCGCTCGCGTGACCGAGATCGACTGCCATGCCGATGCTGTTCATGCGGTCGATGATCTTTCCGCCGTACTCGCTGACTCCACCGTCGTAGGGCTCGAAGGCGCCGTCCGCAATGCGGCTTCTAAAGTTGTAGCTGAGCTGAGACACACGCAGCCCATACCCGAAACATCGGTTCACGTCGTCGACAGTTTGGAACTGATCACTGGTCTGCAGCCCGAAGAGAATACCGAGCTTGCCTTGCTCCTTAGCTTTCGCCAGATCAGCAGCATTATTGATGCGCATCAACCAGTGAGGATATTCAGCGATGAAACTGTTCCACTTGGCAAAGAGTTGCTGGGCATCGGCAAAGTCATCCGCGCCGTCACCGAAGTTGATGACAGAAACGCCGGTGCTTTGAAATCGCCGAAAGTCTGCCTCGGTGAACGCGCCCGGCTCGGTCAGCCACTTATCCTTCAGTTCTTTCTGGTCCTTGCGATATAGAAACTGGTTCAGCATGTCGATCACAAGGGATTCGCGGACGAGGCGTATGACCCGTTCCGGATATTCCTGCGTCGATTGCGCAAATACGCGGTAGCTCTTGCGAAGGACGAAGGGCGCAGCCACTAAAGCGCTCAGTGCATCCTTCAGAAATGTGCGTCGTGGAACAGATCTCAAGATTGGCTTCCGATCACGAGCTCGGTATCGAGCGATCAGTATTAATGAAATCAGCGCTTCAGGTAAAGTGGTGCTTCGAGGCGAAGCCCGACAGGCTCGTGTGGGGCGGACACTCCTGTCCGCTGCCTTTGACGTTGAAGTTGCCGTTGCTCCTGACTCTAACCAATGATTCGGTCCACCGAATCTTTAAATGCCCTTCCCGGATTTTCACAGGCACTCGATGCTCACTCGTCACATCTCCCCGACTGCCGAGCAGGCTAAACTGTGAGGAACTATCTCCTCAGGCCCAGGCCTGCGGAATTCTTTGTTCCTTCAAAACCTAGTAAGACTTCGTCTGATAATTTCTTGCCCCAGGCCCGAAGTCCTTGCCGTTCAATATTTTAGGTATAGCCGGACCTGCTCCTCGGTGATTCGAAAGGACTTGCCAATCGAGATTGCGTTTAATGACGAGCTAAAGCCTTTAGATCCAATATTTTACAGGTAGGTCATTTGAATGCAATATTTTAGCGGGGATCGAATCGGCATCGGGCGCGTAACTCCTTAACCCACTATAATTTAGCAGATGGGTCTCGAAAAAAATTTGCTCTGGATATCCGGCTTCTAAACCGGCAACTGTTCCTGCATCCATCCCGGCGTTTCCAGCTTCGCCTCTGTGGTCAAATCCATCACTAGACGTTCCAGCACCATGCGCTTGCTCACAGGATTGGAACGCAGAGCAAGATCGGCTTTGGCTACGAGACGGATCGCCCGGGTCAAATCGCGCCGCGATTTATAGCGGCGGGCTTGCCTGATAATGTCGTCGGCGGCGAATGGAGGTACGCGGAATCCCTGCCAGAGCGCCGCCCAGAGCATGCGCTGGTCGCGCACGTTGCGTTCGAGAATCACCAGCATCTGGCGGAAAGTTTTCGCGAGCATGTAGATGTGCGCGATAGAGGCTTCTTCGCCATCGCCCGACGACAGGATCGCATCCAGCACTTCCAGCGCGCGCACGCGGTCTTTGGAAGAGATGGCATCCGTCAATTCGTACAAAGACCGCTGCTTGGCGGCAAGGACCATGGTTTCCACGTCGCCCAGCGTGATGCGGTTCCGCGCGCCAACGTAGAGCATCAGCTTTTCCAGTTCGTTAGAGATCATCATCATGTCGCCACCGAGGGCATCGACCAGTTCGCGGGCGCCATCGGGATCGATCTTCACGGGGACCGGGCGGCTGGTGCAGTAATCGGAAATCCAGCGCACCGCTTCGCCTTCCTCCACGCGCGCCAGTTCGACGATGCCGCAATATTGGCCCATGGTCTCGCGGATGCGCTGGTAACGTTCCTTATCCTGCATTTCCATCCGGCGGACATCGGCGGGGATGCTGATGTGGTCGGCAACGAAAACCACCATCGCGTCCGGATTCGGATTCTTGCAATATTCTTCGATGGCCGCAAGCTTTTCTTCATTCGAGCCGCGGCCAAAAAGACTCTTCACCCCGCGCACGAAAAACACCTGGAAAGGAGCCATCAGCGAGGGCGTGCGGGCGCGGTCGAGAACTTCGGCAAGGTCATTTTCAGCAAGGTCGAATTCGAACACGCTGAAGTCACGCAGATCCGCCGGAACCAGGTGTTCGAGAATGGCATCGCGGAAGCGTTTGCGGAAGAAGGCTTCGTCGCCGACGAACACATAAGCGGGACGCAGCTTGCGCGACTCCAGTTCGCTGACAAACCGATCCGCCTGAGCGAAAGCCCGCATCAGAACTGCTCCGAGGTCGAAACAATCATCATCACAAACTCTGCCACAGACTCTAGCATCTAAAAGCCCTCCAGAATGTTAGAGACCAGGGTACGGGCAAAATCCTGCGAGAGCCGCCGGAAAGCCGGCGAGTCTTCTTCAAAAAAGCTAGCCAGATCCTGTGAAACTTCATACTGCTCGCGAAACAGATACGAAGGATTCTGGTAGAGCACTTTGCCCTGCCGGTCGGTGAGCGACACCCTCATGCTGACCACCACCAAAACGCTGGCCGCTTGTCCGGTAGCGGAATTGTAGGTAAGCGGCGACGAAGAAGCCGAGAGCACAGTGCCGCGCAACGTGGCGTCGGCAGCTTCGCTCGAATCATTGAGGATGTGATAGTGCGTGCGCGTCGTGAACTCGCGCACCACCGACGAAGTAAGCAGCTGTTCGATGCGGTAAGTGGTTGTCTCGTTTACGAAAGCAGGGACGGCAACGGTCTTGACGTTTTCCGGAAGCTGGGCGGCGCGGCCGGCCGTGTGATATCCGCAACCGACGTTCGCCAGGAGCAAGATCAGCCAGGCGGCCCGCCGAAAGCTCATCAGCAGAAAGTTCATAAGCTGAACTCTCATCCGCCGAACTCTCACTGGATTTTTCCGAGCGGGCGGGTTGGGATCATGCTCTCGGCACACTCCACGGCGGCCATGGCCGCAATGCGCAAGTTGTCGGCAGCGGCCCACAGCCAGATTCCATTCGGCCGGGCCGCATCGCGCGTGAGCGAAACCAGAATGTTGGCCTGACCCGCCGTGTTCACGTTGCTAGGCTGGGAATCCTCTTCGGCTCCTGCCAGAACCACATGATCTCCGGCCAGGGCTTGCGACAAGCGTTCCTGATCAACCGCCTGCTCCATCTCCAAAAAGATTGCCAGCGTGAGGCCGTGAAACACTGGAGGCTGCAGCAGCATCATCGCGGGCTGAAGCGCGTCCGCTCCGGCAATCTCCAGATAATCGCGCCGTACCCTCGCTTCCAGAGACTCGAGAGACAGTCGCGATTTCTGCCCATAGCGCGCAACCATGTTAAAGGCCAACTGGACGTCGAAAATATCTTTCGGCAACGACTGAAACGACAACAAATTGACGGTTTGCTGATGCAACTCGTCCATGCCTTTCTGTCCCTGCTCTGACACTGGCAGGAAAACGGTCGCCGCCGCGCCGTGAACAGCTCCGGCCTTGCGCGCCCGCAGCAGCAGCAAAGCCAGGGTCACGGCGGCAGGATGAGCCACGATGCACGGAGCCGGTTGAAGTTCCGGCTGCCACATCTCGCCCCGTTCGCGCTCGATCCAGAGGGATCGCACGTTCGCGCCAGCTTCTTCCTCCAAAGCGCCGGAGAGATCGATGATCGCGCTGCCCGCGTCGCGGGCGCGTTTCCAGTTCTGGCGGGTACACTCTTTATCGGCGGCAAAGAAAGTAAAGTCCACGTGCGTAAACTGCTCTGCACGCACGCTCTGGATGAAGTTGATTTCGTCGCCGGTCGCTTCCAGTTGCCCGATCGACTCATCGTCGTCGAGCAGACGCACAACAGCAGCGGGGAAGTTCCGCTCGTTGAGCATCTCGGCGACTTCCTTACCTTTCAGCGTAGCCGCACCCACGATTGCCACGCGGAAGAGCTGTCCGCGTGCAGAGGCGGCAGGGGACGGTGCCCCGATTTTGGACGGCGTACTCATGAAGTCTGCGAAGCCTCCTTGTAGCTGGGAGGTGGAGGCTGGGTCCGGCGAC
>Ga0210385_10001712_pt1 | contig 13422 bp, 9 predicted proteins | sample IncBWH26OmetaG_FD_160107 | JGI IMG/M metagenome (GOLD analysis project Ga0210385, IMG submission 160107) | Forest soil microbial communities from Barre Woods Harvard Forest LTER site, Petersham, Massachusetts, United States - Inc-BW-H-26-O ... | reverse complement strand
TCCGGCTGTGATTGGAACCGTGATTCTCACTCTCCTTTTAATCGCTTTGTTTGCCTGCATCTTTCCCGCCTGGCGCGCTTCGCGTCTTGATCCGATGCAGGCCTTGCGGACGGAATAGGGCCGAAGCGTGCTATTGCTCGCGTAACAGGAGGATGGGATCGACGGCGAGGGCACGGCGCGCGGGGAGCCAGGTGGCGACGAGCCCGAGAAGAAGCATGGTGAGGACAACGCCGAGGAGCACGAGGGGATCTTTGGGCGTGGCCTGGTAGACGATCGAGGAGAGGACTTTGGTGGCGACGAGGCCAAGCAGGAGTCCGGCGGCTGAGCCGATGGCGAGCAGGCGGAAGGCGCGGCCGAGAGCGGCGCCGAGGACTTTCTGCCGTCCGGCGCCGAGAGCGACGCGAATGCCGAGCTCGCGCAGACGCCTGCTGACGACATAGGAGGCCATCCCGAAGACACCGGTGATGGCGAGCATGGCGCCGAGCAGGCCGAGAACACCGAGGGCGACGGCGGCGACGCGGGAAGCGAAGAGGGCGGGGTCGAGCTCGCGGTTCCAGGTGTGGACGTCGACGGGCAACGACGGATCGAGGCCGCGCAGGGTGGCTTCGAGCGCGCCGGCGATCTCCTGGGGATCGCGGTCGGAGCGCGCGATCAGCATGATCCCCGTGGAAGGTTGCTGGAGGATGGGAAGGAACAGGGCGGACGCGGGAGTTTCCGTCAGGGTATGGTACTTGCCGTTCTCGGTGACGCCGATGACCTGGATGCGCGTGCCGCTGGGGATTTTGAAATCGCTGCCGATGGCGTTTTGGACGGATCCGAAGACTTTGCGGGCGAACTCCTGATTGACGACGGCGACTTTAGGGGATTGGGCGTCGTCGTGCCGGGTGAAGCCGCGACCAGCGAGGAGCACGGTGCCGGCGGCCTCAAAATATCCGGGCGAGACGGTGTACTGCCAGGCGTCCGCCGCAGCGTTGCTGGGGCGATAGTCGGTCACGCTGTCGCGAAAGACATTGGAGTCGCTGTCGCCGCCGAACTGCAGGGGAAAGTTTTGGGCGTACGCGGCAGCCGTCACGCCGGGGATGGCGGCGACCGCGTCGCTCATGCGCCGCTCCATGATGGCGGCCTGCTCGTCGGTGTATCCAGCCATGTGGAGATCGGCGCCGGCCAGGACGGCGTGACCGGGTTCGAAACCGAGGTTGGCGTGCAGGGAGCGGAGGAGGCCGCGCACCGCGACGAGCGAGGCGGTGACGAGGACGGCGCAGATGGCGATTTGGGAGGCGAGGAGGAGATCGCGCAGGGCGAAGCGGCGTGACGCGTCCAGGCCGGTGGATCCGGAGCGAATGACCTGATACGGGTCGGCGCGCAGGACCTGGCGGACGGGAACCAGGCCGAAGAGGAATCCGCTGAGGAGGGCGAGGAGCAGCGCCAGGACCCAGGTGCGCACGTCGGGATGGACGGGCACGTTGATGGGGACGGCGGGAATGGGGCGCCAGGCGCTAAGCCCGCGCAGGATGGCCATGCCGCCGAAGATTCCGAGGACGCCGCCGGCGAGCGAGACGAGAATGGCTTCGATGAGGAGCTGGCGGACGATGCGGGCGCGGCGGGAACCCAGCGCGAGCCGGGTGGCGATCTCACGGGAGCGGTCGGCGGCGCGGGCGGCGAAGAGGCTGCCGAGGTTGGCACAGGCGGCGAGCAGGATAAGGCCGGCAAGGAGCATGAGGCCGGCCATGAAGGCGCGGGCCGGGCGTCCGAGGTGGTCGCCGAGCAGTCCGGGATGGGCCACCGCGAAGTGGAGCTTTTCATCGCTTCTCGGGTGCGCCTGGGCCAGCGAGGCAGCGATGGCATTGAGGTCGCCGGTGGCCTGGGCGCGGGTGACGCCGGGCTTCAGATGGCCGGAGATCCAGAGAGGACGCTCGTCGTAATTTTCCAGGGGGTTCCATCCCCCCACCTCGGGCAGATCGATGATGGGCGCCCAGAAGTCGGGGGAGAGGAACAGCTCGGTGCCGCGAAAGCCGGCGGGAGCGACGCCGATGATGGTGAAGGGGTGCTTATTGAGCTGGACGGTGGTCCCGAGGACGGCGGGATCGGCGTGAAAATGCGCGCGCCAGTAGTCGTAGCTGAGGACGAGATAGGGGGCGCTGTTGGTTCCTTTTTCGTCCGCAGCGTGAAAGAAGTGTCCGAGATACGGCTGGATGCCGAGGGCGTCGAAATAATTCCCGCTGGCGAGGCAGGGCCACGCGATCGAGGCGTTGTTGCCGGTATCGATTGCGATGGAGCCGATGATGGCATACGCGACCAGGTTTTCGAAGGTGCGGTTGTGGTCGCGAAGTTCGCGGTAGTCGGGATAGGACTGGAAGGGCTCGTTCTGTGGCTCGCGCTCGAGCGAGTAGAGGCTTTGCGGGTGGGGTATGTTGAGCGGGCGGAGGATGAGGGCGTTGAGGACGCTGAAGACGATGGCGTTGGCGCCGATGGCGAAGGCGAGGCTGAGGATGGCAACGATGGCGAAGGAGGGAGATTTAAGAAGGACCCGCAGGGAGAAGCGCAGATCGGCGAACAGGTGCTCGATGAGGGGCACGCCCTCTTCGGCGTGATAGCTTTCGCGAACCGATTGCACAGCGCCGAGTTTGAGCGCGGCCTGGCGGCGGGCTTCGGCGGAAGACATGCCGGCGCGGACGTTCTCTTCGGAGAGTAATGCGAGGTGCTGGTCGAGTTCTTCGCGGAGGCGCGCGTCGCCCTGGCGGCGGAAGAGGAGATTGCGGAGCCGGGCGAAGAGGCGATGGAGAGCTCTCATGGCAGGTCCTCCGCACGGACTTCAAAGAAACGTGCGATGATAGCGGCGGTTTGCTCCCAGTCGCGCCTTTCGGCTTCGAGCAGTTTATGGCCGGCGCGGGTGATGCGGTAGAAGCGGGCGCGGCGGTTGTTTTCCGACGGGCCCCAGTCGGAGGCGACCGCGCCTTCCTGCTCGAGGCGGAGCAGGACGGGATAAAGGGTGCCCTGGTTGACGGAGAGAAGGTCGCCGCTGATCTGCTCGATGCGCCGGGCGATGCCGTAGCCGTGCTGGGGGCCGAGGACATGGAGGGTGCGAAGCACCATGAGGGCGAGGGTGCCCTGCTGGACGTCTTTTTTCTGCTTCATGCCATCTCCGGGAACCCTGGAGTCATTCCATTGGGGTACCAACAGGAGTATGTCACAAACTTCATTGGGAAAGCAACAGGTCTCCGATTCTTCGAATATCTATTCCGCCGGGAATCGGACCTTGTTTCTGTTCAGCAGCGCTGGTCAGAACAGCGACTGGATCGCGGGGGTTATGGCTTGGTCGAGCTGATCGAGGTCAGGGGCGCCGGGGTCGACCCTGATTCCGTGAAAGAGATTCCATTCTTCACTGAGGGCGATCGACTCGCCGGGCCAGACGGTGCGGCGCGGGCCCATGAGCTCGACTTCCTGAAAGGCTCCTTCGACGTAGACTTCGGTGTTGACGCCGTAATCGGGATAGAGGGCGCGGTTCTCGTGAGCGAAGCGCTTGACGAAGAGCTCGTTGCCGAGCAGGTGGGCGCACCATCCTTCTTTGTTGCGGAGGCCGAACTTCTGGGCGGTGGGGCGGGCGGGGTCGGCGCGGAGAAGGATGTATTTAACGCCGAGGGTGAAGCGTGGGTCCTGCAGATCGGTGAAGGCGCAGAGGGCGAGCGGCTGCGTGACGGGTGCGTAGTCGTCATGGCTTTGGAAGGGGACGCGGGGGACGATGCCAACGCCGGAGCCGACGATGGTGATGGCCCAGACGGCGATGTCGATGGGCCAGAGATTGCGGCTGGTAACGATGTGCTCGATTTTGACGTGCGAGCCGGTGGGCGCGAGGGTGATGCGGATTTGTTTTTCGATCGAGGCGCCGTCGACAGGCGGCCGGAGGGTAACGCTGAGGTCGCCCCGGGTTTCGTGCTGGATGGGGGAGTTATCGGGCGCGTAGGTGGCAGGAAAGACTTCGGGCCAGACCCAGAGGCGATGACCGCCGTACGGTTTCCAGGCGCCGAGTGCGGTCTTGACGGAACTATCCGGGAAGCTGCCGAGGTGGTTCTTGCCCCCTGTAGCTCCATAGAAGAGGATGCGGGGTCCGACAGCGGTGGTGACGATGAGATCGGTGGCTCCGTTGGAGAGCTTGAGGCAGTTGGGCAGACCGGCGAAGGAGAGTGTTTCGATTGGCATGCGAGACGCGCCTCGGTTCGGAACGAAGGATGAAGGCGAAGGATCATTGTAGAGGAACGCGGCAGCAGGCCACAGGGCACAGGGTGCAGAGCGCGGGACGCAGAGCGCGGGATGGGTGCAGTCAATTAGCTACAGTGGTGGTTACATATTGAGTTTTGGGGATGATTGCGGCTGGGTTGAACGGCGGAATTTGGAGGCCTGCACCGGGGGTGGTGCAAGGTGCTGATTTTGGCCTGAAATTTGCACATAAAAGCCCGGATTTGCACAGAAATAAAGGACTTGCGGGAACAAGATTCTGTGCGATGATTCTTTCAACGGAGGAGCGATCCTCCCGAAGAAGAGAGCAAAACGCAGCGGTCAGGAGAGGCGGCAACGCAGCTCAGGGAGCTCACGGGAAACCGGGGGTTCCAGCAGGAAGCCGGGCAACCGGAGGCTTGCGGATGGCGGTGAAGATGCTCACACGTCAGATGGGTTGACGGAACGAACGGGAGCGCGGGCGCAAGCTCGCAGGCTCGGGCGAAGCCGGCAGCAACAGGGCGTGATCAGGTAGCCGAAGCCAGATCTTCGATAAATCGGAAGAAGGGGCGAGAACCGGCTAGGGGACTCGCCCCTTCGGCTTTTTGGGGGACGGGGACAGAAGGCGGGTTACAGGAGCGCAGGGTTGGGGGATTCGCCGGAGTCAGGGACGGCGCCGTCGAAGACGATTTGGTGCAGCCTTCGAGACTGGCCACGGTCCAAGCGGCGGGTGAGGGCCGGAGTGGGCGCCCGGCCCTCGCGATGGGGTGAGTTAAGTTAGTGGGCGACGACGACGGAGAAAATAACGCCGTCGCTGTTGGCGCAGACGTAATTTCCGTCAACCATGCGCCACTCATAACCAGCCGGGGGCTGGCGCAGGTGGTGCGAGTGCCAGTCGGCGACGGCTTCGCCGCGACCCCAGTCTTCGTTTTTGATTTTTGCACCCTTGTGCCACTCGCTGTGTTTCACATACTGCTGGTGATGATCCTGGTCGGGATGGTCCTGGGCGATGGCGATGCCGCCGGTGAGAGTGAGCGCAATGGTGGAAACAGCGATAGCTCTGCAGAACTTGTTCATGTGTACTCCTCGGGCGATTGGATTCGCGGGGGCGGGGCGACGTTGTTTGGCGCCGGGTGAAAAAGGACTCACCATGGGCCGGGTGGCTTAAGTTTCCGGGTCCAGGGAGCAACCGCAGGGAGGATCGAGCGCATCTTCGACGCTGAGTTATGAAAGGACAGTGAATGGGTTCGATCCTTCGGAAGTTCGCTCCAGTTTTCTTTGCGGCGGTTCTTGTTGCTCCGATGCTGACCACCGGCTGCGCGGCGCGGGTGCGTGTTTACGATCCGTATTACGGCGACTACCACGTGTGGAGCGGCGAGACGGTCTACTACGGTCGCTGGGAACACGACACGCATCGGGATCACATGGACTTTAATCGGCGCAGCGATGCAGATAAGAAAGCGTACTGGACCTGGCGGCATAGTCAGCACTAGCACGCAGCAGAGGTCAGAAGAGGGACGGACGGGCAGAGCCGCCCAGCAAGGTGGGGCTCACGGTGGCGGCGGTGTGCGTTCCTTCTCCGCCGCCCCAGGCCCAGGAGAAATAGATCACGGGCAGTCCTCCGGCGTGAACGGTGAGGCCGGCGCTGAAGGTGTGGCGCAGATGGTCGAGGCTCACGTCGTCGCGGCGGAGGCCGATTTTGCCTTCGTCTGCGCCGAAGAACAGACCGATGGGGAGCTTGCCAAGCGAATGCTCAATCTGGCCGCTGAAGAGGAGCAGGTCCGGTCCGCGGAAGCGATAGTCGGGATAACTGGCGAGCATCGGCGTGGCATTGATGTCGGATCCGCCGACGGTGGGGGAGAAGTAGAAGGGCACCTGGCTGCCGCGATCGGCGAAGGACTCTGACAGAAACGCGCGCAGCGTGATGGAGCCCTCGAGCTTTTGCGTGGTGGAGACGATGGGGCAGGGAACCGCAGGGTTCGGTTTGGTGGTCGCGGCGCGCGTGAGCGAAATATTGCGACTGGCGTTGCTGCCGGTGCAGTCATCGGGGCCGGTGTACTGAAATTGTGAAGCGCGGTTGGGGTAATAGTGCTGGCTGAGTATTTTGGGGAGCCAGCTGTAGAGAGGAATCTCGTGGCTGAAGTCGCCGTTCCAGCGGCGGAAGGAGTAAGCACCGTCGCCGGGCGCGACGAACTGCTGAAACTGGAGCAGGTAGTTGAGGCGGATGCGGTCTTTGAAAAAGGCAGGGTAGATGCGCAGGCCTTCGGAAGGTTCGAAGTAGCCGGGCTGGCGCGTGAGGCCGGGCGCCGTGCTTTCGGAAAAGAGCGTGCCGATGGAGGGGATGTTTGCATCGGAGCCGGCGCGAACGCTGGGGAATCGTCCGTTGAGCTCGGCGACGATGGCGATTTTTGGACCGCCTTTGCCGATCTGGAGCGGGAAGGCCGCATCGGCGCCGGTGATGTTTTCGCTGAAGCCGTAGGTGGTGTGGGCGAGAAGGGATGTGTTGGGTCCGAGGCCGAAATAGTCGACGCGCGTGAGCGAGATGCTTTGCGAGTAGAAGTTGAAGAGGGGCGCGACTCGATATTGCAGTCCGGAGGGAAGGCGGTAAGCCTTCATGTAGGCCCCGGCGCGCCATGAGCCGTTGGTCGTGGCCTGGGCGTCGACGTCCCAACTGGCGCGCCATTCGTTGGTGTAGTCCTTGTGCTCGACAAAGGCAAGGCCGGCGGCGATGCCGTCATCGGGAGCGAGACTGCCGGCGGTGATGTGCATGGGCTGACCCATGACGACGGTCTGGCCGCAGTCGGTGAGATTGCCGAACGTAAATTTGCCGCAGGCTTCGAGCGATTCGCCTTCGACGCGAAAGTCGCGATGGAGGCGGCTCTCGTTTTGAGCCAACGCGAGGGCTGTGGTGAGAAGCAGGGGGGAAAGGACAACGTGCGCGATTTTCATTTCTTCCTCTTGCCGGAGCCTGGGGGTGGGGGAGACTTTTTGCGAGCCGGGGTGGTCTGCTTCTTTGCTGGGGACAGTGGCGCGGCGGGGCCGGCGGCGGCGGCGAGGTCGAGGGCCTGATCCTTTTGCCGGGGACGGGCGAGTGGCGGCATGGGGATCGGCGCCATTGCGGCCAGCGCTGCTTTGGCGCGGGTGCGAAGCAGACGCGTCATGGGTGCGATGTAGCGGGCCGCGTCATCTTCCGTGACGATGCGGTGCTGTGGCAGAGTGGCGCGCACGTCGGGCGGCAGCTTTTCCTCGAGGTGTTTGAAGTGCTCGATCTGCTTGCGGATCAGGTCGGACATGCGCCGGTTCTTGTCGAAGGCCTCTTTGGGGGGGCCGGGGACGAGGATGGGTTCCATCGCAATTCTCCTAAGCCTGGACGTTTTTGAAGGTGGGGCAATCGGCGTCGGCGCGCATGGCGGGTTGATTGAGATAGCCGAGGAAGGTGTTGGCGGCTTTTTCGCGCGGGGATCGATTCGGGTAGGCGCCGATGAAGTAGTCGGTCATGGTAGCCGGGATGGAGGCGTGTTCGAAGACTTCGTTGATCACGGTGCCGGGCGCGATCCAGGGAGAGATGAGCACGGCGGGAACGCGGACGCCGAGGCGATCGAAGTGGAAGGGATCGGGGGTACCGGTGGCGCTGGGCTGGGCGACGAATCCGTCGGGCGTGCAGGCGGGCGGAGGAACGTGATCGAAGGTGCCGCCGTGTTCGTCGTAGACGACAAGGATGGCGGTGTTGGGCCAGAGGTTCGGATTGCTGCGGATGGCGGTGTAGACGGTGGCGATGAACTGCTCGCCGGCGCGGACATCGTGATCGGGATGCTGGTCGCAGGCGATGAGCTCGCCGGAGCCGTCGGGTGCGTCGTGGTCGGTGTAGTTGGGCTCGATGAAGCAGTAGTTGGGAAGCTGATTGCGGCTGCAGGCGTCCTGAAAATCCTGGAAGCTGCCGAAGAGCGCAGGCTGGTTCTGGAGCAGGTTGACGACTTCGAGCGAGGAGCTGGCCTCGTCGTAGTAGTAGAGACGGGTGGTGTAGGTGCCCGTCGCTGCGATGCGCTCGTAGATGCTCAGGTACTGCTTGTTCCAGTAGAAGACGTCCATGCTGACCTGGCCGAAGGAGGTGCCGTAATGCGCAAAGGCGCGGTTGCAGAGGGTGGGGCCGGGGATGGAGGAGAACCAGCGATTGAAGACGGCGAACTGGGTGGCGAGGGTGGTGAGGACGGGGAGCTGGCTGGAGGCGAAGTAGTTCATGATCTCGTGCGAGTGCGCGAGATTGTTCTGCTGGTTGAAATAGCTTTTGACGAAGCCCTGCATGTTGGGCGCGCGGTTGGGATTCTGTGCGGTGGTGACGCCGCCGAAGATCTGGAGATCGGCGGCGGGGAAGTGATGGTCGGGGTCGGGATCGAGTTGTCCCTGGTAGGCGGCGTTGGGGGCGACGGTGACGGGGACGCCGGTGGAGTCGGGATTGGTTTCGTTCCCGACGAGGCCGTCGATGGCGGCGTTTTGAGAATGGAGGGCGCCCAGCATGTGATCGAAGGAGCGGTTCTCCATCATGAGGACGACGATGTGTTTGAGGTTCTGGATCGCCGGCAGAGTTCTGTCCACCATGGCCTGTCTTCCTTTCCAGCGGGGGATTTCTGGTACGCTGCGACGGCAGGGGCAGCGAGGCGGGAATCGAGGGACGTCAGCGTGTAGTGACGGGGCTGGCGCTGTCGTTTCGTGGCCGAACGGATTTTCCTGAGACTGATGGTGGCAGAGGCTACGCCGGGGCGGGCGGGATTGTCCATAAGAAAGAGGTAACCAGGGCGGTATGGCGAGCTCGGCTGCAGCCAAAAATGGGCCTGAGCGCGGGGAATCGGGGGTCTGGGTTCGATTACCGATTGCGCCACACGATTTTCGTGTGATACATCTCGACCATCAGCGGGCGCCCACGAGCTCGAAATCCTGCCGATCAGGAACTTGCTCCATGAGGTACTATCGCCGCTACAGCGCGGATGGCAGCTGTGTGGTCATTTGCACTCGCTGCTTCGCTACGATCGGCCGCGCCACGGGGTTTGCGGCTGCGGCCGCGCTCGAAGGCCAGCATGCGTGCGGAACGCCGCGTCCGGTGGAGTTCGCCGACGCGGCCCTGCGGAGCTACGTCGCGTTCCACGGCACGACAGCCGGGCCGGTGAGCCGGCTCGCGGGTTTTCTGCGCGCGCTTGACCGGCGCTATGCAGTGCTGGTGTTCGCGGCGATCGCGCTGGTCCTGTATATGCTGCCCAACCTGGTAGAGCTGGCGGCGATCGGCCGCGTGAGCCCCTGGGTGACGAGCATCCTGTTCGGCGACCTGATGGGCTGTGCGTGTCTGGCGCTGGTGTTGCGGATGCCGCGGACCGGGGTGGTTTTGTATCTGGCGCTGGCGTTGTGCGAGGGCTGGCTGTATGCGACGGGGCGCCTGTCGCCGGGGACGCTGGCGTGGGTGACGGACGCGGTGCCGACGCTGGTGGTGGCGGGGCGGGTGGCGCAGTTGTGGGCTCGGACGGGTTGGGGCTCACAGCGACGGATCGCGTGACGGGCGGCGTTGCGACTCGGACGTTCGTTGCGAAGGTGATGGGGCAGGCGGGTAAAGGATGGCGTTCGCAATGCGAACGTCGACACTTTGTTGCTGGCTAGCCTCTTCGAGCTACGCCAGGCGGCCTCCACCCCAGCACGCCAAAGGCAGGCGTGCTGGGGACCCCGGCTCCTGCGGCAGCAAGGTAGCGCCTTCGGCGCGGTTTTTTTTGGCACGACTGAAGTCGTGCCCTGATACAAAGCGGGTTTGGTGCGCTCTCTTTCGATTCTTTCTGTGGGGTGGGGAAGGTGCCGGGACTGAAGCCCCTTGTTTTGGTGGATGGGTTTCGCTGGGTTGAAACTTGGCGCTTTCTCCGGATTCTCGCGCAGCAGAGACTGATCCGATCTATTGGGTGTGGCTCGGGATGACAATCCAAAACAGAGATGCCTTTTAGCAACAGAAATGCCCAGCTTGCGCTGGGCATTTCTGTTGGAGCGAATTGCTGCGGGCCGGGAATGGCGGCAGAGCCGCGTATCGCCGACCGCGCAGGTCTATTCGGAGGCGGCCATTTCTTCGGCTTCGCCTTCCTGGCGCATCATTTCCAGTTCGCGTTCGGCTTCTTCCCAGGCGGTCTGGACTTCCTGCTGGATTTTTGCTGCCGCTTCTTCCAGTTCCGGGGAGAGCTGGACGTTGCGGTAGTATTCCATGCCGGTTCCGGCGGGGATGAGACGGCCGACGATGACGTTTTCCTTGAGGCCGCGCAGGTTGTCGACCGCGCCGTTGATGCTGGCTTCGGTGAGAACGCGCGTGGTCTCCTGGAAGGACGCCGCGGAGATGAAGGATTCGGTGGAGAGCGAGGCCTTGGTGATGCCGAGCAGGAGCGGGCGTCCGACGGCCGGACGGCCACCGTTGGCGATCACGCGGTCTTTCTCTTCGCGGAAGCGGAACTTGTCGACCTGCTGTTCGAGCAGGAAGCTGGAGTCGCCGACTTCCTCGATCTTCACCCAGCGGAGCATCTGCCGGACGATGGTTTCGATGTGCTTGTCGGAGATGGCCACGCCCTGGAGGCGGTAGACTTCCTGGATTTCGTTGACCAGGTAAGCCTGCAGCTCCTTCTCACCGAGGACGGCGAGAATGTCGTGCGGGTTGAGGGGACCATCCATGAGCGGCTCGCCGGCGCGGACGCGCTCGCCTTCCTGGACGTTGATGTGGACGCCGCGCGGCACGGAGTATTCCTTCTCCTCGCCATTGTCGGCGGTGACGTAGATGCGGCGCTGACCCTTCGAAACTTCGCCGAAGCGAACCACGCCATCGATTTCGGAGATGATGGCGGTTTCGCGAGGCTTGCGGGCTTCGAAGAGCTCGACGACGCGAGGCAGACCGCCGGTGATGTCCTTGGTGCGCGTGGTTTCGCGCGGGATCTTGGCAAGGATGTCGCCGGGGAAGACCTCGTCTCCGTCCTGGACCATGAGGTGAGCGCGGCTGGGCATGAGGTAACGCTTGTTGCCCTTGGCGCCCTTGATGACGATGGCGGGCTGGCGCTTCTCGTCGGGGGCTTCAGCGACCACGAGGCGCGAGAGGCCGGTGACCTCGTCGACTTCTTCGTGGAGGGTGATGCCTTCCTGCAGGTCCTTGAACTGCACGGCTCCGCCGATTTCGGTGAGGATGGCGAAGGTGTAGGGATCCCACTCGACCATGACCTGGCCGAGCTCGACCTTCTGACCCTCTTCGACCTTGAGGCGGGCGCCGTAGACGATCTGGTAGCGCTCCTTCTCGCGGCCGCGGTCATCGACGACGGCGATGGAACCGGAGCGGTTCATGGCGACGAGGTCGCCCTGACGGCTGCGGACCGACGCGAGGTTGATGAAGCGGATGGAGCCGGCGTTCTTGGCTTCGAGCCGGGACTGCTCGTTGACACGCGAAGCGGTTCCACCGATGTGGAAGGTCCGCATGGTGAGCTGGGTGCCAGGCTCGCCGATGGACTGGGCAGCGATGACGCCGACCGCTTCGCCGAGTTCGACGAGGCGGCCGGAGCCGAGGTTGCGGCCATAGCAGAGGACGCAGACGCCGCGCCGGGATTCGCAGGTGAGCACGGAGCGGATCTTGACGCGCTCGATGCCGGCCGCCTGGATGGCCGAGGCGAGGTCTTCGGTGATCTCCTGGTTGACGTCGACGATCACGCTGCCTTCGTAGTCCTTGATCTTCTCGAGGGAGACGCGGCCGACGATGCGGTCGCGCAGCGGCTCGATAATCTCGCCGGATTCAACGATGGGGGTGACGTAGATGCCTTCCACGGTTTTGCAGTCGCGTTCGCTGACGATGACGTCCTGGGCCACGTCGACGAGACGACGGGTGAGGTAGCCGGAGTCAGCGGTTTTGAGTGCGGTATCAGCGAGGCCCTTGCGCGCGCCGTGCGTGGAGATGAAGTATTCGAGCACGGTAAGGCCTTCACGGAAGTTGGCCGTGATGGGGGTCTCGATGATTTCGCCGGAGGGCTTGGCCATGAGGCCGCGCATGCCGGAGAGCTGACGGATCTGCTGTTTCGATCCGCGAGCGCCGGAGTCGGCCATGATGTAGATGGGGTTCATGGCGCCTTCTTTGTCGGCGCGCTTCATGTTGTCGAACATCTCGTCGGCGACGCGCTCGGTAACGGCGGACCAGATCTGAATGACCTTGTTGTTGCGTTCGCCGTTGGTGATAGCGCCGTCGAGGTACTGCTGCTGCACGGCGATGGCCTGCTTTTCCGCATCGCGCACGGTGGCGTACTTCGCCTCGGGGATGACCATGTCATCGAGTCCGACGGAGAGGCCGCTGATGGTGGCGTAATTGAAGCCGAGTTCCTTGATGCGGTCGAGCATGAGCACGGTGAGCTCGAGGCCATGGTTGAGGTAGCAGTAATTGACGAGCTGACCGATGCCCTTCTTCTTGAGCAGGCCGTTGACGTAGGGCATCTCCTGGGGCAGCGCATCGTTGAGGATGGCGCGGCCCACGGTGGTGGAGATGTACTGACGGTCGTACTGCACCGGCTCGGTGTGGGTGAGGTCCTGATCGTCGTAGGCGGTGCTCATTTCGAGCACGGGGCCGGAGTAGCGCAGACGAATGGGGCTGAGGGTCTCGACCTCTTTGACTTCGAGAGCCATGAGGACTTCTTCGATGTTGGCGAAGACACGGCCTTCCCCCTTGGCGCCCTTCTTGGCCTTGGTGAGGTAGTAGAGACCGAGCACCATGTCCTGGGTGGGGACGGTGATGGGGTGACCGGACGCCGGCGACAGAATGTTGTGCGAGGACAGCATGAGCACAGACGCCTCGACCTGCGCTTCAGGGGAGAGCGGAATGTGCACGGCCATCTGGTCGCCATCGAAGTCGGCGTTGAAGGCGGTGCAGACCAGGGGGTGAATCTTGATGGCCTTGCCTTCGACGAGGACGGGCTCGAACGCCTGGATGCCGAGGCGGTGAAGGGTAGGAGCACGGTTGAGGAGCACCGGATGATCGCGGATGACTTCCTCAAGGATGTCCCACACGATGGGTTCCTGGAGCTCGACCATTTCCTTGGCCTGCTTGATGGTGGTGCAATGGCCGGTCTGCTCGAGGCGGTGATAGATGAAGGGCTTGAAGAGCTCGAGGGCCATCTTTTTGGGAAGGCCGCACTGGTGGAGCTTGAGCTCAGGGCCGACGACGATGACCGAACG
>Ga0210385_10001710_pt1 | contig 13429 bp, 8 predicted proteins | sample IncBWH26OmetaG_FD_160107 | JGI IMG/M metagenome (GOLD analysis project Ga0210385, IMG submission 160107) | Forest soil microbial communities from Barre Woods Harvard Forest LTER site, Petersham, Massachusetts, United States - Inc-BW-H-26-O ... | reverse complement strand
CGGATCAAACTGCGCGATGACGCCGTTCGTCTCGATATAGAGCTGCTCCTGCGCGCCCGTGAAGTATTCGCCCTCCACGATATAATCCGCGTGGGCCCAGACGCTTTCCACGTCACCCTTTTCCACGAGGAATGTTTTGAAGGTATTGTCATCGCGCCAGATGATCGGGTCTTTGCGCTCGCTTTGTTCGATGGTGAAGATTGCGGGGAGCGGTTCATATTCGATCGCGACAGCCGCCACGGCTTTGGGAAGCGCGTGCCGATCGGGATGCGCGAGCAGGAGGATTGCCTCTTCCTGGTGATTGACGACGCCGTCGGCGAGGCAGGGCTGGTCGGTATCGATGAGGAGAATGTAGTTTTTGCCCGGGATGTCTTTCGCGGAGATGATGACGAACTCGTCCCAATTGATTTCGGGGCCGAAAGTTATTTTTTTGATTTTGCCGCGCGGGATTCGGCTGCGCACGGTGGCGCCAAACAGCATGCCCGGGAACGAGATGTCGTCCACATATCGCGCGCGCCCGCTCACTTTGTCGCGCCCTTCTTTGCGCGGCGGTGAGGTGCCGACGATAGTGTCCCTTTTCAACGTGGAATCGCTATTCTGAACGAATTTAGCCCATATTTATAGGGCTTTTCGAAGTTGAACCGAATCACGGAGCACACTCCACACCTCGGACATTGCCGGGGAATTTACCGTTCTCGAATACTGGCTCGCCCCGGAGATAAGTTGCTTTCACCTGGCCGCGCAGCGTCTCGCCCAGGTAGGGCGAGATTGGATGTCGCTGATACATGTGTTCTTTGCCGACCACAAATTCGGCGTCGGGGTCGAAGATGACAAAGTCGGCGTCGAATCCTGCGGCGATTTTGCCTTTTCGTTTGTCGCAGCCTGCGAGGCGCGCCGGTCCTTCTGCCATCCAGCGCGCGATATCCGAGAGGGTGAATCCGCGGCGGCTGGCAGCGGTCCACATGACCGAGAGCGCGACGGGCAAGCTGGCGATGCCTCCCCAGGCGGTGCGAAAGTTTCCGTCGTTGAGATGCTTCATATCGGGTGGGCAGGGGGAGTGGTCCGTCGCGACGAGATCGATTAGGCCCTCGCGCAGGGCGTCCCATAGCCGCTCGCGATTTGCCGCGCTGCGAATCGGTGGCGCGCATTTCCAGAGCGTGGCGCCTGGGGATATTGTCTCCGCGGCCGAGTATAAATAGTGGGGGCAGGTCTCGACAGTGATCGGGAGGCCCTGCTGGCGCGCGGCGTGTAGCAGAGCCAAACCTTCTGAGGAGGATAGATGAACGATGTGCAGGCGGAACTGAAATTCGCGGCAGAGCGCAATCAGAAGGCGAAGGGCGGAAAGCTCGGCCTCATCCGGGCGTGATTCCAGGTAGGTGGCATATTGCCGCCAGTCAGCGCTCGCTAATCTGGCCGTAGCCGCGTCCACGGGCGGGCTCAGCTCGGCGTGGACCAGAAGCGGAAGCCCGGTGCGCGCCACGTGCGGCAGTGCCGCGCGCAATTGTTGCTCGGTGACCATGGTGAAGCCGTCTATCCCGGGATCGATCAGGAAGGATTTGAAGCCGAGGACTCCGGCGCGGGCCAGCGGCTCGATGGCGTCTTGATTGTCTGCCGCGATGCCTCCCCAAGCGGCCCAATCCACGCGGCACTTGCCCTGCGCCGCGGCGCGCTTGGCGTCGAGAGCCGCGACTGTTGTCGTGGCGGGGAGGCAATTTAGGGGCATGTCCACGAGCATGGTGTAGCCGCCGGCGGCCGCGGCGCGGGTGGCGGTCTCAAACCCCTCCCATTCGGTGCGGCCAGGCTCGTTGATGTGAGCGTGGGAGTCGACCAGGCCGGGAAGAATCGCCGCATCGCCGAAGTCTTGCGTGTCGGCGGATGGCGGGATTTCGGCCCGGCTTACTATGCTGCGGATGCGTTCGCCTTCAACCAGGATTGCGCCGGGTCGGATGCCTTCCGGAGTAACGATCCTTTGGGAGATGTAGGCTCTTAGGGTCATCCGAGTGATCCTAACGCTAAATTTGGTTTTGATGATGGCAAAGGGCTTACGGGAGATGGCGATTTGCGATTTTGGCGAGGATTAGAGGCTGTTTTGTGTCGATTAGAATTCGCGTTTTTGATGATTACAAAGGACTTGGGAGCATTTCTAATCGGCACAGTGTCGATTAGAAATTGTGTTCCGTGCGCCGATTTGCGAAGGCTCTTCATGTTCGATGTGCTCCATTGTGTTTTACCACATAGTAACTCATTTGTCAAGACTCAGTACTGGGATTTTTGTGGCGGGGGCTTGCCGCGGTGGTTGGCTTCGTTTGGGGGCGGCGGCGGGGGCAGGATATAATCGCGGCTCTTTTCGCTGCTTGGGGCTGGGTTTGGCGAATGGTTTGGAGGGTTCATGTTGATTTTGCGATGGCGGGCGATGCGGGTTTGGATGAGTTTTCTTACGTTTTCTCTTGTGGGCTTGCTGGCGGGATGCGGCGGCTCTGGGCAACAGCCCGTGGCGCAAAAGGCTGCGCCGCCTCCGACGATTGTGTTTATGACGGATTTTGGGACGGCGAATGACGCGGTGGCGATTTGCAAGGCCGTGATGCTGGGAATCGCTCCGGATGCGCGGATCATGGACATCACGCATCAGGTGACGCCGTTTTCGATCGAAGACGCGGCGCGGTTTTTAGCGGGCGTGACGCCGTATTATCCGTCGGGCACGGTTTTTATCGTGGTCGTCGATCCGGGGGTAGGGACAGCGCGGAAGGCGCTGATCGTAAAGTCCAAGAAGGGGCAGTATTTTGTGGTGCCCGACAATGGATTGATGACACCGGTGCTGGATCGAGACGGGCTAGACGGAGCGCATGAGATCACGAACACGTCTTGGATGATTGGCGATAACGTGTCGTCAACGTTTCACGGGCGCGATATTTTTTCGCCGACGGCGGCGCATCTGGCGGAGGGCGCTGACTGGACGCAGGCAGGTCATGCGGTGACGGACCTGGTGCGTTGGACGGCGCCGGTGGCGACGGTGGACGAAAAGGGCGCGACCGGACAGGTGATCGCGTTGGACGATCCGTTTGGAAATTTGATCACGGACGTGCAGGCCGACGATTTCAAGACGAAGTTGGGTTATGCGTTTGGCGATAAGGTGACCTTGAAGATCGGCGGGAAGCAGTACACGCTTCCGTTTGAAAAGACGTTTGGCGCGTTGCCAGTGGGGCAGCCGTTGGTCTACATCGATTCGCGCGGGCGGGTGGCGATCGCAGTGAATCAGGGAGATGCGTCGAAGAAATTCGGCGTGACGCCTCCGGTGCCTGTGTTCATTCCGGCGAAGGGGAAGTGAGGTCGGAGTTGGATGGATCGTAAAAAGCAAAAGCCTCGGGGCTTCCGCCAAGTCCGCGGAAGACCCGAGCTACATGCCGAGGGATGGCGCTAATACGGGATTTTGTTTGGGTGGCGTTGCCAGATGTTGAAGGGTTCCTGGGCTTCTTCGCGCATCAGCTGGATCATTTTGAGTTTGCGTTGCGCGGGAGGCAGCGGGATTTCGTCGTAAATGAAGGAGTCGTCGAAGCCGACTTTTGAGGCGTCCGCGGCGGTGCCGCCGAAATAGACGCGGTCGGGGCGGGCCCAATAGATCGCGCCCAGGCACATCGGGCATGGCTCGCAGGATGTGTATAGATCGAAGCCGTGCAGCTGGAAGACGCCGAGTTTGGCGCAGGCGCGACGGATGGCGAGAACTTCGGCGTGGGCCGTGGGATCGTTGGAGGAGGTAACGTCGTTTGCGCCCTCGGCGATGATTTCGTCGCCTTTCACGATGAGCGAGCCGAAAGGTCCGCCGCGGCCGGAGCGGACGTTTTCGATGGCAAGCTCGATGGCGCGAGCCATGAATTTTTCCCGCATGGGGCGAGTATAAACTGCGTGGATTGGATGCGCGAGATTATCTGGGCGCGGTTTTCCTGATTGCTTCTATTCGAGACGCGGATGGTATTGCGTGGGCGGTCGTAGGGGCTAGCGGTCGCAGAGGCCCTGGGGGCTTCCGCCGACTGCGCGGAAGACCCGAGCTACATGGCGAGGGACGGAGCTGCGGGTTGCCGGTTGTGGTGCGGCGGGGTATTCTTTTTGTGGATATTCCCCAGACTTGCGGAGGTGCCAGGATGGCTCGAAAAGTCCGCTGCGGCCTGATTCAAGCGTCTTGCGAGTGGTCGCCCGAAAAGTATTCGCTCGCCGAGATCAAAGAGAAAATGATCGCGAAGCACGAGAAGTTGATCGCCGAAGCGGCGAAGAAGGACGTGCAGATTCTGGGGCTGCAGGAATTATTTTATGGTCCGTATTTTTGCGCGGAGCAGAACGCGCGATGGTACGAGTTAACCGAGAGCGTGCCGAACGGACCGACGCTGGTCCGCATGCAAAAGCTGGCGAAGAAACACAAGATGGTGCTGGTAGTCCCGATTTACGAAATGGAGATGACGGGACTTTTTTACAACACGGCAGCCGTGTTCGATGCGGACGGCTCCTACCTGGGGAAATATCGCAAGCATCACATTCCGCACTGCCATCCGGGATTCTGGGAAAAGTTTTATTTCACGCCGGGAAATGCGGGCTATCCGGTATTTCAGACGCGCCATGGACGCGTGGGAGTTTACATTTGCTACGACCGGCATTTTCCAGAGGGCGCGAGGATACTGGGACTGAACGGGGCGGAGATCGTTTTCAATCCGTCGGCGACGGTGGCCGCGCTTTCGGAATATTTGTGGGAGCTGGAGCAGCCGGCGCACGCGGTGGCCAATCAATATTTTGTGGCGGCGATCAATCGAGTGGGGACGGAAAAGCCGTGGAGCATCGGCGAGTTTTACGGCAAGAGTTATTTTTGCAACCCGCGCGGGAAAATTGTGGCGCAGGCGAGCCGCGACAAGGATGAACTCGTCGTGGCCGAACTCGATTTCGACGAGATAAAGGAAGTACGGGCGACGTGGCAGTTTTATCGCGACCGGCGGCCGGAGAGCTACGGCGAAATCGCCAGGACTCTGACGCCCGGCTCGGCGCAAGCGGCGGATTGAGGTGGGGAAATGAGCACAGCTACAGCGGCGGCACCGCTTTGCAGGAATTTCGTCAACGGGAGTTGGGTGGAATCGCCTTCGGGTAAGACGTTTGAACGGCGCAACCCGGCGAATTTGCAGGAAGCGATCAGCGTCTCGCCGCTTTCGACGCGCGCTGAAGTGACGGCGGCGGTAGCAGCAGCGAAGGCTGCGTTTCCCGCGTGGCGCGACACGCCGGTGCCTGCGCGCGGAAAGATGCTGGCGCGGGCGGCCGCGCTGATGGAAAAGCAGAAGACGGAGCTGGCGCGGGTTTTGACGCGCGAAGAGGGCAAGAGCGTGAAGGAGTCTTTAGTCGAGGTACAACGCTCGATCAATATTCTGGAATTTTTTGCGGGCGAAGGGCGGCGGATGGGCGGCGAAACCATCCCGAGTGAACTCTCGAAGACGTTGGCATACACGATGAAGCAGCCGCTGGGCGTGGTGGGCGCGATCACGCCGTGGAATTTTCCGATCGCGATTCCGGTGTGGAAAATTGCTCCCGCACTGGTGACGGGAAACACGATGGTATTGAAGCCGGCGGAAGTAACTCCGCTGTGCGCGGCGAAGGTGGTGGAGATTTTCGAGGAAGCTGGGACGCCTCCGGGCGTGCTGAATCTGGTATTTGGCGCGGGCGATGAGGTGGGGGATCAACTGCTAGTGGACCGCGAGCTGCGCGCGATTTCGTTCACGGGATCGAACGAAATCGGCAGCCTGATTTACGGGATCGCGGCGCGACAGATGAAAAAGTGCCAATGTGAAATGGGCGGCAAGAATCCGGTAGTGGTGTTGCGCGACGCCGATCTGGCGTTGGCGACGGAGTCGGTGGTGATGGGCGCTTTCGGTTCGACGGGGCAGCGCTGCACGGCGACGAGCCGCGTGGTGGTGGAAGATGCGATCGCGGAGCGCTTTGTGGGGATGGTGGTGGAGCGCGCGAAGAAGCTGAAGGTGGGCAACGGGTTGGATGCCGAGGTCGACGTTGGGCCGCTGGTGGATGAGCAGCAGATGAAGACGGTGGCCCGTTATCTGGAGATCGGCAAGAAAGAGGCGCGGCTGTTGCTGGGCGGCGACAAAATGTCCGGACACATTTACGACAATGGATATTTCGTGGCGCCGACGGTGTTCGATCACGTGGCGTGGGACAGCACGATCGCGCAGGAGGAAATTTTTGGGCCGGTGCTCTCGGTGATTCGCGTGCCGGATTTCGAAGAGGCGTTGCGCGTGGCCAATTCGGTGAAGTACGGGCTTTCCAGCTCGATTTACACGAACGACGCGAACCGGATTTTCGAGTTTATCGATCGGATCGAATCCGGCATCACGCACGTGAACGCCCCGACGGTTGCAAGCGAAGCGCAGTTGCCGTTTGGCGGAGTGAAGGCGACGGGCGTGGGCGTACGCGAAATGGGCCGCGTGGCGATTGATTTTTATACGGAGTTGAAGGCGGTTTACATCGATTACAACGGACGGAAGTGAGCTCCCGCGCACAAGAGACGGCAGATCCTTCGCCCGCCGGCTTTGCTGGGCGGACTCAGGATGACAAACGAGGAATCGACCTGAACGCACGATGAGCGACGCGACAGTTCCTTCCGTTCCTCCTTCTTCCGCTCGCACGACTGACGGCGCGCTTGACGCGCAGACGATCAGCGGCAGCTCTCTCTACAACGAAGACCTCGCGCCGGTTCCCCCCGAGCGCCGTACCTGGAACACCTACAACTACGCCGCGCTGTGGATCGCGATGAGCGTGAATATTCCCACGTATCTGCTGGCGAGCTCGATGATCGCCGGCGGCATGAGCTGGAAACAGGCGATTTTCACGGTGTTTCTGGGCAACGTGCTGGTGCTGATCCCGATGCTGCTGAACGCGCACGCGGGGGCGGAATACGGAATTCCGTTTCCGATATTCGCGCGGTCCGCATTTGGGGTGCTGGGAGCGAATGTGCCGGCGCTGCTGCGCGCGCTGGTGGCGTGCGGATGGTTTGGGATACAGACATGGATCGGCGGCGAAGCGATCTACACGATGATCGTGGCGCTGGCTCCTGGCGCGAAAAATGTGAGCTGGGGCGTGCCGGCGTGCTTTTTGATTTTCTGGGCGATGAATCTGGCGGTGATTCTGCGCGGGATCAAGACGATCCGGTTCTTACAGGGAATTACGGCGCCGTTTTTATTGCTGATCGGGCTCGCGCTGCTGCTTTGGGCGCGGGCGAAGGCCGGCGGGTTCGGGCCGATGTTGGCGACGCCTTCGCGATTTGCGACGTTCGGCGAGTTCTTCAGATTTTTTGTACCGTCGCTCACGGGAGTGGTGGCGTTCTGGGCGACGGTGGCGCTGAACATTCCGGACTTCACGCGATATGCGCGCGGGCAGCGCGAACAGATGACCGGACAGGCGCTGGGGCTGCCGACGACGATGACTTTTTATTCGTTCATCGGGATTGCGGTTACGTCGGCGACAGTGGTTTTGTACGGCGCGGCGATTTGGGATCCGGTGGTGGTGCTGTCGCGGCTGGGGAATCCGATTGCGGTTGTGGTGGCGATGATCGCGTTGCTGATGGCGACGCTGAATGTGAATGTGGCCGCGAACGTGGTGTCGCCGGCGAACGATTTCTCGAATCTGTGGCCGCGGCGAATCAGTTTTCGCACCGGCGGGCTGATAACTTGCCTCGTGGGCGTAGCGATGCAGCCGTGGAAGCTGCTGGCGAGTTACGGGAATTATGTGTCGGGATGGCTGGTGGGGTATTCGGGATTTCTGGGGCCGGTAGCGGGAATATTGATCTGCGATTATTTTGTGCGACGCAAGACGGTGTTGAAGACCGAGGATTTGTACCGGCGCGGCGGGCTGTATGAATTTACCGGGGGAGTGAATTGGCGGGCGATTCTGGCGCTGGCGATTGGCTGCGCGGTCGCGTTCGTGGGACTGATTTATGCGCCGCTGCGCGCGCTATATGACTACTCGTGGTTTGTGGGTTTCGGTGTGAGTTTTGCGGCGTATTGGATGCTGACGGTGAACAGAAAAGAGCCTGCGGCGGCAAGTTCGTGATTTGCACGCGTCGGTGTGCTTTAGAGGACTGGAATCAGGATTTGAGTCTGAAGCTGGTCTTCGGGTGTGGTCTTCGGATCGTTGATGTAATTTTCGATGCAGTACTCTTCGCGCAGCGGGACTTTTGATTCGGATAGCGCCTGGAAGATCTGGCTGAAGGCGATCCAGATTTGCGAGTAAGGGCCAGTGAGCAGGAATTGGGCGTAGCGGCCTGCGTCAATTTTCTTGTATTGAAGGCCTTTGGGAAGATCGGCTGGTTTTGAGGCGAGACAGACGCCGGCCTGATAGATCATGGCTTCGTCGCCCTGCTTGCTTTTGTCGATCCCGCTCAACCCTAGAAATTCAGTGATTTGATCGTGGGCGATTTTGCCGCCCATGAGGCGGAAAAGCTCGTCCCACGTGGGCGGAGCGACTTCGGCGAAGGGGCCGGTGCGTTGAAGAAAGATGTAGTGGACGGCGGGCCTCGCGATCATTTCGGGCTTCAAACTCATGTTCAACGTCATATCGGCCTCCTTTGATTCGAGCGGCTTCGAGAGACGATAGACGAGATCGTATTGCTCGTCTTTTCCGAGATTGCGAAATTCGCGCGGGCTCATTCCCAATTTGTTTTTGAAGACTTTGTTGAAGGCGGACGGAGTTTCGTAGCCGATGCTCAGGGCGATCTCCGTGATCGCGCCGTAGGGGTCCTCCTGAAGCATGCGGACGGCGGTAGTGAGGCGGACGCGGCGGAGGAAGTCGAAGGGAGTTTCGCCGGTGTAGGCGAGAAAAATGCGGGCGAAATGGTATGGCGACGCGCCGGCTTCGCGGGCGATGGTGTCGAGAGAGAGGCGCTCGGCGACGTGGAGCCGGATGAAACGTTGGGCGCGGCCGATCTGTGAGCGATGGAACTGGGTTTGGCGCGCTTTGCGCTTTCGGGGCATGAGTCAATTTATAACCTTTCGCGAGGTGAGGGCTTGTCTGAAATTGCTATTTGGGGAGGGCAAGACATCCGCGAGTGTCTGTCGGCTCCGGCTTGGATTTGAGGTCGTCGGATGCCCACCTGAAAGGTGGGCGCTACAACGTCAACAGCAGCGGCACCGGCGGGGCATTTATCCTGGAAATGCTGATGGAATCGATCAATCTTCTTTGGTTAGGGGCGGCGGCTTAATCCGATAGAATTAAGGGCTTGCGCATATTGGCAGGTCAAGACTTGGGAGTGTCGGGGTCCGATGGCAATTAGGGTTGCGCTCAATCATAAGACGGTCTACAGGTATAACCGGCTCGTGTGGCTTTCGCCGCACGTGATCCGGCTGCATCCGGCTCCGCATTGCCGCACGCCGATTCTGAGCTATTCGCTGAAGGTGAAGCCGGCGGCGCATTTCATCAACTGGCAGCAGGACCCTTACAGCAATCGGCTGGCGAGACTCGTTTTCCCGAAGAAGACGAGCGAGTTTTCGGTCGAAGTAGACCTGGTGGCCGAGCTGACGGTGAGGAACCCGTTTGATTTCTTCCTGGAACAGTACGCCGAGGAATTTCCGTTTCGATACGATCCGGTGTTGCTGCGAGAGCTGGCGCCTTATCTGGAAGCGCAGGCACCGGGGCTTCGCCTGCAGGGATTGATTCGCCAGTTCCGTCTGGAAAAGATGCGGACCATCGATTTTATGGTGGCGGTGAACCAAGAGCTGCAGCGGCGGATTCGGTACATCATTCGCATGGAGCCCGGCATCCAGACGCCGGAAGAGACGCTGCGTTTGCAGAGCGGTTCGTGCCGTGATTCGGCGTGGCTGATGGTGCAAATGCTGCGCAATCTCGGATTAGCGGCGCGGTTCGCGTCGGGCTATCTGATCCAACTTGCGCCGGACATGAAGCCGTTGGACGGGCCGAGCGGTCCTGAGAAGGATGTTTCCGACCTGCATGCCTGGGCTGAGGTTTATCTGCCTGGCGCGGGATGGATCGGATTTGATCCGACGTCGGGCCTGCTGGCCGGAGAAGGGCACATTCCTCTGGCCTGTTCGGCGGAGCCGGTGACGGCGGCTGCGATTACGGGGCTCTTCTCGGTGGACGATGAGTCGATCGTTAAGACGGAGCCGGGTCTGGAAGAGGCGGCGGGGAACACGAAGGACCAGTTCGAGTTTTCGATGTCGGTGGCGCGGATTCACGAGGATCCGCGCGTGACCAAGCCGTATACCGACGAGCAGTGGAGTGCGATTGAGTCGCTGGGGCATCAGATCGATCTGGATTTGCAGGCGAACGATGTGCGGCTGACGATGGGCGGGGAGCCGACGTTCGTTTCGATTGACGATATGGATGGCCCGGAGTGGACGATTGCGGCGCTTGGGCCGATGAAATACCGGCGCGGCGATGACCTGATCCGGCGCTTGCGCGATCGATTTGCGACCGGCGGATTTCTGCATCACGGGCAGGGGAAGTGGTACCCAGGCGAATCGCTGCCGCGTTGGGCACTGGGACTTTACTGGCGCAAAGACGGGCAGCCGGTGTGGCGCGATACTTCGCTGGTGGCGGACGAGAACGCGCCGCGACAGTTGACGCCGGAAGATGCGCGCGCCTTTATCGAAGCGCTGGCCGAAAGACTGTCGGTGGGTGCGAAGTTCGCTGTGCCCGGCTACGAGGACACCTGGTATTACCTGTGGAAAGAGCGGCGGCTGCCGACGAACGTCGACCCGTTTGACTGCAAACTGGAAAATCCCGAGGACCGCGCGAGGATCGCACGGATATTCGAGCAGGGACTCGACAAAGTGGCGGGATATGCCCTGCCGTTGAAGCGCGAGTATTACACCGACGGATCAGCGGAATGGGCCAGTGGCGCGTGGTTCTTCCGGCCCGAGCGGATGTATTTGATTCCCGGCGATTCGGCAATGGGGTTCCGGTTGCCGCTGGATTCGATACCGTGGGTGAGTCCGTTTGAATTCCCGCACCTTTACGAGCAGGATCCGATGGAAGACCGCCCACTGCTGCCGGATCGAGATTCGCTGTCGCGCCAGGCGCGTTTGCGCGACACCTCGGATACGCGCAGCCGGCAGGGATTTGCGGAGCAGACGCTGGAGCCGGGGCCAGTGCGTCGCCGCGTTCGCGTGAATACTGAAATTCCCGATCTGCCCCCTGCGAAGGGGGAATCGGCGCCGTGGATCATACGCACGGCGCTTTGCGCGGAAGTTCGAGGCGGCGCGCTGAGAATTTTTCTGCCGCCGCAGCGATATCTTGAGGATTATCTCGAGTTGGTGGCCGCGGTTGAGGATACGGCTGCGGAGATGGGCCAGCCGGTGCTCGTGGAAGGCTACACGCCACCCAGCGATCCGCGCCTGAATACGATTCGCGTGACCCCCGATCCCGGTGTGATCGAAGTGAACATGCAGCCCACGTGTTCGTGGGACGGCTTGGTGTCAAACACCAACGCGCTTTACGAAGAGGCGCGGCTCACACGGCTTGGCACGGAGAAGTTCATGATGGACGGCCGCCACACGGGAACAGGCGGTGGGAACCATATCGTTGTTGGAGGACCGACCCCGGCGGATTCGCCGCTTCTGCGAAATCCGGGATTGCTGCGCAGCCTAGTGGGATATTGGCTGAATCATCCGGCATTGTCGTATCTGTTTAGCGGGCTGTTTGTGGGACCGACCAGCCAGGCGCCACGGGTGGACGAAGCGCGCAACGATCAGGTGAACGAGCTGGAAGTGGCGTTCCAACAAATTCCGGAGAACGGGCCATGCCCGCCGTGGCTAGTGGACCGCATCTTCCGCAACATTCTGGTGGATGCCACGGGCAATACGCATCGGGCGGAGTTCTGCGTCGATAAGCTTTATGCGCCGGAGTCCGCAACCGGCCGGCTGGGACTGCTGGAGATGCGGGCTTTCGAGATGCCACCGCACGCGCGAATGAGTCTGGCGCAGCATCTTCTGCTGCGCTCGCTGATCGCGCGTTTCTGGAAGGAGCCATATCGCGATTCGCTGGTGCGCTGGCGGACCGAGATTCACGATCGCTTCATGCTGCCGCATTTCGTGGGGCAAGATCTGGAAGACGTGATCTCTGAACTGAACCGCGCGGGATATCCGTTTGAGCTGGACTGGTTTGCGCCGCACTTGGAGTTTCGCTTCCCGCACTGCGGCACGATCGAGCAGCGCGGAATTCAGATGGAGCTGCGGCAAGCGATTGAGCCATGGAACGTGATGGGCGAGGAGCAGGGCGCGGGCGCGACAGTCCGGTATGTGGATTCGTCTGTGGAGCGCATGCAAGTGCTGATGAATGGGATGGTCGATCCGCGGCATGTGGTGACTTGCAACGGGCGGCGCGTGCCGCTGCATCCGACGGGCACGAATGGGCAATTCGTGGCGGGGGTTCGCTATCGAGCCTGGCAGCCATCGAGTTCGCTGCATCCGACGATTGGCGTGCATGCGCCGCTGGTGTTCGATATTCTGGATACATGGGTGGGGCGGTCGATCGGCGGTTGCACTTATCACGTGGCGCATCCGGGCGGCAGAAGCTATGATCGATTCCCAGTGAATGCCCACGAGGCGGAAAGCCGCCGCATTTCGAGATTTTTCAAGTTTGGACATACGCCCGGAAAGATGATTGTGGGCGAAGAGAAGATCAATAAGTATTTTCCGTTTACGCTGGATTTGCGAAGACAATAACCGCCCAAGCGAAATATGCGAGGCCTCAATTCGTCGGAAGCATCCACGAACAAGCTCACGGGCTTGCATGGCTTTGCCGGTGACTACAAGGCGGTATTAGACTCCCCGGACGAAATGATTGCGGCGGATGGCTCGCTGCATCCCCACTGGCGGCAATTCGTAGCCCTCCTTGATGAATTAGGTCCCACGGAACTGCGTCATCGATGGGACCAAGCGCGGCGCATGATTCACGCCAACGGCGTGACCCACAATATTTATGGCGATCCCAACGGACTGGAGCGGCCGTGGAGCCTTGATTTAATTCCGCTACTGATTCCGGATCGGGAGTGGCAGATCGTTTCCAAAGGGCTGGTGCAGCGTGCGCGGCTGCTGAACCGTCTGCTGGCGGATTTGTACGGCGACGCACAAACCGTTTTCGGCGGATTGCTTCCGCCCGAGCTGGTGTGGGCCAATCCTGCGTTTCTGCGCGCGTGTCACGACATTCGAGTCCCGCAGGATCGTTGGCTGCATACTTACGCGGCCGATCTGGTGCGCACACCGGCGGGTGAATACCAGGTGCTCAGTGACCGGACGCAGGCGCCGTCCGGCGCGGGCTATTCGCTGGAGAACCGGATCGTGACTTCGCGCGCGCTGCCGAGTATTTTCCGCGAATGCAACGTGCAGCGGCTGGCTCCCTATTTTGCGGCTATGCGCGAATCGCTCGGCTCGCTGGC
>Ga0210385_10001708_pt1 | contig 13437 bp, 16 predicted proteins | sample IncBWH26OmetaG_FD_160107 | JGI IMG/M metagenome (GOLD analysis project Ga0210385, IMG submission 160107) | Forest soil microbial communities from Barre Woods Harvard Forest LTER site, Petersham, Massachusetts, United States - Inc-BW-H-26-O ... | reverse complement strand
CATAGTTGGGTAGCCACAAACATATTAGATAAGCGCTGAATGTATATAAAGCAAGAAACTAACCCCTAGATACTATCTTAAATTTATTTCTATTATTTATTTATTAAATAATATTTCTTTTTATTATTTTAATCCATATTATAATCTAAGAAATGAAATAATATTTAATTTTATAAGAAAAAGAACATTTCTTAATAGGATGCAAATGTAAGTAACTGTGAATTATTTAGTTTAGCATTACTAATTTATAAAATCGACTTGATGTTTAAAATTGTCCAATTTTATAAACTAATTCCGTAAAAATATAACTTTATCAGTTCTATTTAAAGGGGTAAATCATTAAAAGAATAGTGTGATTAAATATTAAAATATATTAATCTCATTGTATTTAACTATAACTCCTGGTCCATCTTTATCAATCATCATATCCATTTTACTTTCATCTAAATAATAGTTATCACAAGCTAGTCTAACTTGATTATTTATAAAATTAGATATTAGTCTTGGATTACTATTTTTAGAAATTAAAATAGGTTTAGATAATGATATAACAGGAGAATCTTCTTCATATATAAATCAAGACATAACAAAATCAAATGTTATTACATAAGTTTTATCTACTTCTAAATTATTTAAAAATTGTTTTATTTCTAAATAATCATGGAAATATAATCTTGTTATTGATGGATTACTCATTAAGAATAATCTATTAGGTAATAATACATCTAAATATGTAATTTTAGTTATACTCATTGTTTTCATAAAATATTAATTAAATCGTTTATTAAAATTAAGATTATAATACATAATATTAAATATGAAATTAATCAAATTCATCTTGGAATTACAAGATCTGGATGATATGATATAATGTATTCTGTACATATTATATTAATTATTAAAATTATAGATTGGAATAAATAAAATATTCCACCTATTTTATAAATTATTAAAAGGAAAAGCATAATTGCTATCATTTAATAATATTTCTTTTTTACTCCTCTGTATTTGTTAATCCAAATACAATTAATATGTTTTTTAAATTAATATATAATCAAACATAAATAAATATTATATATAATTAAAACCAATAAGGACTCGAATCTTATATATTTTATTTTCAAATATTATACCCTGATTTCAGTTTTGTATTTAGTAAGGAGGAGGGTTAGTTGACTGATGGTTTAGTCCGGAAATCTCGAAAATTTCTGTTTTAAGTTCGATTCTTACTGGTTCCGTATAGAATAATATGGTTGCTAAATAATTAAGAGGGTGGAGATTTTTCCAATTTTATTATGTCATTTTGTGTTTTGTTTTTGTTTTAATTTAGAAAAGTTCAATAAGTTATCCATATTTTTGGAGTTTTATTTTTATTTTTCCTCATGAAAACAATAAAAGTATAAATATGATGTAATAAAATTTCTCTTAGTTCAATGGTAGAACTGCACTCTTCTAAAGTGTTAATTTTGGTTCGATTCCAAAAGAGAATACACCTCTCTTTTTAGAATAAATTCTAAAAATAAAAAATTAAAAACCAAAAAAATTATAGTTAGAATACTTAAATTAAATAATAGAAAATCAATTAACTACATTTTAAGGTTCTTTGATACAAAAAAAAAATTAAGAATATTAATCACTAATTATTTTAGTGGATCTCTGTGGTAATTGTTGAGTTATCGTTAAAACACAATTATATTTATTAGTATTCACTTACAAATTAATAGTTGATGGATATAATATACTAATAAATTAATAATTGATGGATATAATTTACTAATTTTAAAATGATAAAAAATATAATCTTTTTTAGTGATTTCTATATTGAAATTTTAAACACTATAAACAATTCAAAATTCTTAAACTTATTAATAGAATTTTACTTTTTAATTAAATCAGCTATATTTATTATAAATTTCGAAGTATTAATTCTAGGTTTTATTATACTAATGGCTAGCAGAACTATTGATAAAATATTAAGAGGATTACAAAGAATAGCAACTATAATAATAATAGCCAGAGGTATTCATGATGCTTATGAATTATTAAAAAGTAAAGGTTCAAGTAGCAACAATGATAACTCTACAGACAAAGATACAGGTAAAGACAAATTGATAACAGAAGAAAATAAACCTAAATCAGTTCCTATTCGAGTACAAAAAAATGAAAAATAATTATAGACCTTTATTCTCTTTTCTATCCATATTAAACCTTTTTAATTTCTCAGTACCTGAAAATGCTGAACTTGTTGTTAACTATTCATTTGGAGTATTAATCTTATCTTTGTTGATTTTCTGTAGCATTCTAAATGCTTTTCTATCATTTTTCTCACTTTATATTTTTAATAAATATAATGTAGATGAGAAATTTAAATCTTATCCTAAATTTAATAGAATTATTAAATACTATGAAAGTAATTCTTTAATTTTTTATAGCAATTGAAATAGGTATGGCACTAATATTTACATTTAGTAAGAATCTTTAGTAGTCTTTTCTTTTTTAAGAATTAATATTTTCGAATTTTTCTGATAATAAAATAGATTATTTTTGAATATTTACCCCCCTTTATAAAAGTTTGTGTTGCTATATTTGTAATACATTTTTTGACACTATTTATTAAATTTTAAGATGACAATATTTAATATAGAATATAATAATATTTTCTTTGGCTTATTTGTTACTACTCTAGGAGTTATTGGATTTTCTTAATACTGAAAAAGTTGAAATGTTTTTTATATAATTAATAATATAACTTCATCTCCAGTAAGTTTTGACCATGAAATCCTACTTTGGATAGAGTAACAGATGCAAATCTAACTCCACGAAGTTTTACTTTTACTCATGAACAATTAATGAGAATATAATCAAAAAAAAAGTTAGATTTAAGAATGACTAATGCTTTTTCAGATATTAAAAATAGTACTGCTTCCATAGCTTAAAAATTCGAATAATTAAAATAAGCACGAGAAACCACTCATGTAATTTCGCTTATTAGAGAAATGAATAAAATGAATAAAATGAATAAAATGAATAAAATGAATAAAATGAATAAAGTTCAGTACAAACAATGGTTGAAATGTAAGATAAAGGAGTTCAAACAGTAAATAATTTAGTTTGATTACATCCTGATCATCCTAATTATATAAGTTGAATGATGCAAAATCACACAGATTCTATTATATCAACTTCACAATTTCTCAAAAATTATTTTTAAAATAAACATTTAAAAGAGATATTAAATATATGAAAATCTGAAGATTTGGAGTTTAATAATCAAAACTAAACCAGCTAAAATAAGTAATGCGGCAATAATATAATATTTTTAATAACTATTGTTTTTATCAATTTCTTCTGTAATTTCATTAGGTTCAGGTTTTAGTCATTCAGAGATTTTATAATTTCTATCACCTTATCTAAAGTTTTAACCATTTCCTTCTTTTTCTCTTTTAATTTCGGAAAGAGATTCAATTTTATTGGTGGTAGATATTTCATTTTTACTAAATAATTTTCTTAAATAGTGATAAAAATGAGTATCAGATAAATAATCTACAATGTTTCAAGTGAGAAATCTTATTTCAGTTAATAAATTTCTAATAAATTCAATATTCACTAAATAATTATCATGTTCATCTAAATTTTTAGAAAATCAGTTGTTTCATTAATATTAAACAAATACAATCTTTGTTCATCGATTTCATTACTAAAATATATTGGTGATTTAAAATCATGTAATTATGAAATTTTATCTATTGATAATGGTAATATTATAACAGTAGAGATGTGAATATATTGAGAATTATATCATAAAATAAATATAATTACAATAATTGACATTATTCTAATAATATGAAATTGTCTTGAAAATGGATTAATCCCAATCAAAAAGTTTGATAAGAAAAATACCATTGTTCAAATAAATATTTGTATTACTGTGAATAAGTCAAAGTAGATATATATAACTATAAAATATAGTAAAAATAAAATCTTTAATTTTTATAGAATTAGTTTTTATTCATTATGTTTATGAAATAATATATATAAATTGAAAATTTAAATATAAATTTGAAAAATATCTTGATTTGTTATTTTCATAAAATAAAGAAGTATAATTCGAAGTTCTAATTAATATTAGAAGTAGCTTCTATTTATTTAAATAGAAATGATATAAACTTATCAAGTAAATAATTAATTTTAGGTTATATTAATAGATAATATAAAACCAAATGATTTATTCTAACAATAATTTTATTTTATTCATTATATGACAATAATGAATTTATTAGTAAGTCCAAGAAGATTTACACTTCTATGAATTGTAAGAAGATTTACACTTCTATGAATTGTAAGAAGATTTACACTTCTATGAATTTCTCCTTCATTTAGTTTGTTGTTTTGTTATAAAAGCATTTTTAGTAAGTAAGTGTTCAAAAAAAAAATATTCTATGGATCTTAGAAACTTATCATTTAGTTTTTCAACATCTGAATAATCAATAGCTTTTCCTTTATCTTGAGATTTAATTACATCTAAATCATATAATTCTTCATTTGTAGATAATTCTCTAAAATATTGTTTATATTCATCTTGAGGATCTAGAAAAACAGGAGTATTACTTCCATCTTCATTTTCATCTTTTCCTAAATCAGGTTTTACATTTTTAAATAATTCATTTATATAATCTCAAATCCAAAAATTTAAATAAAGAAATACCGAAAATAAACATAACAATTGAATTTAGCATAGTTCAAATTCTTCTTAATATTTTATATTTTTTAAATATTTGAATAAAGAAACTAATTAAAGTTAATTTAACTAGAATATTTTTAAAAGTTAATATTAATTCTCAAATTTGATATAAATATGATTTAATTTGAATAATAATAGAATATTCCTTTTTATCAGATTTTCTAATTTTGCTGATTAATTCAGCTTTTGTATATTTGTTTAAATTCATTTTTTAATTATTTATATTGATTGCAATATGTTTATATATTTGTAATAAACATTTTTAATATTCAGTATTCTCTTAATTATTTTTAAATTTATTCTAAATCTTTAAAAGTATAAAGAAATATATAAATTAAATCTAAATAAATATAAAAGAGTAATGAAAATTATTATATTTATTAAAAATATATAAAATCTGTTTAAAATAAACTGTTTTAATCATTAAACTAAGTTATTTCTAAAAAAAGATAGTTTTAAAATTATTAATTTCTTTAAAAGAAATAGAAAATTATACAAAAATCTGTAATTTAATTTCTATTAAAAATAAAATCTGTTTGTAAAAATTATTTAATTACTCTTTTATTGCTTTTATTATCAATTATGATAAATACTATATTAAGCCGTATAAAAGTTAAAAGAAATATGTAATAAAAATAAGGTAAATTCTATTTATAAGAAAATCAAACTCTTTTGAATTTGAAAGAAAAAATAATTTGAGTACCTTCTCTGAATTCAAAACCAGATGATTTTCATTGTTCCACTATAAATTGAATGATTAAAGCTGGATTAGATTTATTATTAACTAAAAAAGGTTCTGATAAATTCAATGTTGCACATTTAACAGATTTTGATTTAGCAAATAATGGAATTAATAAGTAGATTCTATCATCTCCAATAGATTCTATGAAAGATAATATTTCTCCTATAGTAAAACCATCAAAATAATGATGTCTTCAACCAGATGTCAAGTCAACTTTTATATCTGATGGAATATGTCTAAGAAATGTGATTTGATATGTTGATAAATTCATTTTAAATATATATTTTGATTTCAATAAACTGATTGCAATAAAATCCTTTAGGACATGTATTAAATGTCTAATATTTATTTATGATAGAAATATTACTCGCTAATTACAAAATATCATTATTCTGTTTAGCAAAAAGGAAGGGGGTAAACTATTAAATTTTTACTTTTATAGGAACAGTAACTATTAATATTACCGGATCCATTGTATTTAATGAGTGATCTTTAAATAATCAATCACTTATGAAATAACCTTTTTTATCAAGATTTTCCATAATAAATTGGCTTATTAATAGAGAATCGCTTTCTTTATTAATAATAATGGCATCCTCTATAAAAAGAGGGTGATTTTCTCTTTTGTCCTTTTCTCATTCTTTATAACTTGAAATAAAAGATAAACCCATTGAGTAATTTACATCATCCACTAATGAAAGTAATAATGAATTTACATCTTTTGTTAAATTTTGTAATTTAATATAAGAAATCATAGGTTTAACTTTATAAGAGTCAAATTTTCATTCAAAAGAATCTCTGAAATCAATTTCAAAGAAAGAAAAAGGAATTAATATAGACATACTGTATAACGAATAATTAAATAACAATTTATTTAAAAAATATGCAGCTAAAACTATCCATAATATTCTTATCTCAACTTGATGAATCAATAGAAATCTTTCGATAAAATTATTAAATCATTGATTATTTCTCATTCTTCAAAGAATTAGAAAACATAAAACTATAAAAAGAAGTAATATAATATCTAGATTAATGTTGTTTTCTAAAGAACAATTAATTAGATTATTAGATAATTGTGAATATCTAGGAGGATTTTCTCATCTTACTGGGAAAGGATTATTAATAATAACTTGTGGATATTGAGGTAAAGAACTTAAATCGATATCTCTAACATTAGTATGTTGAATATAATCTCCTAATTCTATATCTTGATGTCTACTAATTAACCTATTTTCAATAGGTCTCATAAATTTATTAACTGCTTTGAATGTATAAAAACTTCCTAATGGAAGCGCAATAGCTGCTAAAACACATGCTATTATTACTTGATCTTGATTTGTCATTTTGTATTTTAATTTGATTCCAATATATGATTTCAATAAATTATTTGGTATTTAACGTCCTAATAAATAAAAGACGACTGTTAAACAACTTCGAACTTGAATTATTTTGTAATTGAGAGGTCCTGTCTTCGATTAAATTAATTTTTACAAACAGATTTTATTTTTAATAGAAAATTAAATTACAGATTTTTGTATATTAAAAAATCAATGACAAATTTATCAATAACAAAAATAACATTTTTAAATGCTATTCCATCAACAGTAAAAGTTGATACATCTTCAAAAGTTAAATATCATACATTTGAATCTTTAACATTTTTTGAAATAAAAAAATTTGTATTATCAATTACAGAAGGAAATACATATTTAGTAACTCCTATTTTTTCTGTAGCTAATATGAAAAATAAACCGATGTTACTTTTGTCTGAACCATTTTTGATTAATAACAGAAGTAATTCAATGTTAATTCATAACTTTATTGTTTCACAATGAAATGATTCAGGATTTAACGTTGATCAAGACATTCAATTTTCCTTCAGATATAAAAAAGTTTTCTTCCCATTCTTTTAATGAGAAGTTGACTCATAGTTAATATAAATTCATTTTTATAACTTTAATCCCCTTTTTATATCATAAAAGAGTAATTAAATTACTTGTCTTTTTATTTGGTAGGACGTTAAATAATAACCATTTCTTATAATATTAAATTTTTAAATGATAAAATATCAAAATTTTGCACACTACAAAATTCCAATAACAGCAGATCCTGCTAAATACGGAAAATTATTAGATCATTCTAATAATAAATTCATATGTCTAATGATAACTAAAAATATTGCAGTAATTAACCAGTATAATTCTAAAAATTTCATTAGAATATTTAAAAATGGTGAACTAGTTCTAGAATACACTGATACAATCATAAATGACACATCTTTTAGTCGAATACTTGGTGATACTAAATTCATTTTTGAAAATGATAAATTAATTTCAACACAAATTTTTAGTCTGCAAGGTGTAATTACTATTTTAAATGATACCCCCCTTTGCCATTTTCAACCAAATGTTGATTGTAACCCAATAAAATCTTATTTCTATTTATTGTTTTGAAAGTTAAAAATAATCATATGAAATATTACATGCACTAGTGAAATAATAGCTCTAATTTATTTTGGATTTTTTATTTTAATATTTCCAGCATTGCTGATTATAGGAATTTTCAAAACATTTCAGTTTGATTTAGAAATTGCGAACGCTTTTATACCTTCAATTATTTTATTAATTGAAAAAGGAAACATTGTTAGATTGAGAAAATCAAGAAATTTAAGAACTTGAAATGAGTTAAGCATGAATTTTAATAGAAAAGTTTTTAGTGTTTCACTATTTAAAAGTAAATTTAATAAATTTTGAAAGAGTATCGAACAAAATTTCAGTGATAATAATCACATGTTTATTTTATTTAAAATAAAATATGTTGATGGCACTTTTGTGACAATCGGTCCATTACAAAATTTAAATTGAAATGATAAAGACTGATATTTCGATTTTATTATACAAAATATGGAATTTAAGTCAGAATATTACAATGAAACACAAATAAGTGAAATAATTTTCAGTCACGGATTTAAAAAAGGTAAAATTCTTGACAAAGAAAATACTAATATAAATTTTATGATTATTGATAAAACCGGGTTACCTGCTTCATCAGATGTTCAAGATTTTGGAACACTGATAGATCGTTTTAATGAAAATATTTTTATTTTACAAAACAAAAATAATGAAACTGTAATATTCTCAAAATTTCCTGGATATAACGAAGTGAAAATCTTGAAACAAGGAAAACAAATTAAGGAGAAAGTCTTAAGAAGAAAGGATTTAGGGGGGGTGAAGTGTTAAAAGAAACAAAATTAAGGAAAAACTCTTAAAGAAAGGATTTAGAGAGCTCTAGTCTGATGGCCCATTAAAAACAAACAAAAATCTTATTTACTTAGTGGGTGTTATGTTGTGAGTGGATTAAAACTTAAATTTTAAGATAATACAGCAAGAGAAATTAAAATTTAAAGGGGTAACCCAGATGAAAATTGTAGATCATTATTTAGCAAATATTAGAATTTAGAAGAATCGAACTTCAAATATAATTAACGCTAAACTATAGATAGTACCAACTATCAATAAATCCTTTATTGAAATTACTCTTTTATAAGGTTAATTAAAGGGGGAAAATTAAATAAATTTAATTAATTTTATTGAGACATAGATCATAGTCCTACAAAATCTGCTAATTGTTCTGATCTAGTAACATAATCATGGAATAAAGTAGAATTGTTTATTGTATTCATTATTACATTTGAATCAGTTTGAACCATTTTATCCATTAAAGTTACATTTAAATCAGTTTGAACCATTTTATCAATTAAAGATATTTGAGAATCAGTTTGAACTGCTTGTTCCATTAAAGATGTTTGAGAATCTCTTATTTCAGTTAGATTATATCTTCTTTCTCAATGAGTTGTTCTAAAATTATGATCTACAATAACTTCTCGTATAGTAGTTCTAGGCCCCATAGTAACAGTTCTAGTGGTGATATCAGACAATGTTTGAACTTCTTGATCTCTATAAATTGGGATAGGTATTAATTCTTGTTGGGTTAAATTAAAACTTTGTGGAGTTATTGTTCTTTGAGAAATTGTTTCTAGATGAGGGCTTCCAGTTGTAACATTATTCACTTGATTTAAAGAAGTAAAAACTTTAGTGCTTTCTATAAATCAAGTATGTCCAAGAAACCCTATCATTCCAATGTAAAGAGGAATTCATACATAATCATTATGTAAAAAATTATTTAAAATTGTCATTACTATATTAATTTTCATTTGTTTTCAATTATTGATTGCAATAAGTGTTTATATAATTATAATAAACATTTTTAATATTCAAGACCCTCATAGATAGTTTTAAATTAATTATTAATATTTAAAAGAAATATGAAAAATAATTAAATGTATAAATTTAATTTAAGTTATTAAAAGAATATTGAAAATTCTCATATTTATTATTCGTAATATAAATTAAAGATAGTTTTAAAAATTATTAATTTCTTTAAAAGAAATAGAAAAATTATACAAAACTGTAAATTAATTAAATTAATCATAAAATATAATCTAAATTAATATTATCTTCTAAACAACAATTAATTAATCTTCCATCATTAGTGTAATATGAAGGAAGAGTTCCACTTCGATAAGATGGAGGATAACTTTGAATTCTGTCATATATTGGAGCTGGTGACTCTAATAAATCTGGATAATTATAAGATTGACCTGGTTCTATGTAATTTAATTCAATATCACCTCTTCTTGTTAAGGTATTCACAGGTGGACTTCATAATCTCTTAATTAATTTAATAGAATAAAAAGTTCCAACAGGAACGCTAATAACAGCTAATACACAAAAAGCTATTGTTTGATGTTGAGTTGTCATTTTTTTTTTTTAATATTGATTGCGACTATTGATTGTGACTGTAGATTACCATAATTATTCCTTATTTTAATATAATCAAGAGTTTTAATATTTTTACTACTCTTTTACAATTTTAATAATAAATTTAATATTTTTTTCTACTCTTTTAGAATTTTAATAATTTGAATTCTATTTAAAAGCATACTAAATTTTAATAAGTTTAGTAATAAAACATAAATAAATAAATAAATAAAGTTGTCGCAATCCATGTCGTAATCAAAATAATAAAATAAATGAATTTTTTAAACAATATATTGGATAATGATTATGTATTCTTTCCGTTATGAGTTGGAGTAACAGGCTTTCTTGGATATGCTTGATGAACAAAATCTGTTGAAATTTTTACTATTGTAAATAATCAGAGAACATCTCCAATTACATCATGGTCTTATGATTGATCAGCAGATAGAATAACGGATGTTACTCCTACATTATTAAAATTTGAGAGAAAAGCTGATTTTGAAAGCAGACTTCAAGCATTAGATAGAATTCAAGAAAATATTAGATCTATTTCAAATAAATTAGATGAATTAAAACCTTTTCTATCACATATGAAAAGTAGTAGTGTAGTTGATAGAACGGTTGAATTAACTCCAATAGATCCAATAACTAAAACAATATGACCTTATATGGATACATTCGAGTTAGCAATGCATCCTTTAACACCTCAAACAATTGATTTAGCTTCTACTATTCAATCTTGACCTTTAGTTTGACCTTTCATTTAAAGGTTGTTATAAAACCCTTAATTTAATATAAATTACCCCCCACACATTGAAGGGATTAATGTTAATTGGTTATTAACTATAAATCTAGCTGAGGTTTATATTCAGGTTCGATTCCTTTTAATTCCAAGTTAAAAGGGAATTAATTTATCTTTTTTATTGTAAATTAATTCCCTTTTATTGTCTGTTACTTTAATTGAATATATTTGTTCTAATATATTTATTTTTGATTCTGTTAATTGTCTATATCATTTTTTATGTGATCTTTCAATAATAAAATTTTTATTTAATAAATTATCAAAATCATTATAATTTAAAGTTGTTGTATCTTTTAGACCTTTAACTTTAGTAATTATATTATTATCTTCTTTTTCTAAGCAATATAATTTAGCTGCTAAGAAAATAGCTTTTTTACAAATATATTCAATTTTTAATTTTCCTAAAGTTTTTGCATCTATAAGAGATTCATCAACATCAGAATCGGTATAAATACTATCTGTATCTGTATAATATAAATTAATGTTTGGATTATTTTTAAATTGACTCATATGAATTCTAGAATATGCTGTTATAGCTGCAGCTATTCCAACTGAAGTATTAAGATCTTCTTTTTCATCCTTAAGTGAAATATAAAAAACTAATCAATATTCATCTAATTCAATTTTATTTGTAATTTGATCAACAAATTTATTTTCAAAATATCAAGATCTTAAAAGTTTAAGTATAAAGAATAAAAAGAATCCTAAAATAGCTGATAACAATAAATCGTAAAAATTTATATTCATTAATATTTGTTAAATTGATTGCAATAATTGATTGGTATTTAACGTCCTATCAATTAAAAGACGTGTGTTTTCTATAAAAGAGAATAGCATATATTCAGTTTTCTTTAATTAATCATATTTATTTTATGATTTTATTCAGTTTAATCAGTTTAAAATAATTAAATTATTATAAAATATTATAATAATATTTAAAAAATATTCTTTAATTTAGAATATTATATTTTTTGGTGTAACCTACATTTTAATTTTTATTAAATTAAATGTTTAACAGCCTTAATCGTAAAAATTTTATATAAAAATTTAGATCGAACAATAATAAAATGTAAAAAATATAACTTTTATTAATAGGCTTAAATTAAAATAAAAATGAAATTTATATTAATAAATATATTAAGTTTTACAACCATAATATCAAGTGTATTAGTTATAACATCTCAAAATCCTGTAATATCAGTAGTATATCTAATTTCTGTATTTATAAATGCAGCAGGTTATTTAATATTATCTGGTATAGGTTTTCTTGGTTTATCTTATATTATTGTATATGTAGGTGCTATAACTGTATTATTTTTATTTGTAATTATGATGATTAATATTTCATTAACAGATATTATAGATACAGGAAAACAATATACTAAAAATTTACCTTTAGTTTTTGTAGTAGGTTCATTATTTTTATTTGAAATGTTTAATATTTTACCATTTAGTTTTAATAATGTATATGGTTTAAATATAATTTTTGATACTATTACTAATTTTAATTTATTTATTTTAAAAAATGATAAATTAAATTTTGTTAATAATATTCATACTACTTATCAATCTAATTTTGCAGATACTACATTTATTTCATTTAGTCAAATAGAAGCTATAGGACAATTAATTTATACTTATGCTGCTATATTATTAATTATATGTAGTATTATTTTATTATTATCTATGATAGCACCTATTTTTATATCATTAAATAAAAAATAAATTTATCTAATTTATTCAATTAATATATATTTGAATCTTTTATGTGTTTATTTATTTACCCCTTTTTATCTAATTTTGCATAATTAATATTTAATTTTTTATTTAAATAATTAGAGTTAAGTTTACAGATGGTTTCTGTAATAGATCTGCAAAATCTATAAATATTAGGGTTCAATTCCCTCTTAACTCTATAATCATAAAATTTAACAAAATTATTAAAATAAATCTATGAAAAAATAAAATTAATAAAATTAAAAATATATATTAATTGAAAAATTCTCTTAGTTCAATGGTAAAACTGCATTCTTCTAAAGTGTTAATTTTGGTTCGATTCCAAAAGAGAAAAAGAATATATTTAACTATTTAAACCAAAAATTTATATTTCTAAAAGTTAAATAGAATAGTTTAACATTTTTCATAATAACTATTTAGATAATTAATTTGCAAATAATGTTTATGCAAATCTTTTAAAATCTATTAATTAGATTATTAATATAAATTATTGTTACAATATCTTTACTTTATATATTTTTTTTGTATAATTTAATTATAAAATATATATATCTAATTAAATTCAATTAAATTATTTATTTTACTTATAAAA
>Ga0210385_10001706_pt1 | contig 13441 bp, 13 predicted proteins | sample IncBWH26OmetaG_FD_160107 | JGI IMG/M metagenome (GOLD analysis project Ga0210385, IMG submission 160107) | Forest soil microbial communities from Barre Woods Harvard Forest LTER site, Petersham, Massachusetts, United States - Inc-BW-H-26-O ... | reverse complement strand
TCTTCAGACCCTCGATAAACAGAATGTCATCGATGTTTACCTTGACAAATCGGGTGCCCTCTTTGACAAAGATATAGTCACCGCCGCCCGATTTCTCATTGACGGGCTCTCTTAGTTGCAATCGCTGTTCGGCTTTGCCCACGGCTTTGACGAAGCGTTCAAAGGTGATTGGTTTTTTCAGGTAGTCGACCACATCCAGCTCATAGCTTTCAATTGCAAACTCCGAAAAGGCGGTGGTAAGAATGGCAAGGGGCTTGTTCGTCAAGACTTCGAGAAGGGACAGGCCGGTCATTTCCGGCATTCGGATATCAAGGAACAGCAGGTCGACCGGGTTGGTTTTGAGGGATTCGAGCGCATGAAGGGGATTGTCGCTAACGGCGATCAGATCCAGCACGGGCAGTTTGCTGACATAGAGCTGCAGGAGCTTACTGGCCATCGGCTCATCTTCGATGATATGGCATCGGATGCTCATGGCCGCTCGATAGTTAAGGTCACGGAATAAGTATCTTCCCGGTCATCGATGTGGAGCTGGTGTTTTCCGGGATAGCTGAGGTCAAGCCTTCTTTTCACGTTCTTTAGCCCGATGCCCTCGCCGTCCTCCGGGTAAGACACGGTTTTGACCTTGCTGTTGGCAATGGTATAAACCAGGCGGGTTTTATCTACTTCCAGCCGGGCTTTGATCCAGCACTCGTCGTTCGCATTGCTGATACCGTGTTTGAAGGCGTTTTCGAGGAACGTGATCAGGATCAGCGGCGAGATCGGCATATCGGTGCAGCCAATTATTTCGAATTCAAGGGACACCCCTTCCCGAAGACGCAGGCGCTCCAGACCGATGTAGTGCTGCATGTATTCGATCTCTTTGGTAAGCTCGATCCTCTCATGGTTCGAATCGTAGATCATATAACGCATGACTTCGGACAGCTTCGAGATCACAAGGGGAGCGGTATCGGATTTTATGGTGGATAGGTAGTACAGATTGTTTAACGTATTGAACAGGAAATGCGGGTTCACCTGGGCTTTCAGGAACTTCAATTCGGCATTCAGTTTTTCCGTTTCGAGCTGCCGCCGATGGGCGTCGAACTGTACCCAATCGGAGGCGAACCGCAGGAGGCCGATGAATAGGATGATAAACAAGTCGCTGATCGTTGACTGAATGATGATCTGCGTCCGGGCCGAACTTTGCGTTTCCCAGGATTTACCAAAAGCCAGGGTTTCGATGCCGATGCGCGCGAAGGTCAGGGCCGCAAAGCAGGCAGCGAAAACGATGATAAATGAACCGACCCTCTTTCGAAGCAGGAAGGCCGGGATCAAATAAAAGTAGTTCAAATAGGATAGTACGATTAGGTAGGACGTGCTGATCAGGGCGGCAAGCAGGACCCGGCCCCAATGGATCTGCGGACCGGTTTGGTAGGAGGTGATATGAGTGATGATAAAGGACAGGTAGACGGCCCAAAAGGTCGTATGAATCAGGATTTCCCGCTTCCTATGTAGCGTCATTACCATTCGCAGGGTAAGATACGGCAAACGTCGATTTTGGCCGAATCACCCCCTTTGCTTCCGTCAATTATTCCTCCTGATCCGTCAAATAGTTTGGGGGAAGTATCCAGTCGCCCGTTTTGCCCCTGGCTTTTCAACTATTTTGCCCGGAAAGACGGCTATGATAAGGATGACTTTGGGCTGCCTGTTTATGCTTTTGGCCGGGTACGCGTCGGGACAAACGGTTTCGGGGATTGTGAAAGATTCCCTGACCCGCGCCCCGCTGGTATTTGCCACCGTAGCCATTCGAAGCGCGGGGATGGACAGTGCGTTTAAGTCCACCGCGACGGATGAGAAAGGCCGTTTTATGCTGGTGAAACTCTCTCCCGGCAACTTCGAGATCACGCTGACTTCGGTGGGATACAACTCAGACAGGCTTCCGCTCACCATCCCCGCAGGGGGCAATCCGGTGAACCTCGGAACGCTTTTCCTTAGCCCGCGAACGGAACTGCTACAGGAAGTGGTGATTGACGGCAAGAGGGCATTAATCGAAGAAAAGCTGGACCGAACGGTGTATAACGTGGAGCGGGATAAGTCGCTTACCGGCGGCGACGCCACCGATGCCATGCGGCGGGTGCCCTTGCTCTCCGTGGATATTGACGGCAATGTGACGCTGCGGGGGAGCGCCAATATCAAAGTGCTGATCAATGGAAGACCTTCGACGATCACGGCGAATAATCTGGCCGATGCGCTGCGACAAATTCCGCTCGATCAGATAAAGTCGATCGAGGTGATCACCTCGCCATCGGTGAAATACGACGCTGACGGATCCGCGGGGATCATTAATATTGTATTGAGACAGGATCGCTTGCATGGGATCCTCATAAATCCGGATATGGCCATCGGAACGAGGGCTTCCTTCCTGGGGATAAACGGGGCTTATAACAACAAGAAGATGGCGTTCTCCATCGGCGGCTTTGGCCGGGCGGCCTACAACGTCACGGGGACATACGACAATGTGCAGACGGTAGGATCGGAAGCGATTATCCAGCAGGCGACTACCCGCAAGAACGAGCTCACGGACAACTACAACATGGGATGGGACTATGATATGGATAAGAAGAACTTTTTAAACGCCTCCGTACGATACAGCCAATTCAATAGTCATAACTATCAGGATAACCTGGGCAGCAATTTTTATAACGGATCCATCCTGGACAGTACCCTTTTGAACCAGGTGCAGCTCACCGGGCGGTCCGGGACGATCGACGCCACGGTTGACTTTACGCATACTTTTGCCAGGGCACAGCGGGAATTTAGTTTCCTGACACTCTTTAGCCGGACGGATGGTACGAATGGATTTTCCAATGCGCAGCAATCGCCGGCAGACGATTCGTTGATCGGCCGGGTGGGGAACGATGACCGAAGCTCCAACCAGGAGATCACCTTGCAGGCCGATTATCAAACACCGCTGGATTCCAATCAACTGCTGGAGTTTGGGGGCAAATATATCATCCGGGAGGTGATCAGCAATTACAACTATGAAAGTGCCGCCGGCAACGATCCCTTTACCATGGAGGCTTCCCCGGAGCTCACCAATCGCTTCACCTATCATCAAAATGTGACGGCGGGATACCTGGAATATACGTTGACTACCCGGTCTCCTTTTAGCTTCCGGGCGGGCGCCCGGTACGAGTATGCCGCCATCGGTGCCGGTTTGCAGGACCCGGGCGTGGCCCTGCCGGAGATCCCGTCGTATGGCGTGTTTGTCCCTGCGGTCAATATAGGCTGGCGGCTGAAAAACGGAAAGCTGATCAAACTCGCCTTTACAAGACGCATCCAGCGGCCGTCGATCCAGTTCCTCAATCCGAATGTGATCGCTTCCGATCCGGGGAGTATAGCAACCGGTAATCCGGCCCTCGGCCCGGAATACTCGGACAATATCGAGCTGGGCTATAACACGGCCATCAAGGATATGTCGATTGGGTTTTCCGGTTTCTTTCGGCGCACGACCAACGCGATTGAAAGCGTGAGCCTGCCAATTGCCGGTGGGGATACCATTGAACGGACCTACGCGAATATCGGAAAGGAATCCACCGGCGGTCTGGACGTATTTGCCAATCTGGACCTCGGTCAGAAGCTCTCGCTAAGCGGAGGCGCGGACCTGTACTATACCGAATTGGAAAATGACGGGTTGTCGACGGGTGCGGGTGCTGCTGCTGTGGCCGGTCGCAATTCGGGCTGGGTCGTCAGCGCGAGACTATCGGGGGGCTATACGTTTGCAAAAGGGTGGTCGCTCTATTTATACAGCTATTACCGGGGTAGCCTGGTCCTGTTGCAGGGATACCAAACGGGCTTTCCGTATTATAGTCTCACCCTTAAGCGGGAGCTGCCGAAAAAGAGGGGGACCATCGGCGTGGGGGCGGAAAATTTTCTTTCCCGCGGGATATCGGTCACCACCAACCTGAATTCGGCCGCGCTGACCCAATCGACCACGAATCTGAACCATACGCTAAGTCTGCGAATTTACATGAGCTTTACCTTCGGAAAGCTGAAGGTGGAAAGGGAAGAGCGCCAGCAGAAGGCTATCAGCAATGATGATTTGAAGAAAGGGTAGGGGGTTGCAGACTATGTTGTAGAAAATTACCTGTAATTTAGTAACTCAAACTCATGACTCTTCTCGTAACCAGTGCCTCAGGTTATAACGGCTCAGGGCTTGGAAAGATTTTAGCGTTCAATCCGCAAGGGAAATCGATCGGCCCATTTAGCGATGACGACCGGATTGCCGACCCTCGTGGGATGGGAATTGAGCCGTCGGAGCGGCTGTTGTTTGTTAACAGCGGGACCGACTGTATTGTTGCATTGGACCCTGGTGGCCAGGTTGTTCGTACAAGTCCCACCATGCCCGGACTAAATCCCGGAGGAGGCGTCTTCGGACCCGATGGCCGATATTATGTCGGCTCGCGGTCCGCACGAACCATAGTGGCACTTCCGAAGCAGCTCGACTCGGTCGGCGAATTTGTTCTTCCGGTACACGTCGTACCTTTCCCTCGTGGGTTTGGTTTCGGATTAGATGGTACGCGATTTCTGGCATCGGGCGTTGGTCCGGACGGGGTTGGTGACGACGCCATCTTCGCGTTTGCTTCGACGGGATCAGCTAGGCTTCCGTGGAAAGTAGACGATCCAAAACTCAGCCCACTCGATTTACTGGTCGCGCCCAATGGTAACATCCTCGTTAGCAGCGAAAAGCCATTCGGCTCTCCGGACGCCATTACCAGTGTGCGGGAATACGATGCCAATGATGGTCGCCTGGTCCGTGTTATGAGACCTGGTGATGGAGTTCAGTTCCGCAAGCCAAGAGGGCTCCGTTTTGGGCCGGACGGTCTTCTCTACTGCGTCGCTATGGATACAGTGGTTGCTTTCAACTTTGAAACTGGCCAATGCATAGGCGTGGCTGTTGAATTCCCGGATTTGCATGGCCAGGCGTTGATTTTTTACCCGGATTAGATATTCAGCCTGACTGGATCAATCACCGGCAGGCTTTTTCATGTCAGGTATTCGGGCAGCAGGTCCGGATTACCGCCATCGCCTTTCAATAATTAGGAACATAGTTCTATAATTTGGAATTTTGTTCGGAATAACCTATCTTTGCCATTGAAGACGCCGATATGGTCATTATCTCAAAAGCCACCTTTAGAAATTTCATCGCCCACCATCCGGACTCGGAAGGCGCCATGGAACAATGGTATGCGGTGACAAAAGAGGCCGATTGGAAGAATTTCGCAGCACTGAAAAAGAGCTTTAACAGCACGGATGCCGTCGGAAATGACCGGTATGTCTTCAATATTCGCGGAAACGCTTACCGGCTGATTGCTCTGATCATTTTCAAGGTGCGAACCGTTTATATTCTATTTGTAGGACGCATCAGGAATACGATATGGTCGATGCCGCTACCGTCACATTTAAAAAATAGAATTATGTCCTATTCAATTCGTTCCAAAAAGGAATACCACCAAACGATGGTGGACATTTACAACCTCATGAACAAGGGGGAAGCCGCGTTGACCAAATCCGAACTCAGGAAACTGGCTGACATGTCCGTCGCAGCCGAAAAATACGAGGACGAGGTCCTGGGACTGAAACCCAAAACTCCCACGACGATCGCGGATGCTGTAGCCCTCAAATTATTTGAGAACAAGATGAATCAAACCCAACTGGCAAAGTCAATGGGATTGGCGAAGTCCAAGGTCTCGGAAGTCCTGACTGGGAAGCGGAAGCCCGATCTGCAATTTCTCAAGGGCATTCATAAGATACTGAAGATCGACGCCGAATTTTTGCTGGAGCATGCGTAATTGCTGTCCAGGATCTTAGTGTTTTTTCGATGGCATCGGGATGATCTGCGAAACTTCCCGCTGGTATCTCTTGTATTCAGCGCCGTACATTCCAACCATATCACGTTCTTCTAATTGAATAGCAATTAAAATATATGCTGTTGTTGCAACTGAAAATAAGATATGGCCGGTAGTCATGTGAGGAGCTGACCAGAATGCAATGATAAACCCCAGCATTATTGGATGTCGGACAATTTTATAAAATAGCGGGGTCACAAACGATAGCGTACCCGGTTCTTTGTTATTAAGGTTATTATAAACCTGCTGTAGTCCGAACAAATTAAAATGATTGATAAGAAATGTCCCGAACAATACGATGAACCATCCAAAAAAATAAAGGCCGGTTAAAAGACCCGAGAGAAGGGAATCTTGAACATCCCATACTACATCTGTCAACGGCCTCCAAAATGCAAATAATAAGATCAGGGATGTACTGGCAAACAAGACATAGGTGCTTCGCTCTATCGCCCAGGGAACAAACCTTGTCCACCATTTCTTAAACTCCGGCCGTGCCATGATACTATGCTGAAGGGCAAAGAGGGAAAGTAGTAGGATATCGACTAACCAGGTATAGGTTGTGCCGCCCTGGTAACCTTTGTCGATGGATTTGGGGACATAAAGGTTGTTTACAAACCCGATGGCATAAAGAAAAGTTACAAAAAAAATGGCGTAACAGACGATCCCATATAGAAAAAATACAAGCTTTTTCAAAACAGCCTCCTTTGTGTTTGATTAATAAAATGGTTGATGTCGATCAAATATCAGGATCAGGCAAAATAGGCGTGTCGGCAATTACGCATCGGCGGAGTTGATTTACGGATCGGCGATATTTTTAATATTTAATCTTTGTAGATTTGTGCAGGCATGAGGCCGCCCCCTACCATATCAGCCTGTATGATCATATTTGCGTGCTTTTCTTTTTTATGCAAGGTCTACGGGCAGCAAATGAGCGAATTGGACAGCCTTTTGCGGGCTGACAAGGCGCTTACCGACGAAAACCCGGACAGGGTAAAACTCTGGGTGAAAATTGCAAAGGACTACCAATATAAGAATACGGCAGAGGGGTTCCGGTTTGCAGATAAGGCAATTGCCATCGCAGAGCGGCTTCACCTACAAGATGAGCTCGCTGGCGCGTTTGACGCGAAAGGGCAGCTTTACTATCGCTCCGGTCAGCACGAACTCGCCATAGCATCGCTCGGTAATGCCCTTGCCATTTTTAAAGTGACCGGGAATAAAAAAGGCGTGAGCGCCGTATATGCCGATTTTGGAATGGTATTCTGGCAAACTTCAGAATGGAAAAAAGCGATCGACTATTTTGATCAATCCATAGCCATAGCGGAAAGTGAAAAAGACGAGCAATCGGTTGGCGACAGCTACGGAGACATCGGTATCATTTATTATGAACAGACTGATCTTGGCAAAGCGCTGGACTATTTCCAAAAGGCGCTGGACATCCACCAAAAATATAACAATATCCGCAGCGCCGCTCAGAACCTGCAGGATATCGGAATGATCTATTCAGACCGTTCCGAATATTTTAAAGCCATGGACTACCTGCTCCAGGCTGCCCGGATAAATGAAAGAATAAAGGACTTGTCAGGATTGGCGCACAATTATGCCAACCTTGGCTGGCTTTACGAAGAAATCGAAGATAATAATCACGCGTCGGACTATTATGAAAAATCAATAACGCTTTGCGAACAAACCGGTGAAAAGTTTGGGCTTTATTATAATTTGCAATGTCTCGGTAGCATGAAGCTTCGGCTTAAGAATTATACCGGCGCTATGGCCGATTTCCGGCAGGCGCTGATGCTGGCCGATGCATTGGGAAATAAGCACGGCATTGCCATGATACATAATTTTATCGGAAGTATACAGGCGGCTCTGGGCAATCCGGGTGATGCATTGACAGAATATGGGAATGCGGCTGTTTTATTCGATTCCATAAAGAATAAGCGCGATATAGGGGATAACATGGAGAAAAGGGCGGAAGTGATCATAGACGCCCCGGATAAGGTGTTGCTTGGGCATCACATCTCCCCGAAGCGCCGATTGGATACAACGCAATCGCTGCTGAGCCATGCCATGTTCCTGGCGCAAAAAGCGGGTGATAAAAACATCCAGGCAAGCATTTTAAAAACATCGTCTTCATTGCATGAGAAACGCGGCGACATCGGTAAAGCGTTCTCAGACTACAGGCAATTCATTGCACTTCGTGACAGTTTGACCGATAAAGACCGGCAAAAGGAGCTCGAACGAAAAGGGATTCAATACGAATTTGACAGAAAAGCCGATTCGCTTCGTTTTCAAAATCAACTGTCGGAAGCAAAGCTCGGGCAAAACCTGAAGCAGGAGCGCATTTACAGCATCGGTGTTTTTCTTTTGCTATGCGGAATTACTGGATTTTTGCTTTATCGTAATAAAATAAAACAAGCTACCCTCAACGCTGAATTGGAACGTAAGATGAGCGATGCAATACTCAGTTCCCTGCTGGCGCAGATGAATCCTCATTTTATTTTTAATTGCCTTGGAAGCATTAAGCAAATGATATTGGAAAATGAACAGGGGAATGCCAATAATTATCTGAATAAATTTGCAAAGATGATCCGTCTTTCTCTGGAATATTCCCGGAGGCCCTATGTAACCGTCAAAGAAAAATTGGAATATCTTGATAATTACCTGCAAATGGAGCTGCTGCGGTTCGATCATTCCTTCAGCTATCGCATTGAAGTGGACGAAAATATTTGCACAGAAGAAGTAGGCGTGCCCCCGATGATGATACAACCTCTTGTGGAAAATGCAATATGGCATGGCTTAATGAACAAGCCCGGCGACAGGGAATTGTTTATCCGGTACAAATTACATGATGATAAATTGATTTGTGAAATTGAAGACAATGGCATCGGAGTGATCCAGGGCAACCTCCGGCCCAAACACGGACATCAGTCTTTCGGAATCGAAAATATCAGGCGTCGTTTAACCTTGCTTAACGAGAAATATCATTTAAACTGTTGCCTGCAAATAAGAGATAAAAGCGAAATTGATCGAAATGAAAGCGGTACATTGGCAATTTTAACCTTGCCTGTTTTAAACCATTTTGGATCCTTATGATAAGAACTGTCTTGGTAGATGATGAGATCCGCCTTCTTAGCAGCTTGCAAACCATGCTCGGGAGAAATTGCCCCCAGCTGGAGGTGGTAGCTGTCTGCCGCTCGGCTGACGAGGCTTTGATAAAAATAAAAGAAACAAGCCCCGACCTCGTTTTTCTGGACATTGCGATGCCCGGCAAAGACGGCTTTGCGCTTTTGGAAGAAGTCGGGGACATTCGTTTCCGGATTATTTTTGTCAGTGCACACGATGAATATTCTTTACGCGCATTTAAGTTTAGCACCGTGGATTATTTGTTGAAACCTGTGGCTGAAGATGAATTGATTGCGGCTGTGAAGAAGGCGGAACAAACCATTTTCCAGGAACAGACCCTTCGAAAAAGCATTGAGGCTTTAATGCACAACCTCAAGCCGCAGACCAATACGCAGGGAAAGAAGCTGTGTTTGGTCACGTTGGCCGGATTTCATGTGGTAAGTCTTTCGGATATCGTCTATTGTGAGGCAGAAGGGCCTTATACCAACTTTTATTTTGAAAAGGACAAAAGGATTTGTGTCTCGCGCCCATTGGTGGATTTTGAGTTACTGCTGAGTGAGGATAATTTTTTAAGAGTGCACAAATCATTTCTTATCAACCTGCATCATGCCAGGGAATACCGCCGCGGGGAAGGTGGCGTGGTTATTATGAGCAACGATGCCGAAATATACGTGAGCCGGCGAAAGAAAGATATTTTCCTGGAGAAGATTAAAGGTATTTTTAAACATTAGGTTTAATGAGTGAAACTAGAGCATAACCTGAAAAATGAATATCAATTTCAATCTTAAGAAAATCGGCTCTGCCCTTCTCCTGCTCATTTCTTTCTCTGCTGGCACTCAAGCCCAGAGGTTAAATTGGCCGATTCCTTATTACCCAAGGACAGGCCCTCGCAGGCTTGCATATTTTGAAGCTGCGCCGGGCTACATTGTCACGAGCAGGGCGGATACCGTGAAAGGGCTCATAAAACTCTGGCCGACAGGCTTTTCTTTCGAAGTGATGGATACGGCAACGAAAAAAATAAGGAAGGTCGATGTCCCGGATATCGTCTTGATACGAGCCTATGATGGCACAACCGCCGCGTCCTTTTCAGATTACTATAATTTACCTCATCAAAATTCGATGTGGCTGTTACTCGCGCAAAAAAATAATATCAGCATATACCGAAGAGAACTGGAACCTTCTTCACCTCGGCTAATTCTGGTAACACCGGACGAAAGGAAAATCATAATACTCAGCGGTCGCGTGGATTTGTTTGGCAACAACGCTTTGGATGCGCAACTTTTTCACTTTATCAAAAAACGGTATAAGATCTCGGTGAAGCAGCATTTTGCCTCGACCCAAGATATCTATAACTATATTCTTGAAAAGGAGAATGAAAGGATAGAGGGCATTCGCGGATAAGATCCACTTTATTACCCGTAAATTTACGCATGACGAGGTTCTACATCAATGTCCTGCGGGTCCTGGCTTTTGCCCTTGCCGGCCTGGCGCTTATCCGGCCAATGATGGACCTTGCGGCAGTGTCTTCGGTCATAACTCTTTCCAGGGACGATTATGCAGCGGTACAAGATGCCAACCGGTCGTGGGCCTGGCTTGATCTCATACGACTTGCCTCCTTCTTTTCGATTGTCGGTCTGCTTTTTTTTGAACGGGAGCACAACCGGGTAATCTGGCCCATACGCAGTGCGTTCATCGCACAATTGGCCATCATCGTATTATACTTCGCCTTTACGCTTCCGATTAATATCACCACGTTCAACTGGACCTTTTTCCCGGACACCAATTGGGATGGCTCCGTATAGAGTGGGAATATGCGAATGCCCTGAGCGCTATCATCGGGGGGATTTCTTTCGTTCTGCTGCTCCTGGACCTCGTTTGGGCAAAATGGCGTCGAAATTAATAACAACTATCTCGTGCCCGATCATAATATCCGTACTTCCATACCCGCAATGGAACAGACATAAAAAACCCCGTCCGCGGCAACCGCTTTCAGGGCTTGATTTATAAAACGCATCACAAAAGAATCAAAAGCACACGATCTTGGAGCTCACCAACGAATCGTCAGCACCCTTTTTTACCAGCAGGAAGATCTTATCCCCCATATTTGGTATTTTAGTCGAGACCTTGTATTCCACTACCGGCGTTCCGGCGGGTACATTGACCGTTCTCGAATGCCCCTGAAATTGTAGGGTCAGTGATGTTGTGTCTGCTGCCGATACGCTCCCGTTCGACATCCGGGAACCGCCGCCTGCATCGGAAGCCGATCCATTGGTCATCCGACCGCCACTTTCGGCACCTTTTTCGGGGGGCAGCATAAAGCTTCCCTCGTTTAACCCACGCAGCTCTTCCGGTAATATCAACACCTGGGCAGCCTGATCTTCAGATTGATCGGGTTGCTTTTTACTGATCACGCCGACATAACCCGCATTTTTTATATTGGTCATGCTGCTGGGTGACGGAGCATAGATGCGCAGCGAGTCCGTCAATTTAATAAACACCGGTTTGTCATCGGCATTGATTTCGACCTCATGATCGGAAAATTTGACCACATTGCCGATTGCCCCACTAAAACCATCGGGGTTAGTCGGCGGCACAATTTCATCAGCCGTCTTTTTATCACCATCCGCGGATGGTGAATTTGACGGGTTTGAACTACATCCGTTTGCCATGAAAAGGGCCAGAACTGCAGCTAACAGGCTGCTTCGTGATTGAAATTTTGTATTGAATTGTTTTTTCATTCGTTCATTTATTTAAAGGTTTGTTTTGAATATCGCAAAGTCATTTCGCCTTGACAGCGAGCAATTCGACCTGCTCGAGTACGGGCGGCTTGGCCAACAATTCGGGAGCCTTGGCCACCAATCCGGCAGCAATAGGGCCACCCAAATGCGCCTGTCTTCCTTCTTCTTTTTCGAAGGTGTCGAAAATTCCATACGTGGAGGGGCCGATGCGGAGAGCGAACCAATGGATGGTGCCCGGTTCATTCTGCGCCAATGGCAGCGCACCGGTGAGAAGTTCTTCCAGTTCTTTTTCTTTACCTGGCTTGGCCTCCAGCCTCACCAGCAATGCTAACTTGACCATAAAATTGAGTTTGTTTAATCACTAAATTGGCGTCAAAGTTATTCACGGGTATACGAAGATTAAGTGACCTGGATCACTATTTACAGCGTGTAAGAAGAATGACGAGATGTCAAATAATTTTACGATTTCACGAAATAACATTTTTCCGCACTGACGAGTTCCGCCCGTGAAATGTGATCTACGTCACATACATATACCCCTTGGCTAAAAGTGATCTGGGTCACATAACTATCTGCCGTTTCCTGCCCAGATTTGTGGTGTAATTCAAACACAAAAAATGGGAAATCAAGAATTTAGGATCATAAGCGGTCAAAGCAATATTGCCTGGGTAGGCAGAAAGGCGACCGGCGCCCACAATGGCACCATTGCCGTCAGAGAAGGTGAATTGATTCTGGATGATGACAGACTTGCCAGCGGTACGATCATTGTCGACATGTCATCGATCAAAATACTGGATATAACCGATCCTGCGACAAATGCCCAGTTTGCGGGGCACCTGGCTTCTCATGATTTCTTCTCTGCGGAGAAATATCCTGTGGCGACATTGGAAATAACTTCAGTTTCGGGGAAGCACGTTGAAGGCATCCTGACCATCAAGGGTATTAGCCATCCTATCAAATTTGATGCCGCCGTCGAGGTTAACCGCGATACATTGATTGCAACCGGCAAACTGGTCGGACCGTCGACTTTACAGGTCGTAAGGGCAATGGGAAAGCGGATATAATTGCAGGACAGAAGAAGACTGTGGAGCTGATCGAAAAGGTGAATAAGATATCCGTGCACCGTGTCGGTGTCGGCGACGAGGTGACCTTTGCAGAATTCGTATTTGACATCGACTTGAAAGATGGAAATAAGATTTATTGGCATGAGATCATCTATTCAGTTTGGAAAAATGGAAAGATTGTATTCGAGGAATATTTCAAGGGTTTGTAAATTACGGGTTATGCCTACCACGTAGATGGTTTTATAGGAGTGCGACGCAATTTTGATCAAAATGAAACTGAGATGGAAAATGAGTTCATTTCCTTTGCGTAAATTTGGCGACCGCCATTGGAAGATCGTCAATAAAATGATGAGTGATATCAGTAACTAAATTTATGCATGATGTGGTATCAAACCAGAGCTTCCGAAATACTGGGTATTCAGTACCCAATCCTGCAAGGGCCGTTTGGCGGCAATCTGTCCTCAGTTGATCTGGTATCGACCGTGTCTAATGAGGGAGGGCTCGGGGGCTACGGGGCTTATACATTAAGTCCGCAAGAGATAATTGGGGTGAATCACCAGATCAAAGCGGCGACTAATAAGCCATACAATATTAACCTGTGGGTTTCAGATTCTGACGCCATTGATGGCAC
>Ga0210385_10001704_pt1 | contig 13452 bp, 16 predicted proteins | sample IncBWH26OmetaG_FD_160107 | JGI IMG/M metagenome (GOLD analysis project Ga0210385, IMG submission 160107) | Forest soil microbial communities from Barre Woods Harvard Forest LTER site, Petersham, Massachusetts, United States - Inc-BW-H-26-O ... | reverse complement strand
TGGCCGAAGTTCCACACAACACCATCGGTGTCTATTCCTTCTCGAAGTATTTCGGCTGCACCGGATGGCGATTGGGTGTCGTTGCGATTCATCAGGATAATATTTTCGACAAGGCTATCGCCAAGTTACCCGAAGCGGTCCGCCGGGAACTAAATACTCGCTATGGTCCGTTGACCCTTCATCCCGAGCAGATCAAGTTCATCGATCGCATGGTCGCTGATAGCCGCTGCGTGGCTCTCAATCACACTGCCGGCCTGTCCTTGCCTCAGCAGGTCCAGATGACATTGTTCTCTCTTTTTGGTTTATTGGACAAGGACGACCGCTACAAAAAACTCACGAAGCAAATCGTGCAACGCCGCCTGCAAGCACTGTGGGCTGGCATGAATCTGCCGCTTCCTCCGGATCCCATGCGCGCGGATTACTACGCCACACTCGACATCATGGTCTGGGCGGAAAAGATGCACGGCCCCAGGTTCGTCGAATTCCTTAAGAAAAACTACCACCCCTTTGACGTTTTATTCGCCCTTGCAGAGAAATTCTCCACCGTTCTCCTCAATGGAAGCGGTTTTGCCGGCCCCGATTGGTCCGTGCGAGTGTCACTGGCCAATCTGCCCGACGAGGCTTACTCCAAAATCGGAGGACAACTTACCTCTGCGGTGCAAGTCGCGGTGGATGCTTGGAAGGCTCAGGTTCCTGCCTAAGGAGGTTGGACGATGTTCATCCTTACCTGGTTTGCTGCGACCCTCCGACAGTATCCCGAGATCGCCATCTTCCTCACTCTGGCTCTCGGCTATTACTTCGGCAAATTCACTTTCAAGGGAATTGGCCTCGGTTCCGTCACCGCAACTCTGCTAGCTGGCGTCCTCATCGGACAAATCGGCATCAGCATTTCCCCGCCGCTCAAGGCCACCGTCTTCCTGATGTTCTTGTTTGCGGTTGGTTACGGTGTCGGTCCACAATTTGTTCGCGGCGTGGCCAAGGATGGCGTGCCGCAAGCGCTCTTCTCCCTGGTCCAATGTCTCTTCTGTCTAGTGATTCCTGTAGCGATTGCTAAGTTCGTTGGCTACGATCTCGGCTACGCCGCGGGACTCTATTCCGGTTCCCAGACCATTTCCGCGGCCATGGGTCTCTCCACCGACGCCATCAATCGAGTGGGCCTCGCCGCGGACGAAACGAAGAAATTGCTCGACTCCATGCCGGTCGCCTACGCAGTTACTTACATGTTCGGCACTGTCGGTTCGGCCATCGTCATTGCTCTCGTCTGCCCCGCACTCGTTCGCATGGACCTCGTGCGTGCCTGCAAGGACTACGAGGAAAAATTTGGTGGCAAGAAAGAAATCGGCGGGGCGGGCTCCGCTTGGCACCGTTGGGAGACCCGCAGCTTCCGTGTGCAGCCGGGCGGCAAAGTGGCTGGCCTTCGTGCCATTGAAGCGGAAGCGTTGGTCCCTGACGCTCGTGTTTTTATCCAGCGTGTACGCCGCAACGGTACTGTCGAGGATGCCACTGCGGACACCCTGTTGCACGAAGGCGATATTGTCAGTGTCGCCGGCGCACGCGAAGTCCTCGTTAAAGTCACGGGGGAAGGCGCCAGAGAGGTCGACGATCCGGAATTGCTCAGCGTCCCGATCGAGGGGGTCGATGCCTACGTCACCAACAAATCCGTGGACGGCAAGACCTTGCTCGAACTCGCGCAACTTCCCAGCTCCCGCGGCGTTTTCCTCCGGAAGATCACTCGAGGCGCCACCGCCACTTCCATTCCCATCCTGCCGAATACCAAGATCTACCGCGGCGACATTCTCACTGTTGTCGGCCGCACACAAGATACTTCGGCGACTGCCAAAATGCTTGGTGTCGCGGATCGCCCGACCGATATAGCTGATGTCGCCTTCATCGGCGCCGGAATTGCCATCGGTGCCTTGATTGGGGCGCTGGTCTGGAAAGTTCGTGGAGTTCCACTCACCTTATCCACGGCCGGCGGCGCGCTCATCGCAGGACTGGTTCTTGGATGGTTGCGTTCGACACGTCCGTCCTTCGGACGTATCCCTTCCCCAACCGTTTGGTTCATGAATTCGGTGGGTTTGAATATCTTCATTGCCATTGTCGGCATCTCCGCAGGCCCAGGATTCGTCAACGGGCTCCGCACGCAAGGCATCAGTCTCTTCCTTTGGGGAGCTGTTGCCACAACCTTGCCGCTCATCCTCGGTTTATACGTCGGCAAGTACATCTTCCGATTCCACGACGCGATTCTGCTCGGCATTCTTTCCGGAGCGCGCACGACCACTGCTTCTCTCGGCTTGGTCTGTGACCGCGCCCAAAGCCAAATCCCCGCCCTTGGCTACACCGTTACCTACGCCGTCGGCAACACTCTGCTCACCATCTGGGGAATGGTTCTCGTTCTTTTGCTGTCGTGACGCGACTCCTGAATTCATTCAGGAGTCCGCTTGTCGGTGATGCGGCGCAAAGGGACCAGGAGGAACCGAATGAAAATCCGAAAACTTTATCTTTTTGCGGTGACTTTTTTACTGGCTGCGTTGATCGCACCAAATGCTATCGCGCAATCTCAAGCACCTTCCGACGAGACCCAAGCTCTTCGAAAGCTCGTCGATCAGATGCAGACCCAAATGGCCCAAATGCAGGCGGAGATTGATCAACTCAAAGGTACGAAAACAGAAGCGCCCACAACTCAGGCGCCAACTGCACCTTCCGCCGCCCTTCCTCGCCAAAACGGCACTATTAAAACCGCGGAACCTCCCCGCGTCGGGCCTACATCTCCGCACGTCGGCGAGGCCACTTCCAGTTACCGGGAATTTTCTGAGGATACCTTTGCAGCCGCTCGCTTCAATAACGTGCCTCTGGACCCGAAGTACCAAGGATTTTTTCAGTTGCCGGGAACGCAGACGATCCTGAAAATCGGCGGCTACTTTAAGACAGACTTTATCTACGACCTGAAACCTGCGGGAAACATCGATGCGTTCATTCCGTCTTCGTTTCCCATACCCCAAATAACTAGCGTAAACAATACGACCATTTCCGTGAGGCCGACACGCTTGAGCCTGGATTTCAGGATTCCCTACACAAAGGTTGGAGAAGTTCGGTTTTATGTAGAAAGCGACTTTTTCGGGACTAATTCAACTACCCCTAGACTCCGCCACGCCTATGCACAAGCGAGAAACTTCCTGATCGGACAGACTTTCACAAACTTCATGGACCCAGATGCTTTCCCGGATGGTTTGGATTTCCAGGGCCCCAATGGCATGGTGAGCCTGAGGAATCCACAATTTCGCTATGGATTCGCACTTAGTCCCCACACGACTTTCTACATTTCCGCGGAAAAGCCAACTTCAGACATTATTTTCACGACCGCACAATTTAATGCGCAGCCGAACGCGCCGAGTCCTGACGGCACAATTCGCTTGCGGGAGGAATTCGAACGCGGTCACTTCCAGGTTGCTGGACTGTTTCGTTCTGTCGCGGCGTTCCTGCCGGACGGGAGGACCGGTTCCGTGTTCGGCTGGGGTATAAATACCTCAGTAGGGTTTCAGACCTTCGGTCGGGACAACTTAATCTTCGCTGTCGCTGCTGGACACGGCATCTCGCGGTATATTCAGGACACCTCGGGACTAGGCATTGATGCTGAGCCTGCTACAGGGGCACAAACACATTTGGTCGCCACTCCAGCCGTGGGAGTGGAGGCAGCCTATCAGCACTATTGGTCCAAGAGGTTACGTTCCAGCGCGATCTACTCTTACGCGGCGGTGGACAATACCGATTTGGCACCCCCCAGGACTTACAATCATGCCACCTACACCGGCGCCAACCTGATCTGGAATCCCGGTGGCTCGCTCAACGTCGGCGCTGAGTTCTTGTACGGCTGGGCCATGGATCAAAATGGGCAATCAGCAAATGCCCCGCGCATCCAGTTCAGCGCAAAGTACAGTTTCGTCAAAGTGGATCCAGATCAGAAATAATCGACGAGCAACGAGAACCGGCGAACACTGGCCGATCTAAGTGGGTGGCGAACACATTCGGTTATTTAAGTTCGCCAACGTAGAGTGGCCTTCCTTAAGATGGAAGGAATCTCGCAAAGCGCAGTCCAAGGAGCGTCGTGCATGCGACCACTGACCACAGCCTTCTTAGTTCTCTGTTGTTTTTCGTGCGCGAGTTGCAACGTCGGCAGCATTGAAAACCTCCTCGGTTTGGGCGGTGGGAAAAAATCCGTTACCGTCGTCGTCGATCCCAAAACGCAAAGCATCGCCGTTGCTACGACTCAGCAATTCACCGCAACCGTTACTGGCTCCTCCAACACCGCCGTTGCATGGAGTGTTGGGGGTACCAATTGTTCCAGCCAGGATTGCGGCTCCATTTCGGCTGCCGGACTCTACACCGCTCCCCAGACCATCCCGAATCCAGCGCTTCTCGCAGTTACTGCGACAGCCAGCGCCAATTCCGCGGATTTCGGCGCTGCCGCTGTCACCATCACCGCCGCGCCTGACACTGTCTCCGCGGTGCTTCGTGGCGGCTATACCTTTCTTCTCTCCGGCTCCGACGCCGAAGGCCCTCTCTCTATTGGTGGCTCTTTCGAGGCTGATGGTTCCGGCCAACTCCTCAACGGTGAGCTCCGTCTCTGCCGCAGTGAATCCCATTGTTCCGATCAAGCCTTCGCGGGCGCTACCGGTTCCACCAACGCCAACAATGGCACCTTCGCCGCCGACATTTTGCCCGCCTCCACCTTTACGTTCTCTCCCGCCCCACACAATATCTTCAAACTCGATCTAGCCGGTTCCCACAACCTCCGCGCCGCTGGAATCCTCCGACCCATCCCCACCTCAGGCGGCTACTGACTCGAACACAGAAAGGTGAGTGTGACGATTAAAATTGGGATACTTTGGCGCGATGCGGACGATGGTATCTGCATGCCGGAGGATTTAACGTAAGCGTCAGTCGAAGGCCGTGTTGACGAATGGTATTTGACTATGCGGCGTGGCTTGAGTTCTCGGTGAACTCGGCATCGATGTTCCAGGGCAGAAGTTCTTCGATGCGGTTGACCGGATGCTCGGCGATGCGGGACAACACGTTGCGAAGATAGCTCTCCGGGTCGATGCCATTCAACTTTGCTGATCCGACGAGGCTGTAGATGGCTGCTGCACTCTCGCCCCCGCCGTCAGATCCCGCAAAGAGGAAGTTCTTTCTGCCCAGTGCCACGACGCGCAGCGCTCGTTCCGCAGCGTTGTTGTCGATCTCCAGTCGGCCATCATCGCAGTAACGCATCAGCGCTTCCCATCGTCCGAGCGCGTAACGGACGGCCAGCGAAGTATCCGATTTCCTGGAGAGCTTGCCCAAAGTCTCTTCCAACCATTGTTTCAACGAGTCCAGTAATGGTCGGCTGCGTTCGTTGCGTACCTGCCGACGTTCTTCGGGTTTTCGTCCACGGATGTCTGCTTCGATGGCATAAAGTTCTCCGATGCGACGAAGCGCTTCCTGCGCCACCGGAGACTTGTGCGCGACCTGAAGATCGTAGAATTTTCTGCGCACGTGCGCCCAACAAGCCACTTCCTGTATGCTTCCGGCTTCGTAAATCCGATCAAACCCCGCGTACGCATCGGCCTGCAGCATTCCTCGGAAATGACTCAGATGTGCCTGCGGATGTTCCCCTTTGCGGTCCGGCGTGTACGCAAACCACACCGCCGGTGGCGTTTCATCTCCTGCTGGCCGATCGTCTCGCACGTACGTCCATAGCCTTCCCGTTTTTGTTTTTCCGAGGCCCGGGGCCAACACCGGAACCGGGGTGTCGTCGGCGTGTAGCTTCTCGGCGCTCATCACGTGACGTCGCAGCGCTTCCACCAGCGGTTTAAGTAGTCGACTGCAGCCACCCACCCAGTCCGCCAATGTGGAACGATCCAGTTCCACCCCTTCGCGGGCATATATTTCCGATTGACGATGCAGCGGAAGATGATCGCAGTATTTCGAGACTAGCACATGGCCTAAAAGTCCAGGGCCAGCAATGCCGCGCTCGATCGGCCGGCTCGGTGCCGCCGCCTGCACGATGCGCTCGCACCGCACACAAACCAGCTTCGTGCGCACGTACCGAATCACCTTGAAGCGTTCCGGCAAGTACTCCAGCATCTCGGAGACATCTTCTCCTAGATGTTTCATCTGCCGGCTGCAGTCCGGACACGACGTCTGCCGCGGCACGTAGGTTCGTACCTCGCGTGGAAGATGGTCCGGTAATGGCCGCCGCGCCGGGCGCGCCACCGCTGAGGCTCTTGAGGATTTGTCCGTCTCCAGGTCCTGGGCGCGACTCGCTTCGAGCTCTCCCAGCCGTAGTTCCAGCTGTGCAATATGCCGGTCCAGCTTTTCCGACGAGCGGCCGAACTGTTCACGGCGCAGCTTGGCGATCAACAGCTTTAAATGTTCGATCTCTGTATCACGTGATAGGAGTTGTTCGTCTTTCGAGAGCAGCGCTTGGTCTTGTCGAACAATTTCTGCGTGTTGTGCACGGACCAACGCTTTTAGTGCATCGCGATCCAGTTGATCGAGATCGGCAAGGTCCGTGCGCTGCGTCATCGTGGCGCAGTATGCCATGACTAAAATTCTTGGCAAATGAATTCTTTATCAACTGAGATTACACCGCCATCTGCGGATTATAACTTCGCACCGGACGACGCCAATCAATTCCCTCCAGCAACATCGATAGTTGTGCTTGCGTCAGTGCCACCGTTCCGCTCGTTGCTTGTGGCCAGAAAAATCTTCCGCGCTCGAGTCTCTTCGCAAATAGACACAGGCCATCGCCCGACCACCAAAGAAGCTTAATCAAATCTCCACGCCGTCCACGGAAAACAAAAACGTGACCAGAGAAAGGATCTTCTTGCAGTGCCGTCTGTACCATTCCGCTCAATCCCGTGAACCCGCGTCGTAGATCGGTCACTCCTGCAGCGATCCAAATGCGTGTTCCTGTCGGCGGTCCGATCATCCCGCCAGACACTCCAGCACCGCACGCAGTGCCATCACGTCTACCGAACCTGCGATACGCAGGGTTCCTCGCTGAAGCTTTATTTCCATCGTTCCCGATGACAACACCACACTGTCATCGTTCAGGGTTTTTGTGGGTCGTTCCGTCTTAACCTTCACTGGCAGAAGCGGCGTGGCCAGGTTGATGCCCAATCGCCCTTCGCGATATAGCTTGCGCCAATAGAAAACCTGGTTGGCATTCACGTCGTGCCGGCGCGCCACCCTGGCCACCGACGCCCCAGGAACCAGCGTCTCTTCCACGATGTCTCTGCGCTCTTTAATGGTTCGACGTTGCTGCTTGTTCCTCGCCGTGCTCGCCGGAGCACCTTGACCGAGTGTGTCCACGGTTCCCTCAGTGTGGGCACAGACAATCTTGCCCACACTGTCAATCTTCTTTGACTACTCACACTTCGTACAGGGGGTTAAGACCGGACGCTTACGATTTAACTAACATAATCCTCAGATCGATTCAGAAAGTGGATAGTACACAGCATGGGCCGCATCTGGAACTCGTGCCGTATATCGCTGACTTGAGTTTGCCTATTTGAAGATTCCGCTAGTCTGGCTGCCTCAACTCCATCCACCCTGCGAACTGCACCGTTGAGAGCACACGCCGCTTCACTAGCTCTGCGGCAAAGTCGCGCAACAGGACATTCAACTCATTCCACTCGCCATGGGCTTCTATTTCTTCCTGCGTCTCCCGCACCAAGTCGATCAACTCTATATCATTCAAGACCTTGGGATCGACGCCCACCTTGTCCTGCATTAGGTCCATCATCGCACCTTGTATATCGGCACTCACTTCTTATTAAGGATCCTGTAGTATTTCGTGCCACTACAACACGTAGGCTGATACCGAATCGCTGACAACTAGGGAAATCCCTAGAAGTTTCGTAGTCGTGTATTACGGAATCCGAAAGATCTTGCCGCCCCACACCAGGACTCGGGGGGTTGGAGGGATAGATGGAGGGATCACCGAGTCCTGTTGTGTAGTTCCGCTGCGGCGAGGTGGCACCCACCGCTCGCGCGTCACATGTTGCTTAACCTTTTAGGCTTGGCCTCATTACCAAACAACTAGGGGAATCCCTAGTAGCAGCGGAGACCGGAACACCATAAATTTTCGAATCGGACGTGACATTCTGACCGTCCGAACTCGGGCTGCTATCGACTTCTGGGCGGGGAAGATGGCAGCCCATTTCTTAGAATGTTGCAGTGGTGCAATTCGAAAAAAAAACGAAAACCAAACAGTTTTGAGAAGGAGAAGCGATTATGCCAGTCAAGAATCCGAAGGAACTATTTGTAACCATTCTGAGCCAGGTGCGACAAGGCACGGAGCGTTCGGCGGCAATCTACAAGGAGCTGGGCGAATTGGCCCAGAATCCGGAAATACGAGAGGCCCTCGAAGCACGAGCTTTCGTGTCTCAGCAAACCCTGGCGAAGCTGGACGAAGCGTTTAAAATTATCGGAGAGAAACCGATGAACCTCACCGGGCGGCTGCATGATGTGTTTGTGGAGGATTTCCGCAAAGAACTTACGGAGATCCAGTCGCCGGAGGCGAGGCGGCTCTTCGTATTGGCAAAGGCAAATCACTTGAGCCACATGCGCACGGCGGAATACGTCACGCTGGTCGCTGCCTCCGATCTATCCGGTCACCATGGCGTCGGTGTGCTGCTCGAGAGCTGTCTCGCCGACCATTTGGCCTTCGTCGAAAGGACGAAGCGTTTGATTCGTCACGTCATCGAAGCAAAGCTCGCGGCGAGAGCTACAGGCTGAGCAGCTCAATTCGCGACGACGTGAAGCACAACAATGCGCATGGTCCAGTCTTATAGAAGAGGCGGGATCATGCGCGTGCTTCCGAGTGCCCGACTCCCCGTTTTCGTCTATGTTGGCCCATCGCTAGGAATTTGCCACTCAGGGATTCCAAGGAGTTCCGGCATCCTACGCAACTACCTCCCTAAGAAAATAAAGAAAAACGAAAAAGAGTGAGGCTGCCGCTTTCCGGGGTGAACTTAGGGATTCCCCTAGTTGTGCAGAAATGGAGTTAAGCCTAGGGTCGCTATAGAATTTTCGGAAACGACCCGATCATTAACGTATACGTCTCCGAGAGAAACAAGCCTTGGGCGCAGCCCCCGCGACCGTTTTTCTGCTAGGAGCCTACATGAAAAAATCCCTAATTCTTCTCGCCTCTCTATTTTTAAGCGCAACGATAGCCGCCGCTGGCCCAAAACCACAGTCTGGCAACATTCTTTCGCACACATCTGTCGCATGTGGCTCAAAGAAATCTAAAAAGCAGGACGTCGATCTGTTGTGCCAGCAGTATGTTATTCGCTCCGGCACCACTGACTACACCATTCGTCAGCCGAAGCCCTCCGATCAGAACATCATTCCGCTAAATACGGCGGTCCAGTTCACCCTCGACAAAAATAAAGTAAAGTTCAAGGTCAACGGAAAATCGTTCGAATTCATCGTCGTCGGTCAGGCCGCGGCATCTTCCGCTGCCGCTACACCGCCCTAATCGCTAGTTGTTCGCACGGGCCGCTCTCAAAGCAAGCACTCCGGGTAATACAGTAGACAAGAACGAAAATTCTATGTCATCAGCTCTCGGGATCTGTAGGCTACAGGACGCGTAAGGAGCCATGGTCATATCCGAAGGAGAGACGAAAGTTTCTTACGCAGGCTCAGTGGTTTCGACCAGACCACGATGGGCCGCGCTCGCTCTGCTCCTGTTTGCGGCCGGGTGCAACCAACCAACGGTCCAGTCTCCGGAGATGCAACCACCAGGCGAGTGGCGCGCGTTCGAAGGCACTTGGTCCGCCTCAGGGACTCGACAGACGCTCAATCTCGAAACAGATCACCACGCTTCGATCTTCGACTTAACCGGATCGCTGCTACTCACGGGAGACCGCGGCGTGGGAGTAGGTTTCAGGGCAAGAGCGATAGGCTTTTCCGATAGTCGCGTCGGAATGCAGGGCCAGTGTGCGTGGACCGACGAACACGGTGACAAAGTTTTCAGCGAATTGAAGGGTGAGTGGGTCGGAACCGGAAATCGCATCGTAGGTACCTTCCTGGGAGGGACCGGCCGTTTCACCGGTATCACCGGCGAGTATTCCTTTCGATGGGAGTACGTTATTGAGTCGGAGGACGGCGCAGTAAGCGGGAGGACCGCCAACCTAAAGGGCCGGGCCCGGTTTGACCCGACGGCTGCAGCGTCTGGTGGAGACCGACGCAAATGACCACAGGCATGACCTTGCTCCTCCGACAACTGATGCGAGCCCTCCCCTTTGCCCTGGCGCTTGGCATTTGGTGCTGGCCGATTCCAGCGGGTCTGACGAAAGAGTCTTGGCATCTCTTTGCGATATTTGCAGCGGCGATCGTCGCTGTCATCTTAAATTCATTTCCTCTTCTGACGGCCTCGCTCTTGGCGGTATCGGCTGCAGTGCTTACCCGCACGGTCGATCCTGCGAAGGCTTTTGCGGGTTTTGCCAATCAAAGCGTGCTCCTGGTTGTAGTAGCGTTCCTCGTCGCGAACGCGGTCGTGAAATCGGGACTCGGACAGCGAGTCAGCCTGTTGGTGGTAAGTGTATTCGGGCGATCCACCCTTGGGTTGGGATATAGCATCTTTGTTACCGACGCGTTGATCGCACCTGCGTTTCCGAGCAATACAGCACGTGGTGGTGTGCTGTACCCCATCATCCTCTCTTTGGCCCAGAATTCTGGCTCCGTGCCGGACGAGGAAAAGAACCGCCGCATGGGTGGCTACCTTATGTTTTGCGGGATGGCCAGCCTCAGCGTTTCGTCCGCACTCTGGCTCACAGCCACCTCCGGCAATCCAATCGCGGTGTCGTTGGCGGAGCCTTACGGTGTGAAGATCAACTTCGGTTCATGGATGCTTGCGGCGTCGGTTCCTGTGTTGCTAATGATCGCATTGCTTCCGCTTATCCTTTATAAACTGTTCCCACCTGGTGTGAAGGGAACCCCGGAAGCGCCGAAAGCAGCTCGGGAGTCACTGCGCCGCATGGGGCCATTGACGCGGAATGAGTGGATAGTTGCGGTGGCCTTTGCCTTTATGGTGACTGGATGGGTGATGGCGGGGACACTGAAGTTGAGTCTCGCTGCGGTGGCCTTCGCCGGCCTGGGGGCGCTTCTTGCAACCGATGTTCTCACACTGGAGGACATCAACTTGCAGGGAGGTACCTTGGTCACCTTCATCTGGCTGGCCGTGCTCTTTGCCTTGAGCGGCCAGCTCAACGAGCTCGGCTTCATGGGCTATGTCGGTGGGCGGCTGACGTCGCTGCTTGGAGGCATCGCCTGGCCCATTGCTTACGTCGTTCTCCTCGTGCTGTACGTATTGATGCACTATATGTTCGTCAGTCAGTCTGCGCAGATATTGGCTCTCTTTGACGTTTTTTTGGGGGTTGGCGTGAAGACTGGGGTCCCCGCACCCTTGATGGCTTATGCCCTGCTCTTTGCCAGCAGCTACTTTTCCACGATCACCCCGCAGGGAGGAAGCCAAAACGTCATCTTCGTCGGCAGTAATTATCTCACTCAACCTGAACTCTACCGGCTTGGCCTCCTCACCACGGTCTTCTGTCTGCTCGTGTTCCTCGCGACCGGAACGCCATGGTTGATTCTCCTCGCGCGCTGACTCGTGAGGGACTCGGTGTCCGGAGCATGGGAGAACCGGCACGCTCACTTGGCTGGAACTGGTCCTCCTTAACCCTGCGGTGCGGGCCATTTGCTTTCTGAGTTGAGCGGAACGCTAACGTATATCTTGGTACCACCCTGGTGTCGCGTGTTGATCGAAAATTCTCCGTGCACAAGTCTCAACCGCTCTCGCATACTGGTGAGACCAAGCCCGCTTCCCTGCACTGCCACTTTGGGATCAAAGCCAATTCCTGAGTCGCTCACGGTGAGATGGATTGCACCCGATGTTCCGAACAGTTCAACCTCGAAGTGCCGCTCTCCACTATGTTTCGCCGAATTGAGCAGCGCTTCCTGTAGCACTCGGAAGAGGGGAAAGGAAATCTCCAGAGACAGAGGGCTTGGCACGTCATGGCATTTGAAGTCAATTTCGACTTTCTACTGCGCGGCAAACTCGCCGCAGAAGCTTTCGGCCGACGTCGCTATTCCCAAGTACTCCAGGTTCGAAGACCGCAGTCGGTGCGACAGCGAATGAAGGTCGCCGCCAATCTCTGACACGCGCTGCCACAGCTCCTGAATATGGCTACTGACTCCAGCAATCGACTTGGAGGGACTTCGTTCTAGTTCTTCCAGGTGTTCGAGGCCCAAGGCTACGAGTGCAACCCGTTGATTGATGTCCTCGTTTAGCTCTTTGGTGATCCTGGTACACTCTCGCTCTTCGGCATCAATCAGTTTACGATGCACGCTTGAGAGGGCCCCTCTCTCATCTCGCGGAGTCTAGAAACCGGGCGAGTAATCACCAACGAAGCTGTCAAGAAGGCCACAATCGCCGCGACATTGAAGCGCTCGACCACCCGAAAAGAGAAAATCGGCGGAACAAAGAAGTAGTCTAAGCATCCGACGGCAAGGATCGAGAGGAACGCCGATGAGAAAAAGCCGCCTGTGACGGAGAGAAGCACAACGACAATCAAGTAGAGAAAGCTGACTGTGGCGAAATTCAAGTGGAGCCGGTAGCAGACCAGGGTAGCCATCGCCACGGCAAGAGTACCAATCAAACATCATTGTGCACTTACACTTCGACTAACCCAGCCTCCGAGGACAGCCGGCACACCCATTCCTACCGCCCCATGCTTTTGAGTGCGAACTCGCAGCCGCAATTGAAAACTCCACTGACGCACCAAATCTATCACGTGGTTCAGCAAAGAGGAATTTGGAGCGGACAACCTCACCCCGATTGACGCTCCCATCGAAGAAGTCGGTTTCCGGCCGATCGGGAACTAGGCTATGTCCAAGCACAAGAATGGCTCCTCCCTTTCGGAAGGAGCCATCTCTATGCGATTCCGCCCCCACAATTCACCCGTCCAGCAACAAATTCTTTCCAGACTTTGGACCTAATAAATTCGTCGTGGTTCTTTGTTCAGAAGCCGTCAAATCGGATAGAGACGGTTCAAGCCGCCTTCGTTGTAACTGCCTGAGGAATATAGTAGAGTCCGAATTTTTCAGAACACATCAGAAAAGGTAGTCTGGTTTGCTTGCTAAACTGCGGCTTGCGGGGGCTAAAGCCTTTTTTGCCCGCTCTTACAGCGGGGTTGAAACAGCGCTCCCACCGCTTTTGCGGCGGGGTTCCCGACCGGGTCGGGAAAAGTTCCACCCCGCCCTTCTACCCCTAGAGCCAGACGGGCCTGAGGGGCCTTGACAAGCGGAACGCGTTGATCACCGGGAGCCTCGATGGGTCTGAGGACAGGCTTCGCGGGTAGCCGATGCATAGGTCGCCAGTGATTACGACAGTCGAGTCGGTGGTGT
>Ga0210385_10001703_pt1 | contig 13457 bp, 14 predicted proteins | sample IncBWH26OmetaG_FD_160107 | JGI IMG/M metagenome (GOLD analysis project Ga0210385, IMG submission 160107) | Forest soil microbial communities from Barre Woods Harvard Forest LTER site, Petersham, Massachusetts, United States - Inc-BW-H-26-O ... | reverse complement strand
GGCGGCGCGCCCAACACTGCGCCATCGCCGGTGCGTATCGTCTGCGCGGCTGCCGTAGCCGCCAAGACCGCCGTCACTACCGCCAGAAACAAAGCACGCACTCCGGACCCTCCCGTTGTGACCAGCATACCTTCCAGCCCGGAGCGCCCACTTTATGTTTTCTCTTGGGAAAACACTCCTCGCAGGCTGCGCTTTTTAGTCACCCATAGCAGGTTCATCCACCGCTCTCCCTGTTTTCCATTCCACACAAAACGCACATGTACGGGATAATTGACCGCCTCCGTGCCCGCGCCGTTCGCGTCAAAGAATTCCTTCGCCCAGTCTGCATGGGTGCGCACGTCCGTCGCTTTCTTTAATTGTGCTGCGAGTTCTACGGCGCCGTTCTCCAATCGCGTCACAGGCTCAAAACAAACCATGAAATCCGAATAAAACGGCGACTTCACAGGATCCACCTGGATTGAATCCGCAGCCGCACCGCCCATGTGCTGCAAAAGGAAGACCGGCACGCCGTTTTGCCAGCGCGCCGCCTCCTCCTGCGAGACGATCAGCCGCAGCCGCGGTTCGCCCTTCTCGCCAACTTCCTCAACAGTCATTGCGAACGACCTCTCAGCCCAATTCGACCCCGTTCAAGAGCAAGAACCGGCCTTCAGACACCTCACCCCGCCCTGCGCAAAATACTTGTTGCAACGAATATCCCCTTGGCGCATCCAAGACGATGAAAGGATCAGATGCCCATGTCCACTGTAACCGCTACTCCCACCGCCACCACTACCTGGAATATCGACCCAGCCCACTCCTCGGCCGAGTTCAAGGTCAAACACATGATGATTTCCAATGTCAAAGGTAAGTTCTCTGGAATCAATGGCTTTCTCAAACTCAACGAGACCGACCCGACCAAGTCCTCCGTTGAAGCTACCATCCCCGTCGACACCATCAATACCGGGGACGATAAGCGCGATGCCCACCTCAAGAGCGCAGAGTTCTTCGATACCGAAAAGTTTCCCACCTTCAGCTTCAAGTCCCTCGCCGTCCGCCTTACAGGCCCCGGCGAACACGAAGTCACCGGTGAGCTCACCCTCCGCGGCATCACGAAAACCGCAACCTTCTATGTCGAAGGTCCAAGCGCGCCCGGAAAAGACCCCTGGGGCAACACTCGCGTCGGACTGTCCGCTACCACCAAGATCAATCGCAAAGACTTCGGCCTCGCCTGGAATGCGCCTCTCGAAACCGGCGGCGTCCTCGTCGGCGAAGAAGTCACCATCTCCCTCGACATCCAGTTCATCAAGGCCTGAACCGCCGGCGAGTCCCCAATTCAATCTCATGTTGGATCTACGGCACGACTTCGGTCGTGCCGTTTCGCTTCCGGTCCCGCATCCCTCTGCCCTCGTCCACTCTCCTGTCAAATTAGTTGTTGCAACGAATATCTCCCTCGTGAATCTAATCGGTTGTAAGGCCACCAGGAGGTTCCATCCCATGTCGCTCCGCGCCGTCAAACAAATTCTCGAAACCAAGCCCACCCTTGAGGGCGCCGGCGTCAAGCTCCAACGCGCCTTCGGCTTCGGCAAGACCAAGGAGTTCGATCCGTTTCTCTTGTTCGATGATTTCCGCAACGAGAACCCGGCCGACTATATCGCCGGCTTCCCCTGGCATCCGCATCGCGGCATCGAGACCATCACCTACGTTCTCGCCGGAGAAGTCGCACACGGCGACTCCCTCGGCAACAAGGGCCGCATGGCTGCGGGCGATGTCCAGTGGATGACCGCCGGCAGCGGCATTCTCCACCAGGAGATGCCCAAAGGCGACGCCAACGGACGCATGCACGGCTTCCAGCTCTGGGCCAACCTGCCCGCTTCGCTCAAAATGACCGACCCGCGCTATCAGGACATCCCTTCGGCCGACATTCCCGAAATCACCGAGGACGATGGCACGAGGGCGCGCATTATCTGCGGCGAATTCTGGGGCAAGCGCGGACCCGTCGAAGGTGTTGCCGCCGATCCCAGCTACGTCGACATCTCAGTGCCGCCCAACAAGCTGCGCCGCATCAAGGTCGACGTCACGCGCAATGCATTCGCCTATGTCTTCGCCGGCGCGGGAACCTTCCGCGACGCCTCCGATCCGCAGGCTGTGCTCACCGAGTCGGCGGTCGACCCGAATGCTCCGGCAAAGTACGACGCGAAAAACCACTCGCTCGTGCTCTTCGACCGTGGCGACGAAATCGTCGTCCAGGCCGGCCCCGAAGGCATCCGCTTCCTGCTCGTCTCCGGTAAGCCGCTCGAAGAGCCCGTCGCCTGGTACGGCCCCATCGTGATGAACACCCAGGCCGAACTGCAAACCGCCATGCGCGAACTGCAGTCCGGCAAATTCATCAAGCACCAGTAAGGGCCCTGCCGCCGATTGCTTTAAAGCCCCGTCCGCCCGATTGTCCGGACGGGGTTCGCTTTCCTTCTACCGATTCTTCCGAGAAACTTAAGAATCCAATCCGTCCTGCAGATCGGTCTTCGCTCCTCCAGTCAAGAAGGTTTCATCGACTCATTGAACCGGTACTGTCGTGACCATTGAACGCAGTCCTCCCGTCGAGCTTCGAATCCCACCTGGGGTATCCTGAAGGACATCGCGCTATTCCATACTTGAAGAGACACCGATCGGCCCGCAATTCAAAATATTCTGGAAGCTCCGAGCTCTTTCGCTCCTGTCGATGAGCGCCTCACTTTGGATCTCAGCCTGCGGAGGCGGAAGTGGCACGACCTCTGGCGGCAGTGATGGAACCACAACTCCACCCACCAAGCCCAACGAATGGACATGGATGCGCGGCGCGAATGCAGATGATCCCGTACCACCGGATTGGACGCATCCCTGGTCAGAACCCTATAACTCAGACCCCTACTATGGGACTCTAGGCACGCCCAGCTCTTACACGACACCCGGTGGCCGCAACTCTTCATCTTTTTGGACCGATACCAACGGAAATTTCTGGCTCTTTGGCGGTGATGGACTGGACGGCAGCGCCGCGCCCGTCGAAGGCCTGCTGAACGACCTTTGGAAATTCAGCCCCGCCACGAATGAATGGACTTGGATGGGCGGAAACAGCACACTGCAAGGTTGCATCAACAATGGTTTCACCTTTTGCGGCTTGCCCGGCTCCTACGGAACACAAGGCACGCCCAGCGCGTCGAACATTCCCGGCAGTCGCGAATCGGCCGTCACTTGGACCGATAGCGGAGGAAATTTCTGGCTCTTCGGCGGAATTGGCGCTGACTCAAATGGAAATCAGGGCTACCTCAACGATCTTTGGATGTTCAATCCAACGGCCGGTACATGGACCTGGATCAGCGGAAGTAGCACCGTGGACGTCAACCTTCAAGGACAACCGGGAAATTACGGAACGCAGGGTGTGGCAGCTCCCGGAAATGTGCCTCCCGGGTTGCTTGGCGCCGCGGCATGGGTCGACAAGAGCGACAACCTGTGGCTCTTCGGTGGAAGCGGAGTCGCTGACCCGGGAGGCGTGGGATACAACTTCAATAATCTTTGGGAATTCAATACTGCGACAAAGCAGTGGACATGGGTCAGCGGCTATGGAAGCAGTCCCTACCCTTCCTACGGCGTTTACGGAACGCTGGGCACACCCGCTGTCGGCAATCTTCCTTCCGGCCGCCGAGACGCGATTTCATGGACCGATTCGACAGGCAACGTGTGGCTCTTTGGCGGCTATGGCATCTTTCCAAGTGGCAGCGCCGGAATCGGGTCAGGGGACATGAATGATCTATGGGAGCTCAACATGACCACAATGCAGTGGACATGGATCGGAGGAACCGCCGGAGGCGTGCCAAATTACTACGGCAATGACGGCGCGCCCCAGGGTTCCTACGGAACTCTGGGAGTTGCATCGCCAAACAACGAACCTGGCGGTCGGGAGTCATCCAGTGCATGGATCGACAGTTCCGGAACTCTCTGGCTCTTCGGAGGATTTGGGTCAGATTCAATGGGATCTCTCGGGCCTCTCGATGATTTATGGCGCTTTGACCCCGTAAGCAAAGAGTGGACATGGATGAATGGGAACGCCATTTCCTATGTGGGAGGCGTATACGGCGATCAAGGGGTACCCGCCTCCGCCAACGTACCTGGCTCGCGCTACAACGCTGCTGCGTGGATGGATCGCAGTGGAAACTTCTGGCTGTTCGCAGGCTGGGGCATACTTCAGGGCGCAAACGGCGGCTCGACAACCTTGAACGACCTTTGGCGCTTTCAACCAAAATAATCTTTCGATTCGTTGCGCGATGCGCATCCGGTCCGACGGTTCGGACCTGAGATAAAACAACTCCCCCACAAAGCATTTCCCTGATTGCTTCTCGACAGCCGCTGTCGAAATTCCTGAGATCACCGACGACGATGGCACCAGGGCGCGCATTATCTGCGGCGAATTCTGGGGCAAGCGCGGACCCGTTGAAGGTGTTGCCGCCGATCCCAGCTACGTCGACATCTCAGTGCCGCCCAACAAGCTGCGCCTCATCAAGGTCGACGTCACGCGCAATGCATTCGCCTATGTCTTCGCCGGCGCGGGAACCTTCCGCGACGCCTCCGATCCGCAGGCTGTGCTCACCGAGTCGGCGATCGACCCGAATGCTCCGGCAAAGTACGACGCGAAAAAACACTCGCGGGTCCTCTTCGACCGCGGCGACGAAATCGTCGTCCAGGCCGGACCCGAAGGCATCCGCTTCCTGCTCGTCTCCGGCAAGCCGCTCGAAGAGCCTGTCGCGTGGTACGGCCCCATCGTGATGAACACCCAGGCCGAACTCAACACCGCGTTGCGCGAACTGCAGTCCGGCAAATTCATCAAGCACCAGTAAGCGGCTGTGCAGTCACCAAGCCCGGAGGTTCGCCTCCGGGATTGGTGCGCCCAGGGCACGCGAAGTTGGTACTCTTGTTGCGTCGGTTGCGAGGGGCCCATGCTGCTTGAATCCAGCGTGATCATTCATCGACCGCCCGAGGTGGTCTCTGCATACCTTGGCGACCCTTCCAAGGTTGCCGAATGGGACCGAGGCGTATCGCGGACCGAGTTTCGTTCCACAGGCGAGCAAGGCGCGGGTTTTGAATTCGACACGCTGGCTCACCCGCGCGGGAAGGACGAGCGCGGCGAGTGGGGCAGGATGTCGTACCGAATCAGGGAAATCGACCCGGTGCACGGTTGCACGGTAGAGCTCACCAGCCGCAGCGGAAATGCGCGCTTTTTCAAGTCGGCTGAGTGGCGCTTCCGCGTGGAGGCGGTAGCGGAAGGTGCGCAGGTTTTCTGTAGTGCGGATTTTGTGGTGCGCCGGCGCTATTTTCTTCTGGTTCCGATTCTCTTCTTCATGAAGAGCGCAATTCAGAGGGACTTGGAGAGCCTGAAACAAAAACTTGAAGGTCAGTCCAGTGAAAACTTGGCTTCCGCCTGATATCGGCGCCAAACCCACCATCAATTGGCCGTCGCTCCTCCTGCCGGGCTCCCCAGCCCGGCCAACATCTCCTCCACCGTCATGCCCTGCTCCCGCAGCGTCCGCACGCTCAACGCATCGTGCCGCTTCGCCAGCCGCTTGCCGTTCCCATCCAGCACCAGCCCGCAGTGAAACCACTTTGGATCGGCAAATCCCAGCGCCCGATTCAGCAGCATCTGCCGCGCCGTCGACTTCAGCAGATCGGCGCCGCGCACCACCTCCGTGACCCCCATCGCCGCATCATCCACCACGCACGCCAGCTGATAGCTCGCGATCCCGTCTCTCCGGCACACGACAAAATCCCCAAAATCCACGCCCGCCACAAACCGCTGCGGCCCGAGATTCTCATCTACAAACTCAATCGCTTCTCCATCCGGAACGCGAAACCGCCAGTTCGCCTGCTCCGCCAACGCGCCCGTCCAAAGTTCTGCCCCACGCAGTGGTCTGCAGGTGTTGGAATAGATGGGCTCGTCCTCAGGATCGGGCTGTGCTGCGCCTTCATGCGGAGCGCTCAACGCCGCGGCCAGATCCTTTCGCGAACAACGGCAGGGATAAATCCATCCACCCGCGCGCAGCTTCTCCCAGGCCTCTCGATACAGCGCGCCCCGCTCGCTCTGCGCATAGGGGCCGAACGGACCGCCTACATCGGGCCCTTCATCCCATCGCATGCCCAGCCAGCGCAAATCTTCAAGCGCCGCCGCAGCATACTCGGCTCGGCTTCGCTCCGGATCGAGATCTTCCATGCGCAATACCAGCGCGCCGCCTGCATTCCGCGCGCGTTCATGGGCGGTCCAGAACGTCCGCGCATGCCCAACATGCAGATACCCCGTCGGCGACGGCGCAATCCTGCCGCGATACCTTCCCTCAGCTATGAAACCTTCGCCGCCCACAATGAAATCAGTCTACCCGCGCACCGCAGATCGTTTTCCAACTCTGCGGGTCATTCAGTCATGAGGATCAACGCAGACTTTTCGCAGCACCTATACTTTGGCGATGGGATTCTTCCTTACGGTGCCCGGTATTCTTCTCGTAGCGCTTGTGGGCTTTGTTGTCTTTGGCGCAATCGGGCTGCGCGAACGCCGGTGAGGAGGGACCGCTCGAATCTTGTCAAGACCAGCGCCTCAGCTTTTCCTGCAAACACAACATTCCAGTCGCTCGATTTCTCGCGCGAACTTGCAGTCTAATTTCAAGAAAAGCGGATAATGGAAATAGGCCTGAAGATATTCGGCCGCGCGAACCCCGCCAGCTCACCCACTTCACTCCGCTCGTGGAAACTGCGAACCGGCTAGGGCGTGCCCGACTCGGTTAACTCCGCAAGCTGCGCTCACCCAGGCCCTAAGCCTTTTCGTTAGACGACTCTGCGGTTAACTCCAATCGGCAGACGACTTTGCAGCCACACTCATCACGCAAAATCATGAAAATAAACAACTTCTATCCAGAGTCTGGGTGGGGGTTAGGAGCAATTCGTCAAGTCTTCGCCCAGAGTTTTGCCGCTAATCGGAAACATCGCCATCCTGATGATGGCTGTATTTTCCGATGCTGTCCTGCAGATGGTCCGGATCCACCGAAACCTGCACCACGTCCACTTCGTGCCCGTCCACATCCACCACGAACAGCCCCATCCGCTCCCCTTCAGGCCGCATGAAGATCAGCGTCTGTTCGCCGCCGCCCCTGTGCGTTTCGCGAATCATGCGCTCCCAACCCGAGCCCAGCTTTTCTTCCACCATCTTGTTCAGCTCGTCGCCGTCCACTTCGGCCGAGAAGTTCTCAATCTCCGCCACATGCAAATTGCCCACGCCATGAGTCGCTTTGGGCGCAACCAGGCTAATCAGCCCAAGGAAAGGAATGCGCGTCGCATGCACTTGATAGCGGCCCTCGATCGAGCTCACCACGCCATCAAATCCGCCGCTTCCGCCATTCGCCAGCACCACCACCGGCACTGCCAGTGCCACCAGGCACACAGGGATCCAGATTAGTTGTCTCATTCGTCGTCTCCCCCTTTGCCTTTGTCCTTATCCTTGTCCTTCGCCTTCACATCTTTTTCGATACCGCCGAGCGCTCCGCCCAATCCGCTCAGCCCATGCAGCTTCGCCAGGTCATCCATCTTGATCGGCCCCAGAATCAGCACGATCGTCAACTCCTTCGGCTCAGCCGACAAAATGAACATGCCCTTCGTTTCGCCGTTCACCATCTTCATCAGCACGTCGGTTGTCTCACCGCCCTTGCGCTCGCGCTCGTGCACAATCGGCGACCACTCCGGTGTCGAAAACGCCTTGCGCAACTGGTCAAGCTGCTCCGTCGAGTACTGTCCTTCTTTGTCGAATTCGTACTCGCGCACATAGATTCCATCGAGTCCCTGGATCAGTTGCCGCGTCGCCGCATCGTCGCCGTCCTTGCTGTTCATGAATTTGGCCGCGAACGCCAGCATATTCTTGCCCAGCGTCACCTCCGTCACGTCCGATGCCTTCGCCGCCAGGTCTTTCTCCACCGCACTCGGCAAAGGCAGCGCATCCTGCGCAAGCGCCGGAGCGGCCATCGCCGCTACAGCCAGAATCCATGTTGCAATCCTTGTCTTCATCGTCGTTCTCCTCATTCCCCGTCGGCGCGATTGCGTGCCGCCAGCCGCGCGTTCATTTCGTTCAGCGCACGATTTGTAATCCGCAATGCCGTCAACACCTGTTGCTTCGCCGCTTCGCCTTTTCGCTGTTCGTCCACGTGATGCCATGCAAATCCGCCGCCAATCGCTCCCGCCAGCACCATGCACGCCGCCAGCCGCTGCCACACCACCACGCGCGTGTGCAGCCGCTCCGTGCGCCGCCGGCTTCGCGCATCCAGCACGCGCCGCTTCAGGCTCGGCGGAGCCGGACGCCGCAGCATGCTCTGCCGCAACTCCCGCTCAAACTCGTCCATCGGCTCAGGCATCTCCAACGGCTCGTCCATTGCGCACAAACTCCTTCAGATTGCTCTCTGCCTTGGCCCGCAACAGCTTCAAACCACGCTGCAGGTTGCTCTTCACTGTCGCCAGCGGAGACTCCAGCGTCTTCGCGATCTCGTCCGGCGTCAAATCTTCCTGGTACCGCAACACCAGTGCCGCTCGCTGCGGCTCCGGCAGCGTTGCCAGCAGGCCCTCCAGCCGCACGCCCAGCGGAGTCGCTCGTTCCTCCGCCGGAGCGCCGTGCTGCTCTTCAATCTCCACCCATAAATCCATGCCGCGCACCTTGCGCCGCCGCAACGCATCCGTCGAACGGCTCATGGTCACGCGCCGCAACCAAAAGAGCGCATGCTCCGGGCTCTCCATCTTCTTCAGATTCCCGTCTAGCGCCAGAAAAACATCCTGCGCAATTTCTTCGGCCAGCCCGCGATCCCCGGTCATCCGCATGGCCAGCGAAAACACCATCGACTGGTGTTCTTCCAGGAGTCGCTCGAAGTCCGGCTGCCAGTCACGGGCCATAAATTGCGCTTCTACCTTCTAATCCGCACGGGCGTGCGGAACGGGATGCAAAAGGTACGCAACGCAGCCAAAAAAGTTCAGCCGGGGGTCCGGGTTCAATAGATGAACCCTCGGGGTGGCGCAGATCTTAGAAAGTCATCTGATAACAAATCTCTGGGTGCCCCAGGTCCGGAGTCCCCACAAACAGGTCGTCGTTTGTGGGGTGGAGATCTCGATTCTGAGACCTGGGATAGTAACGAAGACACAGGTCACCCAAACGTCTGCCGAAGAGTCCAAATTGAGAAGGGAGCCACCCGCCGAAAGCCAACGATCTCCGGCTGAATGAGGCTCCACGGTCCCGGACCCAGTTGGCTTGCCTTTCTCTCCATTCTCGCCCCGTGGGATACCGTTGAGGATGCCGTGGAACGGGCCGATATCCGATTCACGAACGCAAATACCTGATGGATTTCCAATATTCGATTTCTGAATGGGGGGTTATGATCGAGGATTTGAACAGTCGAAGATTGGTCGACAGTATCGTCGTTGCATTTAGGGAGGCTGCGGAGTCCTCATTTAGAACAGTGCCCAAGGAAGCTGTGCTCGAGTGCATGCAAGCAACAGACTCTCAAGTTCAAGGATGTGTCTTTTCGATGATTTCCAATCCTGCCAACGTATCGCATATTGCGCCGGAGCTGCAATTAGAGGAGGTCTTTCCGTTCGCGCTTGCGTATTTGGAACGATGCATCCAGGAAGATCATGATCTCGAGTGGGTGGAATCAAGGTACCTTGCTGGGCACGCACTTGTTGGCTTGATAACGAGCTTATGGAATGACCGACTAAATTCACACTCACAGCTGACTAAGGCGAAAGAGCGACTAGCGTCACTCTACAAACGGGGCGATTCCGGAATCCGAGATGCCGTCTTGAACGGTGTTCTAGAACATCTATTCGAAGTTGACGGGCTGACTGCATTCTTCAAAGATTGGAAAGATGATCCGACCCTTGCTGTCGCTTACGAAAGGGCACTTGCATGGAAGAGGGAAGGTAGCTTTTAGTGTTCTGTGGCCGGCGACCCGGGCCTCAGGAAGCACATCTCCTTACAACTCTCTGGACGGCGCGGGCTCGAACCAATGAGACTCTCAATGCCGGGCGGAGAATGGAGTCTCCCGGCTCATCATACATCTGAGACTTACGAAATGATTCAAGTGAGAAAAGTTTCTGAGAATTGCTTTAGCGCATTCGCCCGGAAGGCGCAATACGAAGGGGCCGAGGAGTGGTCAACGACAGAACCGTTGAACGAAAAGACTCTGGTCGATGAGTTAATGCGACGAGGTTTTCCCGTACAAGACATCGTCGATGCGATGATGGGGGCCGATCCGACGTGGATCAAAAGGCAAAGTACCGGAGGGACCAACTGACACTTATGAGCGCGACGCTGGGCCGCTGCCCCGCGTCTTAGGAAGCACATCTCCTCACAACTCTCTGGACGGCTCGGACGCGAACCAATGAAACTCTCACTGCAGGGTGGAGAATGGAGTTTCCCGGGTCGCCCAAACTTCTGCCGAAGAGTCAGAAGTAAGATAGGGGCCACCCGCCGGGTATATCAATCGTCGTTGCACATACAGCCTTGGGTGAATTCGATACGAAAAATGCTGTTGGCCAACTTCACCACGCGGGTGTCGAGAATGTCCAGGCTGTCTCTAATGATGGGCATTAGCCACTCGCCGATACCGAACTCAATCCAGAACCTGGCAGAGGCAAGCCCCGATGCTTCGATCGGTTGGTGGTTCCAGGGGTTCTCGAAGATGCCAGGCTCGTCCGGTTTGAGGTCGCATTTGCAGCCAAATGCAGAATGAAGTAAATGGGTGAGATCGCGCCGTAGTTTGCAACGCACGGTAAAGGAGTATGTACCGCTCCATAGAACATCGGGTTGATGGGCCTTATACAGATCGAATGGAGAGATCACCGCCGGTCCTTTAGCCTCTGCCCATAGCTCGTTGATTTGCGTTCCATTCAGTGAATCAACGGCTGGTTGGAGGTCGGAGAATCGCCTGATTGTCAGGTCTGGACCGTAATACGCTTCGCCTGTGGTGGGATTTTGCGCAATTGCCCGGCTCTTGCCACTGTTCGTAATGGCAACGAAATTGGCTTGTTTCGGCAACGCTCCTATTTCCTCAAGCTCATTGAGGAAGGCCGCCACCTGGTATCGTTCCGGCGCGAACGCAGCGTCACTCGGAATGAGGACATGCCGGTATAGCTCACTCATAGCACCATTCTATGCGGCAAAATGGCGAAGGCAGGTGGGTTGGCCAGGTCTCATGAGCTCTCTTTTCTTCACCCGGGAAAGCACCACCATACCCCGGACTCCGCGCCATCCATGTCCGCGCTCATTCTCCTACTCAAACTTCCTCATCCATATGTCGCGAACAGAGATCTTGCACGGCTCGCTCTCGATCTCAAACCCGATCAGTCCCGGCCGATTGTTCACCGAGTCCTTGTTGTCATCAATGAACACCGCCATCAGCTGTCCGTTCATGATGTGCATCATCACGCCGCCGCGTGCAATCACCTCGTAATCGTTCCACTCGTTCACCTTCACATAGCCGCCCAGCGCCTGAATGTCGCCAATGCGCGCCACCAGCCGATTCGTCTGTCCCGGCAACGCCTGTGTCACTTGCCCGCGATACGCTAGGATTCCCTGCATCGTGTTCTCCGAGTACCACTGCCCCGTATACAGCGAAGTCTGCGCTGTTACTGGAAACCAGAAGTCTGCTTGCGGCCCCGTCATCATGAACTTCAGGTCATACGGCGGCAACCCCGCCGGTTGTGGCCGCGTCCAGGGAACTCCCGTCACGCTGCGGTACTGAATTCCACCGCCTCCACCTTTTTCGATCTTCATCTGCAGCTTCAGATCAAAGTCCCGCGCCGTTTCGCCGCGATAGACAATGTAGTTGTTCCCGCGCGGCTTGCCTTCCAGCGTTTCACCCACCATCAATCCGTTTTCCACGCGCCAGATGCTCGTATCCGCATCCCAGCCCGCCAGGCTCTTCCCATCAAAGAGTTCCTTGTAGCCTGAGTGCTCGTCGAAGTCATACGGTGCGGGCTCGTGAAACTTCGGCATGCCCACAAGCTTCTCGCCATGCGACCCCACCTGCGGCGGTTGGGCTGCCGGCGATTCCAATGCCGGTGGCACCGATTGCCCAATGAGGATGCCCACGCGCGCCAGTAACGCGACACTCACCGCCGCTCGTAAAAAACCACCGACCCGATCAGACCATCTGAAGGAATTGGACACGGATTTCAGACCTCCTCTTGACATCACTTCACGATGCAAAAGGAGTTTAAGCGCACTGCCGCGCTTCCGCCTTCATCAAAATCTCAATCCAATTTCAAAAGAGGTCGGGAATGCTGTGGAAGGCAATCCGCGTCGGCGCAGCTTTGAATGCCGTCAGCATCGCCGCCGGAGCCAGCGCGCCCGTGCCGTACTTTTGGTTCAGCGCATCCATTGCAGCCAGCAGTTTGCTGCGGCTCTTCGCATTGTCCAGAGAGTCAAACAGGTTCAGTGAGTGCAACCGATCTGGCACCAGTCCATTCAGCTGCACTCCAATGAAGTACGGCTGGTCATAGCCCTCGCCCGCAGGTCGCTTCGCCCACAGCCTGCTCAATGCTCCAATCAGCGTCTGGTTGTCCTGGCACTCGCTCAGCTTGATTTCGCTGTGCCATCCTCGCGTCGGCACGCCAAACCGGCTTACGGGCGTCTTTTCGCCGCGCGGAACCGCAAACCCCACTGCCAGCCCAATCGAGCTTGCCCATAGTCCGTTCGAGCGCAACCGCATCGCCGCCTTGTGCAGAAGCTTGTGCGCCACCGCCCACGCCTTTTCCGCGGTGCGCATCTCCGGTGCCAGCACATGCGAGTGACTGATCGACTTCAGATGTTCCGTTTCCGACATTTCGAAGTCTTCGCCACGCAACCAGTGCCAAAGCCGTTCGCCCCATACTGAACCCCACAACTCACCGGCCTGCTCGCAGCTCAGTGCGAGCAGTTCGTCCATCGTATGCAGACCTTTCTCGTTCAGCCGCTTCTCCGTTTTCGCCCCGATCCCTGGCAAATCACGCAGCGTCAACTGGCGCAGCGCCTCCGGCAGAATATCCAGCGTCAACGCGATAAGTCCGTCGGGCTTTTCCATATCGCTGGCAATCTTTGCCAGGTAGCGATTCGTCGCCAACCCGACTGAACTGCGCAACACCGGCCCCACGCGCTCGCGAATCGTCTTCTTCACTTTTCGCGCCAGTTCCAGCGCCGCGAGAAGAGGCCGTTCGCGCCCCATCAATCGGCATGCCATCTCGTCAATCGACAGCACCGCCGTCACTGGCAGGCAGCTCTCCACCGCTTCCACAATTCTGTGGTGGTAGTCCACGTAGATCTCGTGCCGCGCTTCCACCAGCACAATCTCCGGACACATCCGCTTCGCGTCCGCCACCACGGTTCCGGTGCGCACGCCAAACGCCTTGGCCTCGTAGCTCGCCGCAATGCACACGGTGGTATCCGCCACCATGGG
>Ga0210385_10001701_pt1 | contig 13464 bp, 13 predicted proteins | sample IncBWH26OmetaG_FD_160107 | JGI IMG/M metagenome (GOLD analysis project Ga0210385, IMG submission 160107) | Forest soil microbial communities from Barre Woods Harvard Forest LTER site, Petersham, Massachusetts, United States - Inc-BW-H-26-O ... | reverse complement strand
CGGGGCGGCGCCGACGCCATGATCAGGTGGACCGGCTCCGACAGCAGCAGCTGCTCGCGCATGTCCGCGTGCTCGGCCGCCGGCTCGCCGTCGCCCGCGCCTCCCGCGCCTCCCGCGCCTCCCGCGCCTCCCGCGGCTCCGGCGCCTCCCGCGCTGGCCCCCTCGCCCGTGTCGCCTTCCGGCTCGTGCCGGAAGACCAGCGCGACGTCTACGTACCCGGCGCGCAGCATCCGCACCGCGTCCGGCGGTTCGGCCTCGGTCAGCCGCAGGTCCACGCTCGGGTGCCGCTCGCGCAGCATCGCCGCGGCGGCGGGCACGATGGTGCCGAGCGCCGACGGGAAGGCGGCGAGCCGGAGCAGCCCGGCGCGCATGCCGGTGTAGGCCGCGAGCTCGTTCTCCGCCGCGTCGAGGCGGCCGATGACCTCGGCGGCGCGCTCGGCGAGCAGCCGCCCGGCATCGGTCAGCCGGATGCCCCGCCCGGCCCGCTGGATGAGCTTCGTGCCGGTCTCGGCCTCGAGGCGCGCCAGGTGATGGCTGACCGAGGGCTGCGCGTAGTTCAGCGCGTGCGCCGCCGCCGTGACGGAGCCGTGCCGGGCCACGGCGACCAGCACCCGGAGCCTCGTCACGTCCAGCATGGTCTGACTATAGACGGTATTTATCTGTTCGCCCAGGTAACCAAACCAGGCTAATTGGTGCAGGTGGGGTTACGCCTCCAGCAGCGGCTCGGGGGCGCGGTCGCCGCCCGGCCGCCGGGTGTCAGGCAGCACCCTGGCCAGCCAGGAGGGCAGCCACCAGTTGGCCTTTCCGAGCATCTCCATCACCGCCGGCACCAGCACGAGCCGGACCACGGTCGCGTCGATGAGCACCGCGACGGCGAGCCCGAGCCCGACCTGCTTCACCGAGACGTCCGGCGTCAGGTCGAACGACAGGAACACCACCACCATGATCGCCGCGGCCGCCGAGATCACCCGAACGGTGGACGCGAGCCCGGACACCACCGCCCCCGCGTTGTCCAGGGAAACCACGTAGGCCTCGCGGATCCGGGACAGCAGGAACACCTCGTAGTCCATGGACAGCCCGAACAGGATCACGAACAGGAACACCGGCACCCAGGTCGTCACCGGCATCCGTTCCGGGAAGCCGAACACCCGGCCTGCCCACCCCCACTGCGTCACCACCGTCAGCACGCCGTACGCCGCGGTGATGGAGAGCAGGTTCATCACCGCGGCCTTGATCGCGATCGCCACGGAACGGAACACGTAAAGCAGCAGCAGCATCGATAGCCCGACGACGGCGGCGATCAGCCACGGCAGCCGGCGGCCGATCACGTTGGTGAACGAGATGTTCCCCTCGTTAGGCCCGGTGAGGTAGGCGCGGACCCCGGTCCCCGCGGTCGCCTCCGGCAGCACCTGGCCGGAGATCGTGTTGGCGAGCGCGTTGGTCGCCGCGTCCTGGGCGCCGGTCGCCGGGTAGGCGACGAGCAGCGCGGCCTGCCCGTCCCGGCTGACGACCGGGGGAGTCACGGCGACGACGCCGGGTGTGCGGGCCACCGCGGCCTCGACCCGGCCCATATCCGCCGCGCCCCGGGCGGGCAGCGACGCGGCGACGATGAGCGGCGCGTCGAATCCGGGCCCGAACCCGCGCGCCATCGCGGCGTAGCTCGCGTACCCCATCGTGCCCCGCGCCTGCGCCGACTCGTCGGGGAAGGACAGCTGCATCGTGAGCACCGGGGCGGCTAGCACCAGGATGCAGGCAACGGCGGACAGCGCCGCTGCCACCTTGTGCTTTTGGATGAGCAAGGCCCATTTTTCTGAACGTGTGCGGCTGACTCTGGTCCCGTCCACCGTCTCCGGCACGTGCCGGCGCCGTTCGAGCAGCGTGGCCTGGCCCAGCCGCGTTCCTGTCAGCCCGAGCAGCGCGGGGAGCAACGTCAGCGCGGCAAGCACGGTCATGGCCACCGTGGCCGCCGCGGCGACCGCCACCCCGTTGAGCAGCGACTGGCGCAGCACGAGCAGCCCGAGCATGCCGATCACCACCGTGGTGCCCGCCGTCAGCACGGAGACCCCGGCGGTCCGCATCGCGGTGACGGCCGCATCCTCGGCCGCGTTCCCGCCCCGAAGTTCGGACCTGAACCTCGTCAGGATGAACAGCGCGTAGTCCACGCCGACGCCGAGGCCGATCAGCGCCGCGATGATCGGGGAGAACGACGGCGCGGGGAAGACGTGGCCGAGCAGGCCGATCAGCGACAGCCCGCCGCCGATGCCGAACAGCGCGGTCGCCACCGGCAGTCCCATCGCCAGCAGCGAGCCGAACGCGATCAGCAGCACCACCATGGCCGCCCCGACGCCGATGCCGTTGTCCGGCCCTCCGTACGGCGTCTCCGCCTGGTCCACCACGTCGCCGCCGAGGCTGAACGTCACGCCGTTCCCGCTCGCCCTGGTGGCGTCGTTCATCAGCGCCGCCGTCTCGCCTGAGGAGATGCTGTTCCCCTGGACGCCGAACTGGACGGTGGCGTAGGCGATGTGCCCGTCCCGCGACACGTGCCCCGGCGTCGTGTACGGGTCGGTCACCCCGGTAACGTGCGGCGCCCGCTCGAACGGCACGAGCGCGCTGGCGACGCGCGCCCGCACCGCGGGCGCGGTGACCGGCTGCGCGGAGCTGACCGCGAGCGTCAGGGCGTCTCCCGACTCCCGGGCGAAGTGCTGGTTGAGCAGCGTTTGCCCAGGGTCGGGGCCGCTGAAGTTGTTGTCCGCCGCGGCGCCGAATCGCGTCCACAGCGTGATCAGCACCGCCACCCCGACGACCCACGCGACCAGCGTCGTCTTCCGGTGCCGGTAACAAGCTCGGCCCAGGCCGCCGAGCGGGCCATCTCCCGTGCGCATGCCTCAAGGCTCGCGCACCCGGCGCCTCATCCGCGTCGTCCGCCGGGAGACACTTCCGCGCCCTGCGTACTCGCCCGGCGTACTTCGTGCGTAGTACGCGCCTCGCGCTCCCCTTACTGGCCCGGTGGCCGGTACGCGCCCGTCGCGCCCTTGGACCGGGACAGTATCTGGCCGAGCTGTTCTTGGCTGAATAGCTCGTGCGTCTCCAGGTTCTTGAAGGAACCCGAGCTGCCGACCGCGACGCTCAGCGCGGCGGCGGTGACCGAATCGGGCAAGTCCGCTATAAGCAGCCCGTCTTGAGCGCCTGTCATCCAGTAGATGGATTCGATCGACCCGCCCATTGACTCGGCCAGCTGCCGCACCGTGGCGGTCCGGTCCCCCGGGCTCTGGATCATCTTCGCCCATGCTTCGCTGGTGTAGGTAAAGAAGAACGCGTATTTCGCCACCGCTGATCCCCCCTTGGCTCAGCTGAGTTTGCTCGCAGTGCTAGCGTGCGCCGCGGGCGTGGGCGGGTCAAGGGCGGGCGGCTAGGCCGTGCTCGTAGGCGAGGACGACGAGCTGGGCGCGGTCGCGGGCGGTGAGCTTGGTCATGGCCCGGCTGACGTGGGTCTTCACGGTGAGCGGGCTGACCGTGAGCTTGACGGCGATCTCCTCGTTGGACAGGCCGGCCGCGACCAGGCAGACGACCTCGCGTTCGCGCTCGGTGAGCGCGGCGAGGCCCGGCGGCGCCTGGCGGCCGGGAGCGGGAGCGGGAGCGGCTGGAGCGGCGGACGTGAAGTGGGCGATCACCGCGCGGGTGACGCTCGGGGACAGCAGCGCGTCGCCGCGGGCGACCACCCGGATCGCGTGCAGCAGGTCATCTGGCTCGACGTCCTTAACCAGGAACCCGCTGGCGCCGGCCCGCAGCGCGGCGAACACGCTCTCGTCATCGTCGAACGTGGTGAGCACCACCACCCGGACCGCGCCGAGCGCCGGGTCGCCCGTGATCAGGCCCGTGGCGGTGAGCCCGTCCACCTCGGGCATCCGCAGGTCCATGAGCACCACGTCCGGCCGGTGCTCGCGGGCCAGCGCGACGGCCGTGCCGCCGTTCGCCGCCTCGCCGACAACCTCGACGTCGCCGGCGGCCGACAGCAGCAGCCGGAACCCGGCGCGCAACAGCGCCTGGTCGTCGGCGAGGAGCACCCGGATGCGCTGTTCGCCCGTCATGCCGGCGCGCCCGTCCGGAGACTGCCCGCCGCGGCGGCCACCCGCCGCGGAAGTTTCGCCGTGACGAGAAACCCGCCGCCGGCGCCGGGACCCGCCTCGAGGTCGCCGCCCGCGGCCGCGGCCCGCTCGCGCATCCCGCGCAGGCCGTTCCCCGCTCCGGGAAACCCGCCGTCGGGCGCACAGCCGTCGTTCGAGACGGTGATCGTGACGCGGTCCGGCGCGTAGCGCAGGCAGACGTCGGCCGGGGTCCCGCGGGCAGCGTGCCGCAGCACGTTGGTCAGCGACTCCTGCAGGATCCGGTAGGCCGCATGATCGATCGCCGACGGCAGCGGCTCCGGCTCGCCCTCGACGCTGACGCGGACCGGAGAGCCCGCCGCGGTGACCGCCGCGCTCAGTTCGGGCAGCCGGTCAAGGCCCATGCTGCCGGCGGACGCCACGTCGGCATCGCGGGCATCGTCGGCATCGCCCCTGAGCCGGCCCAGCACGGCGCGCATCTCGCCGAGCGCGGTCTTGCTCGTCTCCCTGATGGTGACGAGCGCGTCGCGGACCTCGCCGTCGCCGGCTGAGGCCGCGCGCAGCGCGGAGCCGGCCTGCACGGTGATGGTCGCCATGCTGTGCGCCACCGTGTCGTGCAGTTCGCGCGCGATGCGCAGCCGTTCCTCGGCCATCAGCCGGGCCGCCTCGGACCGCTGTTCCTCTTCGGCCAGCGCGAGCCTGCGCGCGGTCTCCGCGGCGAGCGCACGGCGGCCGCGGACCACCTCACCGAGCGCCACGGCGAGGATGAAGATGGCGAACGACGGCAGGAAGTCGGCGAGCACGTCGACGAGCGGCACGCCGCTGAGGCCGACCGCGAACAGGCCGGCCACCATGATCACCGCCGGGATCGCGATCGCCCAGGCCAGGTAGCCCGCCAGGGCCGCATCGTAGGCCGGCACGAACATCAGCGGCGCCGGCGAGATGTTCCTGCGGTGCACGAGGTAGAAGACAATCATTTCGGCGAACGTGATCAGCAGCACCGCGCGCGGCCAGCGACGGTGCACGAGCAGCGGCAGCGCGATGACCGCGCCGATCGCGACGGCCAGCGCGTCGAGCGGCGCCGCGCCGCTCCCGCCGCCCACGGCCACGTTCAGCTCGATGACCGCGATCACGACAGCGACGATGACCAGGTCGCCCCCGCGGATGCCCAGCGGCCACGCCTTCCGATCCACGCCATCACGGTACGCGGCCACCGCCGTCCCAGAAAAATCACGGCCGGGGCCGGAGGCGGCGGAAGAAATTCTGGCAGAAGTTGTAAACCGGGTGCGGGGGTGCGGCGTCTCATATGCGAGGCTCAGTGCAAGCGGGACACTGAGCCTCAACCTTTTATGGTGGGCCGATGAGCCTCGATGACATCGACGCGCGGATCATCACCGCGCTGATCAGGGACGCCCGTGCCAGCTACGCGGTGATCGGGAATGAGGTCGGCCTGTCGGCACCGGCCGTCAAGCGCCGTGTGGACCGGCTGCGGGCGTCCGGCGCGATCACCGGGTTCTCCGCGCGGGTGGACCCGGCCGCGCTCGGCTGGACCACCGAGGCGTACGTCGAGCTGTTCTGCGGCGGCCGGACCTCGCCCGAGGTGATCGCCGCCGCGGTCCGGCACTACCCGGAGGTGGCGGACGCCTGCACGGTGACCGGCGAGGCGGACGCGCTCGTGCACATCAGGGCCGCCGACGTCAGGCACTTCGAGCAGGTGATGGAGCGCATCGGCGCCGAGCCGTTCGTGGTCCGCACCCGGAGCGTGATCGTGTTGTCAAGGCTGGTCGAACGAGCCGACTCGTTCGCCCCTTCTGCGGGCGCATAACACGCTATGGTCACGATCATGTCCGAAGTTGATAAAGACGTAAGCGCGGACACCGCGCGTTTCCAGGCGTTCGCGCAGCGACAGGATGACGACCTTCCGGCTCCCTGGCACATGCGGGCTCCCGGGGCCAAGATCGGACTTCTCGCGGTCATCGTGATCGTGGTGGCCGTGGTCGCCGCGGTGCTGGCCAGCGTGCTGGCGGGGTGACGCTCAGTCCTCCGGAGAGAACTCGGCGGAGCCGCGCGGGATCAGCCTGACCGGGAGTTCGACCAGCCGCGGTGGCTGGTCGTCGCCCGCCAGCCGCCGGATGAGCAGATCACCCGCGGTTCGGCCGATCCGCACCGGGTCGTAGCTGACCACGGTGATCCCGGGCGACATCAGGTCGGCCAGTTCGAAGTCGCCGAATCCGATCACCGCCGTTCGCCGTGCCCGCCCGGTCGCGGCGAGCGCGCGCAGCACCTGCGCGGTGTGCGCCCGGCTCCCGCAGAGCACGGCGGTCACCCCGGCGTCGGCCAGGTCCCCGGGGGTCAGGGAGAGCCAGGTCTGGTCTACGGGCAGGCCGGCCGCCGTCATCGCCTCGGTATAGCCGAGCACCAGCCGCTGGGACCGGTACCCGCCCGGGCCGCCGCCCACGTAGCCGATCCGCCGGTGACCGTGCTTGATCAGGTGCGCCACCGCGGCGTTCGCGCCGCCCGGCTCGTCGATGACCACCGCGTCGCCGAGCACGGTGTCTCCAGGCCCGGTGCCAGCCGCGATCCGCGGCGGCGGCCGCAGCACGAACACGGCGGCCACGCCCGCCTTGACCTCCGCGATCAGGTAGCGGTGATCGCTGGGGGTCGGAACGATGACCATCCCGTCGACGCGGCGGGCGCACAGCGCGAGAGCGAGTCGTTCTTCCCTCTCCGGGTCGCCGCGCGTCGAGCCGGAGTAGACCAGGAAGCCCTTCTCCGTCGCGACCTCCTCAAGACCCCGGTAAAGCGCGGCCTGGTCGGGGTCGGCGGAGTTGTCCGCGATGAACCCGAGCGCGGCCGTCTGCCCCGTCCGCAGCAACCGGGCGCTCTCGTTGCGCCGGAAGCCGAGGTCATCGATCGCGCCGAGCACTCGCTTGGTCATCTCTGGCGTGACGCCGGCCTCGCCGTTGACCACCCTGGACACGGTTTTCAGCGCGACCCCGGCCCGTGAGGCGACGTCCTTCATGGTCGGCCTCTGATTACTCATAGCTCCCCCCTGTCACAAGTGTGCTCTGCGGCTGCACCGCGCGATACGCCGGGATCGGTGGTTGCCGGGGAGTCGGCCGGACCCGTTCGGAATAATCGAGGACGTGAACCAGCAGGATGCCGAGCGCGAGCGGCTAACAGCACTCGGCGGACTGGCCGCTCTGTCCCTGGACGCGCTGTCGAGCGTCGCCTACGGGCCGGAGGCGATCCTCGTCGTGCTCGTCACGGCGGGGGTGGGAGCGCTGAAATACAGCCTGCCGATCACCGGCGCGATCGTGGTGCTCCTCGCGGCGCTCGTGATCTCCTACCGGCAGGTCATCGAGGCGTTCCCGAACGGCGGCGGCGCCTACGCCGTATCCAAGCGGCACCTCGGGACGACCCCGTCCCTGGTCGCGGCGGCGTCCCTGTTCGTCGACTACATCCTGAACGCGGCGGTCGGCGTGTCGGCGGGCGTGGAGGCGCTGACCGCCGCGTTCCCCGCGCTGTACGGCGCCCGGGTCTGGATCTGCCTGGCGGTGCTCGCCGCGATCACCGGGCTGAACATGTGGGGACTCGTCGAGTCGGCGCGGATCTTCATGGTGCCCACGCTGGCGTTCATCGCGTCGATGGCCGTGGTGATCATCGGTGGCCTGCTGCGGGCCCACCCCGACGTGGCCCTGTCGCGCTCGATGCCGTCGGTCACGGACACGATCGGCACATTGCTGATCTTGAAGGCGTTCGCGTCGGGATGTTCGGCGCTGACGGGGGTGGAGGCGATCGCGAACGCGGTGCCGCAGTTCCGCCAGCCGCGCGCGCGGCGGGCGCAGCACACCGAGGTCTGGCTCGGCGTGCTGCTCGGCGTGATGCTGCTCGGCCTCGGGGCGATCATCCGCCGCTGGGACGTGGTGCCGCATTCGGGGACGACGGTGCTCGCGCAGATCACCGAGGGCGCGATCGGGCACAACGCGCTGTTCTACGTCATCCAGCTGATCACGCTCGTGCTGCTCGCGCTCGCCGCGAACACCTCGTTCGGCGGGCTGCCGGTGCTCGCCGGGCTGCTGGCGCACGACAACTTCCTGCCGCACGTCTTCGGGCTGCGCGCGGACCGCCGGGTCTACCGCTACGGCGTCGGGGTGCTGGCCGTGCTCGCGGCGCTGCTGCTCATCGCGTCGCGCGGCGACACGCAGGCGCTGGTGCCGCTGTTCGCCGTGGGAGTCTTCGTCGGCTTCACGCTGTCCCAGGTCGGGATGGTAAAGCACTGGCACGAGCAGCGGTCTCCCGGCTGGGAATACCGGGCCTTGATCAACGGCACCGGGGCCGTCCTGACGTTCGCGGCCACCGTGATCGAGTTGGTCAGCAAGTTCCTCGCCGGGGCGTGGCTGGTCGCGATCGTCATCCCGCTATTCGTGCTGCTGTTCCTCCGGGTGAGCAGGACGTACGCGCGGATCGCCGTGCAGCTGGGGATCGGCGAGGTGCCGCCGACACCGGAGAAGCAGGCCTCGCTCGTTGTCGTGCCGGTGGTGAGCATGTCCCGGCTGACCGGGGAGGGCATCTCCGCGGCCATGTCCCTCGGCGACGACGTGATCGCGGTGACCGTGGTGTTCACCGACTCCGATGACGCGCCTCCGGACGTGTCCTTCCGTGACGAGTGGCGGGCGTGGCGGCCCGAGGTGCCGCTGATCACGCTCCAGTCGGAGCACCGGTCGATCGCCAAGCCGATCGTTTCCTACCTGCGGTCCATCGAGGCGGAGGACAAGTACCACCGGCTTGTGGTGCTGATCCCCGAGGTGCAGTCGACCGGGCCCTTGGAGTGGCTGCTGCACAACCAGCGCGGCATCATCCTGGACCGGGCGATCCGCCGCGGCACCCAGAGCGTGGTGCTGTGCCATGTGCGCTACCGGCTCAGCACGCTCGCCGCCGAGGCCGCCGACCCGTCCGGCGCGACAACGTGAGGCACGCCAGCGCTCCGCGGATGGCAAGATTAACCGCATGAGCTACTTCGCGGCGATGGGGCGGTGCTGATGCCGGCGCGCTCTGAATTGCCGGTAGCCGTGGTGACCGGCGGGAACCGGGGCGTCGGCCTGGAGGTCTGCCGCCAGCTCGCCGTGATCGGCTACGCGGTGGTGCTCGGTTCCAAGGACCTGCGCCGGGGAGAGCTCGCGGCCAAGGAGATCGATCCGGAAGGCGAGCGGATCACGCCGTGCCACATCGAGGTCGACAACTCGGTGAACATCCAGCAGCTCGGGGAGTGGGTCAAGGACAGGTACGGCCGGGTCGACGCGATCGTCAACAACGCGTCGGCACCGCCGGACCTCTGGGCGATCGCGGGCGACACGGACCTGTCCCCGGTGGCGGAGGCGCTGGACATCACGCTGTTCGGCGCGTGGCGGGTGACACAGGTCCTGCTGCCGCTGCTGCGCCGCTCGCCGCGGCCCCGCATCGTGAACGTGTCAAGCGAGGGCGGCTCGATCGCGCTGATGAACGGCGGCCGCCCGGCGTACAGCGTCTCCAAGGCGGCACTCAACGCGCTGACCAGGCTGCTCGCGGGCGAGCTCTACCGGGACGGCATCCTGGTCAACGCGGTCTGCCCCGGCTGGATGCCGAACGAGGGCGGTCGCGGCGGGCGCACGTACGCGCAGGGGGCCGCCAGCGTGGTGTGGGCGATCACCTTGCCGAACGGCGGCCCCACCGGCACCTTCACCCGCGACGCCCGCGAACTGCCCTGGTAACGGGTAACTGCCGGAACCCGGGTCAGCTGGGGCCTTCAGGATCGGCGAGCGGCCAGCCGCCCTCGGCGAGCCGGGCGCGGACCCGGGCGACGTCGGAGTCTTTGGGAGGCGTGTTGGTGACGTTCTCGATCGCCGCCTTGATCGCCCCGGCGGAGTCCGGGTCGGCCGAGTTCGCCAGCTCTTCGGCGATGGCCCTGACATCGTTCTCGGTCAGCTGGCTGCCGAGCAGCGCGAACAGCGGAATGTAATCGACGTCGGGGACGCCTTCCGGGTACCCGGCCCGCAGCCATCCGATGATCCTGCTAAGAACTGGGGGGAGTGGCATTGTCTGCGCTTTCTGTCACGGAACTGCGGTTACTTTTTCGCGGCCGCCGGATGGCCGATCTGGTAGATCTCGTAGATGCTCCAGCCGATGGCGGCGAGCACGATGAGGAAGCAGAGCACGGCGATCGCGATGCCGATGACGCTGCCGCCGACGAGCACATCGGAGTCGCCGCCATCGGCCCCCGCCGTGGCCGCCCGCGCCCGGTGCGGGCCGAGCGACAGCGAGTACAGGCCCCCGGCGAACAGGGCCGGCAGGCCGGCGCCGGCGACCAGCCCGAAGACCACGATCTTCCACAGTGCGGTCAGGTTGATCCAGGACATGGTGTTCTCAGCCTCTCGTGGTCTCTCAGGCCGCGGCCGTCTCGGCGGGAACCGGCGCCGGGGCGCCCCCGGTCCACTCGGCGTTGACATTGTTGTGGTCCACCTTGCTGCCCCGAGACCGCCAGTAGATGACGACGGACAGCGCGGCCAGCAGGATGAGGTCCACGACCACGCCCACGGTGCCGCCGACGCCGTGCGCTATACCGAACGCCCCCGCGCCGACGAGCGCCGCCGAGGGCAGCGTGAACACCCAGGCGGTGGCCATCCGGCCGGCCACGTTCCAGCGGACCTCGGCGCCCCGCTTGCCGAGCCCGGTGCCGATGATCGACCCGGTGGCCACGTGCGTGGTGGACAGCGAGTAGCCGAAGCTGGACGACAGCAGGATGACCGCGGCCGAGGCGGACTCGGCGGCCATGCCCTGCGGCGACTCGATCTCGACCAGGCCCTTGCCGAGGGTGCGGATGACGCGCCAGCCGCCGAGGTAGGTGCCGATGGAGATGGCGAGCGCGCAGCAGACGATGACCCAGATCGGCGCGTTGGACCCCTTCGCCACGGTGCCGTTGACGATGAGCGCGAGGGTGATGACGCCCATGGTCTTCTGCGCGTCGTTCGTGCCGTGCGCGAGCGAGACCAGGCAGGCCGAGCCGATCTGCCCGATCCGGAAGCCGTGCGAGCGCGCGGCGCTGGTGAGCGAGCGGGTGATCCGGTACAGCAGCCAGGTGCCGGAGGCGGCGACGAGCGCGGCGATGATCGGCGACAGCACGGCCGGCAGCACGACCTTCGACACCAGGCCATGCCAGAGCACGGCGCTCCCGCCGGCCGCGGCGAACGTGGAGCCGATCACCCCGCCGATGAGCGCATGGGAAGAACTCGACGGGATGCCGAACAGCCAGGTGACCAGGTTCCAGATGATGCCACCCGCCAGTCCGGCCGCCACCACGGTGAGCGTGACCTTTCCCGTGTCCACCAGGCCGTTCGCGATGGTGGCCGCGACGGCCAGCGAGAGGAACGCGCCGACGAAGTTGAGCACCCCCGAGATGGCCACCGCGACCCGCGGTCCCAGTGCCTTAGTGGCGATCGAGGTCGCCATCGCGTTGCCCGTGTCATGGAAGCCGTTGGTGAAGTCAAAGGCCAGCGCCGTTATGACCACCAAGACGAGAACGGTGTCATTACCCACAAACGTGACCGTAAAGCCCGCTTAGCCACTCCCGAAGATACTGCCCGTGTGAATAGGGCAAACAGTAAGCAAACGAACGATTGCCTAGTTTTCGGGCGGCTGGTACCGGTATCCCATGCCGGGCTCGGTGACCAGCCACCGGGGGCGGGCCGGATCCGGTTCGAGCTTGCGCCGCAGCTGCGCCATGTAAAGCCGCAGGTTGCCGCCCGCGTTGTCGTAGCCGGGCCCCCAGACGTCGCGCAGCAACTGCTTCTGGCTGAGCAGCTTGCCGGGGTTGCGCAGCAGCACCTCGAGCAGGTGCCATTCGGTGGGCGTCAGCCTGATGTCGGCGCCCCCGCCGTCGTCACCACCGCGGCCATCGCCGCTGTCGCTGCCGTCGTGGTTCCTGGTGACGCGCTTGGCGGCGAGATCGACGGTGAGGTCGCCGAGCCGGACGCGGGGCGGCTCCTCGCTGGCCGGCGTGCGGCGCACGGCGGCCCGCATCCGGGCCAGCAGCTCGTCCACGCCGAACGGCTTGGTCACGTAGTCGTCGGCCCCGGCGTCGAGCGCCTCCACCTTGTCGGTGGAGTCGGCCCGCCCGGACAGCACGATGATGGGCGCCGCCGTCCAGCCGCGCAGCCCGCCGATAACGTCCACGCCGTCCATATCCGGCAGCCCGAGGTCGAGTATCACCAGGTCAGGCGGGTGCGCGGCCGCTACTTCCAGCGCCTGCGCGCCGGTCGCGGCGGTGTACACCTCGTACTGCCGCACCCGCAGGTTGATCCGCAGCGCACGCAGGATCTGCGGCTCGTCGTCGACGACGAGCACCCGTGTCACGACCGCACCCCCTCTAGGCTCCGCAGCCCTTAGCCGCCGGGCGCGGCGGGAAGCGATACCGTCATCGTGAGCCCGCCGCCCGGCGTGTCCTCGGCGGTGAGCGTACCTCCCATGGCCTCGGTTAGCCCACGGGAGAGCGCGAGCCCGAGGCCCACGCCGGTCGTGTTGTCCGTGTCGCCGAGCCTTTGGAAGGGCACGAACATCCGTTCCCTGTCCTGTTCGGGTATGCCAGGCCCGCGGTCGATCACGCGCAGCTCGACGTGGTCGCCGAGCGCGCTTGCGGAGAGCAAGGGCGGCTTGCCCGCGGGGGAGTAGCGCAGCGCGTTCTCGATGAGGTTCACGACCACGCGCTCCAGGATGGCCGGGTCCGCCTGCACCGCGGGCAGCGACTCGGGGACCTCCACCGCCACCTCGCCGCCGAGCGGTTCGAGGCTGTCAAGCGCACGGGCGACGATCTCGTCAAGACCGGTTGGGCGCGGGAACAGCGACAGCGCGCCCGCTTGCAGCCTGCTCATGTCCAGCAGGTTCTCCACGAGGTGGGTGAGCCGGTCCAGCGACTCGTCGGCGGTGGCGAGCAGCTCCTCGGTGTCGGCGGCGTCCCAGCGGACGTCAGGAGACCGTAGCGAGGTGACCGCGGCCTTGGCCGAGGCCAGCGGGGTCCGCAGGTCATGGCTCACCGCCGCGAGCAGCGCCGTCCGCATCCGGTCCGCGGCGGCGATCGGCTTGGCCGCCTCCGCCTCGGCGGCCAGCCGCTGCTGCTCGAGGGCGACGGCGGCGTAGGCCGCGAAGGCGCCGAGCACCCGGCGGTCGCTGGCCGCCAGGGGCCGCCCGGCCAGCGAGAGCGACAGCGTGTCGGAGATCGGCACGTTGACGTCCGCGTCCTCGGGTCGGCACGCCGGGTTCTCACCGGACGAGGCGACCACCGTCCATTCGGAGCCCGGGCCGCGCCCCTGGCCGGCGGGGCTGCCCTCGC
>Ga0210385_10001699_pt1 | contig 13468 bp, 7 predicted proteins | sample IncBWH26OmetaG_FD_160107 | JGI IMG/M metagenome (GOLD analysis project Ga0210385, IMG submission 160107) | Forest soil microbial communities from Barre Woods Harvard Forest LTER site, Petersham, Massachusetts, United States - Inc-BW-H-26-O ... | reverse complement strand
CAGCGGCACCACGGCCACCGAGCCGCAGGTCCTGGTCACCGACGTGCGGATGCCGCCGTCCTTCCACCGCGAGGGCATCGACGCGGCCAAGGAGGTGCGCAAGCGCTTCCCGGGCACCGGCGTCGTGGTGCTGTCGCAGTACGACGACCCCGAGTACGCGGTCTCGCTGCTGGCCGAGGGCTCGGCCGGATACGGCTACCTGCTGAAGGACCGGGTCGCCGAGGGCAACCAGCTCGCCGACGCGATCCGCAGCGTGGCCACCGGCGGCACCGCGCTCGACCCCGCGATCGTCGAGGCGCTGGTCCAGCCGGTCACCTCGCCCGGCGAGCTCGCTCCCGCCGAGGAGGAACTGCTCGGCATGATCGCCGAGGGCAAGCCGATCAAGGCGATCGCGGTGGCCAGGCACGTGCCACCCGAGGCGGTGGACGCCGAGGTCGAGGCCGTGTTCGTCAAGCTGGCGGCCGGCGTGGCGCAGGGCAACCCGGCGGCGCTCAACCGGCTCCGGCTGCTGCACCAGGCGATCGTCGACCGCGAGGAGCAGGGCGAGACGCTGTCCCGGCTGCTGCCGGGGCGGCTCGCCGAGAAGCTCCGCAACTCCCGGCAGGCCATCGGCGAGACCGAGACCGTGATCGTGACCGTGCTGATGAGCGACATCAGGTCCTACTCCACGATCGCCGAGCACGCCGATCCGGCAAAACTCGCAGGTCAGCTCAACACCCACCGTGCCGCGATGAACCGTGCGATCCTCGGTGAGGGGGGTACCGTCATGCAGTTTGTCGGCGACGCAGTGATGGCGGTGTTCGGCGCGCCGTTCCCGCAGCCCGACCACCCCGACCGGGCGGTGGCGGCGGCGGCGGCCATGCACGCGCTGCAGGCCGATATCAACACGGGCTGGGCCGCCGAGGGGCTGCACGAGTTCGGTCTCGGCATCGGGCTGTCCACCGGCCAGGTCGCCGCGGCGCTGCTCGGGTCGGAGGAACGCCTCGAGTACACGCTGGTCGGGGACACGGTCAACCTGTCCCAGCGGCTGCAGCAGCTCGCGGCGGCCGGCGAGACCGTGCTGTCCGAGCCCACGCACCGCGCCCTGACCGTTCCATCGGACGCGATCGCGCTGCCGGCCCAGCTGGTGAAGGGCCGCGATACACCGATCCTCGCCTACAAGCTTGCCCGGAGCGGCACCCCCGTCGCTGCCGGGCCGATGAACCCGTGAATACCCAACCGACCCGGGGGGCCGATGACCGAGAACCGTGCCGCTTTGACCATGCGCGGCGTGCGCAAGACCTTCGAGGCCGAGAACGCGCCGGTGCGGGCGCTGCGCGGCGTGGACCTGACCGTGGCCGCGGGCGAGTTCGCCGCGCTGATGGGCCCGTCCGGCTGCGGCAAGTCCACCCTGCTGAACCTCGTGGCCGGGCTCGAGCTCGCCGATGAGGGAACGATCATGGTCGCCGACGAGGAGGTGACCGGGCGCGGCGAGGACGACCTGGCGCGGCTGCGGCGCAAGCACATCGGCATCATCTTCCAGTTCTTCAACCTGCTGGAGGGGATGACCGTGCTGGAGAACGTTGCGCTGCCCGCCGTGATCGCCGGCCGCAAGCGCAAGATGGCCGAGACCAGGGCCAGGGACTTGCTGGACCTGCTCGGCATCGGCGACAAGGCGGCTGCCGTGCCCGGCGTCCTGTCCGGCGGGCAGCGGCAGCGGCTGGCGATCGCCAGGGCGCTGGCGAACGAGCCGACCCTGCTGCTGGCCGACGAGCCGACCGGCGCGCTGGACTCCGACGGCGGCCAGGAGGTCATCGAGCTGCTGAGCCGGCTGCACGCTGGCGGCCAGACGATCGTGATGGTCACCCACGACGCGCAGGTGGCCGGCGCGGCCGGGCGCATCGTGCGCATGCTCGACGGCCGCATCGTGCAAGCCGACCCGGGCGGGAGCACCGAGACCGGCGCGGGCATACCGGTCGAGGCGCACTAGCCGTGAGCCGGCCCGCCGCCTACCTGGCGTGGTACCGGCTCCGAGCCACGCTGCGCCACCGGCTTGGCGGCTACCTAGCGCTAGCCGTGCTGGTGGGCCTCATCGGCGGCATCGCGCTGGCTTCCGTGACCGCGGCCAGGCGCACCGAGTCGTCCTACCCCGACTACCTGGCCGGCACCAACCCGTCGAGCCTGATCATTCAGCCGAACTCGAACATCAACGCGTCCTCGGCGGCCCAGGCGAACCAGATCTACCAGCACATGCTCAGCCGGCTGCGGCACCTGCCGCACGTGACCGGGCTGGCCACGGCTGATGCGGTCAACGCCGCCATGCTGACGCCGCGCGGCGGGTACGGCACGGTGCTGTTCACCCAGGTGCAGCTTGTGACCAGCGGTGATGGCATGTTCAGCCGCCAGGACCGGCTGACGGTCACCGCGGGCCACCGGGCGGTGCGCGCGGATCAGGTGGTGGCGACTACCAGGGCCGCCGCCGTGCTGCACCTGCATGTGGGCTCCCGGCTGCGGCTGGGTGTCTGGGCATCGAGCCCCAAGCCCGGGCTGCCGCCGTTCTACCGCAAGCTCGACCTGACTGTGACCGGCATCGGCGTGGTGGGCACGCAGATCGTGCAGGACGACATCGACGCCGACCGCACCGGGTTCCTCATCGGCACCCCGGCGCTGGACCGGGAGTTTATGCCGTGCTGCACCGGTACCTCCTACATCGGGCTGCGGGTAGCGGGCGGCGCCCGGTACGACGCGGCCGTCGACCAGGGCTACGTGAACCTGGCGACCTCGATCTTCGGTGCCGGATCCATCCAGTTGCTGCAGCTGCTGCAGGTCTACAACACCTCGGCGATCGAGGCGGAGGCGCAGCGCGCGATCTACCCGGAGGCGATCGCGCTCGGGGTCTTCGGGCTCATCGCCGGGCTCGCCGCGCTGATCATCGGCGCCCAGGGGGTGTCCCGGCAGCTCCGCTCAGCCACCGACGACGCGAGCGTCCTGCGGGCGCTCGGCGCCGGCCCGCTGGCCGCCACCGCTGACGGGGTGCTCGGGGTGCTCGCCGCCGTGGTCGCCGGGGCGCTGCTCGCTGTCGCCGTCGCTATCGCGCTGTCCCCGTTCTCGCTTTTCGGGCCTGTCCGGCAGGCGGAGCCCGGGCGAGGGTTCTACGTCGACGCCACGGTGCTCGGTCTGGGCGCGCTCGCGATCGTGCTGGTCCTCGGCGGGGTGGCCGCCGTCATCGGCTACCGCCAGGCACCGCACCGCGCCGCCGCCGGCACGCACGGCGCCGACCGCGGCTCGGCCCTGGTACGCGCCGGGCTCGGGGCCGGGCTCGGCGCCACCGGCGTGGCCGGGCTGCGGTTCGCGCTCGAGCCGGGGCGCGGACGGACCGCGGTGCCGGTCAGATCGGTGCTCGCCGGGGGGGTGCTGGCCGTGACCGTGATCGCCGCCACGCTGACGTTCGGCGCCAGCCTCACCAACCTCATCGCCCGGCCGGCCCTCTACGGCTGGGACTTCAGCTACGCGCTGTACTCGACCGATGGATGGGGACCGTTCCCGCCGGCGCGGGTCACCCCGATTCTCGACCGGGACAAGCTGATCGCCACCAGCACCGGCGTGTACTTCCTGACCGTGCAGATCGACGGGCAGACGGTCCCGGCGATCCTGTCCCCGGTCCGGCCGGCGGTTGGGGCGCAGATCCTGTCCGGCAAAGGGCTCAACGGTGCCGGCGACATCGTGCTCGGCCCGGCCACGCTGGCCGCGCTGCACAAGAAGGTCGGCAGCAAGATCACCGTACGGCTCGGCCCGGTGATCCATGACAAGACGCTTACGATCTCCGGCACCGCGGCGCTGCCCGCGCTCGGCGACACACTTGGCATCCACCCGTCGTTGTCCACGGGCGCGATCCTGCCGGTCAGCGCGGTGTCCAAGGCCGCGCTTGACGAGGCAGGCCCGGAGTCCGGCCCAAACGCGATCCTGGTGCGGCTGCGGCCCGGCGTCAGCCAGGCCGCAGGACTCCGGTCGCTGCAGCAGATCGCCAACACCTACAACGACATCGTGCACTCCCCGCAGACGGTCGCCGAGGCCGGCCCGTCGGCACTGGAGCTCGTGGCCAACGTGCTGCCGGTGCAGCGGCCCGCCGAGATCGTCAACTACAAGTCCATGGGCTCAATGCCGGTGATCCTGGCCGCAGGCGTGGCCGCCGGCACGGTCGCCGCGCTCGGGCTGGCGCTGGTCACGTCGGTGCGGCGGCGGCGGCGCGACCTCGCGCTGCTGAAGACGCTGGGCTTCACGCGCAGGCAGCTCGCAACGACCGTCGCCTGGCAGTCCACGGTGGTCGCCATCGTGGGGCTGGTCATCGGGATACCGCTGGGCATCGCGGTCGGCCGCTGGCTGTGGATCGTGTTCGCCCACGAGCTGTCCACGGTGCCGGATCCGGTCGTCCCGGCCGGATCGGTCGCACTCGCCGCCGTCGCCGCGCTGGCCCTGGCCAACCTGGTCGCCGCCCTGCCCGGCCGTTCCGCCGCCCGCACCCCGGCAGCCCTGCTGCTCCGGGCGGAATGAGGGGGTGAGAGGGGAGTGACGCCGACGACCGGGCCAGCCGTGCACGTCGCGTGGTACCGCTTCCGCGCCACGCTCCGGCGCCGGTGGGGCGGTTACCTCACTCTGGCCCTGCTGATCGGCCTGGTCGGCGGCGTGGCGCTGGGGTCGCTGACCGCGGCCCGCCGCACGTACGCGTCCTACCCGGGGTTCCTGGCTAGCACGAACCCATCCGACCTCCTGGTGCTGCCGCAGACGCAGACTCCGGTATCGGGCCTGGTGCGCGAGCTCGCCCGGCTGCCGCACGTGCGCAGCGCCGAAGAGGGCGAGCAGATCAGCTCGGCGACCCTCACGCCGGGCGGTCGTGTCAAAAGCATTCTGGAAACCCAGGTGGAGCTGGTCGCCAGCCCGGACGGCCTGTTCACCAACCAGGACAGGCTCAAGATCATCAGGGGGCGCGCTGCCAACCCGGCGCGGGCGGATGAGGTGGTGGCCACCAACGAGGCCGCATCGGTCCTGCACTTGCACGTCGGAGAGCGGATCCCGGTCGGGATCGTGCAGAACAGCAGCCAGAACGAGCAGCTGTATCGGCGCACGAAACTGACGGTGGTGGGGATCGGCGTGCTCGGGGTCCAGCTCGTGCATGACGACATCGACACCGACCGGGCCGGCTTCCTCGTGGGCACCCCCGCGCTGCTGCGGGAGTACGAGTCCTGCTGCGCCACCAACAGCTACGACGGCCTGCAGCTCGACGGCGGCAGCCGCAGCGACGTCCCGGTTCTGCAGGAGTACGAGCACCTCATTGATGGCCCGGCCACGAGCCACGGCCAGCTCGTGGTCTACCAGACCTCCGCCATAGAAGCCGAGGCGCAGCAGGCCATCCGCCCCGAGGCCATTGCACTCACCGTATTCGGCGTAATCGCTCTGCTCGCCGCGCTGATCATCGCAACCCAGGCAATCTCCCGCCAGCTCTACGTGAGCGCTGGCGAGACCGCGGTGCTGCGGGCGCTGGGAGCTGCCCCGGCGGCCACGATGACCGACGGTCTGCTCGGTGTCACTGCCGCAACCGTGTTCGGGGCGCTGCTCGCGGCGGCGGTCGCCGTCGCCCTGTCACCGCTGACCTTGTTCGGTCCGGTCGCCGCGGTGGAACCGGCGCCAGGCATCGACGCCGACTGGACCGTGCTCGGGCTCGGCGCCCTGGCCCTGGCCCTTGTCCTGGGCTTGGTGGCGGCCGCGATCGCCTACCGCCTTGCCCCGCATCGCACAGCGCGCCGCGCGGCGGGCGGCCATGGTTCCGGAGTGGTCGCCGCGGCGCTGGCCGCCGGGTTGCCGGCTTCGGGCGGGGCTGGCCTGCGGTTCGCGCTGGAGCCTGGCCGCGGCCGGACCGCCGTGCCCGTCCGGTCGGTCATCGTTGGAACGGTGCTGGCCATGCTGGTCGGCGTCGCCACGCTGACGTTCGGGGCCAGCCTGAGCACGCTGATCTCGCACCCGTCGCTGTACGGCTGGAACTTCAACTACGCGCTGTACTCGGTGGACGGTTACGGGCCGGTGCCCCTGCGGTGGGCCGGCCCGCTGCTGGCCCACGACCCGGACGTCGCCGCCACCACCGGGGTCTACTTCGCGACGGTCCAGATCGACGGCCAGACGGTGCCGGCAATGGCCGCTCCCGCGCGTGCAGCGATCATGCCGAGCCCGCTGACCGGTGGCACGCTCACCGGGCCCGGCCAGGTCGTGCTCGGGCCGGCGACCCTAGCCGCGCTGCACAAGCGAGTGGGCGACACGGTGACGCTGTCCGAGGGGCAGGTGCTCGAGCCGGTGCGGCTGCGGATCATCGGCACCGCCGCGCTGCCGACGATCGGCGACGTCATCGGTGTGCACGCATCACTGAGCACCGGCGCGATCATCCCCACCCAGGCGGTGGCACCCAGAGACCTGGCCGGGTACGGCCCGATCAGCGGGCCGAACGCCATGTTCATCCGGCTGCGGCCCGGGGTCAGCCCCGCGGAGGGGTTGCGCTCACTGCAGCAGGTCACCCGGCAGCTCAACGCTGACACCCGCTCGCCAGTGGCTCAGGCGGTAATCGGCGACATCGGCAACTACCTGAACGCGATCTCGGTGCTGCCGGTGCAGCGGCCGGCCGAGATCGTGAACTACCGGTCCATGGGCGCCATGCCCGCCGTCCTGGCGGGCGGCCTGGCTGCAGGCGCGATCGCCGGGCTCGGCCTGACACTGATCGCATCGGTCCGGCGCCGCCGGCGCGACTTCGCGCTGCTGAAGACGCTTGGTTTCACCCGGGCGCAGCTCGCGGCCGCGGTCGCGTGGCAGTCCACCACGATCGCGGTGATCGGCCTGGTGATCGGCGTGCCGGCGGGCATCGCCGCTGGCCGGTGGCTATGGCTGGCGTTCGCCCACGAGCTGTCCGCCGTGCCAGACCCGGTCGTCCCAGCCGGCTCCATCGCTCTCGCCGTCGCCGCGGCGCTGGTGCTGGCCAACCTCGTCGCCGCGCTGCCCGGCCGGGCCGCGGCCCGCACCCCCGCCGCCATCGTGCTCAGGGCCGAGTGAGGGGCATGGGATGAGTAGCCTCGATGCCGGCCGCAACCAGAGAGCGAGCCCCGACGTCCCCCCGGCGCGCGGCGCGCTGCCGCGGCTGGCGTGGTACCGCTTCCGGGCCACGTTCCGCCGCCGGTGGGCCGGCTATCTGGCCCTTGCCGTGCTGATCGGCCTGGTCGGCGGCGTGGCGATGGCATCGATGGTGGCGGCCCGGCGCACCGACTCCTCATATCCGAGGTTCCTGGCCAGCACCAACCCTTCGGATCTCGTCGTCCAGCCATTCACCGCACCGGCGTATTCGCCCGGCTTCGTACGCCAGCTGGCCCGGCTGCCGCACGTAGCGGGAGCCGCCGTGGCTGTGCCGCTGACCGCGATCACCCTCACCCCCAGCGGGCACGCCGGTACCGTCCTGCTCGCGCACGTGCAGCTGGCGGCCACCGTCGGCGGTTCGGGCGGCCTCTACTCCGGCCAGGACCGGGTGACGATCACGGCGGGACGGCGGCCCGATCCGGCCCGGGCGGACGAGGTGGTGGCCACGCAAGACGCCGCCAACCTCCTCCACCTGCACATCGGATCGCGGGTCCGGGTCGGGCTGATCGGCTCCAACAGCGGCGGCCTGCACGGGCGGGCCGACCTCACGGTCGTGGGGATCGGGGTCCTGAACACCCAGGTGCTGCAGGACAGCGTCGACGCCGACCGAACCGGCTTCCTGCTCGGCACGCCAGCGCTCGCCCGGGAGTTCGCCGCCTGCTGTGCCAGCGGCATGGACGTCGGCCTGCGGCTGAAGGCGGGCAGCCGGTACGACACCGCGGTCGGCCAGGAATACAACCGCCTGCTGGCCACCAGCTCCTACATCTCGCCCGGCGGATCCGAGCTCTACGTCTACGTCACCTCGGCCATCGAAGCCGAGGCGCAGCGGTCGATCCGGCCGGAGGCGATCGCCCTCGGCGTGTTCGGGCTGATCGCCGGGTTCGCCGCGCTGATCATCGGGACCCAGTCCATATCCCGGCAGCTGCGGGTGGGGGCGGATGACGCCGGGGCGCTGCGGGCGCTCGGCGCCGGGCCGGCAATGGTGCTGGCCGACGGGCTGCCCGGCATCGTGGCGGCGGTCACGGCCGGAGCGCTGCTCGCCGTGGGCGTGGCCGTTGCGCTGTCACCATTCTCGCTGTTCGGGCCGGTACGGGAGGTCGAGCCAGGACACGGGATCTACCTCGACGCGGCGGTGCTCGGGCTGGGCGCGATCGGGCTGGTCCTGGCGCTCGGCATCGTGGCTACGGTCATCGCCTACCGCCAGGTGCCGCACCGGCTGGCCGCCCGCGACCACGCGGGCGCGCGCAGACCCGCCGCGACCAGGGCGGCGGCGGCAGCCGGGCTACCGCCCTCGGGCGTTGAGGGCCTGCGTCTGGCCCTGGAGCCGGGGCGGGGCCGGACCGCGGTGCCGGTCCGCTCGGTTCTGACCGGGGCGGTGCTGGCCATGACGGTGGTAACCGCCACCCTTACCTTCGGTGCCAGCTTGACGACGCTGGTCACGCACCCGGCGCTGTACGGCTGGAACTTCGACTACGCCCTCTACGCCGTTCAGGGGTGGGGGCCGGTGCCCTCCCGGTTCGCCGACCCGCTGCTGTCCCGCGACCGGCTGGTAGCCGCCAGCACCGGGGTCTACTTCGCGACGGTCCAGGTCGACGGCCAGACCGTCCCTGCGATGATCGCGCCCACCCGTCCGGCGGTGGCCCCGCACGTCCTGTCCGGGCACGGGCTGGACAGCAGCCACGACCTCGTGCTCGGCCCGGCCACGCTGGCCGCGCTGCACCAGCGCGTCGGCGGGACCGTGACGCTGGCCAGCGGGAGCTTGAACGTCCGGCTCAAGATCTCGGGCACGGCGAGCATGCCGGCGATCGGTGGCGTGCTGAGTGTCCATCCCTCGATGAGCACCGGAGTGCTGTTCTCCACGGCGGTGCTGCCGGGGAGCGCGGCCGGCGGCGTGTTCGGCCGCCTCCTGAACGGCCCCAACGCCATACTTGTCCGGCTGCGTCCCGGCGTCAGCGAGGCGGCCGGCCTCCGCTCGATGCAGGCCATCCGCACACAGCTCACCGCGGTGCTCACCTCCTCTCGGGCGATGGCAGCCAGCGGCGGCGGTTCCGTCGCAGACACGATCGATCTGCTGCCGGCCCAGCGGCCGGCCGAGATCGTGAACTACCGGAGCATGGGCGCGATGCCCGCGGTCCTGGCCGGCGGCCTGGCGGCCGGGGCGATGGCGGGCCTCGGCCTGACCCTGGTGGCCTCGGTGCGGCGCCGCAGGCGCGACTTCGCGCTGCTCAAGACGCTGGGCTTCACCCGCGGGCAGCTAGCAGGGGCGGTGGCCTGGCAGTCCTCGGCGATCGCCCTCGCCGGCCTGGTCATCGGGGTGCCGGCGGGCATCGCGTTCGGGCGGTTCCTGTGGCTGGCCTTCGCGCACGAACTGTCCGCCGTTCCGGATCCGGTCGTCCCCGCGGGGTCGATCGTCCTGGCCGCCCTGGCGGCCCTTGTGCTGGCCAACCTTGTCGCCGCGCTGCCCGGCCGCGCGGCGGCCCGCACCCCCGCCGCAATCGTGCTCCGGGTGGAGTGAGGGTGGGTGAGGAGAGAGTGATGGACGTGATGACGAACGCAGCCGTCGATGATCAGGCCGCCGTGATGCCGGCCAGCAACAGCAGCCCGGCCCGAAGGCTGCTGGCGGGGGTGCTGATACCGCTGATCACCGTCGTGGTCGTCGTGATCGGCCTCAGGAAGCCCGGCCCTCTGCCGGCGGTGCAGGCCGTTGCTTTCGGCCTGGTCATCCTCGCCGCGCTGTCTGGCGCGCTGCTCGCGCGCACCGCGCAGCGGGTGGCCCTCTGGCAGGTGGCGTCCGGCGCGCTGGCGGCGTCGGTGGCGCTGACCGCCGCCCGTCTGGGCGACCAGCCCGGCGGGCACCAGGTCGCTCGCGGCGTGGCCACGTTCGCCGTTCCGGTCGTCATCGCCATCTCCGTGAACATGCTGCTCGCCCTTCCCGACGGCCGGCTGGCCAGCCGGGCCAGGAGACTCGGCGCCGGGATCGCCTATGCCGCGGCGGCCGCCTCCGGGCTGGTGCTGGCCGCCGCCGGGCGGCCGTTCCCGGCCTGGGCGGTCGCGGTGGCCTGGCCGCTCGCCGCGGCCTGCGCTCTCCCCGCGGTGCGGCTGCGCTACCTGGCTGCTTCCGCGCGAGACCGGCAGCGGATGCAATGGATGGCCGTCGGAGCCGTACTGGCCGCCGACTCGGCGCTGGTGGCCGGGGTGCTGCACGTGCTCGTCGGCTGGCCGGGCCCGGTCGCCGCCGTGGCGGCGGGGTGCGCGTCGCTGCTCGCGTTCGGCATGATGATCGGGGAGCTGTCGTCGCTCGGGTCCTACGGCGGCCGGGTCCTGGTCCAGGTGCTGTCGATCGCCGGGTTCACCACCGTGGTCGCGGCCATCTACCTGGTGATCGTGCTCGGCATCGGCAGCGGGCCGAGCGACGCCGCCGACCGCGAGGTCCTCGGGCTCTCGATGCTGGCCGCGGCGGTCGCCGCGATCGGGTACCTGCCGGCCAGGGATCGGCTGATGGCGTCGGCCACCCGCTTCGTCTACGGGGCCAAGGAGGCCCCCGACGAGACCCTGCGCACCTTCGGCTCGCGGCTGACCAGGGCGATCCCCATGGACGAGCTGCTGCTGCAGCTCGCCGAGTCGCTGCGCAAGACCATGGCCCTGACCAGCGCCGAGGTCTACACCGGTCAGGGAGACGTGCTGGAACGTGTCGCCGCGGTGCCGGACACCGGACCGCGGTCGGTCGTGGTGACGGACCGGGAGCGCGCGGTCGTGGCCAGGGCCGGGGTTTCCGGGAACGCCTGGGCCTCGGTCTGGCTGCCCGGCGTGCTGGACGGGCGGGTCCAGGTCCAGGTCAGGGTCGCTCCGGTCAGCCACGCCGGCGAGCTGCTCGGGCTGATCATCGCGGAGCGGCCCGCCACCGCCGACACGTTCTCCGACGAGGATGACCGGGTGCTGACCGAGCTGGCCCGGCAAGTCGGCCTTGCAGTGCACAACGCGCGGCTGGACACCGCCCTGCAGACCACGCTGGACGAGCTGCGCAAGCAGGCCGACGAGCTGCGCCAGTCCCGGGCCCGCATCGTGGCCAGCGGCGACGCCGAGCGCCGCCGGGTGGAGCGCAACCTGCACGACGGCGCGCAGCAGCACCTGGTGGCGATGGCGGTGAACCTGCGCCTGGCCCGGGACATCATGGCCGACGACCCGGACGCGGCCGGCGAGATGATGGACATGCTCGCCGACGAGGTCAAGAACACGATCCAGGAACTGCGCGAGCTCGCGCACGGCATCTACCCGCCGCTGCTGGCCGACAGCGGGCTCGGCGAGGCGCTCCGCGCGGCGGCGAACCGCAGCCCGCTGGCGGTGACCGTGACCGCCGACGGGATCGGCCGGTACACCCCGGACATCGAGGCCGCGGTCTACTTCTGCTGCCTGGAGGCGCTGCAGAACGCCGGCAAGCACGCGCCGCAGGCCAGGGTGGAGGTACGGATCTGGGAAGAGTCGGGCGGCCTGCTGTTCGCAGTCACCGACGACGGCCCGGGTTTCGACGCGGCCTCCGCTCGCAAGGGCCACGGGTTCGTCAACATGGCCGACCGGCTCGGCGCGATCGGCGGCACGGCGCGCTGGGAGTCGCAGCCCGGCCACGGCGCCCAGGTCCTGGGTACGATCCCGCTCCTCTGACCGCCAGGATCCCCGACAGGCCTCTCGGGGCCATCAGCCGATCACCAGCGCCAGCCTGCCTCGATCAGTTCACCTACCGGCGGTCAGCAGGTCGCGAACGTGCCCGAGTTTCGCTTTTCCCAGAGCTGGCGGATCGTGTCCGAAGCCAGCCGCTCCTTGTTGACGTAAGCGGTCGCGCCGCTCTGGGACGCCGCCGGGGGAAGGTCGGTCGCGTCGTACGTCGAGCACAAGATCACGACCACGTCGGGATGGGCCGCCGTGATCTGCCGCGTGGCCTCGATCCCGCTCATCTCCGGCATGTTGATGTCCATCAGCACGAGAGCCGGGTGCAGCCGGTCGACCAGGTCGATCGCCTCCCGGCCGCTGGACGCCTCACCCGCGAACTCGAAGCCCTCGAGGCGGCGCAGCACGGCGCGGGCGGCCGCGCGGAACGGCGCCTGGTCATCCACGACAAGCACAGAGCGAGGGCTGGTCACAAGATCAGCCTCGCACGGCCGGCGGCAACTGCCGAGGGTGCTGCCATGCAAAGCGGGGGTGTGGCCAGCCCCCCGCCGTCAACGTTCCTCCCGCTGGCTGAGGAAGACCAGCACCGCCTTGACCCGGCGGTTAACGTCCTTCTCTTCAGAGAGCCCCAGCTTGGCGAAGATCGAGTTGGTGTGCTTCTCCACGGCGCGCTCGGTGACGAACAAGGTGGCGGCGATCGCTGAGTTGCTCTTGCCCTGGGCCATCTCGGCCAGGATCTCGGCTTCCCGCGGGGTCAGTGAAGACAGGCCCGACTGACGCTCCTGCGCGCGAGCGCGCACCAGTTCGTCGACGACCGTGGGGTCGATCACCGATCCGCCCTGCGCCACCACCCGGATTGCCCTGGCCAGCTCGTCCACGCTGCCGATCCGCTCCTTGAGCAGGTAGCCGCGCCCGGCGGAGCCGTGCTCAAGGAGGGCAAGCGCGTACCCGGGGGCGGTGAACTGGGTCAGCACGATCACGCCGGTCTCGGGGTGGTTCTGCCGGATCCAGGCGGCGGCCTTGATGCCCTCGTCGGTACCGGTGGGCGGCATCCGGATGTCGGTCACGACAACGTCGGGGACCTGCTCACCCACGACAGCAAGAAGCTGCGGCAGGTCGGACGCCACGCCGACCAGCTCGAAATCCTCGTTGGACGCAACCAGGCGGGAGATTCCCTCCCTGAGGAGCACGTGGTCCTCGGCCAGCGCGACCCTGATCTTTCCCATACCGGATCGGATCGTAGCGCGCCTCCCCGGCCGCGCGACAGTTTCCGGCGCGGCCGGGCCTCACTCGTTACGGCGTTGGCGTCCTCAGTTCCCGGCCGACACCGCCGAAACCTCGGGCGCTGGCGGCGGAGCGAGGTCAGCCCCGGAAGCCTCCGCGCCTGCCGCGCGCCCGTCGCCGGGGCCGATCTCGGCCGACGTCACCTTGATATGGCCGTTGCCACCGGCCGGACCGGCCGGCTTCCTGAGCGCGTCCAGAATCGTGAGCCCCTGCCCGACCATGCCCGCGACGACCTGGCTGACCCCTTCGGTCCCGTTCAGGATGGTTAGGTTCGAGCCGGCGATGCCCTGGGCGGCGGATGCTGAAAGCGCGGGCAGCGCCTCGACAATCCGGTTGGCCGCGATCAGTTCCTGGTTTCCGTTGGCGAGCGAAGCGG
>Ga0210385_10001697_pt1 | contig 13489 bp, 11 predicted proteins | sample IncBWH26OmetaG_FD_160107 | JGI IMG/M metagenome (GOLD analysis project Ga0210385, IMG submission 160107) | Forest soil microbial communities from Barre Woods Harvard Forest LTER site, Petersham, Massachusetts, United States - Inc-BW-H-26-O ... | reverse complement strand
GTTGACGACCATGACATGGTGCTGCGGGTCATACGCGGCACTGCCCCAGTTCACGCCTCCGACGTTTCCGGGAGCCTGCACGGTGCCGCGTAAACTCGGCGGCGTGAAAATTCCTTCGTTCCGCAAAGCGCCAATCTTGTCGCGACACCACTTCTCATCTTGAGGTCCGGGTCCCCATGCTTCGGAGGCCTCGAATCGTTCAGGCACCAGCGAAATCGTCGAAAACGGCTGGGTCGGTGAACTTTCCTCGCCGGCAATATCGGATTGGGGCACAGGGCGCTCTTCGGTCGGCAGCAGAGGCGCGCCGGTCAGGCGGTTGAGCACAAATACGTGTCCCATCTTGGTGTTGACCACGACTGCGGGCGTCCCATCTTTCCAGTCGATCAGGGTGGGCTGCGCCGCAACGTCATAATCCCATAGATCGTGATGCACCACTTGAAATCCCCAAACGAATTTGCCGGTTGAAGCGCGTAACGCCACCACCGAGTTGGCCCACTTGTTATCTCCTTTGCGAATGCCGCCGAAGTAGTCGGGCGCCGCGCTCCCCGTTGGCACAAACACCAGATCGTGCGCAGCGTCGACTGAAAAAACGGCCCATGCATTCCCGGCTCCTGTGCGCGGCTTGGTCTGGTTGGCCCAGGGAATGGGGCCCACGTCCAGCGGAGTTTACCCGAGCGCGCGTCGAATGCGCGGACCATGCCGCGGCCGGTATCTACGCGCCAGTTGTCGGCAATCGAAGATCCCACGATGACCAGATCGTTGTAAATCGCTGGCGGAGAGGTCACCTGGTAACCCCCCGTCCACTCCGTCTGCGTTGCGGCATCTTTGTTGAGATCAACGGTGCCGTTCGCGCCGAACTCAGTACATGGCTTGCCGGTTTCGCCATCCAGCGCGATCAGCCGGGCGTCCAGGGTGCCGATAAAAATTCGCAAGCCGCATGGTGCGCTGGTTTTCCCAAGCGGGTCCTGCCATGCTGAGACCCCTCGCGAACTGACCTCAGAGAAGTTCCGTGCGAGATCCACGCCTGGGTCGTATTCCCACACCTTCGCTCCTGTCTCTGGTTCAAGTGCGATCACATGGTCGTACGGCGTACTTAGCAGAAGCTTCCCATCGACCAGAATGGGCGTAGCTTCGAATGCAGCCTTGCGCTTCAGGTTGGTTGGCTTGTCATTTGCGCCTGTGCGGTAGGTCCACGCTACTTTCAGACGGTTTACATTGCTTCGATTGATCTGTGACTCAGCCGAGTAGCGTGTACCCCCTGCATCCTTCCCGTAGGCCGGCCAATCGCCCTGCCCTGCGAGCTGAATAGGAGCGTGAGCCCACGACGTCGCGGAGACGGCCAACACAAAAAGAAGACAAAAGGCCCAAGCGATGTTCTTCCTCATGCCGCCTAAGATAGCGGGGGACAGGCAAGGCAGGCAACGACGCCGATGGGCCGATGGACCGGTCATCCGTTTTTGGCTAGCTCCCGACGCACTCTCCCAGCCAACGGTAACCATCGGAGCGGCTCAGTTTTTTGGGACGTCTGACGCAACGATCACTTGCTATAAGCAAGTTCTTCGTTGCTGGGCTGCGCCGTGCGCGAAGACAGATAGAGCGAGACGACCGTGATGTCGTCGGTCTGGCCAAAGCGTTGTGCAGTCTGCGCGATGTACCGCGCCGACTCATTGCTGACCTGCTGCGTTCGTTCGAATCCGAACAACTCGCCGTCCGCATTGGTCGCTTCCACCACGCCGTCGGAGAGAAAAACCAGCCGGTCGCCGCGATGCAGCTGAAAGGTTGCCTGTTCGTATTCCACATCCGCAATCACACCCAGCGGCAGGCTGCCCGTGAGCGCAATCTCGCGGCCATCGCGATACGGATTCAGGTGACCTGCATTCGCAATCGTCGTTGTTCCGTCGGGATAGACCCGGGCGCAAAGGCAGGTGGCAAAGCACGGCGCGCAATCCAGTTCTTTCACCGCTGTGCCCGGCGACGACACGGCCCCGATCAGAACATGATTCAAGTGATTCAGCACCGTTGCCGGATCGTGCGACAACTCGTTCCGCAGCGCGCCCACCAATGTGCTCGAATTCATCGCCGCCTGCAGCCCTTTCCCGCTCACGTCTCCCACTACGACCAGCAGCGAGTCGTCTTTGAGCGGCAATACCTGGAAGAAATCTCCACCCACTCCGTTCACGGGCAGATACGCGCTCTCCAGCATGAAGTTGCGATTCGAAGGGAGTTGCGTTGGAATGAGTAACGCCTGCACACTGCGCGCCGCTGAAATCTCCGCCGCCGAGCGCTGCTCCTCCTGGCTGATCCGAACAAAGCGGTACAGGATCACCGCAATCAAACTTCCCAGGAAGATCGTGTAGGCCACCGTGCCGATGCCGAATTCAATGGGACCGAAGTAGAAGCGATGCGAAGCATACTGGTCAGGCAGCCAGTGTCGATGCGCTGCGAAATCGAGCACGATGTTCGCTGAGTCCGCCGTAGCCGCCAGAAAGAACGGCAGCAGCATCACGCCGGCCTCGCTCTTCCCCGTCCGCCACGCCCGGAACAACAAAACGATCACCAGCCCGCAGAACAAAACCTCTGAGGCGACCGACAGGACTTGATACACCAGGATCAGTCGGATGAAGTAAATGAAGGGAACCAGCAGCACGCCGATCTGCACACCGCGAACAAACCTGCGCGATTTCGTGCCCGTGAAGTGGAGAACAAACTCCAGCGTGACAGCCATGAAGATACGGCCGGCAAACATGGTGAAAATGCGGTAAGCCGAAAGCGGCATGATCGCCAGCCCAAACATCGAATCGGCCGCCCCACCCGCTGCCACCGAAAGGCACAACAATGCGAGCCACAAATACTCAGGGTGGTGCCGCTGCGCAAGGTAGAGAAACCCGCCCAGGATTGCCACACAAATAAAAAGAAAGGCGACCACCAGGTCAGTGATTACGTACTCGTTCCACTGGCGCCCGATGGTCATTGCATGGCGTTCGGCCACATCGTTCGCCGCGCCGACCTCGACCTTGCCCAATAGTCCGTGTGTGATGGTCGTTCCCGACCCGGCCCAGCTGCGAATCGCGATCACTGTCGGCCCGGATCCCGACGGAGACAGCTGCACCACAAAGGGGGGCGACTGATACTCCGACGGCGAATCCGTCATTCCCCTGGTGTGGCCCGATTCGATGCCGTTCACGAACACGTCGATTTGGCCGACTGAATTACTCGAAACCAGCAGCGAAAGCGGTTGCCCTGAAGCAAGGCTGCTGAACTGCGCAAGCTGGAGCGGCTGAATCTTCAGCCGATACCACCCATACCCGGTGTAGCTATCGAGCCCCTGCTCTACCAGTGACTGGCTCAGGCTGACCGTCGGCCAATCAGAGTCGTTGAAACTCGGATCAGCCCACTGCGGATCGTCCCCCGTGTGAAAGCGCCACTGACCATCAAGAATCGTGACCGCACGAATCCCCGCTGCGTTTCCGGCTACCGGTAAGCTGTCCGCTGAGGTGCTAGGTTGCGAGCGCACCGGCAGCACGCAGAGAAAAACCACCGCCAACCAGCAGAAAATCGCTCGCGGTAAAGTCTGCCTCGCCGCTGGTGGAAACTTATGCATGCCTCACAAGAATTAGAGCACGAGCGAACCGTTGCGATTCCACCGAACGGTTCGGGAATCTACCCGCGCAATCACCTCAGAGGCATCTACGCGATTCATTGCCCGGTGGTTCCTACCCCTTGCGTGCGCGAACTGCTTCCTTGGCCTCGGCCGGGCCCGTCGCCGGAACCTCGGGTACCTCGGCTTTGACTGCACCGATATTCAGCTTCTTGCGAACCTCGGCATCCATCTTGGCGAAGATGTCTTTATTTTCCTTGAGAAAGTTGCGCGTATTCTCGCGCCCCTGTCCGATGCGCTCACCGGAGTAGCTGTACCAGGCACCGGACTTCTCCACGATGTTGTTGGCCACCGCCAGGTCCAGCACGTCGCCTTCGCGGCTGATGCCCTCGCCATAAAGAATGTCGAACTCGGCCTCGCGGAACGGAGCGGCAACCTTGTTCTTAACGATCTTCACCTTGGTCCGGTTGCCGGTCACGACATCGCCTTCCTTGATGGCGGCAATGCGCCGGATGTCTACGCGAACCGAGGAATAAAACTTTAGCGCGCGCCCACCCGTCGTCGTCTCCGGATTGCCGAACATCACGCCGATCTTCTCGCGAATCTGATTAATAAAAATCAGAGACGTGCGGGACTTCGAGACCGTCCCCGTGAGCTTGCGCAGCGCCTGCGACATCAGCCGCGCTTGCAGACCCATGTGCGACTCGCCCATTTCGCCGTCGAGCTCGGCCTTGGGCACCAGCGCGGCGACCGAATCCACGACGAGCACATCGATGGCTCCCGAGCGGACCAGCGCCTCGGTGATTTCCAGTGCCTGCTCACCTGAATCCGGCTGCGAAACCAGCAGGTTGTCTACATCCACGCCCAGTTTCTTCGCATACCCCGGATCCAGCGCATGCTCGGCATCCACAAATGCCGCCAGCCCGCCATTCCGCTGCGCCTCGGCAATAATCTGCAGCGTAATCGTCGTCTTTCCCGACGATTCCGGCCCGAAAACCTCGATCACACGGCCCGCGGCACACCACCCACACCCAGCGCCGCGTCAAAGCTGATCGATCCGGTTGAGATTACTGAGATCGGAACCAGGGCCTCCCGCGACCCAAGACGAACTATGGACCCTTTTCCAAACTGCTTTTCGATCTGCGAAAGAGCTAGTTCGACTGCTTTTGCGCGCTCATCGGCGATAGGCATAGATATTTCTCCTCTAGGTATGCTCGCTTGGCGCGGATTGTTGGGAATGACAGAAAACACGCGGCGGCTATTGGTATTTCGAACGGATTGTAGCAGGATGCGACACTCCATTGATACCCAAAAAGCGAAGAAAAAGAGAAAACTGTAAACATGTGTATTTCTCATCACGCAGCCAACAAAACACGGAACAATTGGGCGGCCTAAACAGTCCCAATGGGTGGGGGATCCCATGAACAAAATTGTCATTTTTCAGAGGCACACATCCGCCGCGCTCGTGGTCGCTGCCGTCATTGCCGTGAGCGGTATGGTCTTGCGGGCGCAAGATCCGGCGGAACAAAGTCCAGCGGCGACGGGGCAGAATGCCATGATGGGCCCAGAATCACCAAGGACGATGACGCTCCACGTGCAGGTTTCGGAGAGCAATGGGCATTCTGTAGAGGGATTGCAGGAGAGCGACTTCACCCTTCTCGACAATAAACAGCCACAAAAACTGCTTGGGTTCCGGGCTGTCGATGCGGGGGTTCAGAAATCTGATCCAGTACAGGTGATGATCGTGGTCGACATGATCAATGTCGACTTGGTCACGGTGTCTCGAGAACGCGAGGAGGTCGGAGCCTACCTGAAGAGCAACGGCGGCGAGCTTCTGAATCCCACGTCGATCGCGGTGATTGCGGACAGCGGAGTAAAGGCCGCGCCGGGTTCAACGCAAGACGGAATCACGCTGCTCGCGGCGTTCAATCAAACCCAATCGGAGATCCGCGATATCGGCCGATCGGCAGGATTCTGGGGAGCGACCGAACGGTTGCAGAAGTCGCTTCAGGAACTGGACCAGTTGATCCAATATGAGGGCAAGAAACCTGGACGCAAGCTGGTTCTTTTTGTCAGCTCGGGGTGGCCATTGCTGATCGCAAGTGGTGAGCAGTCGGACATGAAGCAACGAGAATGGGTGTTCAGCAGTGTTGAGCAATTCACGAATTCACTGCGCGAGGCGAACATCGTGCTCTATTGCATTGATCCATTCGACCTGGGGAGAACAAATCCATTCCAGTACCAGGGATACTTGAAAGGCATTTCAGCAGCCAAGGATGCCACATATCCAGATCTCGGCCTTCAGGTGCTGGCGACACACACAGGAGGACTGGTGCTGATCAATGGCCGTGATATCGCCGGATCGTTGAAGATGGCTATTCGCGATGCGAGCGAAGGCTATGACCTGACTTTCGCGCCGATACCCGGCGATCGAGTGAATGAATATCACGCGCTGGAAGTACGCGTGGACAAGCCAAACCTCAAGGTGCGGACCACGTCGGGATACTATGCACGCGTGCAGATGGCGCAACAAGGGAAAAGTCGCTGAGTTCAGCAGGTCTTCGTCAGAATCAGACCGTGTAGGCCCCAATCCGCGTCTCCCGCGAAGTCAGCGCATCGCATGTGCGGTCAAGGGCCTCATACGCGGCATCGTTCTCTTTCCGGAAATTGCGATATGCCTCTTCGCTCGCCCACCGATCAATTGTCAGGTACGACCCCGAGATGTAAGCATCCCGCAGCAACTCGGTGCCAAGATAGTCGGGCGAACCGCGAAACAACCGCGCCCAGTTCCCCTCCGGCCCATACGCGGCCTCAAAAGCAGAGATCTTCTCCTCAGCAATCTCAAACTGCCACACAACGACAAGCATGCGCCCTCAATTTCTTCTCTAATGTTAGCGCAAGCGATGCCGTCATTCTGACCGGCAGCAGCAGCGCAGTACCCGAAACCAGCGAGACAGCATCAACGCGTTTTTTATTGCACCCAGCACGGGACCAAATGTCCCGTAAGTGGTCAGGCGCGGATCGACATTCCCGTGCCGTTCAGCTTTTGCCTCGACTTCACCACCATTGCGGTAGAGCACAGTGGTTTCGAACTTGTCCACCACATGCAATAGAGCTAGAGTCATTTAGCTCGCGTGAGGCCGGTTGATCGACAATTCGCCTGTGGAACCGTGAAACTGTGAGCCTAGAATGCTGGCCAACCACACACAACGGACCTGGGCGCGCACAAAAACCACAACTATTTAGCACGCGCCCACACCCGCCGATATGGCGTTGTTCGGGTTCGAGCCCCGTCGTCTCCGCCATTCCACATCCAAGCCCGGAATCAACGGAGAGAGGATGGCACCGGCTGCGTTCTGGATGAGCTGAAGCTATTTGGGAGGGAAAGAGAGCGGGGGGAGGGGAGGGGAGGGGGGAGCGAGGAAGGGAATCCCGGCGGCAAACCACGACCCGTTTGCAGTGACCCGGATGAGGAGCACCGGGCTAGTGCAGGTATCCGGCGGCGCAGGAGAAAGCGAGTCCTGAATGCGAAAATCGCCATTTACCTGAAGCGGGACGCCTGCAAGATTTGTGCTGTGCTGGACATTCCCGTCATTTGCGCAGAACAGCGTGGCAAATACGCTCGCGTTGGCGTTGCTTCCGATAGCATTGCCTGCGCCCAGAAGGAGACCCCGGCCGTCGACCTGGATGTGCCCGTCCACCTTCACTTCGGCCTGAAGGTCCCGGATCACCCAGATCTGGCCAGCGGCCGGGACGCCAAACACGGCTGTATCTGTTGAGCCAGTGGTAATATCGCCAATCCCTCCACTGAACGCGACCAAGTTGTTCTGGGCGAGGGCCGATTGAGCCATGGCTCCGAGGACGGAAGCTACGGCGATTAACATGCTGATCTTTTTCACGATGGTGCTCCTTTTGTGATTGCAGGGTTGTAGTTGCAGGTGATCAGTTCTGCGTCGTGATACGGAACTGCTCGCGAGCCGACGAACGACTTTTTCTGAGCTCATTTTGCGGACCTCGCTCATCCGCATCCGCTGATCACCCAATACCCAAGGACAGAACAGAGAAAACCTCAACTTTGAAAGTGCGAAAGACGAAGTGCCAGGGCTCTTGCGCTGCGGAGAGCGGCATAAAACCGATCACAGCTGTCACTGCGAAGACGTGATCCATCAAACACATCGCGAACTCATTCTTACCCAATTGGAGCCAGATGACTGCAATCGCGATGTCGTTTGTTTGTCATATTATTGTCATCGGTACACGCAATTGATGAGAGGGTTTTGCAACTGGATATTCTATTCAAACCACTGAAAACAATTATTTTATTTGCATTATATGGGGTGAGTACAGCATACCGAAAAAGCCTCGGCAAGGGGCGCCATCCCGTTGCACGAGGAAGCTATTGGCTAGCGGCTAAGAGCTCTGGCAGCTGCAACTGCGCGCCAAGAGCTCCGCAAAATGGAGCGCCTGTTTGTGCCCGAGTTGCTGGATCTGTTCACGGCAACTGAAGCCGTCGGCCAATAGCACCGTCATGGGCCCCGCAGATTCGACGGCGGGCATCAATCCGTCTTCGGCGATGGTCTTCGAGATCGCAAACTTCTCGGCCTCGAACCCAAACGGCCCCGCCATGCCGCAACAGCCAGCCTTGATTTGCTCCACGTTCGCGCCCGCGCGGCGCAGTAACGCAATCTCGCTTGCCGGCCCGCCGAAGACCGCCTTGTGATGGCAGTGCCCGTGTACCAGCACCTGTGCGCCCTCGAGCCGGCTCGGCACCCAGTCAGGAGCGTGCGCGGCAAGCCAGTCAGCCAGGAGCCAGACCTGCCCGCTTAATCGCCTTGCACGATCGTCGTCCGGGAACAACTCGATCAGCTCATCCTTGAACACGCTGGCACAACTCGGCTCGAGAAAAATGAATGGAATCCGCTCTTCAATCCGCGCAGCCATCCGATCCAGCACGTCTCCGAGATACGCGCGCGCATGATCGAGAAAGCCAAAGTCGTACAGCGGCCGCCCGCAACAGATATGGCCCTCCGGGCTCTCCACCTGAAAGCCCGCTGAGGCGAGCACAGTTTCGGCTGCAACCAGCGTCTGCGGATGGTAGTAGTTGTTCCACGTATCCGGCCATAGAAGCACTGGCAGTCCAGGAAACTGCGTGCCCCGCGCTCCCGTTTGCTCTTGGTGCGCGGCCCGCAGTTTCTGGTAGCTGCATTTTGCAAGCCTCGGCAACGTGCGTTGCGGAGCGACACCGGCGATGCGCTTGATCATCGGACTGGTGAGTGCACCGGTGAGAATGGCGTTCGTGATTTCCGGCGTCATCGAACCCATCCGTGCCAGCTTGTCTGCAAAACCGAAGACGTAGTGCCGCAGCGGATGCATGCGTCCCTTGTAGTGCTGCGCCAGAAATTCGGATTTGTACGCGGCCATATCCACCTGCACCGGGCACTCCGTCTTGCAAGCCTTGCAGCTCAGGCAAAGATCGAGCGCTTCGTGCACGGCCTCGCTCTGGAATCCTTCCGCGTGCAGCGAACCAGCCAGCATCTCCCAAAGCAGGTGCGCGCGGCCGCGTGTCGAGTGCTTCTCGTCACCCGTCGCTCGATAGCTCGGACACATCACGCCGCCGACCGTGTTGCGACAGGCACCAACGCCCACGCACCGTTCGGTCGCATGTTCCAGCGATCCGCCATCCCGCGCAAAAGCAAAGTGCGGCTTGAGGTCCGCTCTGGAATTCTCATCCGCTCCTTTTTCTTGGCGCAGATGTCCCTGACCCAAACTGGCCGAAGGCGACTGGCCCGTCGGCACGTGGCTCTCGATTCCCTTCCGCAGGTTCTCTATAGGGTCGTAAACGCGCACCGCATCGATCAGCTTTCCGGGATTCATGCGGTTGTCCGGATCCCAGAGCGCCTTGAACTCCCGAAAGGCCTGCATCAACTCCGGACCGAACATCTTCGGCAACAGCGCGGCCCTTGCCTGCCCATCGCCGTGCTCGCCGCTTAGCGAACCGCCAAAATCGAGCACTACATCCGTTGCGCGATCGAGAAATTCGCGGAAGTTGCGCAGTCCTTCCTCGCTACGGAAGTCGAAGTTGATGCGCATGTGTACGCATCCCTGCCCGTAGTGCCCATACAGCGGACTCGAATAGCCATACTCCGACATCAGCCTCGAGATGCTGCGCAGATAATCTCCCAGCTTCTCCGGCGGGACGGCCGCGTCTTCCCATCCTTCCCAGCGATCCGGCTCGCCTGGCACAAACACCACCGCGCCGAGCGCCGACTCGCGCACATACCAAACACTCGCCGCTTCCGCCGGCGTGCAAATATGCGCAACCGGCGCGCTAGGCCATTGCCGGCAATTGCGAGCCAGCACCTCCGCCTTCGCCTGCGCCTCTTCCGCGCTCCAAGCTCCCATCTCCACCAAAAGGAAGCCAACGCCCGGCGGCAGCTGATCGAGTTCCTTCAGCGCCAGTCCCTTTCGCCGCATGAATTGCACGAGAAGATGATCGAACCCTTCGAGCCCGATGGGCTTGTGTTCCAGAGCCAGAGGAACTGCATCTGCAGCAACAAAGGGGTCATCGAATCCCAACACGGTCAGCACACGAAACGGAGGACTCGCCGTGAGGTTCAGCGTCGCCGACAGCACCGTTGCGCACGTCCCTTCGCTGCCCACCAGCGAGCGTGCAACATTGAAGCCATTCTCCGGCAGCAGTTCATCGAGGTTGTATCCGGAAACGCGTCGTGGAATGCGCGGGAACTTCGCGCGCACCAGATCCGCATAGCGATCGCGAATCCGCGCCAGCCCGGCGTAGATCTCGCCTTGCCGTCCGCCTGCGCGAACCATGCTCTCCAGTTGCTCAGAGCTGGTTCGGCCCACGGCCATGCGCGTGCCATCGTAGAGCATCACATCGAGGCTCTCGACATTGTCCACAGTCTTGCCGCCGAGCAAGCCATGCACGCCACAGCTGTTGTTCCCAATCATTCCGCCCAGGGTGCAGCGCGAGTGGGTTGCCGGATCGGGCGCATACGTCAGGTGGTGTTTCTCTGCTGCATCGCGAAGCCGGTCAAGAACAATACCCGGCTGGACGACCGCAATCCTTGCATCGGGATCAATCGAAGCAAGCGCGTTCATGTAGCGCGAAAAATCAAATACCACGGCAACGTTCGCACATTGGCCGGAAAGGCTCGTTCCCCCGCCGCGTGCCAGTACGGCCGCTCCCAGAGCGCGGCAAGCCTCCAGCGCAGCTTCAACATCCGCCGCATCGCGCGGCAAGATTACGCCGACTGGGAGCTGACGATAGTTCGAAGCGTCAGTTGCATAGAGCGCGCGAGAACCTGCATCAAAAAGCACGCCCCCGCGAAGCTTTGCCTTCAGCCGCGCTTCAAGTTCGCGGTGCGCGCTGAAGCTTTCGTGATCAAGCCGCGGTTGATTCAGGATTGTGAAAACGCCCACGTGGGAATAGTAGCGCGCTCAAGGCCTTGACGGAGAGATGCGCTAGCGCGTCGGCCACTCTTCGACTACGATGCCGAGATCGTTCAGCTGTTGAATCGCTGCCTCGACATTGCGCCGGATCTTCGGGCGGTCCTTCGCGGTGGCTCCGGGCAATTCCGCCACTGCCACCACGCGTCCATACTGCCAGGCACCTTGCGGCACCGCCACCATCGCCTCGGCCAGGTCATTGGGCCGGATCTCGATTTCCTGCCGCCGTGCTGCGTCAGGGCGGAGCATCGTCCCTCTGCCTACGTCGCTGGTGTTGGCATCCGACTGCACGATTCGAAGAGTAATGGCGTCTGGGCCCACTGCAAGAAATGGATTAGCCCACGCCGAAGGATCGTGCACGTCCACGTACATGCTCTTGGTTGGAAGCGGAACGCGAGAAAGCGCCTGGCGCTGCTGATCGCGCGTAGTGGCGCGCACCTGCGCGGCAGCCTGAGCCTGGTGCTCGGCGTTCACAGCGTTCTCGGCCACCCCTACAACGGCCTGTTCTTCTTTATGGCAGGCAATTACAGCTACCGCCAACAGCATGGCCATCGCTGCAATTCCAGTACTTTTTGAACGTGGGATCACCCATCAAGAATATCAGGGGACGCGATCCAATCAAGCCATCCAAGCGCCGCAGGCCTCTCACTCGCCTTTCCACACGGGTTTCCGTTTCTCCAGGAAGGCCGCGGTTCCTTCGGCTTTGTCCGCGGTATCGCATAGATGCCCAAATCGATCCGCCTCGCGCAGCAGTGCGAGGTCGAGCGCCACATCGAGGCCCTCATCCACTACCCGCAAGGTCTCAGCAATCGCTAATGGAGCCTGCGCTGCAATCTCGCCCGCCACAGACTCGGCTCGCTGCATCAACTCTGCTGCAGGCACGACCTCGTCAACCAGTCCGATCCGCAACGCCTCTGTCGCATCGATGATCGCGCCGGTCAGCAGCAGTTTCAGCGCCGCTCCGCGTCCCACCAGCCGCGGCAGCCGCTGCGACCCGCCGTAGCCGGGAATCACGCCAAGTTTCACTTCCGGCTGCCCGAACTTCGCATCCTCGGCTGCGATCCTCAGAGTGCAAGCCAACGCCAGTTCGCAACCGCCCCCCAGCGCGAATCCCCTCACACAGGCGATGACAGGCTTTCCAAGGGTCTCAATCTTCCGGAAAACGGCCTGCCCGCGAAGCGAGAATGCTCTTCCTTCATCGCCATTCACCGCCGCCAGTTCGCGGATGTCCGCGCCTGCTGCAAAAGCGCGCTCTCCCGCTCCGCTCAATAGCACCACTCGGACGTCGCCATCCGACGCCAGTCCGTCGAATGCGGAATTCAATTCGGCAAAGGTTGCCGCATTCAGGGCGTTCAACACCTTGGGCCGGTCGAGCGTGACCGTTGCCAGAGACCCGCGCTTTTCTATGCAAATGTTTTCGTAGTTCATGCGAAAACGAGGGTAGCAGAATCGCTCAGCGATGCACCCGCTGGGCAAAAGAAAAAGGGCGGCGCCGTTATCGGCCCGCCCTCAAAATCGTTGTCAGAGATGTACAAGCTAATTTCAGGAGGCAGTCTTAGAGTAGCGAGATCGGGGTCTGGCGTCTTGAGTCATTCGGACGACCCCTGCCTCCATCATTAGGTGGAGGTATTTCCAGAACTAGCACTTTGAATTAAAAGGACTTCTATGGATTTGGCACTCAGGGCTCATAATCGGAGTAATGCCCCTGCGGTGTCATACTTCTGGTCCAAGTCTGGATTAAGCGATCTTGCGGCGAATCAAAGCGAATCCGACTTCTCAGCGTCCGGCATACGCCCGCCAGTCTACGGGTTCGGGGTGGTCCCCTGCATCCGCGCGCTCTGCCAGCTGGCTACTGGCCTGCTTGCTCGCTTTAGCATCCTCGGCTTCGGCGCTGGAGCCAACCACCCCGCTCGCGAGTTACGGACGCCAGTCTTGGGTCATGGAAAACGGGCTCCCGCAAAATACCATTCAGGCCATCGTACAGACGCGCGACGGATTCGTCTGGTTGGGCACCGAGGTCGGGCTCGTCCGCTTTGACGGCAACGGATTTGTCCTTTTCGATCGAAGCTCGAAACCTGCGCTCCCGGGCAACGATGTGCGCTGCTTGCTGGCTGCGGATGACGGCTCCCTTTGGATCGGCACTCGCGAAGGCGTTGCGCGACTCCAGAATGGTTCGTTCACGACGTTCACGGTCGCAAACGGGCTCCCCTCCAATGACATCCGTGCCCTGGTGCTGGCCAATAACCAAGTCATGTTCGCATGGACCTCAGGTGGACTAGCTCGATTGGAGAACGATCATTTCGTTGACGCCACTTCCGCCACCCGCTTGCCGGCCGACGCCATTACAAGGGTCACTTCCGATGGCGAAGGAACAGTCTGGGTCGGAACCGAGGACAGTGTTTCGCTGTACCGCGATGGTCACTG
>Ga0210385_10001696_pt1 | contig 13491 bp, 9 predicted proteins | sample IncBWH26OmetaG_FD_160107 | JGI IMG/M metagenome (GOLD analysis project Ga0210385, IMG submission 160107) | Forest soil microbial communities from Barre Woods Harvard Forest LTER site, Petersham, Massachusetts, United States - Inc-BW-H-26-O ... | reverse complement strand
TCCATTAGGCTTCGCATCGCGTCCCATCCTTTCCAGAATGCACCGCTGAAAAAAAGCATGGTGAAGAGGTTTCCCTGCGTAAAGCCAGCCTGCGCAGCCTGCGCGCGCCACGGCTCAACAAATCCGCTCCACAAGGTGTAGGCCCCGCCGGCGCTCAAACCGAGGGCGGAAATCCATCCCCAAGGCGCCGCGTGGCGCTCCGGCGCCTCAATAAGCCGCGAAGGAACGGCTTCTTCATCCCCTGCAAGCGATTCGCGCAGCCATACCCCTTCGGTCTCCAGAGCATGAAGCAGTTCGCGGCATTCCGCGCACGTAGCGGCATGCGTTGAAATATCTCGTGCGTGGTCGGCGTCGAGTTGCGATTCCAGGTAGAGGAGCGCGGTCATTTCATCGAAGTGGCTCATCTCTTTGCTCCTCCGGCACCGAGGGCCAGGGCGGCGTCAGTGCCTGCCAGGACATCGCGCAGTTGGTGCCGCGCGCGCAAAAGCAAAACTCCCACGAACGCGCGGCGTACACCCAGCGTGTCGGCAATCTCGTCATAACTCATTTCCGCGAAGTAGCGCAGAACCAGCGCCATCCGCGCGCGGTCCGGCAGCTTTTGCAGCCCGATACGAACCTCTTTGCTGCCATGTTCGGCCTGCAAACGTTCGAGTTGGCTCGGATCCGGATGCTCGAGCGGTAAGGTCTCCAAGTCTCCGGTCTCGAGGTCCTGGCGAATGCGGCGCCGTCGCAGCAGATCCCAACAATGATTGCTTGCGACCTTGTAAAGCCAAGCCGTGAAAGGCCGCGAAGAATCATAGGTCCCGAGTTTCTGTCGTACCTTCATAAAGACTTCCGTCGTAGCATCCTCGGCGTCTTCGCGTGTCGGAAGCGCCCGGCGACAAAAGCGAAAAATCGCAGGCCCGTACATGCGATACAGCTCGCCCCAAGCGTCCGCATCGCCCGCCCGGACTTGGGTAAGCACTTCCGCGATTTCGGCGGCGCTCATCTCTCCGGTGGTCTTTCGTCGCTCCATATATGAATACGCAGGGACCCTTGAGAATATTTCACTTAGGTTACAAACAGCCGGTCATCCATGGCGGCGGCAATTCGATGAGCCTAGCAAATACCTGCTGAATTTCGGAGTTATTCCATAAAATAAAAGCGGCTCGGATCTCCGCTAATGCCGGAAGTCCGAGCCGCCCAATTTTCGAGTCGCGTTTAAAGTCCTTAGAACATTAGCTTTACAGCAAACTGAATGCTGCGGGCGCCGCCACCACCCAGGACTGGATTACCCAAGCCGACGTCGGAGGTCGCCGTGAGTGGATAAAATCCCCGGCTGCGCCCGAGTGGGAGAACATCAGGCGCAACTCCGGTACTGACGCCGTTGAAAGCAGCGTCTGCAAAGAAAGCCGGCAACAGCGGGCTCGCGAAGTTGGGATGATTTGCGATGTTGTAAAAGTCCGCTCGAAACTCAAGTTTGAAGCGTTCGCTGAGGGGCGTCATCTTGCTAATAGCGAAGTCCAGGTTTCTGTAGTCCGGACCAAGCAATGCATTTCGCCCCTCGCTGCCGAAATGTCGAGTCCCCGGAATACAATTCCCCGAAGTCGTCAGGAACTGAGCTGGCCCACCAGGATTGAGGGTACAAGGTACCGCGAAGGATGATAAGTCGAGAAAATTGCCGGGATTGCTGTAATTATAGTGGATGGGCGCGACGATATCCGGTCGCCCAAAGTCTTCGCCGCTGCCGTTGTAGTCGCCCTCGTATGCATAATTCAAACTAAACGGATGCCCGCTCATTACTGTCAGAATGCCGCTGAACGACCATCCCTCCCCAAATTTTTTGAACCTGTCTATTTTCGCGAGATCGTACACGGAAGACATGACGAACCGATTGCGGACGTCAAAATTCGAGGGGCCCTTGTTGCCTGCCGGATTCGTGCTATCGTCCGGCTGCGAGGCGTTCGGCACATAGTCCTGACCGTCGCTAGCCGTATCGATTGAATGCGACCAAGTGTAAGAGATCTGGTTATTAAAACGGTGCCAGTTGCGCTGTGTGAGTGACACCTGAAGCGAGTTGTAATTCGAATTCGCTCCGGTCTCAACCTCGTTTACAAAGAACGGCAGGTTAGGAGCCAGAGGACTTAGCGGTGTCGTGAAACCGACGATGGGGGCTCCAGGACATTGCGGCGATCCGCGCGCTATCGAACCGTTCCCCCCTTCAGTAATTCCACAGAATGTATCAATCGCGGTGATCTGGGCTTGACTCGGTTGATTGATATCGCGGAAATAGAAAAGCTTTCGGCCCAAGGATCCTACGTATCCCACTTGGAGGACCGTATTCGGCAACAACTGCTGTTGAATATTAAGATTGTAATTGTAAACGTAAGGCGTTCGGAGGTTTCGAGACACGGTGAAGGCATCCGTACTAGTCGCGGTCCCTGGCGTAACTGAAGACGGAACGAAGACCGGCACACCGGACTGAATTACCGGCGTATTGATATCAAAGGTGATGAACACAGGGTTGGGACCAACAGGATTGTAAGCAGGGCCGGTATTGTCTGTGTTAAGTGCCAACTGGCCGGTAAAGAAATCTTGTGAGAAGCCATCGTAAAAAACTCCCATACCGGCTCGAACAATCGTTTTGCCTTTTCCAAATGGATCATATGCGGCGCTCAGTCGCGGAGCGAAATTGTTAAAATCTTTCGGATAGAGCTGGCCCGGTCGCACTAGCCCAACGCTGGGGTTATAAATACTAAACTGATTTCCGTCCGTGCCAATCACTCCAGCATAATCCCAGCGAAGGCCCACATTCACGGTTAACCTCGTATTCACGTGAAATCCATCTTGAACGTAAAATCCCCATGAATTCTGGTGAGTGTTTCGTGAAGTATTTCCGAAGTTTTCAGTCCCACCGCTCAGGTCGCCTGCAAGAAACCCGGAAAGGCTACCGAAATCGAGTACGCCTCTTGCCAGTAGATCGTTGAACGAATCCACAGTTGTCCGGCGGAATTCGCCTCCGAATTTGATGTCATGGCGATTTATTTTCCAGGAAAAGTTATCGAAGAACTGCCAATTGGAATCCACCCGGTTGCGAGGGTTAGAAAAACCCGAGGAACCGAGGTGCGCCAGACCGCTTACTTCCAGCGTCGGTAGACCGTAGTCGCGGGGATTAGCGGGACCAAGCAAGTCGATCGTATTTAGTCCCAATGTCGCATTAGGATCCTGGAAGATCGAAGCATCCTGCGGAAAAAATCCATTGCGATAGCGGTTCCAGCCAAATCGCGCTTCATTTACTTTTTCCGGCGAAACCGTACGGACCCAGCTTACCGACACAAGCTGGGTTCGAATCGGAGCATTTGTGTTCGTATTGGGCAGATTGTTTCCGCCGCCCACACCAAGTGGGAAGCTCTGATGGCTGTTCCCAAAAAAATAGCGGCCAGAAATTTGATTGTTCGTGTCTAGGACTTGATCGATTTTAATGAGCGCGCTATCGAGATTATTCGTCGCTGGCCCGCCAACTGCCGTAGTCGTGGGCCAGACGTTTGTTCCACCGGAGCAATGGCCATTGCTGTTGCACAAATTGTACAAGTTAAGAATGACGGGATTGATGACGCCTGCCGGCTGGCCGTCAATGCAGGCGATAACAGTAGTTGTGCACGCGCCCGGATTGCCGCCGATTGAAGTGATAGCTTGCGCGTAGTCGGTCCCGTTCGTATTGGCCGGGTCATTCAGTGTTGGCACGCTATTAATCGAAGTAATGGCCATCCCTTCGCGCTGGCCTTCGTACGAGGCATAGAAGAAGGTCTTGTCCTTAATGATCGGTCCGCCCACCGACCCGCCAAATTGGTTATTGCGAAATGCATCTTTGGGCTGGCCGACAGAGTTGAAATAATTTCGCGCATTCAACACCGCGTTGCGAAAATCTTCAAACACGCTTCCGTGAAGCTGATTCGTTCCACTTTTCGTAACGATGCTTACCACCGCTCCGGAATTTCGCCCGTACTCAGCTTCGAAATTGGTAAGAACGTTCAACTCTTGGATCGAATCCTCCGGAAGAATCGTTCCCGGGACGCCGAACACTCCGCCTTGGTTAATGGCCGGAAGGTTGCGGTAACCGTCATTCATGTCGGTACCGTCCAGCAGATAATTGTTCGACCGTCCGCGGCTTCCGTCTGCGCTGAAAAGCCCGTAGGATCCCGGCGAGTCGCCCCCGCCGTTCGGTTCGCCAGCCGTCCCCGGCACCATAATGAGCAGCTTGGTGTAGTCACGGCCATTGATCGGAAGTTCTTCAACCTGATTGCTCTCAAAAGCGCCGCCAAGTGTATCGCTCGCCGTTTCCACCGTGGGCAGAGTATCTCCTGAAACAGTGATGGACTGCGAGGTTGCTCCAGGTTTCAGGCTGGCATCAACACGCCGCTCCCCCGCCACTGTGACCGCCACGCCCGTGGTAGTCGTCTTCTGAAATCCTTTCATAGCAAAGATCACGTCATAAGAACCCACGGGAAGCTCGGGCATCAGGTAACCGCCGTCCGTGGTCGTTTCCGTGATGCGGTCCACGCCGGTATCGACGTTGTGCACCGTCACCGTGGCGCCAACCAACGCCGCTCCACTGCTGTCCGTCACCGTGCCCAAAATAGTTCCGCGAAACGTTTGAGCCTGGCTCGTCGTCGCGCCCAGCAACGAGATGAAAAGTGTCGCGCAAACCATCGCGAACTGAAGACTTCTCCGGCGGAAAGTTTTCATGAGACTCCCCTGAATTTTGAATATAGAACGCAGCGTTAAATCGTGCAGAAAACTGGTCGAACGGCATCCCCGGCCATTCGTATCAACCCACTCAAAATGGATGTAATAGCTATAAGCCTCTGTGGTTTATGAGTCAAGCAGCATTGTTGAATTCACGCACTTGAATTTCTACGCGAATCGGCGCGAGATGCAGAAAATTCCCGATTTGATATACTGGTAGTTCGCCTTACACCGCGCGAGCTACCTAGCTGAATGCCTTCCAAAGAAACAAAACGGCTGTTTTTGGTCGATGCCATGGGCTACATCTTCCGGGCCTATTTCGCCCCCATGGACCGTCTGCAGACCAGCGCCGGCATTCCAACGAAAGTCCCCTATCTTTTTGCCACTATGATGCGGCGATTATTGAACGACAAGGGTCGCCGCCCCGATTACCTGGCAGTCGTTTATGATCATCCCTCCCCCACCTTTCGAGACAAGCTCTTTGCTGCCTACAAAGCGCAGCGTCCGCCCATGCCCGATGAACTATCCATACAGATGCCATTCGTCCGGCGCTACTGCGAAGCGATGCGCCTGCCTATTCTTGAATACCCAGGTTACGAGGCGGATGACGTAATTGGCTCGCTCGTTCGCCAAGCAAGAAATGAGGACCTCGAGGTTTTTATCGTCACCAGCGACAAGGACCTGATGCAGCTTGTCGGCGGTTCGGTCCGCATGCTTAACCCCACTAAGGGCGATCTGATCATCGACGAAAAGATGGTGGAAGAGTTGATGGGTGTGCCCCCCAATAAAGTTCCGGATGTGATGGCTTTAATGGGGGATTCGATCGACAACATCCCCGGTGCGCGCGACCCGAATGATAAGCCCGCTCCGGGCGAGCGTCGCAAAGCTGGAATCGGCGAGGTTGGAGCACGGCAATTGATCCAGCAATTTGGCAGCGCGGAAGAAGCTTTGAAGCGCGCGAGCGAAGTGAAACGGTCGAGCTATCGCGAAGCGCTCGAGAAATGCGGCGAGTTTGTGATGCTAAGCAAACAACTCTCTACCATACCAACCGATGCGCCGGTACCGCTTGATCTTGAAGCGCTAAGGATTCAGCAGCCGCAGCTTTCGACTCTCCGCGATCTATATGCAGAATTGGGTTTTACATCCTTGCTCCGCGAGCTCGCTCCCGCGCAGGACGATCAAAAAAGTGACTACACCGCCCTTGCATCGTCCAAAGAACTCCAGAAATTTCTTGGCGATGCTCGACGCAGCGACGAATTAGCAGTGTGGCTAACGCTCGATGCCAACGATCCGGACGACGAAGGCTACGGCACGTATGTGCGCAGTATGGAACTTTCGTCCAAAGAAGGAACAGCTCAGATACTCGCCAATGACTCCGAGAATAAAAATCTGGCATCGTGGAAAGAATGGCTCGCTGATTCAAAGCGCCCCAAGACAGTTCACGATCCAAAGTTGTTTCACCTTCTGTCCGCCGCTGACGCCGCAGGTAATCCGGATGCTGTCTCTGGAATTCGCCACGCAACAATGCTGTATTCTTATCTCCTTCGCCCCACTACCGCGAATCATGAGTTCGCGGAAGTGGTTCTGCGCCACCTGAATCGAACGCTTTCGGGAGCTCCGGGCGAACGCGCCGATTTTCTTCGCCGCATAGCCCCGATCCTGCGAGCGGAAGTGGAAAAGCAAGACCTTCTGGATGTTTACGAGAAAATCGACCTGCCGCTTGCCCCTGTCCTGGCTCGCATGGAAGCCGCCGGCGTCCGCGTGGACAAAAAAGAATTGGACATTATTTCCAAGAAGGCTGAGGACGAAATCGCCCGGCTGGAAAAGAGTATCTACGATCTCGCGGGTTGTGAATTCACTATCAACTCTCCGCAGCAGCTCGCCGAGGTTCTGTTCGACAAATTGAATTTGCAACCGCCGCGAAAGAGCCGCGTTAAGACGCGTTCCACTGCCGCGGAAGTCCTGAACGAACTCGCGCTCGTACATGAACTGCCCAAGAAAATCCTGGAATATCGCGAGCTGGCAAAGTTGAAATCTACTTACTCGGATAGCTTGCCGCGCTTGATTCATCCCGTCTCGGGACGCTTGCACACACGCTTCTCCCAAACTGGCACAGCCACCGGCCGTCTCAGCTCTTCGAACCCTAATTTGCAGAACATTCCGATACGCACTGAATTGGGGCGCGAAATTCGTGCTGCTTTCGTTGCGGCGCCCGGATGCAAGCTTCTTTCGGCTGACTATTCGCAAATCGAGTTGCGTATCCTGGCGCATCTGTCCGAAGATCCCGTGTTGGTCGAAGCTTTTCGTCGAGGCGAGGACATTCACTCTCGAACGGCGCAGGAAGTTTTCGGCGTAGCGCCGTTCGCTCAGACGCACGAACACCGCCGCGTGGCGAAAGTCATCAATTTTGGCGTAATTTACGGCCTTTCGGCGTTTGGCTTGGCGCAGAATTTGGGCATCGACACGCGCGAAGCGGCAAAATTCATTGCCGCATATTTCGAACGCTACAGCGGTGTAAAACAATTCCTGGACCGGCAAATTGCGGAGACGCGTAAATCCGGATTTACGAAAACACTGTTCGGCCGTATTCGCCCGATCACGGAAATTAATTCGCCGCAGCCGAACATGCGAAACTTCGCCGAGCGCACCGCGATGAATACTCCCATGCAGGGAGCAGCCGCGGATCTGATCAAGCTAGCCATGATTGAACTCGATCGGCGTCTTCAAAAGGACTTCAAGTCGAAGATGATTCTTCAGGTCCACGACGAATTACTTTTTGAAGGCCCAGAGGGCGAAATTCCGCGTCTCACCGGCGTGGTGAAAGAAGTGATGGAAAATGTATACGTGCTCCGCGTTCCTTTGCTCGTCGATACCAAGGTGGGCTGCAATTGGCGCGACATGAAATAGCTTAAGCTGGTTTCTTCGGAATAATTTTAAGATACTTGACGCTCAAACTTTCATCACAATTGGATTGCCGTTATAAGGAGAATGTATGGACCATCCAGAGGGATTTCTGAACCTGGTCAGGGACGCGAAAAAAAGGATCAAAGAAGAAGACTATCGCGAAGTAAAGAAGAAGATCGATTCAGCTCACCCTTTGATTCTGGTTGACACTCGCGAAGACAGCGAATGGGCACGCGGGCACATTCCCGGCGCCGTCCATTTGAGCAAAGGCATTATCGAACGTGACATCGAGAAAGCGATACCCGACAAAGACGCTGAAATTGTTCTCTATTGCGGCGGCGGATACCGCTCCGCCCTCGCGGCCGACAATCTCCAGAAAATGGGCTATCGCAACGTTATTTCCATGGACGGCGGTTGGCGCGGTTGGACTGAGTCCGGCTTCCCGGTGATTAAAGACTAGAGTTCTTGCGGCTCCGCCAATTTAGCCTGCTCATATTCGCGACGTGCGGCTTTACCGCGCGAACCCTGATGATTTGAACTGGCTGGGGCGGGTGGATTCGAACCACCACCGTCTGCATTAACAGTGCAGCGTCCTACCAATTGGACCACGCCCCAAGCAGGCTCATCTTAACACGCCGAAATCGGCTTCCTCCAAATGAGAAGCGCCTGCCAAATCCCGTACTTCTTTAAGGGCCGGCTCACGGAGAATCGAGTAAAATAGGTACACATGGAAAATTGTCTGCAACACTTTCACGGGATGTCCCAGGTTCTCCTGCTGCGCTCCACAGGCACCGTGTTTAACGAACACTGTGAGCGCCCTTTCGCATGAAGGCTTCTAGCAATCTGCACTCCAAAACTTTTCTGCTCATCCTATCGATGGTAACTTTCGGTCCGCTCGGCAATACCCTTCTGGGTAAGGGAATGAAACAGGTCGGCACCATCAGTATTCGGACGCTGCCGGATCTCGCTCACGTCGCCTACAGGGTGTTCACCTCGGGAACAATCTGGCTCGGCATGATTTCTTTGTTAATGTTTTTCATATCCTACATGCTGGTGCTGTCCTGGGCAGATTACAGTTACGTACAGCCATCCTCCGCATTCGCCTATGGAATCGTGGCCTTATGGGGTCATTTTCTGCTTCATGAGACGGTCACACCGACTCGGTGGCTTGGCGTTCTGGTCATCGGCGCCGGCGTCTTTGTAGTGGGCTACACACACCCTCGTACAACGGAGCACAATTAATGCTCTGGGAAGTCGTACTCTTAGTTCTGATTGTGATTGCCGGAACATCGGGCGAGTTATGCATGTCGCGTGCGATGAAGACCATTGGTGAAGTAAAAGACTTCCGCCCGATGTCATTGTTCCGCGTGATTGTCCGGGCGATGCAGGTTGGATGGATGTGGATCGGTTTCCTGCTGATGATCGTCGCGTTCCTGGCGTTGCTGGGGGCGCTTTCGATGGAAAATGTAAGCTTCGTCGTGCCGGTTACCGCGATCAGCTATGCCGCAGGCGCTTTAGGCGGAAAAATCTTCCTTGGCGAGCGCGTCTCCCCACAACGCTGGGCTGGCGTGGCCCTTGTTTGCTTAGGTGTGACGCTCGTAATCATCGGTCGAAACTAGCCTGCCTTCCTCTCAGAGTTTCATCACTTTTCCGCGGGACTTGACGTCACCGCGAGTAACATCCCGTCGCGGATCCAATATTCGCTGTTGCGCCAGCGAACGGTGTTGCGGAAAAAGCTGGCCAGCCAGATGTAGCACGCGAAGGCGTCCCACAGCGGTATCAAGAACATCCGTTGCCACAAGCCACGCTCTTTCAGCCCACGAATGCCGATGCTCCAAGTTATCGCGACTCGAAGTCCCAGGTACAAGCCGATATAGGTCAACGCCACCAACGCCGTCGGATAGATCGCAATTGCCGCCAGTGTCCACGGCAACCCTTGCGTAAAAATCAATCCGAGATGTCCCCAGCGACGCATGTGTCGCATCACCACCATCCAGCGAATTCGTTTAGATAAAAGTTCAGGAAGCGAATGACATCCGGCAAGTTTTAGAACTGTATAAGGAAGCAGCACGACGTCGTGGCCGTGCTCGGCAATCAGCCGGCCCACCAGGAGATCATCGCCCGGTTGATTTTCGATTGACTTAAGGCCCCCGAACTCAGCCAGCCGTGTGCGTGAAGTTGCGATTGTGGGGCCGAGCGCAAATTTGATTCCTTCCAACTGCCAGCCAACCATGGTGCCCGCATAAAAATCTGAAACCATCCCCATCGTTTGGAGATTTTCCGCCAAGGTTTGCCTGTGGGCCGGCAGGTAAAAGCAGGTCACCGCTCCTACTTCAGGATTGGCAAGAGGCCCGAGAACGTTCCGCAAATAGTCTGGCCGAACCCGAACGTCGCTATCACCCATCACGACAAATTCGTTTTGAGCCTCCCCAACCAGACGGCTCAATTTCGCGACTTTGTCGTTCGCAGCGCCCTTGCCCGAGTCAATTAAAATTCTTATGCGTCGCTCCGGGAAATCTCGAACAAGTTTCTCCAATATCGGCATCACCGGATCTTCGACATCGCTTACGCAAAAAAGCAACTCGTACTCCGGATAGTCTTGGCGGCAAAAGCTGGCGAAATTTTCATAGGCCTCTGGATCGAGTCCGCGGATTGGTTTCAACACACTGACTGGTGGCGTGAATGCGTTTTGTGTTGATGATTGAGAAAAGAAACGCCAGGAACTGAAGAAAACAAGCAAGTAATAAATGAAAGGCAGGACCGCGATGCCCAGGAAAACATCCTTCGTGAAATTCGAAAACATCAGCGCCCGGAACTCGCTATCGGGTGATTTGTAAACAGAGACTTGCCGCCGCTTTCAGCAACCAACGCAAGCTGCGAACGCCCAACCAATCCTTCCAGACGCCCCACGGACGAGTCGGTTGCCAACAGATAGTAACGTCCCGGCTCGACCCATTTACTTTCGAATTCGGAATCGTCAATGAACACATCCGGTACTCCAGGAGCGTAAGCGCCATATTCCAAGTTCTGAAAGCGCCCGTTCAAGAGAAACGCGCTTCGATTAGTATAAAAAAAGACGGACGAAAAAGTGTAGTAGTGGTGATTGACGATCAACGTGCCGTTCGGTGACTTCAAAAGAGCCTCCGCTAGCGGCCGTGAAGAGAAGTATGGATCGAAAACCACGAGCGCCAAGCGTGCAGCGTGAAAGAAAATCACCATCATCAAAGCTGCAGCTATAAACGCGCGTTGTCCCGGCGCGCGAAGAGTTCCCAGCGAACCAATCAAGAAAGCTATTGCGGCGACGAACAACGGAAATCTAAGATACGCAAACGAAGACATTGTCAGATCTTCGATATGCCCTAACGCCAGCGAATAGACCGCTGGATGCGAAGTAAGCGCCTGCGAAATATCTCCCGACACGGATACGTTGCGCACGTAAAAGAGAATGCCTACTGCTACTAACGCCGCCGTTCCCGCGATCGCAGAAAGTATGCGTGTCCCTCGCCGGATCCAAACGCCTTCGGCCGCCATCGCGCAGCCAAGCAACAGCGCAAGCGCAGGGTAGCAGGGCATCGAATAATACTCTTGCGTGGTTGAAAACGTAAAGAATACTAAAACGAATCCTGTCCAGCACAGAGCGAGAAGCCTGGTTCGCCCGGCGCGATCAACTGGTTTGAAAGAAAGTTTCGCGATTGCCGGAAAATAAACGCTCCAGGGAAACAGCCACACCAGGTGCAGCAGCCAAAAGTATAGACGCGGTACCGTGTTGTAATCGCGCGGATAGCGTAAATTCAGGAACCGAAGGAGCTGCTCATTGATGAAGTAAAACCATAGGAATCCGTGGTATTGGCCAGGGCCACTGTGCAGCGTAAACGCGAAATAGGGAGGATTTCGTAAAGTGGCCAACACATGCCAGGGAGCCGCGATCAACAGCACGATCGCTGTTCCGCTAGAAACGTGGAGTCGTTTCCAGGTTTCTTTGAAAAAGAGCTCGCGAGTACATAAAAGATAAATAATTGCGGCAGCACATGGAAAAACAACGGAGATCAAACTTTTCAGCAAGAGCCCGGTTCCAAGACTTGCCGCCAGCACGAACGCCCAGACCCGCGGATGAGGTTCCTCCGCGTCGAGGGCGCGTAGGAACGCCCACATCGCTAGTGCTGTGGTGAATGTCAACATCACGTCCGGAATCAGTATTCTCGTAAATAGGAAGATTCCGATGCACGTGGCCATGCACAAACCCGCGTAGAAGCCCGCGCGCTTTCCAAAAGCCCAGGTCCCAAAAGCGGCCGTCAACCAAGCCAGGCTGATGGCCGCGAGCGCGATAGGAATTCGCGCAGCCCAGTCATGCACTCCGAAGATCTTGTAGAAAATGGCAATCAACCAATAGACGAGGGGAGCTTTTTCGAGGTAGGCGACGCCGTCCAGGCGCATCGTCACCCAATCACCGGAACTGAGCATAGTCCGGCTGATTTGCCCATGCACAGCATCTACATCATCCATCAGCGAAGGCGGAGAAATAATGCAGCCCAGATAGATTGCTCCGGCAACGAGCAGGACGACCAAGTACAGGTTCCAGCTTTTCTCGGAATGCACGTCGCCCGATTTCCGCGTTTTCAAGATTTGCCGGACGCGATGCGGGCCTTTTTTTCGAATGCTGAGCGCGGAGCTCGTTTGTTTTTACGCTTAATCCCATCTCCATTTTCAAACGGAGGAATGGATGCAACAGCACTGGCCGGAGGGGACTCTTTGCGCCGAAGTTCATTGCGGGTTCGTCGCCAGTTCACGCTCGGCTGAATGAGTGAAGCATCGATCCGATCCCGATATTGGATGGCGATATTCATCAGAGAATCCAGCAACGAATGAGACAGGAAATGAGGCTGCAAACCGAGATCGAGAAGCTTCGAATGTTTCGCGTTGTAATAATGCTCCTCCGCCTCAACGCGAGGATCGGGGAAGTGTTTCACCGTGACTGCCACGCCCAGCTTTTTCGCGGCGGTCTCCACCATCTGCGCGATTTCCAGTACCGAAAACTGTTCCGTAAATTGGTTGTATACGCGGCATTCACCCCGAGCCGCAGGGTTCAGACAGGCGATTTCGACGCAGCGTACGGTATCACGGATGTCCAAGAATCCGCGCGTTTGGCCGCCCTTCCCATAAACAGTGAGAGGATGTCCGATAACCGCTTGAACGCAGAAGCGGTTCAGCACCGTCCCAAATATTTCGTCGTAATCAAAACGGTTGATGAAAGTCTCGTCCATTGCCACTTCGTCGGTGACTGTCCCGTAGACCACGCCCTGATTTAAATCGGTGGCCCGCAAGCCCCAAACCTTGCAGGTAAACATGATGTTGTGGCTGTCGTGCACTTTCGAAAGATGATAAAAAGAGCCTGCTTGCTTTGGATAGGGAACAACATCCGATCGGCCGTTGTGTTCGATCTTGATGTAGCCCTCTTCGATATCGATGTTGGGTGTGCCGTACTCGCCCATGGTTCCGAGCTTCACTAGATGACAATCCGGGACGTATTCGCGAATCGCAAACAGCACATTTAGGGTTCCCACAACATTGTTCACTTGCGTGAAAACCGCGTGTTTGCGGTCGATCATCGAATACGGCGCCGCCCGTTGCTCTGCAAAATGGATCAACGCCTCTGGCTCAATCTCCTTGATGGTTGCAGACAAAAAGTCGTAATCGGTCACGTCGCCGACAAAAAGCTCGATGGCCTTGCCCGTCAGCTCCTCCCAAACCCGCAACCTTTCCGCCAGGGGACGAATCGGAGTCAAAGTCTGCGCGCCGATTTCATGGTCCCACTGCCGACGCGAGAAGTTATCGACTATGGCAACCGAATGCCCCCGCGCGGAT